>Ga0070761_10001128_pt1 | contig 16786 bp, 13 predicted proteins | sample HubBroMetageREF1_FD_66724 | JGI IMG/M metagenome (GOLD analysis project Ga0070761, IMG submission 66724) | Reference soil microbial communities from the Hubbard Brook experimental Forest, New Hampshire, USA - Hubbard Brook CCASE Soil... | ecosystem: Environmental > Terrestrial > Soil >... | reverse complement strand
CTGCGACGCCAAAGAATCTTTGTCACTCCACGTTTTCTATCATGGATGCGGCACTGCCCGCCACGTTGGCGCTTCCGGAGTAAGTAGCCATGACCGTAGTGGCGCCCGCCGGCAGCGTAGCGACCGCTAGCTTGGCAATGCCGTTGACCAGAGTCCCGGCACCAAGAACCGCAGAACCTGCGGTGAAGGTCACCGATCCGGTCGCAAACGCGGTGGCGGATCTGACGATTGCGGTGAAGGTGACCGATTCGCCAAGCGCCGCTGGGTTGACAGATGAAATAAGCTGGGTGTTGGTCGCAGCCGGGTTCACGGCCTGATTCAAAACCGCGGATGTACTTTTCGCCCAGGACATGCCGCCATTATACGTGGCTGTAATCGGATAGACGCCGGCGTCCAGCGTTAGTGTGGTTAGGGTGGCCATGCCCTGCGGGTTGAGCGTGGCGATGCCCAAAGTAGCCGCGCCGTTCTTGAACGCTACGGTGCCCGCGGGGGTGAGTCCAGTCGCGGTCACGGTAGCCGTAAGCATGACCGGCTGCCAGTAGGCGGAGGGGTTCGCATTGGAAGTCAAAAGGGTAACCGTAGCGTCCGCACGAATCGTCTGTTTGAATATCTTCGAGGTGCTGGACTGGAACGAGGAATCGCCCGCATAGGTAGCGGTGATGTTGTAGATGCCGGGGCTCAGCGACGACGTGGTCATAGCAGCCGCGCCACCCTTGGTGTTGCCGGCGCCGATGGAGCCGGCGGAGTCATAAAAGGTGACCAATTCGCCGTCGGGTATGGGGCCATAAGACGAAGTCACCGTGGCGGTGAATGTCACCGGCTGTCCGGCCAGCGCGGGCGTGCCCGATGAGCTGACGGTGGTGGTGGTGGGGCCGTTGTTCACCACTTGGTTCAACACTACCGAGGAGCTGGCCCCGTTGTTGGCGTCGCCTGTATACACCGCGCTGATCGAGTCTGTTCCAGTGACGGAGAAAACGTTCGAAAACGTAGCTTTGCCCTTAGAGATGGGCACGCTTCCCAGCGTTGTGGATCCATTCATGAACGACACCGATCCGGTAATACTTCCCTGATATGCCGCGGTCACCATCGCGGTGAAGGTGGTGGTCTGACCCAACGACGAAGGGTTGGGGTTGGAGGTCAGCGCGGTAGCGGTGACAGCCTGGCTTACGGTTTGCGTCATCGTCGCCGAACTGGCCGCGAAGTTGGCGTCGCCGGAGTAGGAGGCGGTCAGCGGCAAAGAGCCGGCTACCAACAACGATGGGGTGAAGGTTGCCGAGCCATTGACCAGCGGCGCCGATCCGATGATATTCCCGCCGTTCTTGAATATAACCTTGCCGGTGGGCACACCCGATCCGGACGCTGGAGCGATGGTGGCCGTGAGCGTTACAGCCTGTCCATACACTGCTGGGTTAGCGCTCGAGACCATTGTTGTCACGCTCGTGTTCAGGCTAACCACCTGCCGAAATATCTTCGATGTGCCGCTCTGATACGTGGCATCGCCCGCATACGTGGCCGTGATGGAGCCGGTGCCCACAGGCAGCGCCGAGGTAGCCAAAGTGGCTATGCCGTTCTGGGTTGCGCCTGTGCCAATGGCGGCAGGACCATTATAATAATTGACTGTCTCGCCGTCCGGTATACCGCCGGACGCCGGAGTTACGCTGGCGGTGAAAGTGATGGATTGTCCGGCAAACGCAGGCGAGCCGGATGAGGTCAGGGTGATGCTGGTCGAGATCGTGCCCACCAGCTGGTTCACAGCCGGAGAGGCGCTGGCACTGTCGCTCGCGTCGCCGAAGTAGGTTGCGACGACCGGGTATGTGCCAGTGGCGGGAAAGGCATAGGTTATAGTTGCCTTTCCGCGGATCAGCGCGGCGTTGCCGAGGTTCGAGGCGCCCTGCGTGAACGTCACGATGCCGCCCGGAGTTCCGCCGTATTGCCCGTTCAACGTGGCTGTGAAAGTTACCGATTGGTTCAGCGCCGACGGGTTTTGTTTGGAAGTTAGCGTGGTGGAGGTTGGGGCCAGGTTGACAACTTGGAAAAGCGTGGCGGAGTTGTTGCCAAAGTTCGCGTCGCCGGAGTACGACGCGGTAATCGATAAGGAGCCGGCGGCGAGCGAAGACGTGGTCAGGGAGCCGGCGCCGTTGCTGAGCGTAATGTTTCCAAACGGAATCGCGCCGTTCTTCAGGGTAACCGTGCCGGTGGGCGTGCCTTGTCCCGACACCGGCGCCGCCGACACGGAAAAGGTCACGGACTGCCCGTAGCTCGACGGGTTCAGATTGCTGGTTAATATGATGATGGTAGGGGTGAGTTGGACGATCTGCGCGAAAGCCCGTGAGGTACTGCTTATATATACGTCATCGCCAGGATAAGCCGCGGTAATCGAGTTATGACCCAGCGGCAGGGACGAAACCGTTAGAGCGGCCAAGCCGTTGGCGGTCGCGGCGGAGCCGAGCGTGTTGGTTCCGTTGTAGAATGTGACAAGTTCGCCGTTAGGTATGGTGCTGGACGACGTAGCGACCGTAGCCGTGAATGTTACTGGTTGGTTCAGGATCGAGGGAGTGCCGGACGATACGATGGTCGTCGTCGTTTTCACGTTTTGGGTTCCACTGACAACTTCCTTGAGCGCCGCCGAAGAGCTGGTTTGATAATTGGGGCTGCCCAGAAACACCGCGGTGATCGGATACGTGCCACTCTGGCTGAAGGCGTTCGAAATACTCGCGGTGCCGTTCACTAGCTGCGCCGTTCCCCAGGTCGTAGCCGGGCTGCCTTGCATGAAAGCTACGGCGCCAACTGCATTGCTGCCGTCCTGTCCCGTTACGGTGGCGGTAAAGTCGATGAGTTGGTTGTCGCTGGCCGGATCGGGGAGGGCTCTTAGAACCGTCATGGTGGTTTGGCTTACCGCCTGCGTCATCGCTGTGAAGCCGGGCTGGAGGTTTGTATCGGCGCTGTAGGATGCGGTTATCGGCCGGTTGCCGGCAGGCAGTGCCGGCAGGCTGACGGAGGCGCTGCCATTTACCAGTTGTTTGATGCCCAGCGGTATGGCGCCCGCCATGAAAGTGACGGACCCTGTGGGCGTGCGACCGGCTCCGGCGGCCGCCGTGAATGTAACGGCCTGACCGGCAGCCGACGGGTTCCGCGAGGACACCAAGGTTACCGGTGTTCCCACGGTTTCGGTTAAGATCGGCGAGAAACTGGCGGCGTAGTTCGCATCGCCCGAATACGCAGCTTGGATGGCCTGACGGCCCGGCAACATGAATAAAGCGGGGTACGCAGCCTGCCCGTCGGAGATCGCTACGGTGCCGAGAGTCGTGGCGCCGCCGAAAAAAGTGATGCTGCCGCTGGGCGCTCCGTGATCGAAGCCGGGAACAACCGTCGCCGTAAAGAGCACTGCTTGGCCGGCCGCGGCCGGATTTACCGACGAGGTTAACGATGTGCCGCTTGTGAACAGGCTGAAGTTGGAGGTGCTGTTGAGTAACACGCCCACGGCTCCATTGGCGCAGTTCCACCGATTGTCGCATTCGTTGACCACCGCCAGATCGGGTTGGCCATCGCCGTTAAAGTTGCCCACGGACACAGATGCGGCGAGACTTCCACCGGAGTCGAACGTGACTGCCGGTTGGAAGGCGCCGTCGCCATTGCCCAGCAACAGACCTAGCACGCCGGCGCCGCCGGCAGCCGACGGCCCTTGGTTGGCGACAGCCAGGTCGGGAATACCGTCGCCATTGAAGTCCGCTACTGCAACGAAGTTAGCCGTATTTCCTCCGGACCCGTAAGCGACGGGCGGCTGAAATGTTCCATCCCCATTCCCCAGCAGCACTCCCACGGAGCCGCTCGGCGAGCAAGTCAGGTTGTAGTAGGTGGCGCAGCCGTTCACCACTGCCAGATCGGGGGTACCGTCGGCATTGAAGTCGCCCACCGCGATGGAGTTGGCCAACGCTCCGCCCGACGCGTAGACGGCCGCAGTCCGAAAGGCGCCATTTCCATCTCCTAGCAAGATACTCACCGAGTCGGCCTCGGAGTTGGCCACCGCCAGGTCGAGCGCGCCGTCGTTATTGAAATCGGCCACCGCCAGGAACACAGCGGACGGGGCCCCTGTCGAATAACTGACAGGTGCCTGGAATGTGCCGTCGCCTTTGCCCAAGAGAATGGCGACCACGCTGTCCGCGGCGGTCCGATTGGCTACCGCAAGATCGAGCTTGCCGTCGCCATTGAAATCGGCGACCGCGACGAAGTAGCTATTGCCAAGTCCAATCGAGTACGGTACAGGCGATTTGAAGGTGCCGTCGCCATTGCCCAAAAGCACGCTCACTTGGCCGGTTGTGCAGTTGCCGCTGGAGGCGCACTGAGACGCCACCACCAGGTCCGGCACGCCGTCCGCGTTGACGTCCCCGACGGCTACCGACATGGGTCCATATGCGCCGGTAGCATAGGCGGCAGGCGGTTGAAAGCTGCCATCGCCGTTGCCTATCAGGATCGCCACGGAAGCGTTTCCTCTGTCACAGAAATTCGAATTGCAGGAGACGACCGCGAGATCCAGTACGCCGTCGCCATTGAAATCGGCAGTAACCGCCTGGCCAATCCCCAGGCCGGAGGAATGGCCCTGCGCGACGCCAAACACAGAGGATGCCGCATCGGAATGAATGGGGCGGGAAGCGTTGGTTTGCGCGCGGGGGCCGCCTGTCTGCGACATGCCCGCCGGGATGACATTCACGAAGATAAGCAACAGGTACATGCGGGCAAAAATACGCGAGGTGTGTTTCATATGGTTGCCTACGGCATAATTATAGGAATTAACTACCGGCCATTTGCAATTCAACTTCGGATAGTACTCGTAGAACCGTGGTTAACTGTGCAGTTAACTGGTGCGCGGCATAGGAGCGCGGGAACCGCCGCGCCGCCGGTGGAGCAAATCCGATGCATTGGACTTATGGCCATTGACCCATGGCGGGGCGGACCCCTATAACAGCGGATCTTGTTCAGCTCCCGCTGTCGTTGTGACATCTATGAAACAGTTCCCCGAACAGTGCGTAATTCTCACCGAAAGCGAGCCGGCCGGGAGTGCGCGGCTGCGGACCAGGGGATCCGCTCGGGGGTTCAGGGCGCCAAGCAGGGCATCTGCCTGGCTCCTAAGTCGTGTTCTCCGGCGCAGTTAACTAGTGCAACTTCATCCAACACGCGGACAGGCCCGAGGCGCCTTTATGGCCGATTTATAATCGAACGATGGATCCTTTTCGCGTCGTCAAGCAATCGTGGACAACGGGAGACACGCGCGAGGTGGAAGTCTCCCGCATCGACCGGCAGATCGGCGTCGAGTACGATTCCTACCGGCGCATTTATCTGGCGGATGGGCATGAGTGGATCGTGGCCGGCAAGATCGCCCGCGACGATGGCAAGACGTACTACATCCTCGAGTGCGTCTCGTGAAGCGTGCCACGGATCTGTTCCTGAAGGCGCTGGGCGCTATCTACCTGATTGCGTTCGTGTCCTTCGGCGTGCAGGCCGGCGGATTAGTCGGCTCCCAGGGTATTCTGCCCGTGGCGAATTACCTCCGGGGCATGCATGCGGCGCTTGGCGCGCGCGCATTCTGGTATGCGCCCTCGGTGTTTTGGGTCAATTCCAGCGACGTGGCGTTGCGCGTGGCCTGGATCGCCGGCGCGATGCTGGCAATTGTTCTGATGCTCGGATTTTTCCGGCGTACATGCCTGATCGCACTATTAATCCTGTACATTTCGATCTCCACCGCCGGCCAGGATTTCTGGTCCTTCCAGTGGGACATTCTGCTGACGGAGGCGGGCTTCCTGGCGATTTTCGCGGACGGGTCGACAGGGCGCACGTGGCTGTTTCGATGGCTGCTGTTCCGGCTGATTTTCATGTCCGGCGCGGTAAAACTGTTGAGCGGCGATCCGGCATGGCGCGACCTGACGGCGCTGAGCTATCACTACCTGACCCAGCCTCTGCCTACGCCGATCGCCTGGTACATGTATCAACTCCCGCTCTGGTTTCAGAAAGCGTCCACGGCCTTCGTGTTCTTTGTAGAGTTGCTGGTTCCTTTTCTGATTTTCGCGCCACTCCAGTTGCGGCGTATCGCCGCGGGTTTGCTGATCGGACTGCAAGTCTTAATTCTGCTGACGGGCAATTACACATTCTTCAATCTGCTGGCCATCGCGCTGTGCGTGTTCCTGTTCGCGGACGGGCCGGTGCGCGGCGCGCAGCCGGAGACGCGGACGCACCTGGGTGTCACATTGGCGCTAATGGTTTTCGTGCTGACCACCAGCGGCTTGCAATTCCTGGAGATGTTTCGCGTGCCGCTGCCCGCGCCGGCCGAGAGCTACCTGGCTTGGCTCTCGCCGATGCGATTGATTAATTCATACGGCTTGTTCGCCGTGATGACCACAACACGCCCGGAGATCGTGGTGGAAGGCTCGAACGATGGGACGGCCTGGGCCCCATACGAGTTCCGTTATAAGCCGGGCGACGTGAAACGCCCGCCTCCCTGGGTGGCGCCGTATCAGCCGCGGCTGGACTGGCAGATGTGGTTCGCCGCGTTGGGAAGCGCGGACGAGAATCGCTGGTTTTACAGCTTTGCGGCGCGGCTGATGCAGGGGTCGGCGCCAGTGCTGGGATTGCTGCAGCGCAACCCGTTTCCCGGGACCCCGCCGCGATATATCCGGGCGGTGGTGTACGACTATCGGTTCACGGACTATGCGGAGCGGCGCCAAAGCGGCGCGTGGTGGAAGAGGGAGGAGAAAGTCACTTACTTGCCTGCGATCTCACTCCGGCATTAGTGGAGGGCAGGACTCGCCCACGGTCGAAAACCAACAGCAAACTGGGGAAAGGCCGGTCTGGAGACCCGCTGCAGGCGTGGACGCCCGCCCCACGATGGCGGGAAGCTTGAGCAGCCGGCTGGGGGCAGAAGTGCCCGCCCTCCTACGTCCAGGGCTTGACTTCGCCGCCCAGGCCCTTATACCCCTTTCGCATGCGCTCCTCGATCTTGGCCCATACATCGGGATCGCATCCCTTCCATTCCGGCACCGCGGTGTTGCCGAGATACGGCAGGTCGGCGATGCCCATCTTGCTCGAGTAGAAACCGTTCAAAGTCAGATCCCGGAACTTACTAAAGAACGCGGCCCAGCGGCGATCCGCCGGCGCGGCGCGCTCCGGCCACGCAATGCGATCCAGAATCTGTTTCTGCCGATCCGGGCTCGCGCCGGCAAAAGCCCCCGCCGATTCGCGGTCCAGCCAGGCGAGGCCGCCGAGTATCTGGGCCGCCAAATCGTCGTTGCCGTCTTCCTGCTTGCGGAAGTCCAGCCAGTCGTCGATGTACTCCGGTACGCCAGCCTGCGTGGCGCTGCCGCTGCGCTCGTCGGCGGGTAGGATCAGATCGCAAAGCACTCCCACGGTGCGCCAATCATGGTCGTCGAATACCTTGCGCTGATAGGATCCTTGATGCGCCGACTGCGTTTGCGCGGGGCTCGAACCCACCGTCGCCGCAGCCAGCGCGGGCACGGAACCGGCTATCTGGAACAACTCGCGCCGGCTAACTCCCGATTTCTCCGTCATAAATTCCTCTTCTTCACCTGCTCCGCAATGTATTCCGAAGTCCGCCATCCTAGCGCCGTAATAGTCAGCGTCGGGTTCTTGTCGGCATTGCTCACGAAGGGCGCCGCATCGGTGACAAACAAGTTCTTGCAGTCCCACGCCTGGCAGTTTGAATTGAGCACCGAAGCCTTTGGATCTGCGCCCATGCGCGCTGCTCCCACTTCGTGGATAATGGAGCCGCCGCGCGCGATTCCCCAATTATTTTCGGCGGTGGCGTCGGTGAAGTACTTACCGCCGGCCGCCGTGATGATTTCCTTAAAGGTATCCTGCATGTGCTTCGCCTGCAGAATCTCGTCCTGACTCCATTTGAAATGAAAACGCAGCACGGGGATGCCCCATTGATCCACGGTATCCGGATCGAGTTCACAATAACTGTCGGCATTGGGGATCATTTCGCCGCGCCCGGTGAAGCCGACCTGCGCGCCGTACACCTTGCGCAGGTTGCGCTTCAGTTCGACGCCATAACCGCCGCCCAGGATGCGCTCGGAACCGCCGAAGTCGTCGGCGCCCGGCAGACCGCGCCCGCCGCCGAACTCGATATGATAGCCGCGCGCGAAAGGCATCTTGCCGGCCTTCTGGTCCTTGTAATGCCACCAGGGCATGTACATGTGCATGCCGCCCACGCCGTCTTCATTGCGCGGGGGCAGATCCTCCAGAATCGGCAAGTAGCCGTCTACGTCCGATCCCACGGTATCCATCAGGTACCGTCCCACCAGTCCGCTGGAGTTTGCCAAGCCATTGGGGAACTGGCTGCTTTTGGAATTGAGCAGTATGCGCGCTGTCTCGCAGCAACTCGCGGCCAGCACCACGATCTTGGCATTCACCGTAACTTCGCTGCGCGTCTTCTTGTCGATGTAGGACACGCCCCGCGCCAAGCCATCCGAACCCACCACAACTTCGCGCGCCATCGCGCCGGTGCGCACCTCCAGGTTGCCGGTCTTGATGGCTGGAAAGATGTGTACGCCGGGAGAATTGAAGTTGGCGTTAACGCCGCACGCGCGCCCGCATTGCGCGCAGTAGTGGCAAGCCGTGCGCCCGTGGATGGAGCGCGTCAGAATCGCGAGGCGCGACGGGATGCAGGGAACGTTGACCTTGTCGCTCGCCAGCTTCACCAGCCGCTCGTAGCCGCGCGGCGCGGGCGCCGGCAGAAACTTGCCATCGGGCGTGTTCTCCAGGCCTTCGGGTGTGCCGAAAACGCCGATCAACTCCTCGGCCTTGTCGTAGTATGGCGCGAGCTCCTCGTAGGCGATGGGCCAGTCGAAACCGCGGCCATCGCGGCTGTAGGGTTTGAAATCGTAGGGACCCATGCGCAGTGAGATGCGGCCGTAATGGTTGGTGCGGCCGCCGAGCATGCGCGCCCGCCACCACATCCAGTCCGTGCCGGCGGCGTTGGTGTAGGGCTCGCCCGGCACGTGCCAGCCGCCCAGCAGCGTGGCGTCGAAATAGCCGAAGGGCTTCTCCTTGGTGCCCGCCGCGCGATGCGGCGCATTGTAGGGCCACTGGAACATGTCGGACTGCTTGGTGCCGTCGTACCATCCGCCGGCCTCCAGCATGCAGACTTTGGCGCCGGCCTGCGACAGCACGTGCGCGGCGACACCGCCGCCGGCTCCGGAGCCGACCACGATTACGTCGTATGATTTCGGAGTTGCCTTCGTCTGCGCCATGCCGACTATTTTACGCCAGTTACGGCACGGCGCCGGGGGGGCCACGCCGGGACACGCCGGGGGGCAGTGCGCTGATTGTGTGTGCCTGATCTTGGTGGCGGCCTCGGGAGGGCCGGCCGACAGTGGATCATGCGGGCGGCTCCCACGTAAAGGACATCTGTTCCGACACTTTCTGCCGCCGTCACCAGACGCTCCGCATGACCCAGGCAACGGGAGCGGGCATAACGGGCCACACTTGGACGATACGAGAGTTGATGGAGGCGGCATGAATACCGACAGCCTGGAATGTGATATGTCGTTCGAGGACATGCCCCTTGAGCGACGCCTGCCGCAGGCCCACATACGGCAAATCTACGGGCGATGCCAAGCCAGTTCGAGACCTCATGCGCGATCTAGAAAGGTGAATCGCGGCGAACCTTGAGCGAACCGTTTTCTCCATTCGAATCCAACTTGTTATAATCCGCACATGCAAGGAATACCCTGGAGCACAATTGCGCTCGGCTCGCTGTTGCTCATCTCGGCCTGCGCAAAAGGAGGACAAGAAGTGCAATCTCCGCAACCTGAAAAGTCGAAGCCGCCCGTCAAAATGGAGCCGCGCGGGCGCATCCTTGGAATCGGCGGTGTCTTCTTCAAATCCGCTAATCGCGATCAGATGCGCGAATGGTATGCGAAGCATCTTGGACTCGCTGACAAAGGCCAAGGCGCGATGATTCCGTGGCGCGAACACGACGACCCGCAAAAGGAACACGTTACAGTTTGGTCTGTTTTTCCCGCCTCCACTCACTATTTCGATCCCAGCCCCGCGCCGTTCATGGTCAACTACATCGTGGACGATCTGGATGCTTTGCTCGACCGCTTAAAACAAGAGGGAGTAAAGATTGACGACAAACGAATGAATGAATCCTACGGCCGCTTTGCCTGGATCTATGACCTGGATGGGAATAAGATTGAGCTCTGGCAGCCGCCGTCCGCGAAGCCCTAAGCTCCTAATGAGCAAAATCCGGTCGCGTTTTTGGCCACGGCCGGCGACAGGCGCCTTCCCTTTGCACTTCGACAGGGGATCTGCTATGCTCACCTGTAGAAGCGAAACGGGAAGGAAAACCTATGAAGGAACGCATCGAGCTGCCGCAAGGCACTTTGGATCTTTTGATCCTACGGACGCTGGCGCTCGAACCGCAGCACGGCTGGGGCATTTCGGAACGGGTGCAACAGATGTCGAGCGATGTGCTGCGGATTCAGCAGGGATCGCTCTATCCGGCGCTGCACCGCCTGGAGCGCCGCGGATGGATCAAAGCTCATTGGGGCACGTCGGACAACAACCGGCGCGCCAAATACTATGAACTCACCAAGGCCGGGCGCCTGCAGCTTGCCACGGAAAGGGCTTCGTGGCAAAAATTGGCGGCCGCTGTGGCCCAAGTGCTGGACCCTGCCTAGGAGCCTGCCATGCTGGATGATTTGTTCTTTCGTGTGCGTTCCCTGTTCCGGAGGGAGACCGTGGAATCGGAAATGGAAGAGGAGTTGGGGCTTCACTCCGAGCGGCAACTCGAGAAGTATCTGAAGACCGGAATGCGCCGCGACGAAGCTCAGCGGCGAGTGCGTATGGACTTCGGGGGCCTCGAACAGGTGAAGGAAGAATGCCGCGACGCGCGCGGCATTTCGCTGCTGGAAACGCTGGCGCAGGATCTTCGCTACGGCTGGCGGACGCTGCTGAAATCGCCCGGCTTTTCAGCCGCGGCGTTGTTCACACTGGCGCTGGGGATCGGAGCCAACACGGCGATTTTTTCGGTGGTCTACGGCGTTCTGCTGCAGCCGCTGCCCTTTCGGGATGCGGCGCGCCTGGTGCTGCTGCACGAGACCACGCCGCGGGTCGGCGATGTGAGCGTCTCTTATCCGAATTTTCAGGATTGGCGAGCGCAGAGCCACACGTTTTCAGAGATGGCGGCGGTGACCAACGTCGGTTTCAACATGACCGGCGCCAGTCAACCGGAGAACATCGGCGGCCTGGCGGTTTCACCGAACTTTCTTTCGATGGCGGGTGTGCGGCCGGCGATCGGGCGCGGCTTTACCCCCGACGAGGAAAAGGCGGGCACAGCGCCAGTGTTGCTGCTCAGCTACGCACTCTGGCAGTCGCATTTCGGCGGGGACCGCAGGGTGATCGGACAGACCATCCGCCTGGACAGCCGGACCGTAACCATCATTGGCGTGTTGCCGAGGGAATTTCGGTGGATGGAAACATACGACGTGATGGAGCCGATTGGCGTTTGGGCCACGAACAACGCCGGTGTAGCAGAGCGGGGAGACCGCGGCGACCTGGTGGTGGTGGGACGGTTGGCGGCGGGAGTGCGGATGGAACAGGCCCGCGCGGAAATGGATGGCATCGCGGCACGCCTGGCGCGCGCGTATCCACAGGCCAACGACCAGTGCGGCGTCAAACTGCAACCGCTGCGAGAGACCTTCTCGGGCGACGCGCGCCCGGCTATCCTCGTGCTGCTGGGAGCCGCGATCTTTGTGCTTCTGGTGGCCTGCGCCAATGTGGCCAATCTGTTCCTGATGCGGGGCGCCGTGCGGGCCAGGGAGATGGCGCTGCGCATCGCCATCGGAGCGAGCGGCGGCCGGATTGTACGGCAGATACTGACGGAGTGCTTTCTGGTGGCGCTGCTGGGCGGCTTGGCGGGTGTGGGGCTGGCGATGGCCGGAATTCCGGCGATGGCACGCTTGATTCCGGCGGACACGCTGGCCGGCGCGAGCGTCGGCATGAATGGCGCCGTCCTGCTGTTTTCGGCCGGTCTGGTGGTCCTGTCGGTGTTGGCGTTTGGCCTCGCTCCCGCGCTTCATGCCGCGCGCGGCAATGTGCACGCGGACTTGAAGGAGGGAAGCAAATCTACCAGCGGAGGTGGGCGGAATCGTTGGCGCGGTTTGTTGGCCACAAGCGAGGTTGCGCTGGCGCTGATTCTGCTGGTGGGTGCCGGGCTGATGACGAAGAGCCTGTATCGCCTCCTCGCGGTGGATCCCGGTTTCCGGCCCGGGGCGGTGCTTAAGCTGGAGATGAGCCTGCGCACGGCGCAATACGACAAGGAGCCGGCGGTGATCGGTTTCTGGCAGCAGGTGTTGGACCGCGTTCACGCGTTGCCCGGCGTGGAATCCGCGGCGCTTGGTACGGCGATCCCGCTCACAGACGACCATTCGCGCACCGACATTACGGTGGAAGGGATGCCTTTGCCGAAACCGGGCAGTTTCCCCCATCCTGACATACATTACGTCAGCCCGAACTATGAGAAGACGCTCGGTATTCGCCTGCTGCGGGGCCGGGGCTTCACCGATACGGACCGCGAGAATGCTCCACTGGTGGCCATGATCAATGCTACCGTAGCGCAGCGTCTGTTCCCCGGAGCAGACCCCGTGGGCAAGCGTTTCATCTTCGGCCACCTGGAGGCGAAACGTGCGCCGCGGTGGGTCACGATTGTGGGGGTGATTGCGGACACCAAGTTGTACGGCCTTGCCAACCCCGCGCGTCTCGAAGTCTATGCGCCCTTCCGCCAATTTGTACCGAATGGAATGGCGCTGCTGGTGAAATCGGGCCAGGAACCAGCCACGCTGGTTTCCGCGATTCGGGGGATTGTCGCTTCGATCGACAAAGAGCAGCCCATCTTCGGAATCGCCACGATGCAAGAAGTGGTGAACGCTTCGGTTTCCACGCGGCGCATCACGCTGATCCTGCTTGGGCTGTTTAGCGGGTTGGGGCTGGTGCTGGCCTCCATCGGAATCTATGGTGTGGTTTCCTACTCGGTAGCGCAGCGGGCGAGAGAGATCGGGATCCGGATGGCGCTGGGAGCGCAGCGCGGCGACGTGCTAAGGCTGGTGCTGGCCCAGGGCGGGAAGATTTCATTGGCGGGGATCGCGATCGGCAGTGCGGCTTCCGCCGGGCTCACCTGGTTGATGGCGAAGCTGCTGTACTCGGTGAGCGCGGTGGATCCGGCGACGTTCACTGCCGTCGCTTTCGTGCTGGCGGTAATCGCGATGGTAGCGTCTTACATTCCGGCGCGACGGGCTTTGCGGGTGGATCCGCTGGTGGCGCTTCGGAATGAGTGAGGGATGTGGGGTAGGCAATCCTGCCTGCAGGCGCGCTTTTCAGCGCGCCAAAGCCGGCTTGCAGCCAAGATTGGCCAATGCCACTTACTTTTCGGGAAATGCTGCGGAACGTTGTGGGGCGGACCTCCAGGTCTGTCAGGATGGGCCTGCGGCCCACGAATAGTGATGAAAACCATGTGGGGCGGGCGTCCACGCCTGCGGCGGGTCTCCACCAGACCCGCCTGTTCCCCAACAGGTTGCGCTGGGTTTTTCGAGTGTGCGCGGGTCCTCCAGGACCCGCTCTTCGCGCAACGCAACAGGCGGGCGTGGACGCCCGCCGCAGGCCTGGAGGCCCGCCCCACGATTAATGCAGGTGTTGGTCATGGGAAAAGTAAGTGGCATTGGCCAAGATTGGCCGCCCCACCAAGATGGCACATTCTCAATGGGCCGTGGGTTCGTGGGAGCCTCCGAAAATCCTGCGGAGGAACCGGGCGATCGCGCCAAACCTGTGCTATTCCCAGCGAAACACCTTCGCAGAGAGTGCCGTGCAAATCGCAAATACGGCCACAAGCGCCGCAATGTCGCCAATGTGCGCCGACCATGCCTCGCCCTTCCAGATTCCCTGGAGTAGCGATACCGCGTAGGTCAGCGGCAGTACGCGCGCCACGGCGCGGAGCGCGGGTGGCAGCGAGCCCAGCGGCACGAACAATCCGCACAGGGCGAGCATCGGGTACAGGATGGCTGCGCCGATCGGTTGCGCGAAGCGCGCCGTAGGCACAATGCTTGCGATGACAAAACCGATCGAAAGGATACTACACACGCTGATCGGCAGCGCCGACGTTTCGTTTGAAGTGAGTGAAGGCGAAATCTTCGGGTTGATCGGTCCGAACGGCGCCGGGAAGACAACTACGATGGAACTGTCGTCCCGTACGTCTTGCGGATACCGGAAACTTGGATGACTTTACGAGCCCCGGAGATGCCCATTCGTTGCCCGCCTGGCCTTGCTGATCAGAAGACTATCATAGCGTTCAGCCGCGATGCACTGGGAGGGGCTGCTTAACCGAACTGGGAAGCCTAGGACGGCTTGTGGGGCGGGCCTCCAGGCCTGCGGCGGGCGTCCACGCCCGCCTGTTCCACCCTCGCACTCCTGTTTCGTCATGCCATGGCCCGGGACGGTGAAGAAGTGATCTGCACTTGGTAACCCAGGGACCGCAGGTCTCGCACGGCCTTCGTGTTGAGACGTATCCCGTACTCGATGTAACGCACCCCTTGCTGCAAAATCTTCCACGTGCGGCGGCAGAGTCGATGGGCGATGGCCCAGATGGCCTTCTTGTGCCCCAGCCGTACCGCCAGCTTGCGGTAGGTGGCGTCGCATACGCTGCCCTTGGACTTTACCGCCGCGCGACTTGGGTGAGCACCCGCCGCATCATCCGGCTACCCTTGGGACTGCGATTGCTTTTCGATACTTCCGCAGACTCCTCCCGGCCCGCGCAGACCCCACCCAGGAGCAGAGTTCGGGGGCCGCGGAAAAGCTGCCTGCCGTGGGACCTGCTTCGGCGATCGCCTGCGTGGCCGAATCCACCCCGAATCCGGGCGCCGCCGCCAGCCGTTGGACGGCGTCCCGATGCGCCTGCAACACCTGGCCGACGCTCTTCTCCAGGATCTGCATATGGCTCTCCACCAGTTCCCGCCGAGCCAAACTGCGCCTGGGCCAGAGACAGATCGCATTGCCCTTCCGCTCCTGCCACACGGGCCTCCCATACTGCGCCGTGATTCCATCACGGCTTCCTGTACATGCTCCTGCCGCAGCCACCCCGCCCGTTGCTCTAACCCGCTGGCTGGCGTGGAACTTCCGGCGTTGGAACTGGAAGGCGCCCTCCTGGCCGGCGTCGGCCGCCACCACCGCCAACATGCTTTTGTGTACATCGATACCCGCTCTCTGGTACGTTCTTTCCATCGCTTCCCTCAACCTTTCCGTGGTGCCTGGAGGTCTGCCCCACTGGAATGTTCCCCAAAACGGTTAAGCACTCGGACGATCGGCTACGGTCAGCGGGGCAGAAGCGGCCGGTAGATGAGGCCGATCACAATGCCGGTGACGGTCCATTCGACGAAGTATGCCACCGATTGCTGCACCGTCAGTGTCAGCCCGATGTTCAGGTTGACATAGTTGTGCACCACAAAGGCGCAGACCGCGAAGACTCCGATCGGGGCGCCGAAGCGCGCGCCGTCGGCGAGGCCGGAGCCGCCCTGGTAGAGCATTGCGTAAAGCACCGCAAGCACCAGCATGGCCGCGAACATGGCGGCCATTCCGGTGGGCATCGCGCTCTTCATGGCTTCCTGGGAGCGGTACACGGCAGGGTATTTGCTGAACTCATTGCGAAGCGCCGGAAACAGGCCGAACGCAAGACCCCCGAGAGCGAAGTATGCCGCGAAGGCGCCCAGAGCTGCGAGAACGATGCGCGGGTAGCTCATATCGTCACCTCTTCGGCCAGCAAGGAGTCGAGTTTGTCGAGCGACTCAGAGGCGCCTTGGGACACGCTCTGGCAGAAGAAATCGTCCGGGCATCCCTCGTGTGTGAGAACCACTTTGGTGCCCTTGCCTTGCTCGAAGAACTCCACGGTTACGCGCGTGACGGCGTGGCCAAAATCCGCGTGGTACACGATCTTTTCCGGTTCCACGATCTCGTCGTATTTACCGCTGAACGAAAACTCGCAGGTCCCTCCGTTAACCGCGAGTTGCATTTTCTGGGTGAACGAACCGCCCGCGCGAAAGTCCATGACGATCTCACACCTGGTTGCCTCTTTGCAGCCAGACCACTGTTGCAGCTTTTCGGCCTGCGTCCACCAGCCGAACACGAGCTGCCGGGGAGCATCGAAGACGCGCGTGAGTTGGAGGCGATTACCGCCGATGGTTACCTCGGACCTCATTGTTTCTTTTCCTCTCTTTGTTCGTTTTTCAATAACTCGTCCAGTGCGTCAAAGCTGAAATCCCAAGCTGCCGCGCATTGGGCGATCCAGTCCCGAGCCGGCTTGAATCCGTCGGGGCGAACGCGGATCATGTGGACGCGGCCCTCGCGCCGGCGGTCGATCAGGCGGGCCTTTTCGAGCACGCGAAGATGCCTGGAGATGGCTGGCGCCGAGATGCGAAATGGCTTGGCTAGCGCCGTGACCGGACCTTCTCCACTGTTCGACAGGCGCGCCAGGATGCGGCGGCGTGTGGGATCGGCCAGGGCTGCAAAGATGGCTGTAGTCTTTTTGGGATTGTTAACCATCGTGTTAATTGTAAGGGCTTGGCGGGCGATGAGTCAACAGGAAAGTTAACCTGTACGTTAAATATTCTGAGGTTTGCGCGCGGGGACCACTCTTGAGAGACCTGTTTCATTAAGAAGTCGTGGCGCGGACCCCCTGGTCCGCAGCCGGCCAGCACCCGGATCAAGTTGGCATCAACGGCCGAGGCGC
>Ga0070761_10001126_pt1 | contig 16790 bp, 15 predicted proteins | sample HubBroMetageREF1_FD_66724 | JGI IMG/M metagenome (GOLD analysis project Ga0070761, IMG submission 66724) | Reference soil microbial communities from the Hubbard Brook experimental Forest, New Hampshire, USA - Hubbard Brook CCASE Soil... | ecosystem: Environmental > Terrestrial > Soil >... | reverse complement strand
TCGATTATCGTGCTCAGCTTCTTGCATGAAACCATCAACGTGATGACCCTCGGCGGCCTGGCGCTCGCGGTTGGCATCCTTGTGGATGACGCCACGGTCGAAATCGAGAACGTCAATCGGATACTCGATCAAGGGAAGGAAATCAGGGAGGCGATCCTGGAAGGCGCGCAGCAAATCGCCGTGCCGGCCCTGGTCTCGACTCTTTGCATATCCATCGTCTTTATTCCCATGTTCTTCCTGAACGGGGTAGCGCGCTACCTGTTCGTGCCGCTGGCCGAGGCGGTCGTCTTGGCAATGATGACTTCGTACATCCTTTCGCGAACGCTGGTGCCCACGCTGGCCCTGTACCTGTTGCGACCGGGACAGCATCAATCCGCCCGGTCACGGAACCCGCTCGCCATGCTGCAACAGGCGTTCGAACGAGGATTCGACAAACTTCGCCTGGCATACGAGCTTCTGCTTACCAGGTTCGTCTATCACCGCCGCATCTTCATTCCGACCTTTCTCCTGATTGCGTTATCTGCATTCCTGCTGGTTCCATGGCTCGGGCAGGACTTCTTTCCAGCCATCGATAGCGGTCAATTGCTTCTTCATCTGCGGGCCAAAGCGGGCACGCGGATCGAAGAGACGGCGAGACTCTGCGATCTGGTGGAGGCATCCATTCGCCGGGAGATACCGAACGAAGAAGTAGAGAACATTGTCGATAACATCGGCGTGCCTTACAGCACAATCAATTTCATTTACAACCGGACCGGACTGATCGGCAGCGGCGACGCAGACATCCTGGTGTCGCTGAAGGAAAAGCATAGGCCAGTCGCCGAGTATGTCCGCGCCTTGCGCTCCAGATTGGCTGAGGAGTTTGCGGGCACGACTTTTTCCTTTCTTCCCGCCGATATGGTCTCGCAGATTTTAAACTTCGGCGCACCAGCGCCTATCGACATTCAAATCGAGGGAGCGAACCTGAACGGGAATCGCCAACTCGCCGATCAGTTGCTGGGGCAACTTCGCCATGTGCCCGGTCTGGCCGATGCGCGCATTCAACAGGATTTCGATTACCCGAGATTTCACGTCGAGATCGACCGCACGAAGGCAGCTCAGGGCGGCTTCACGCCTCGCGACATCGCCAATAGTCTGCTGGTTTCGCTGAGCGGCAGCTTTCAAACCACGCCGAATTTCTTCCTGAATCCGCAGAACGGCGTCGAGTATAACCTGGTTGCTCAAACGCCCCAGTACACTATCCAATCCCTGCAGGATGTCCAAAGCATGCCGATCAGCTCGCCAACAATGACTCGTCCGGAAATCCTGGCGGATGTCGGATCGCTCACACGATCCACCGAACCCGAGGTGCTCTCACACTACAACATCCGCCGCATTGTGGACATTTTCGGATCGGTTGACGGCCGTGATCTCGGCGCCACTGGCAGGGACGTCGCGCGCATACTGGACGCAAATCGAAAATCCGTTCCGCGTGGAACTTTTGTCACAGTCAAGGGCCAGTTCGAAACCATGCGAACCTCTTACCGGGGTTTGCTGGCCGGTCTCGGTTTTGCAATCGTTCTCGTCTACCTGTTGATCGTGGTGAACTTCCAGTCGTGGCTGGACCCGTTCATCATCATCACCGCTCTGCCGGCGGCTCTGGCGGGTATTGTACTTTTCCTCTTTCTCACGCATACAACGCTAAGTGTGCCGGCGCTCACCGGAGCCATCATGTGCATGGGAGTCGCCACTGCCAACAGCATCCTGGTTGTGGCGTTCGCCAAAGAGCGCCTCCTTCACCACGGTGAGGCCCCAGAAGCGGCCATCGAAGCTGGTTCCACGCGGTTTCGCCCGGTTCTCATGACCGCGCTGGCGATGATCATCGGCATGATTCCGATGGCGCTCGGGACGGGTGAGGGCGGCGAGCAAAATGCACCGCTCGGGCGCGCCGTTATCGGCGGGCTGTTAGCGGCCACGCTCGCGACCCTTTTCTTTGTTCCCGCGGTCTTCGCCATTTTGCACGGCGGGCGCGCCGCCGGAGGCGCGACACAGCACAACAACCGCGATTTTGAACTTAAGGAGCCAAGCGATGACAAGTATGAACAGAGTGAGCACTGAGGATCGTACGCAAGAGACAGTGCACCATGCGAATCGCATTCCACGGTCGACTGGCTGGGTTTTTGTTGCGGCCATCGTGGCTGCCGGAGGCATGCTCGCCTACGCAATTCACGGGGGCGTTGTCACTCGTGTGGCGGCGGAATCCAGTCTGGTCCGCAGCACGGAACAGGCGGCCGTTCCCATCGTCAATGTGATCCACCCCAAGGAAGGGGCGCCTCTCGAAGAATTGATATTGCCGGGAAATACGCAGGCGTTCAGCGATACGCCGATCTTCGCTCGAACCAATGGTTATCTGAAACGCTGGTTTTTCGATATCGGCGCTCATGTGAAACGCGGCGACTTACTGGCGGAAATCGAAACTCCCGAAATTGACAAGCAGCTCCAACAGGCGCGTGCCGATCTTGAGACCGCGCAAGCCAACTATCATCTGGCCGAGACAACTGCTGCCCGATGGCGGTTCCTGCTGGAGAGCGATTCCGTCTCGAAGCAGGAGACTGACGAGAAGATTGCCGACCTAAGCGCCAAGAAGGCAACCGCGGACTCCAATGCTTCCAATGTCCACAGGCTTGAGGATCTGCAGTCTTTCCAGAAAGTCTATGCGCCGTTTGATGGGATCGTCACCGCCCGCAACACTGATGTCGGGGCATTGATCGATGCCGGAGCCAACGCCGCGGGCAAGGAATTGTTCCATCTTACGGCGATTGATACACTCCGAGTCTTCGTCGCGATCCCGGAAGTATATTCCCGCGCGGCTCGGCCCGGCGCCGTCGCATTTCTGACACTCGACGAATATCCCGGCCGTTCCTTCCATGGCACGCTGGCGCGGACGTCAAATTCGATCGACCAGGCGTCGCACACGCTCCTGACCGAAGTCGATGTTCCCAATCCCGATGGCCAGCTGCTGCCGGGCGCATACGTTTCTGTTCATTTCAAGATGCCTCAAACCGGTCGTTCGGTTGTGGTCCCTTCGAATACGTTTCTCTTCCGGTCAGAAGGTCTGCGCGTTGCGCTCGTGCGGAACGGGCGCGTGCAGCTTGCGCCTGTCAAGATTGGCCGGGACTATGGCAGCACGGTGGAGGTTATCTTGGGCCTCCAGGCGAGCGACGCCGTGGTGCTTGATCCGGCCGACTCGCTGGTGAGCGGCGCGCCGGTGCGAATCGGCAGCCACGCCACCGAGCCTCCAGGCGGTTCTGGCGCCGATGGTTCTAGAAAATGACGCGCACTGGAATCGGGTTCGCTGTTGTTCTGGTCTTCCTGCTTGCCGGTTGTACGGTCGGACCCAAGTACAAGGTCCCTGACGTCCCGCTCACTCCGGCATACAAAGAGGCAGATGGGTGGAAGCCAGCGCACCCAACCGATCAGGTTCTGCGCGGACCCTGGTGGGAGATTTTCGCAGACCCCCAACTCAACGCGCTCGAAGAACAAGTACCTGGTGGCAACCAAACTCTCAAGGGACTGGAGGCTCGTTTTCGCGAGGCGCGCGCAGCCATACGATTCAACCGCGCTTCGGAATTTCCCACGATTTCTACAGCTCCATCAATTGCTTCGATTCGCGATTCGGCCCACACTCCTTATCTTCCACCTGGGGCTGCCGGCGCGACGGGCGATTTCGTCCTGCCATTCGACCTTTCCTACGAATTGGATTTCTGGGGACGTGTACGGCGAACGGTCGCCTCCGCCCGTGAATTCGCACAGGCGAGCGCCGCCGATCTCGAGACGGCAAAGCTCAGTCTGCAGGCTGAACTGGCGTTCGACTACTTCGAGCTCAGAAGCGCCGACATCCAGAAGCAGATCCTGGACAATACCGTGGAAAGTTACTCTGCGGCGCTCCGGCTCACCCAGAACCGGTACCAGGGAGGCGCGGCGCCGAAATCCGATGTGGCACAGGCTGAGACACAACTCGAAACAGCTCAGGTGCAGGACACCGATATCGGCGTGGAACGATCCCAATACGAGCATGCTATCTCCATCTTGATCGGAAAACCTCCGGCGGAGTTCAGTTTACAGGCCGCGCCATCGTCGCTGTGGCCGGATTCGAAGGTACGTCGTTCGCGACCTGGCTCAACTGGCCGAGCCGTCTCTGGGCTGTAGGTCCATCCGCCGTGCTACCTCTGTTCGATGCCGGCCGGCGGAGGGCGACCTCGGATGCGGCCATGGCGGGCTTCGACGCAGCGGCCGCCGACTATCGCGAGTCGGCGCTGGCTGCATTCCAGCAGGTAGAGGACAATTTGGCCGCGCTCCGTATTCTCGAGGCGGAGGCCGGCCAACAGCATCATGCCGTGGTTTCCGCGCAGGAGTCGCTACAGCTTTTCAACAACCGTTATAAGGGCGGGGTGGATACGTATCTTCAAGTCGTCACTTCGCAGACCACAGCTCTAACAAACGAACGGAATGAGACAGACATTCAGCGGCGACGCATGGATGCGACTGTGCTACTGATCAAGGCGCTCGGCGGTGGCTGGAACGTTTCGAATCTACCCACACTCTAGGAGGAACTGAAAATCATGCGCGCAATGAGAGCGGAAGGATTTAGGGGCTACCAAGATCTGAAGCTGGTGGACATTCCCAAGCCGCACGTTTCAGACGGACGGGTACTGGTAAAGATCAACGCAGCGGGAGTCACGCCGCTCGAGCACACCATTCTATCGGGAGGATATCCACGAGCGAAAGCTCCTCTGGTCCTCGGGTCAGAAGGGGCGGGTGTGGTTGAAGACGCGAACAGCTCGGATTTTTCACCGGGTGCGCGTGTAATGTTCACGGGCCTTTACGGCGTCTCCGAAGACGGAGCCTACAGCGAGTATCTTGCAGTGCGCAAGGAAACCCTCAGTTTGATCCCGGCGAACATTGACGACGTTTCAGCGGCAGGAATTCCGGTGGCCTACCTGACCGCTCATATGGCGCTCACCCTTTCTGGATTTCAGGCAGGCAAGACCGTTCTTTCGCCTGCCATCGGAGGCTCGGTAGGCAACGCGGTCACACAGTTGGTAAGAGCCATGGGCGCTAGGCACGCTATGTCAACGACTACGAGTCATGCAAAGGCGCAACAAGCCAAAACCCTGGGCTTCGATGAAGTCATAGATCTCTCCATAGAAAAACTCGGCGAAGGCGTTCGTCGCATCACGGGCGGGTACGGTTCGGATGTTGTGATCGACGCCATTGGCGGCGATATATTGAGCGAGGCGCTTGGCACGCTTGCGATAGGCGGAAGTCTGACTACGCTGGGCTATTCCGCCGGCCGTAAATCGACCATCGACGTTACCGATCTTATCTGGAAGCGCGCCAACATAAAGAGCTTCTCGCTTTTTGCACAACCGCCGGAAATGTGGAGTACGGCATGGGCTTCGATCTTTAAATTGCTCGCATCAGGAGCCATAAAACCGATCGTGGCACGGACGTTCGCTCTCGAGGATGCAGCGGACGCACTACGATACCAGATCGAAAGCAGGCCTTTCGGGCGGATCGTCCTTAAGATATGACGACGATTTGGAGGAGCACGAATGAGCCTAGTGGATGAAGTTGGCGGTGGCCTCGATGGTTTGTCGCAGCTACGCGCTTTGATGGCTTCGGGACGCAAGCCCGGCATTCTCGTATCGCTTGATTTCGAGTTTGTTGAAGACGAAGCCGGGAGGGCGGTTTTTGCGGGGACTCCCGGAGAGCATGCATACAATCCGATTGGCGCAGTGCATGGAGGCTACGCTGCGACGCTGCTCGATTCCGTTTGCGGCTGTGCCGTGCATTCCCGCCTTACCGCATCGCAGGCCTATACGACATTGGAGCTGAAGGTCGCCTATCACAAGGCGCTTACGAAAGACACGGGACTATTGCGCGCCGAGGGGCGGCTGCTCTCCTTCGGTCAAAGGGTGGCGTTCGCCGAGGCCAAGCTGACTGATACGCGAGGGAAATTGTATGCGTCCGCGACGTCGAGATTGCTCGTGTTCAACAGGTGATTGTCGCGAACTGCTTATTCAGAGGCGAATTGCTGCGAGATTGACGCAGGAGGGTTTGGTTCCGAGCTCGGGCGCTTAAGTGACAACCGATCCAGCGTTAGGAAGGCAGCGATCATTAGACCGCAGGCCTGTTGCTCATGTTGAAACGCGGTTTTGCGAATCCTTCTCGGTTGTGAACCATCTAGTTCAGTACGGACGAAGTTTCGATTGCCGACAAACGTCCGGGGAGGAAGGCGCTGATCGCTAAGGAACTCGACGAAGCCGTGAGGCAATCGGCAGCAACGTGACGGGCGTGTTACTGGAATTGCACGCGAAGGATCAAAGGGGGAGAAATTGACGGCACAACAGGTACTTCAGCTTCATTCGAAAGGCTTCAATCGGGCGCTGACACAACAGAACTACGACGCATTAGAGGGAATCTACTCGGAGATGTATATGCTGGTTCGGCCTGACGGCTCCGTGTTGAACAAACAACAGGTTCTGAAGGACCTGCGAGAACAGGGATTGAGGATCCACTCGATTGAACTCGAAGACGCGGTCGTCCGGGTTGTTGGTTCAGTTGCAATCCTGACGGCAGCGAGCAAAACCGTATCATCGCGCAACGGGAAGGAATCTCGGGCGCATGTTCGACTCGTTGCCGTCTACGGCCAGGAGGGCGGCGCAATCCGCCTGGTCCACTTTCAGAGCACGATGATTGTCGATAAGGAGGCGGCGTGAAAAATGCGAAGCGACTATCGGGGAGGAATGGGCGCTGATCGCTGAGGTAAGATTCCGCGCGTTGAAAGGCAAATGGCTATGGGCAAGTTACAGAGAAAAGTCGCAGTCATTACCGGCGGCACCGAGGGCATAGGGTTAGCGACAGCACAGCTCTTCGTCAAAGAGGGGGCCTATGTCTTCATCACGGGCCGTCGCCAGAAGGAGCTGGACGAGGCCGTAACGGCAATCGGCTGCAACGTGACGGGCGTTCAGGGGGACGTCGCAAAAATGGCTGACCTGGATCGTCTCTACGAGACAGTCGGCAAGGTGAAGGGGAGAATCGACATTATTTTCGCCAACGCCGGCGTTGGTGAATTTGTTCCCTTCGGTAAAGTCTCCGAGGAGCATTTTGACAAGCTATTCAACATCAATGTGAAGGGCGCATTGTTCACGGTGCAAAAAGGTTTACCGCTCTTGAATGATGGCGGATCCATCATTCTCACGGGCTCTGTCGCGAGCACAAAAGGCACTGCGGCCTTTGGCGTTTACGCAGCGAGCAAGGCTGCAATACGCTCTCTCGTGCGCACCTGGACCACGGACCTCAAAAATCGCCATATCCGATCAAATGTTGTAAGCCCGGGTCCCATCAGGACGCCGCTTACGCTCCGACAATCTGAGGACGTAATTGCGCGGATTGTGTCCACCGTCCCGATGGGACGCATGGGTGAACCTGATGAAGTTGCAAAGGCTGCGTTATTTCTGGCCTCGGATGATTCCAGTTTTGTCACGGGCGTCGAACTGTTCGTGGACGGGGGCAGAGCACAAATCTAAACGGATTTGGAGACCTTTATGAGTGCTCAACAACATTTAGCTCCTGGCGACCAATCGGATCGCGATCTGTATGCGAGGGAGCGCGTCCTAAATTCCGCCATCATCGCGGCCGATATCGGCCAGGGTTGGGAGGAATATCTTGAGATGTTCGACGCATTCTACGCCGATGATGTCGAAGTGACCACGGACACTGAGACGGGCCCGATACGTGGCAGAGAGGGTATTCGGGAGCTCCTATTCAACTTCCTTGCCCCGCTTCATGTGATGGTTGAGATTGGGGGGCTTGCTATAGATGTTCGAGAGAGTCCAATTCACGGGGACACGCCCGATGAGACGCATTCGGCTTGGTCAGTTAATCTGATCGGGGTGTCCGGCCGCACGTGCGCGTTGAAATGGTGCACTCTCCGAAGGTGGGCCGACTCGCGCGTAGTGTACGAGCGCCACTACGACTACCAGCAAAGCGGTGGGCCCCTCACTGGCGACGACCTTGGTCTGGACCAGTCATTGGCGACCGGTGGATATGGCCGTCCGTTTTAGCCAGAGCCAGCTATTACCCGCAAATTGCACGAAAGGAGCCAAGACTCTATGGCGTCAGATGAGGTGCTCATCCAGACCGCGCTTTCATCATGGGAACAGGTGATAAAGCGCGTCGGCACACTATGTTTGAGTTGTTCCGAGGAGCAACTATTAGTCGAGGTCGCTCCTGGAAAAAACCGAATCTCGTACCTTTGGGGACACCTCACCGCCGTAAACGATGCGATGTTCAGCGTCTTGCGGCTGGGAGAGCGTCTACACCCGGAATTGGACGCCGTCTTCATCGCGCAACCGGACCGATCCGTCCCGCTTCCAATGTCCACCGAGATGGCCAAGTGTTGGGAGGACGTTTACACCGAGCTCCTTTCGAGATTCAAGACTCTCAGCTCTAAGGAGTGGTTAGAAAGGCACGGCAATGTGTCGCCTGAAGAATTCGAACGGAATCCGACGCGAAATCGACTGGCTGTGCTCCTGGGCCGAACCAACCATGCCTCGTATCACTTTGGGCAAATGATGTTGGCAAAACCACAGACGCCGTGAGTCGCTTTCGCGACGCTATCGGCATCACAAATTGCGGACCACCTGCATCAGATTCCTGATCTTACGATCCGACGACGCTTTGCCGCTTTTGAGGTTCTGCGCTATGCAGAAACCGTCGAAGAACGTCAGCACAACATCGGCGATCATACTCGCGTCCAATTTCGGCTTTTCCGCCTCGATGTTTTTTATCAGCAGTCGCGTGATTTTCTGCTGACTGCTCGAAATAATGTCCTGCGCTTCGGCTGGCAAGCCCGCTAGCTCGCGCATCGAATTCACCGCGAAGCATCCTCGTTGGTCGTCATCGCAGCCAAAGCCTAGTCTCAGAAACCTCTCAATGTTGGCCCAACCGAGCGGCTGTGCTGTAAGGATTTCCGCTCCACGAGTTTGGGCGTAGCGCTCAAGACTGGCAAGAAAGAGGTCCTCCTTATCTTTGAACTCCGAATACAGGCCCGACTTGTTTACACCGGTCGCCTGTTCCAGGTGCTGAACTGTCGTGTTCGCGAAGCCGTGCTTCCAAAAAACCGGGATGGCCCTGTCCAGCACACCCTCACGATTGAATTGTTTCGGTCGTCCCATATACTCCCTTAACAATCAAATGATACAGAACAGTAGATGCGTGGATGAACCAAACGGTTCATAACGAGCGTTTAATGCGTGTCGAGCCACTTCCGAATATTCGAGACGGTATCCTCGTAGAACGTCTTGTAAAGGCCGTGCGATACGTAGCCGAGATGCGGCGTTACCAATACGTTGTCCTGCGTCCGGAAGGGGTGAGACGGAGGCAGCGGCTCAATGTCGAATACGTCGATGGCCGCGCCGGCGATTTGCTTGTTCTTCAACACGCTGATTAAAGCTTGCTCTTCGACAATGGGCCCACGCGACGCGTTGATCAACCGGGCCGTTGGCTTCATTCTCGCCAGCTCTGTGGCCCCTACCAGCCCGCGAGTACGGCTGCTCAACACCAAATGGATCGTCAGGATATCGGCCCGCTCGAACAGCTGGTCCTTGGAAACCAGGACTGCGCCTGCGGCTTTGGCGGCCTCGGGCGTCATGTTCTGGCTCCACGCAATCAGATTCATTCCGAAAGCGCTCCCGACCCGCGCAACCTGCGATCCAATCCGTCCGAGTCCCAGAACGCCCAGGGTCATCATTCACCCTAGAAACTGATCAGAGTAAGTGGACTTGCGAGCAGCTGATGAAACGCATAACCGATCCACAAAGAGGGCGCGGTCATAGTTTGGGCAACTGGCTGACATTCCAGCCTCCGCCTAACGCCTTGACCAACAGAACGCTGGCATCCATTCGGCGCCGCAGGATGTCGACGTCGTTGCGTTCGTTTCCGAGAGCAATGGTTTGCGCAGTAATCACTTGCAAGTAAGGGTCCAGGCCGCCAGTGTAGCGGTTCGTAAAAAGCTCGAGCGACTCTTGTGCCGACGCCGTGGCTTCGCGCTGTTGCTCTGCTTCGTGACTCAGTACGCGAAGCGCAGCCAGATTGTCTTCCACCTGTTGGAAAGCGCTGAGTGTGGCTTGACGATAGCTCGCCACCATCGCATCGTAACTAGCCTGAGTCGCTTCCGAAGTGGCGCGGCGCCGCCCGGCATCAAATATCGTCTGCACCATCGACGGCCCGACCGCCCAGAATCTACTGGGCCAATTAAACCAATTAACAATCGAGGTCCCTTCGACTCCCCCAGTGGCGCTCAGTACAAGAGACGGGAAAAATGCCGCGCGAGCGATTCCGATTTGCTCGTTGGCTTCAGCAACACGGCGCTCCACGGCAGCGATGTCGGGACGGCGCTCCAGGAGCATCGACGGCAACCCCACCGGAATGTCGGGAGGTTGGAAAGTCGAATGGGTCGGCTCCAGAGTGAATTGGGCCGGCGGCTTCCCGATTAGAACCGCAATCGCGTGCTCGTAAGCGGCACGCTGCACGGCCACGTCTGTATCCTGGACACGGGTTGTGTCGAGTTGTGTGCGCGCCTGCGCCACGTCGGATTTTGGAGAATAGCCACCCTCCAGGCGGTTCACGGTTAGCTGCAGGGCCTCCGTATAGGCCTGTACCGTATCGTCCAGAAGTTGCTTCTGGGCGTCAGCGCTGCGTAGCTCGAAATAATCGAATGCCAGTTCGGCCTGCAGGCTGAGCTTGACCGTCTCGAGATCGGCGGCCGTAGCCTGGGTTTCCTCGCGCGCGGACGTGACTTGTCTGCGTATGCGCCCCCAAAGATCAACCTCATAAGAGAGGTCGAAAGGCAGTACGAAATCTCCGGTGTTGTAACTAGCAGGGAAGTAGGGCCGGTTTGAAGAATCTCGTACCGAGGCGATGCTTGCCCCAGCCGAAATTGTGGGAAATTCGTAGGAACGATTGAAGCGAATCATGGCGCGCGCTTCCCGAAAGCGTGCTTCCGCCGCTTTCAGGTCCTGGTTGGAAGCTGCCACTTGCTGCTCGAGTGAATTGAGCTCAGGATCGGCAAAGATTTCCCACCAGTTTCCCCGAATGGCCTGGTCATTCGGTTGCGCCGTCTTCCAACCGTCGAGTTTTTTATATTCCTTAAAGGCATCTGGTTGCGGCAGTGGAACGGTGGGTTTGACGTACTTCGGTCCAACCATGCAGCCGGCCAGCAGCAGCCATGGCAAGATGACGAGGATGAGCTCGCGCTTCATGGCCTTGCTCCTCACTGCGCAATGTGGACGGGCGTTCCGCTTTCCAGGGAATCGGAGGGATTGACGATTACCTGGTCATCAGGATGAAGTCCCACGATTATTTCCATGCTGTCGCCATAGTCATGGCCAGCCGTAACGCTCACCAACTCCGCCTTCCCGTTCCGGACAACTCCAACTTGTAACCCCTCTTTGCGGAACAACACCGTGTTGACAGGAACAATCACTGCGTGAACATCGCCGGGCAAGTGGAAGTGCACCTGAACATAGGCACCCGGCATCAGTGTTCCTGAGGGATTATCGACATCGACCTCGGTCAGCAAAGTTCGTGACGAGAGGTCAATCGAATCTGAGTCTCGGACCACCGTTCCATGGAACTGGCGTCCCGGAAATTCATCCAAGGTCAACTCCGCAGTCACGCTCGGCCGTGCTGCACGCGCATATACCTCTGGAATCGGGACATACACGCGAAGCTTGTAAATAGCAGCCATGTGGAAAAGTTGCGTGGGAGCGTTCGCTCCGGCGTCGATCAGAGCGCCAATATCCGTAGCGCGAGCCGTGATGACTCCATCGAAAGGAGCAATCACTTTTTCGTAGGCTTGCAGTTGTTCGAGTCGGGCAACATTGGCGGCATTGGATTGAACGGTTGCTTGACTTGCAGCATTGCCATTGACAGCGTTATCTCTTTCCTGCGTGGATACAGAACGCGTTTTCAGCAGGTTTACCATCCGATCCGCCGTGATCGTCGACAGATTCAGGTTGGCTTGCGAGATCGCCAAATCGGCACGTGCCTGTTGCAGTTGTTGATCCAGCTCAGGCGTCTCTATTTCGGCCAGCAAATCGCCTGCTGTGACACGCGCTCCGATATCGTAATACCAACGCTTCAGATAGCCGTTCGTTCGTGCATATACCGGTGAATCGATAAACGCCAGCGTCGTTCCAGGCAACACCAGGTCCTGGGCGCGAGCCGCCTTTTGCGGACGAATCACACTGACCGTGGGAACAGCAGCCTGCTCAGTGCTTGCAGCCAACCGCGACTCCGCTGAGACCCGAGACTCTATTCCGTAATAGATGACTCCTGCCGCGAGAACCCCGGCCACTAATGTTAGCGCCACACCGAGTATGCTCGGCCGGGTGGGCGGATTCAGCTCCTGAAGTTGTTCTGGTGTACCATTTGTCATGATTGTGTCCTCTTGTGCAATAGCGCAAATACTGATGGAACGAAGATCAGGGTTGAAACGGTTGCAAGGAGCAGTCCTCCGATAACAGCCCGGCCAAGAGGCGCATTCTGTTCGCCCCCGTCACCAGCCCCCAATGCCATCGGAACCATGCCGATAATCATGGCCAGCGCCGTCATCACGACCGGGCGAAAACGTGTGCGGCCTGCTTCGATCGCTGCCTGAGCGGGATCCTTGACCTCGGCAAGCCGCTCTTTTGCAAACGCGATTACCAAAATGCTGTTGGCTGTCGCCACGCCCATGCACATAATTGCCCCCGTCAGCGCTGGAACACTCAAGGTCGTGCGCGTGATAAACAGGAACACGACGATACCAGCCAGCGCTGCGGGTAGAGCGCAAACAATGATGAAGGGATCCAGCCAGGATTGAAAGTTCACCACGATCAGCAGATAAACCAGAATCACGGAGAACACTAATCCACCCAGTAGTCCGATATAAGAGGTGCGCATGGTCTCGAGCTGCCCGCGAATGGCTGCAAAACTGCCCCGCGGGAGCGACTTTCGATTGGAATCCACGATGCGATTAACATCACGTCCGACCGACCCTAGATCGCGGTCCTGAACAGAGCCATAGATTTCCACGAGCCGGCGAATGTTGTAGTGATTGATTGATTGCATCTCGGTCGAGCGATGGATGGAAGCCACGTTAGTAAGAATTCCGGGACGCGCGTTAGCCGGGGACGTGATAGGAGTGTTCTGCAGATCCTGGAGTGACTGAATCCGGTACTGCGGAGTTTGGGCCACGAGGTCATAGCTGACACCGTTTTGCCAGTTCAAGAAGAACATTGGTGTAATTTGAAAGCTGCCGCTTAACGAGTTCAGAATGCTCGTGGACACGCTACGCTCATCGAATCCGCCCTGCGAGGCCTTTGTGCGATCAACGTCTACATCGAACGTCGGATAATTGAACGCTTGTTGAATGCGCAAATCGGTCAGCCCGGGTACATGCTGCAGTTCGTTCAGCATCTTCTCGGCGACTTCGCGATTGCCCTGGATGTCCGCTCCCTCAATTTGGATGTCGATCGGAGCCGGTAAGCCGAAGTTAAGTACCTGGGTAACCATGTCGGCGGGCAGAAAGTAAAACACGGTTCCAGGAAACTTGCGAGGCAGAACCAACCGCAACTGTCGAACATAGTCAGCAGTGGGATGGTGTTTTTCCTTCAGCGACACCAGGATATCCGCGTCCCCGGCTCCGATCAATCCGGATGTGCTGTGCATGAGGTTGATGGTGCTGTACGGCAGGCCGATGTTGTCCAGAATGGTGTCCATTTCCGCGCGCGGAATTTCACGGCGGATGAATGTCTCGACCGAATCGCAGAGCTTTGCGGTTTCCTCGATACGTGTTCCGGATTGGGCTCTCAGATGAAGAATGAATTCGCCGTTGTCGCTGCTTGGAAAGAAGTTTTGTCCCAGCCAAGGCACTAACGCGAACGCCGAAACGCAAATAATGAGAAATGCAGGAATGAAAAATGCTCGTCGATGCACCGCGGAAGCCAGCAGCTCTGAGTACGACGACCGTAGGCGCTCAAATCGGCCTTCAAAACCCTTATGGAAGCGAGCGAACAATCCGGGTTGCCGATTTGCGCCGTGCTCGTTTTTCCCGAGCAGGTACATCGCGAGTGTCGGAACTAACGTTCGCGACAAAATATACGATGCAAGCATCGCAAACACGACCGCTTCCGCGAGCGGCACGAACAGGTATTTCGATACGCCGGAAAGGAAGAACATCGGCAAGAACACAATGCAGATGCATAGCGTGGACACCATGGCGGGGACCGCGATCTGCTTCGCGCCGGCGAGAATAGCCTGTTTGATTTCTCTCTCATGGCCTTCTTCGAGAATGCGATTTATGTTCTCGATTTCAACGGTTGCATCGTCGACCAGGATGCCTACTGCAAGCGCCAGGCCGCCCAGAGTCATGACGTTAATCGTTTCTCCCAGAAAACTCAGGACGATGACCGACGTCAGAATTGAGAGCGGAATCGAGACCGCAATGATCAAGGTGCTGCGCCAGCTTCCGATGAAGACCAGGATCATGATGGCGGTAAGACATGCGGCAATAAGGGCTTCACGGATCACGCCGCTGACCGCAGCTTTTACGAAAAACGATTGATCAGCCAGCGGCTGAATTTTGAGTTCTGGAGGAAGAGTCTGCGCAACGCGCGGAATTAGCTGCTTTATTCCATTCACAACATCAATTGTTGAAGCATTCCCAGCCTTCGAAACGCTGAGGAGGACCCCGCGATTCCCGTCCTGCCGCACAATGTTCGTCTGTGGAGTGAAACCATCACGCAGATTCGCGACATCGCGCAGGTAGATCGTCGAGTTACCGACCTGCTTCACGGGAAGGTCATTGAGTTCAGGAACGGTTCGTGGATCGGAGTTCAGACGTATGTCATACTCAAACAGGTTGACCTTTGCTGTGCCGCCAGGTAACACCACATATTGGTTCGAAACCGAATTCAAGACGTCCTGAGGAGAAAGCCCCTTGGACTGCAGCAAATTAGTGTTGAGGTCGATCATCACCTGGCGCTGCTTGCCACCATAAGGCCATGGAATTACTGCGCCCGGTACCGTGATGAGTTGGGGGCGCAGGAAATTTTGTCCTTCATCATTGAGCTCCTGTTCAGACAGGCCTTGGCCCGACAACCCCAGTTGCAGAATCGGTACGCTCGACGCGCTGTAGTTGAGAATTACTGGCGGCAGTTCGCCGGGTGGCAGCTGACGAAGGACGGATTGGGAAAGAGCAGTAACCTGGGCATTCTCCGTGGCCAGGTCCGCATTCGGTTGCAGGAATATTCGAACAACCGCTTCACCGTTGTAAGTCGTCGATTCAATATGCTCGATATTGTCCACTGTCGTGGTCAGGCCTCGCTCGAACACACTGGTAATTCGACCTTCCACCTCTTCAGGATTTAAACCCGTGTACGTCCATGCCACTGAAATGACGGGGATGTTGATGTTCGGGAAAATGTCGGTTGGTGTGCGCAAGATAACTACCGGGCTCAAAATGAGAATCAAGAGAGCTAGAACTATGAACGTGTAGGGGCGGTCCAGCGCGACTCGAACAATCCACATATTGTGTTCCTTTCAGCGAAATCTATCGGACTGCCAGCTGTTCGAAGAGACTTTATCTGCTTCACAGACCCCATTCGGGCTGAATGGCGTGTCGAGCTAGGGTCTCGAGGACACGATCCGGGCTTCCGAGGTCAGCCCATCCTGATTTTCGGTCGCGTAGCACCAGCAACCGACGCGTTTCATGCGCCAAGACGTCGCGCGAAAAGTCCACGGTCGGCAGCAGAGGATACGATGTCTCGAGGGCAACGTCTGTCACCGCCTTCGCTACTGAAATGACGGCTTCAGGCACCCGGCCGCACAATATTTCGAGAAACGTTGCCGCCAGGCCGAACGTAACAAAAGTATTCCAGAAGCAGCCACGGCGCATGAGCGCACGGGCCTGATGCAAAGGAGGCTTCTCCCAAAACCGATGGACCTGAAATAGTGGACCAGCGTCGGTGTCCAAAACGACTGCGTCGGGTTCAATCCATCCATACTCGACCTCCGCGTATTCAGCTTCCGCGCCGACAAGGATGATCGAAGCAGGGCGTTGCACTGCACATACTGCCGCCGCTCGGATCGTCAGCCGAAACGAATCTTCATTGGAGTAGTAATGATCGCAAGGGAAAAAACCAACGACGGCTTGAGGATCACGTTCCAGAATATGGTTGAGGGCCAGCATCATTCCGATGCCGGTGCCGCGGTTCAGCGGTTGGACCAGGGACGCGCCGGCAGGTTCCCTGAGGTCTTCACAGTAATACCTCTCGTGGGCACGGGAAAGGACGAACACCTGCCGATCGGGGGAGCAGAGCGGTTTCAGCCGGGCACGCGTCTGCTCAAAAAGGCTCGTATTACCGAAGATGCGGCAGAATTGCTTCGGTCTGCTGTCGCCGGCAATCCTCCGGGTCAGGTCTCGCAAGCGAACGCCATCACCGCCCGCCAGGAGCACAGCCCAGAAGTGGGGCGATGTCGCAAAAGAAATCTTTGAAGTGGTGTTCCTCATGCTCTTTCGTCTGTTCGCTTATTGTTTGTTTTGTTGTCTGTGACAAGCCAAGCAAATGGCACTTGTCAGATCAAGACCGTTCCACCATCGACTACCAAGGTCTGGCCAGTGCTGAATTATTCTTGCATCAAGAATAGATAGGCTTGCGCTACTTCATGGGCTTCGCCAACCCGGCCAACTGGAACTTTGCCGG
>Ga0070761_10001125_pt1 | contig 16791 bp, 14 predicted proteins | sample HubBroMetageREF1_FD_66724 | JGI IMG/M metagenome (GOLD analysis project Ga0070761, IMG submission 66724) | Reference soil microbial communities from the Hubbard Brook experimental Forest, New Hampshire, USA - Hubbard Brook CCASE Soil... | ecosystem: Environmental > Terrestrial > Soil >... | reverse complement strand
GTGTGCAGCGATCGACAGCCCGTAGGGCCCTGCTCCAACGATGACGGTATCTAGCATGCCGAGAAAGGAACTCCTTCGTTGTGGGTGCTCAAGGTAGTAAAAACACGAACTGCCTTAAAACCGAAGGGGAGAGATTAAGGGGGATTGATGCTGATTATAGCACGGAGTGTGCTCGGAACAGGCCTGGCTAAGGCGGAGCTGCTAGCACCCGCAAGCGTATTATTATGAATGACATGCAGACATTTCGATCGTCAATGGATGCCATCCAGCTTTCGCGGAGGTCTGCTGCCGCCGCCCTAGGCCGCGTTTGCCAGCTGCTCGCCGGCTGGAGCTGTGTGGACCGTCTTCACTTCAAAATATCGCTTCAACCGAAGGAACGGCTGCTCCAGGAATTTCCACGACAGGGCCGCAATGGCGTACGTGGCCGCCGTCGTGATGGGCAGCGCCAGAAGCGGGTGACGGTCGAGATGGAACGTCTTTGCAGCATCCAGAGGTATCTTTTCGAGCAGATAGATGCCGTAGCTGATCGTTCCGGTGTAAACCAGAAGCGGGTTGGTCAAAATGGCTCGTAGCCATCGTTGAGTTGAGAACAGCGCGAGGTAAATGAATGAGATCGAGGCTGCCACGATCACTGAGAAACCGATCCATCTAGCGTCAAAGGCTTCGATCACCAGAGCCAGCGGAGCGGAGACGAGGAATACGATCCACGCGAGCGAAATGAACTTCGAGGGAGAAAAGCTAGCGGAACGCACGACAAGTGCCAGGAGGGCTCCGGCCATAAGGCCGTCGAGACGGCAGAATGTGTTGGAGTAAATGTTGACCCCATGCTGGGACAAATAAAGACGCAGAGCCGGAGACAGGCAAATCACCGCGAGGGTGACTTTACGCAGCTGAGACTCGGTGCAGAATCGCACGACTAGCGGCCAACAGAGATAGAACTGTTCCTCAACGGCAAGCGACCAAGTAACACCCAACAACCCCGTCGCCATGGTCGGAATCGAAACCAGAAAATTCTGCAGGAAGACTGGATAGGCCCACCACGGGGAAGAACGTGAGGAGAAGATGGCAGCGGCTTCCGACGGGCGCAGAACCGGAACAATCACGAACATGAAAAGCAACGCCGAAAAGTACAGGGGCCAGATTCGGAGACAGCGCCGCGCATAGAAGTTCTTGAGGTATCCCACTGATTGTTTCGTATCGAGCAGAATTCCCGTAATCAGAAATCCGGACAACGCAAAGAAGAGATCCACTCCCATCCACCCGTTATCCGAGATGAACCCTAAGTGCCACGGCCGATAAAGATTGGTGTTGTGCAACAACACCAAAAGTACGGCTAACCCGCGAACCGCGTCGAGTTGAGTAATCTTCTTCATGTTGGCAATTGGTCAGCGCCTAATGAGCGAGCGACACAGCGGCCGCAATCGTAAATTTAAGGGTTTGCAGTGCCTCGCCCGTGGATAGTTCGGTCAACGATTCAACTAACTGGCATTTTTTCTTTTTGCAGGGAAGTAAACGGGATCCCTGCTCGTGCGAACCAGTCGTTTCTCGCGCTCCAAACGCACAAAGCCACTCCTAGAGCCGTCCCGAAAGTGTTGGTAAAGAGGTCGGTAATGCCGGAGTCTCGGGTCGGGAGGAATGCCTGCAAAACTTCAATCGTCAGACTCACAGCGAATCCAAGAGCGATGGTAGCTATGGCAGAATTTCCAGACTTCAGAAACTGAGAGAGATAGGCGTAGAAGAAGAACCCTAGAGGAATGAAACCTATCACATTGATGCCGATATCCTTCCAATAGGACCACCCTGGCTGGTATTCATCCCATGGCCGTTCTAGAAACCGTTCATGCAAGACGAAGAATCGCTCTGGAATAAGAAGGTCAGTCGCTGAGTCCACTCTGTTGTGGACTACGTTCCCTTTGCCTTCATCGAAAAGATAGAGGGCAACCACCCGCTCGCCCATGGCCGGCTTCTGCTGACCGCCATTCGTCCACGCCAGAAAGCTCCGTGACACATCCGTGGCCGCAAGTTCTCGATCGTAAACTGCCAAGCCTCGAACCTGTCCCGACCAGTTATAAGCCTTATCCGGAGCGCCGCCGACTACAAACTGACCCGTTAACTGCCGACTGGAAAAGCCAAAATATTGAGCTCTCTTGACCAACGTGCCATCCACGTAGATCGCCGTAGCTGCTTGACCTGATGTAATCGTCACCAAGACCGGCTTCTGGGTCGTAAGGATATCGCCCACATACATCTCGGCCTTCTTGTCCTGATCGCGACTTTCGATCACCAGGCCGCTGCGGAACTGACGTAAAGCGAATGTGACGATTCGACTCTCGGGCCAGTAAAACGCAAGAATCATACCGCCGGAGTCGACTCGGCTCGGTTTCAACCATATCTCCAAACTGCAGGAATTGTCCCCTTGTGAAGCCGGAGCTTTGAAAGGAGCTGCGCTTACGATGCTCCCGTGCTTGCGAAGAATAATGCCATTTTTCTGGCTCAACCAGCTCACTTCGTTTCTCGGAGCGTGAAAGGGCCAAAGGCCGGCCACGAGGATGCATAACAGGACGAGAGCACAAGCGGCTCGCAGGAGCATAGCCATAGAATGCGTCAGATGGTCAACCGTGCTGGAATTGCTGTGCTTCAGAAGCCTCGCTTGATGGCCAGATACGGGATGAGAGCTGCTTCGGCGAGACCTGGGAGGGGGTCACTCGCGCTAAACACTGCTTCCGCATTGCAATTCTTTATTGAGCGGAGGTAGCTCTTCCAATTGGTGTCGCCACTGAGAACGGCCACTATTGCGGCGGGAAGATCTGTGGTCGTCCGTACCCATGACAATCCCGAGCGGCTTTTGCTGACAGGTACGGGCTGGCCGATTTGATCCAAGTAGAGCATATGGCTGAAGTCCACGCCGGCTCGAGCTCCGAGACTGTGATAGCCCCATGTTCTGGCATTTACGTCTAGCAATTTGTACTGGGAATCGCGCGGGTCAAGTTTAAATTCCACTTCGACCAACCCGTAGTAGTCAATCGCGCGCAGGAATCGCTCGGAAAGCTCCTCCAGAACTGGGAGATCAACCGTCTCGACATAGGTACTGGCTCTTCCGAACTCAGGAGGGTGTTGACGCCTGCGACACACCATCATTTTGCCGACAGCTTCCCCGTCGCGGAAAAACGCGCAATACGAAAATTGCTGAGCGCCTCCGCCCGGAATCAACTCTTGAACCATGATCTCGCCATTGCCGGCGAGTTCCGTTGCTTTTTGAAATAAAGTTCTGAGCTCAGAGTGACTGTTCGCGCGCCATGCCTTCGCCTTGGTCGCGTAAAAGAAGTGTTCCTTGATTGCCGGCTTAACGGCAAACGGTGGCGTAAGACCATCGAGTTCTGAAAGCTGGTCGACGCTTTGAGGATAGTGCGTCACGGGCACTGGAATGCCCAGTTCGCTCGCCAGGCAGTAGGTGTTTCGTTTGTCCCAAGCCCACTTCACACTCTCCCATGCGGGCGTGGGAACTCGGAACACCTCGCTGAGCTCTGAACGGTGGCGCGATATGGCGGCCACGAGTTCTTCGCGCGTCGGATACAGAACCCAGCCGTTCAATCCCAGCCGATCTCCGAGTTCAAGCAGACTGTCCACCACAACCCGATCCTCGTGCAGATTCGCGAGCCTCACGAACTTCGTGGAGTACCGCGAATACCTGGAGATGGAAACTTCATCATCCACCACGCAAACGGGTACGCCGCGCCGACCGAGGCTGCGAACGATGCCCAATCCCTGATAGTCGCCCCCGATCACAACTGCTCCCACGGGTCGGTCCGCACGTGGCACAAGGCTGAGCTTTGAAACGGGTTGAGTCAGGGCATTCATCCGTCAGTTGGTTCCGTTATTCTGCGTGATACAGCCAACTAGTTCAGTTGACGCGAACTCCGCTCCCGAAACAAAACCGAGAAGCGGTCCAAAGCTCCATGCCGCAGGTTTGCCGACGAAATGCAATCCGGGGATCGAGGACTCCAGTCCGCGCTGCAGCAACGGGAAACCGGCTACCGTCTTCACATGCCTTGATAATGACGGAGACAGAAACGGATACCGCGAGACGTCGACTCGGAATCCCGTTGCAAGAAGGGCATGGTCGACGAGGCGCTCTGTTGCGTCATCCAAACGAAGACGAAGTTGACTACCAGCGACTGCCGCGGATACCACCCTGCGCCCTAACGTTATAGGGACTCCCACAAGCCGTGGTTGCAGCCACCCCGCACCGGCCGGGCGAATCGCCCGATAGGCGGCGCGATCCTGGAAACGACGAGGAAAACGACGGAAGAGATGTGGCATCGCGACCAGACGGCTGATCCCGGCGGGGCCAACATCACGGGTCGAGTACATCAACTTGGAAATCAATCCTAGATGATGCAGCTTGGCATGAAGCCCTACCCAGTTCAGAGTCTTCGCGCGCCCGATCACCTCAACCTGAATGCCCGCCTCTTTGAACAACGCAGCCGACTCCAATGCGCTCTGCCCCACACCGATGACGACAACCTTCTGCCCCTTAAACTTTCTCAGATCGTTATGCTCACTGGTGTGCGAAGCCAGGGCGGAAGGAATCCCAGCGAACTCTGCAGGGCGAGTTGCAAACGGGCTGATTCCACCGGCGACTACGACACGCCGCGACGTGAATTCCTCGCCATCGGCCAGAACAACCCTAAAACCGGCACCAGCAAGTTCAACGCTATGGACCTGACGCCTATCTAGATCGGGAACAGCTTGGCTTTGATACCACCGACCATAGTCCACGAAGCGATCGAGAGGAATCGGCTTCGAAATGTGATTTCCCTTTTGCCGGCAATACTCGTCAAGATTCAGGGCGTGCTGTGGATCCGCGATATGCGACGCGCCCCAATTTGACCGAAGACACATGCCGACGGGCATCTGGTTTTGCCAGAATGCCATGGGCTCGCCGAAAACCCGCGTTTCTAGTCCCGCTGCCCGCAGATAGGCAGCTGACGACAGGCCGTAGGGGCCGGCCCCTACGACTGTTACATGACAAGTTTGTGATTTGCTATTCACGAAAGTATTCACGAAAGGTTAGGGAGAGTTTGCTCAACGTTCTCGATCGCCCTGTCTTCAGCGCTTAGAAACGTGCTGGCCAGTCGGATCGAGCTCTGCATTCGTGGGACAGGATGTGTAACAGATGCGTCCGCCCTTCTCGCTGGCGAAGGCTACACGAGCTCGGTCACTGCCGGCCCCTTCCACATGCCAGCCCAGCTCGTTCTTGACGAGTTGCATCTCTGCTCTTTGTCTCCACCAACGATCGACCTCACCAGGCGTCGTAATCCAAATTCCTTTCTGCTTCCTCAAGTCCGCCAGGTGTGTGAGCAGAGCCTCATAAACTGCACGTTCCCGGGATCCGTCTACGTAATCGGGATGCACGATGACACTGATCAAGCCGTGCCTTTCCATGATCAGATCGATCTGCTTCTTCCAGAGATCGATGGAATAATCGTTGAAAATGTTGAATAGCGTATAGTCCTGCGTGGTCGTCACCGGCAACTCTAGAATCTTTCCCACGAAGTACGGCATGACTGTACAACAACCTCCGCGCTGCGGATCGAGGTGTGCGACGTTCGGTACCGACATGTCGTAGGAAAAGTCCAAAGCGTCGAACCACTGCTGCTTTCTGTACAGGATCGCAGAGCGAAATCCCGAGGCGCCAAAGCGCCGCCCATAAGAATTGATTTTCTGCGTTCTCCGAAGGAACTCCGCTTTCTCGCTGAATAGATGCCCATCATGGTTCAGATCGTGCACCACCACCTCGAACCCTCGTTCCCGCACGGAATTCAAGAAATCATCGGTTACTTCATACCGCTGCTCGGGAATGATCTGAAACGATGCTTTGATGCCGAACCTATCCTCCATATCCATGAGATACGGGGACGAGCGTACGCCCTTCTCGGTTTCCACATCGTGGGTCATGATTGCGCAACTGGTGGCGCCTTCGGGCCAGAACCACACGAACGGAATTTGATCTACCGACTGTGCCTTGAGCGACAGGAGCATCGTCTGCTCGAAAATCTGATCTACGGTTCTGTCGACAGGCCAGTGCGGAAATGCCAGGCGATCCCAATCCCTGAAATGCCATCTTTGAATATGCTTTCTGACGGAGACCGAAAGGAACGGGCGAAGCAGATAGTAGGCCCGGGCCATTCTAGTTTCCGCTTGGCTACTCGCTTCGTGGGAATACAATTCGTAGCGCAGATTATCAACGACCTGCTTCAAATCGAAGGGGAGGCGAACGGTTCCTCCGTCAACCGTAGCATCGGCGAGAACATCCTGCAACGCCTCTTCCGGCGAAGATGACGGAGAGTGTCCGGCACATCTCCCGTAACACGTTGTGCCGGCCCCGAAAGTGAAATAGCCGTTGCTTTCTGAGAGTGGCTCTCGCAGACCAAGCCGCACAAAGCTTTCGGGGCACCGATAATATTCGCTTACAGAATCAGTCATTCCGGATTTATCTCCCGCAGCAAAAGTCTAGACAGGGACTAACTAGTATCTTTGCTACTAAGCCCTTTAATTCACCTCTATCAAAACTGGGGGAGAGCAATCTCACATTCGTTGCTGCGTCTTGCCGATCACAACTGCATTAGCCATCCTCTGGCAGGACCAAGGGCCTCAGCGGCTTCGAACCGTTCCTAGCCGATGTGTCTGTACAAAAACGTTCCAACAGCCTCTAGCGCAACATCTGGCGCAACCTGAACAAAACGATGAAGTAGGTGTTGTCGCCAGGCGCGCGACCGCACCGGAGGCCCCAGCGGATACCTCCAATAACTGAGCATGGTTCCAATTGCCCCCCAGTGCTCCTTGAAGGCAATAAGACCGGCATTGTCGGCGTTGGAACGCCCCATATCGAGTTCTTCAAGCCCGTTATCCTTCGCGTCTTGAATCGTTTTCCAGAACAGAAGCGCCATTCCACCGAATTTGTTCAGCGACGCGATACTCCCGCCGTACTTATACACCACGCTCTTCTTGTGGCGCAGCGTCAAGGTGCTGGCGACTGGCAAGTCTCCCTTCGATGCCACACGAATTGTGATGTCATCGCCAAATGCAGCAACCAGCCCCCGAAACCAAGTGATGGATTGAGGCGGCAGAAACTGTCGCCGGCGAGTGACCAGCAGCAGCTTGTAGAACTCTTGCAGCAGAGCTTCCGAATTTCCTGCTTCGTACTTCAAACCTTCGCGCTCCGCACGCCGAATCTTTCTCTGAACGCAATCTTTGTGGAAAGCCTGAAACAACTCTTGTGCGCTTCTGCGAAGATCCAAAAGATGAAATGGGTAGACGAGACTTTCTTTCAGCCCGCTCCCGCTGCTTGGGCGACAGGATATCGGCCTGATCTCGATGTATTGCGATCTCCATTTCTCATGATCTCGCTTCAAATACAGAAGCATCGCGTCCAGCTCGTCCTGTCTATCGCTCAACACCTCGCAGTGATCAGAAAATGGCAGGGACACGAACCGCCGGCCAGTAAGCCAACTGTTTATGCGACAAAACACCAGTCCATTGGTGAGAATCGCTGCTGGCGGGCAAGTGGTAATGGCAACCGGTTCGTATCCGTAGACTGACTGTAAGGCTTTCAGCCAGTTCACGCTATGGAATACTGAAGACCGAGGATGGCTCTCAACCAGGGCGGCCCAGCGAGGATCGCGTAGAGGGTCAATTTGATATACGGGGGACGTAAAATCTTCCATCTTCAACGACTGCGATACCTCTTTGGGTACAACTGCTGTGCTCATGAATTCAACACCAGAATTTCACGAAGTCTCAGCCTGCAAGAATCGGAAAAAGGACTAATGTTTCATCTCAGGACTCGCACTGTTAGCCTGAAAAGCATGCTTGCCTCTCATTTTGCTGAAAGCTCTATCGTAAGCGGCGAGCAGGGGCGGCACGGAGTACCCCCAAGCCAGCTCTTTTTCAATCCGCGTACGCCCAAACCGACCCATTCGCTCCCTTTCTTCCGGATGGTCTAACAGCCAGAGGATCTTTTCCGCAAAATCCGCTACGTGATCGGATCCATCACTGTACAACGACGCGTCCTGGGCGCTGAAGCGCCCTTCCGTTCCCTCAAACTGTACGATCGGCTTGCCCAAGGCCATGTATTCCATGATCTTGATCATGGTAGACATACTATTCATCGCGGAGGGCCTATCCGGATTCACGCACACGTCCGCGGTCGACAGAATCTCCAACATTTCTGCGTCGGGGACAAATCCAGTGAAGGTCACCGTGTCCTCAAGCTGTTTGTCTTGCGTCATTTTACGGAGGTTTGCAAGTTCCGGTCCTCTTCCGACACACGTGAACTGAATATCCTGCCGTCCAATGCTCTTGATTCGCAATGCCACGTCAAGAAGAATGTCCAATCCCTCCTGAGTGCTCATCACTCCCACATACCCGACAAGATAACGCTTGCCCTGCTTCAAGGCAGGATTCGGCGAAACGGCTTTGAACGTCTCTGGAGTCGGCCCGTTGCGCACGACAAAGACGTCGTCGGGGCGCATGCCTCCCCGGGTGATGGCGATCTCCCGGTAACTCTGGTTGGTCGACATCACAACATCGCTGGTACGAAACGTCATCTTCTCCAGCCACACCTGTATCTTGTAAAAGAAGTTCTTCTTTCCGAACTTGGAGAGATACAATTCGGGGTTAACATCGTGGTGATCGAATATGTATTTCACGCCGAAGAGTTTGAAAGGAAGCGCCACCAGAAAAATATCGTCCGGAGGATTGCAAGCCTGAATCACATGAAAACCGCGCCTCAGGTAAATCCACCACGAGTACAGAAACTCCCAGAACAGGGTGACGGAGTATTCGCGAACGTATCCGAAAGGGTCGTGCCCCTCGTGTGCCGTCGGATGCCGGTAAATGTGCACTCCGTCGATCAACACATAGCCTTCCTTCGCGCCTTTACCTCTGGGGCACAATACGGCAACCTCGTATCCGGCTTCGCGCAGAGTACGGGCCTCTTTCCACACCCGAGGGTCCTGGGGAACCGACATGTTCTCCACAATAATTAGGATCTTCTTCTTCACAAAGCCTTCCTTCTAGGTGGACCTATGCTCCGGCTGTGGCACAAATCGCTGGTTGCAGTGAGGCATTGGGGCTTGGTTCTCAAGACAGCTCGAACGGCGGCTCCGAATAAAATCATTGTCTTCCGACCGTTATGATAGTCGCGTAATAGAGTCGTAGATCGTCGTCTTTAAGAGCCGTGCTTGAGCTTTAGTTCCCACGCCTCTCACCAACAGATGCCGTCATAATTCCCATTCTTGCTTCGCTTTTCGATGATTCTTACAAAATCTATCAGGACTTGGCCTTCATGAAGCTGCTCTGGCACTTTGGTGAAATCGGGGTCCTTGTTTCCAATCACGACGGTCTGAGCATGATTGAGCACAGCATCAATGTCGTGGACCATAAGTTTCGAAATGTGCGGAATGTGGTTGAGAATGAAATCCCGGTTCGCGCCAACCAGACTGGCTATATTCACGTTCTTGTCGTAGATGCGCAGGTCGTATCCCTTCCCGATCAGTCGTTCGATGACCTCGATTAAGGGGCTTTCCCGCAGATCGTCAGTACCCGCTTTGAAACTGAATCCCAAGATGCCCACTCGCGAATGCCCGCTTTTCAGAATGAGCTCCAAGCCACGAGAGATCTGTATTTCGTTGCTCGGCAGGATGGAAGTGAGAATCGGCAACTGCAAATCGTGAATTTTGGCCTGATAGGACAATGCCCGCAGGTCCTTGGGCAAACATGAACCTCCAAACGCGAATCCAGGTGAAAGATAGGCAGCGGAAATATTGAGCTTTCGATCCTGGCAAAAGATACCCATGACCTTGTGCGCGTCGAGGCCCAAAGATTTGCAGAGATTGCCGATTTCATTGGCGTACCCGATCTTCAGAGCATGCCAGCTGTTGTCAACATACTTAACCATTTCCGCAGACTCGAGATCCGTCCTGATCAAGGGCGCATCGAGCTTCTCGTAAAGCGTGGCCAAGGTGTCACCGCTGGCCCGATCCAACTCGCCGATGACGGTCTTGGGTGGGCAGCGGAAGTCGTTTACAGCCGACCCCTCGCGCAGAAATTCTGGGTTGTTGCAAACGCCGAACTCAACTCCGGCCTTCTTCCCCGAGAACTCCTCCAAGGTGGGAATCACGATTTTGAGCATCGTGCCTGGCAAGATGGTGCTGCGAATGACGACGGTGTGGCGCGTTGTCTTGCTCTTGAGTGCCTCGCCGATCTGTTCGCAGATCCGTCGGATATAGCGGAGGTCGAGATTCCCGTTGGGCTGACTCGGTGTGCCGACGCAAACGAACGACAACTCGGTCTCGCGGATCGCCTGCCCCGGATCGCTGGTGGCGCGCAGCCGGCCAGCTTTGGCCGTGGTTGCGATGATTTCGCCGATATCTTTTTCAACAATGGGGGATTGCCCATGGTTGATCAGATCGACCTTTGTCGGAAGAGGATCGACGCCAACAACTTCATGTCCATCATCGGCGAGACATCCCGCCGACACTGCACCGACATAACCCAATCCAAACACACTGATTCTCAAGATCTGTACCTTTCCCGTGAAGTCCTTTAGAGTTCGAAATTGTGATGCCCAAAGGATACGGAACACCCCAAGGCTACTCCAGATACGCCTAGGTACGTTCTGGCGCAGCCCGGGCTGAACCGTTGCTCAGCGGTGTCCAAGGTTATGTCGAAACCTCAGTCAACCGTTTACCCCTGCCATCCTGCCCATATATCGCATTTCGCTCGTTCGCCAGCGCTTGATCGTAGACATCCTCCGGTTCATACACCACTACATGACTTCCCCTCGTCGAGAAGCCGAAGGGGATGCACAACAGTTTTTTCAGTCGCGCGCGTAAGGCCTCCCGGCGCTCCGGCGGGACAAAGAATGCCATGAAACCACCGCCCCCCGCCCCCAGCAGTTTTCCTCCCAAGGCTCCCGCGCTCAGCCCAGCCTCGTAAATCTCGTCGAGTGTGGGGTTCGTGATCTTCTGAGTCAGACTCCTCTTTATCTTCCAGCTTTCGTCGAGCAAGCGACCAAACTCACTCAGTGGACGGTTCGGATTGGTGACGACTGCTTCCGCCTCGTCGACTAAGCCCAGCATCGCCTGCAGTTCCCGCGTCCGCTGAGGAGTCAACCGTAGCTGTTCTTGAGCGATCTCCGATGCCGTTCGGGCAAAGCCCGTAAAGTACAGTGCTATATGTTGCTCGAGCTCGGCCAACCTCTCTCTCGAGGTCAGTATCGGCTTTACTTCAATGGCTCCGTCACGGCCAAAATTAATGCGGTTGAATCCTCCATACGCAGCACTGACTTGGTCTTGCGCTCCAACCGCTTCCTGAAGGAGTTCCTGTTCCACCTTGATCGCTTCCATCGCAAGCGAATGCTTGTCTCGCATCTGATTCCTTAGCGCATAAAGACCCAGGAGCAGCCCGACGGTAAAAGCTGAGCTGGTGCCTAAGCCCGTTCGGGCAGGCAGGTCCGCGATGTGATGAACTTCCACACCTTCGCCGATCCCCAGATACTGCAAACAGCCCCGCACGGAGGGATGCTCAATCGCAGTATTTGCGCTGACATTCTCCACCCTCGAGTATGAGATGCGACTGTGGTATTCGAAAAAAGGCGGCAGCCATCGGCAAGTGATGAAGGACGACTTGTCAATGGTGGTTGCGAGCACCGAACCTCCGTGTTCCCGGTACCACACGGGATAATCGGTGCCGCCGCCGAAGAACGAAACGCGCAGTGGAGTACTTGTGATTATCATATTGTGAGCCTTCCCTGAAATCGAAACCAGCGTTACCGGGCAGTTGCGCGAGACGTGCGGTCCGGGCAAAGAATAGCGAAACCTAGGCAGCAACCGGATGTTTTAAAGCCGTCTAGTATGTATCTTTCCCGTACGTTGGGCGCAGAGCCAGCACTTCCTGAACCGCATCCAGGAGCGACGCTGCAATCACATCAGCTCTGCTCGCTGGAGATTCGCCACTCTCCGTTATACGAACGGTTCTGCATCCCGCACTCCTGCCAGCCTCCACATCATGGTCGGAATCCCCAATCATCCATGACCCACCCAGGTCGATCTGGTGTGTCTGAGCGGCCTCTAACAGCATCCCAGGCTTCGGCTTCCGGCAATTGCACGGTGGCTGAAAGTCATGTGGACAGTAATAAATCGCGTCAATCCTGGTGCCGGCAGCTTCGAACTCATGCCGCATCCGCGAGTGCAGGGAATCCAGCTCTGCAGTCGTCATGAGCCCCTTGGCAATGCAACGTTGGTTGGTCACCACGACGACGAGATACTCTGCAACATTGAGCAAGTGGATGGCCTCACCCACCCCGGGAAGAAACTCCATCTCCTCCCACCGCGTCACATACTGACCCTCGGGAGCTTTACGGTTGATCACTCCGTCGCGATCGAGAAAGGCAGCCTTCTTCATGAAAAATCGTCTGCTCCACCAACTCTGAGATGATGTGCCCAATCAGAATATGACATTCTTGTATGCGCGGCGTTTCTTTTGACGGCACACAAATGCAGTGGTCCACCGCATTCACCAGTTCGTTTCCCTCAGAACCTGTCAATCCAACTGTGTGCAGTCCCATGTACTTCGCCGTCGTCATCGCGCGGAGTACGTTCGGAGACCGACCGCTGGTCGAAATCCCGATTGCGACATCGCCGCGGTGAGCCAGGGCCTCAAGCTGACGCGAGAATACCAAATCAAAGCCGTAGTCATTGCCGATCGCCGTGACACAGGAAGTGTTCACTGAGAGGGCTAGGGCTGGCAAGGCTGGACGATTAAACGCGAAACGTCCTACGAATTCCGCCGCGATGTGCTGGGCATCCGCTGCACTCCCGCCATTTCCGAACAAGATCACCTTGTTCCCGGCTCGGAAGGCGTCGATCAAGAGCTCGCTCACTTTAGCGACGAGGGATACGATTTCGGTTTTCTGCAGCAGAAGCTCTTTAACCGCAATGGACGCCCGGATCGAACCGCCCACGCGTTGTTCAAAGTCGCTGGTATTTGTCATCCGCTCCTCTGATAAGTTACAAGAATTTAGGGTTGGGGAGCCTCGCGAAGGGAGACGAAGGATCACTCACCAAACGCAGCTTCGTCACGAGAATTGCAAAAGCTGTTGAGCTCGCGCGTAGTCCGCCGGCGTGCCGATATCGATGAAAATCCCGTGCTGCTCCTGAGCGTAAACTCCCTGGTCGAGCAATCGCGGGAACACATCTCTCTCCAGGCTCGATGGACCCTCCGGAATGTGTTGCCAGACGGAGTGGTTGAAGACATAGATCCCACCATTCACGACCCCTGGCGTTTCGCTGCCGGTCTTTTCCGAGAAGCCTTTGATTCGGCCCGTCGCATCCATATAAACCGTTCCATATCGGCTTGCGTTCTCGACCCGCCGAACAGCCATCGTCGCGATTGCATCATCGTGCTGGCGATGAAATGCCAGCAAGCTCTGGAAATCGACCTCGAGAAAGGAATCCCCGTTCAACACCAGGAATTCCGAAATGTCTTGCAAGTAGCGCTCCGCTAATTTTACGGCGCCGCCGGTGCCGAGAGGCATCTCTTCTTTCGAGTACTCGATCGAGACGTCCCAGGGCCGGCCATCGCCAAACCTGCTCTCAATCTGGTCTGCAAGATAACCAGTGCACATCACAAACCGCCGAATTCCTTGGGAACGGAGCTGGCGGATCAACAGTTCAAGAAATGACCTTTCTCCAATCGACGCTAGAACCTTGGGCGTAGAGGCTACTACCGAACGCAAACGTGTCCCCAGACCGCCAACGAGCAAAATGGCCTTGATATTGTGCATTCAGAGTCTATTGTGGCCGTGCAGAGTCGGATGACGCAGGGATATCCGACTCTACATCTCACGGCCCCAGTATTCCAACATCGAGGTGAGTGTCTGCTTCAGCGACAGCAACGGCTTCCACCCAGTGTCTTTACGAATTTTCTTCGTACTGCCGAAAATGATCTTCTCGTCAGATGGCCGCATGAGACTCGCAGCCTGCCGAATCTCCACTTTCAAGCCGGACAGATGTATCGCGAGCCGTAACAGTTCGCCGACCTCCTCCGTTGTCTCCGCGCAAAGATTATAGGCCTCGCCGCGGCGCCCTTTCATGGCAGCGAGATAAAAGCCGCGTACTGTGTCCTTCACGTCGAGAAAAGCACGGCGCGGCTTTAGATTGCCGACTTCGATCACGGGCGACTGCAGCCCCTTCTTGATGCGGACTAACTGCCGCACAAAATCCGATGGCGCATCATTGGTCTTGCCCGGTCCTGTTGTATTGAAGAGGCGAATGTTGACTGCTGGCACCTGGTAATCCAGAAAATATTCTCGTGCCAGCAGGTCCAAACATACCTTGCTGATTCCATACGGATGCAGTGGACGGAGCGGCTGCTCCTCGGTCACCGGAATTGCCGAAGGCGGCACATTCCCATACTCCGCGCTCGAACAAGCAGAAACCACGATCGGACGCCGCTTCTGGTGGCGTATCGCTTCAAAGACATGCAGCGATCCCATGATGTTCGATTCGAATGTGCCAACCGGGTCAGCCCAAGAGACCGTGGGAAGGCTCTGAGCCCCTAGATGGAAGACGTGGGTTGGCTGATACTCTTGAAAAAGCCTTTCGACTCGCTGGCCGTCTGCCAGGTCGCATTGAACAAACTTCACTTTTTTCAGCTTGGGAAACGAATTGGCGCCGTGCAACCTGTGTCCGCCAACAACGTTCCAACCTTCAGCTGCCAAGAACCTCACCAGGTGCGACCCGATGAATCCTTCTGCACCAGTCACCAACGCCACTTTCTTCATCGATCTCCACATGAAACATTCAATATCGGGAATCTGCTCTTCTATACCACTAGTAGTGTCAGATTACCGTGGACTGCAAAACGGATATAGCCTTTCCTTAAATTGCCTCCGGCAAATCCGGGGTTCGCGAAACGGGAGCGAGCTCCAGCAAGAGGCTCCCGAATTGGCGGAGAGGCGAACAACCCCGATGCAGGATGATAACGGCAACTAAATAAAGTGACAAAAACACTAGTGAAATCACGATGATTCCCTCGAGCGCAGCGCCTGCACTGGCCGGTATTGCTAAGAATCCCAAACGTCGAACCGCAATAGTGGTTACCCAGCCTGCCGTCAACGATGCTACGCCATATTTCCATACCGCAGCCATTAATTGAGAAGCTCCGAACTCAATCGGACGGCCAGCATACCAGAAGGCGGGAATCAAAAGGATCCAAAAGGACACGCTCCAGGCCACCGCGATGCCTGCCGGACCCCACGGCAACGCCAGAACAAACAACAAAGCAGTAAAAGCCGATTCGAATAGCATCCAACGAAAAAAGCGTCCCGGCTTCCCGATGGAAATGTGGATCCATCCAATGGTGCTATAGAGTAGCATCACTCCGATTCCCGGTCCGAATAGCTCGAAGATTCTGCCGGATTCCATCCATTTCGGTCCCAGCACCAGGCGCACCACATCCTTACCTACTAAAGTAAGATCGCCGCCCAACGCCATGCCAATGAAGGCAATGATTTCAAGCGAACGTGCGAGATGCCGCCGGAAGCGGGCAGGGTCGTCTTTCACCCGGCTCAATGCTGCCAAGGCCACATTGTTGAGCGGCACAGTAAGCTGGCTGGCGGAAAGCGCGAATAAGTCATAAGCTTTCTTGTAGTATCCAAGGGCCACCGCATTGAATTTCCAGCCAACCAGAAGATTGTCGAAGTTTCTCGTAAAGTAGCTCGCGTTAAACGTGCCATAGACGCTGGCAGCGAATTTTACGATCGCGCGCGTCCCCACTCCCCGCCGCGGCCAGCTCGGAATCCATCGACATAGCCACCAAGCCCCAATAGCAATGGTGAGCGACTGTACGACGATTCCCGCCACCAGCGCCCAGTATCCCCACCCCCGCAGGGTCAGCAGGATTGCTACGGCCGTATTTGCTACGCGACCGACAACTTCGTTGGCGGAAACAGTAGCGAATCGCATAGCCCGCTTGAGCAGACTTACGTGCACGACCGAGACTCCCGCAATGAGAATCGCCGGAGACATCACGACCACGACCTGCGCAACCTGCGGATTTCTGTAAAATCGCGCGAGCAGCGACCCGGCCGCAGCGAAGCCGATCATCAGGATCAATCCAACCGCGAAGTTGATCCAGAAAAGGTTACTGGCCAAAAACTGGTCCATTTTCTCGCGTTGAATGATGGCCTCATTACAGCCATTTGCGCCGACGCCCATCAGGAGCATGTAGAAAGTAGTGACCATGGCCACCAAGCCGAAATCGGCGGGCGTCAGCAGCCGAGCCAGGATCACTGCGCTAACGACTTGCACCGCGAGTGACAGTGCCGCGGCGGATATTGTCGCGGCCCCACCGCGAACGGTAAGGCGTCTCAATTCACTGCCTTCGGCCGTGGGGTGGAAATCACCGCGGGCGTCAAATGGCGTCATTCTCATTGCTTATTGGGTTACGATCACCGTGCGTAAATGACCGCTAAAGAATACCAAGATGGTATTTTCGTGTTTTCCCATCTCCCGATTAGAGTCGGTTAATTCTAGGTGAGCCGGCCTGCAAACTCGAGCACCGATTCGTCTCTTTCGTTCCCAATGCGGGAATCGGCCAACGTTGTTCGAACCGCCGAGCAACGGGCCAATGTACTTCAGAATATCGACTATGTACCTTCGAGCTGTAGACCCGCGTCCGTCGTTGGATAAACTGATGTCGGTGGCAGCGAACTTGGACGGGCCC
>Ga0070761_10001124_pt1 | contig 16812 bp, 10 predicted proteins | sample HubBroMetageREF1_FD_66724 | JGI IMG/M metagenome (GOLD analysis project Ga0070761, IMG submission 66724) | Reference soil microbial communities from the Hubbard Brook experimental Forest, New Hampshire, USA - Hubbard Brook CCASE Soil... | ecosystem: Environmental > Terrestrial > Soil >... | reverse complement strand
GTCGATCGTGGCGCGAACGACTCGGACTGGCAACCGGCGAAGGATGCTGCGCGACAGATCGCTTTTGCCGAGGACGGCGCCATATTCGACGGCTATGCCGCCGCCGGTATTGGGGGAATCCGTCAGGGAACCAGCAATCCGATCAAGACGCTCCCCGCCGACGTGCGCGAGTACCCGGATGCTATTGCCCAAAGCTTAAGCCAGTTGCGCCTCGTCGGCGTCAACGGCCCGTACTCGGTGCTGCTCGGCGCCGACGCCTACACCGCACTTGCCGAAACCAGCGACCACGGGTATCCGGTTCTGGAGCACGTCAAGCGCCTTGTCAACGACGAAATCATCTGGGCGCCCGCCATCGCAGGAGCTTTCGTGTTGACTACCCGTGGCGGCGATTTCGACCTGCACATCGGCCAGGACATCTCCATCGGTTATCTCAACCACACCGATGCCGCCGTCCGCCTGTACCTGCAGGAGACATTCACCTTCCTTCTGCTCACCACCGAGGCTGCTGTCGCGCTGGTTCCCCCCGCGAAGGTGAAGAAGACTTGACGCGAGGCTCGGATTATTCTCACGCCAACGCGCGCGCTTTCAGAGGCTTGGTCGGGCAGAGGCCACATTTTAGTCAGAGAGTCACGGCGAGATCGAAAACCCCTTTTCTTCATTCGGCGAGCTGCTCGCCGAAGTGCGGAGCAGGAAAAGACGAGAATCGGCAAAAGCCCCCATCCGCGGAAAGCGGATTCGCAACGCCTTTGAAACCGGCACAGGCGCCCCTGCCATGCGCGAAAAGGCGCCAGCGGCTCTAGCAGTCATCTTCCGCAATCGGTTCTATCCCTGACCCCCGGCTGCCTGAAATCTAATGCTTTTGGTGAAGAAACCGGGGCTATGCATATGACAAGAAGTTCTGCTTGACAGCTCCCGAGTTGTGACGCTAATGTTACAGTAGTGTTACATCATCAGTATGTCGATTGGTGAACTTGACATTAGGCTTGATTTTCAACTCTTGATTTTTCCCCCGGTTCACATCGAGAGATATTCCTACAGGAGCCCCGCCACAAATGGGAAAGCTGATCTTGGTGCGGCATGGAAAAACCGTGCTCAACTCGCTGGACGACGAAGAGAGACTTCGCGGCTGGATGGACATGCCTCTCGACGAACAGGGTTTGCGGGAAGCCGAGGTAACGGCTCAAAGGCTGGCTCAATATCCGGTCGCACATATCTACTCCTCCGACCTTTACCGTGCGCGGCAGACAGCCGATGCCGCGGTGAGAGCTACCCTTGCCCCAATCACCCACACTTCCGGTCTGCGCCCATGGAATCTGGGCACTTTGGCGGGACAGCGTGTGAAGGACATTCTGCCCATACTCCAACGGCTCGAACTTGATCCGGCACTGCCCGCACCCGGAGGCGAGTCCTTCCATCAATTCTGTGACCGATATTCAAAGAAGCTCGAAGAACTACTCGACCTCGCGGCCCGCTCGGAAGAGTGCATTGTGGCGGTGACTCACGTGCGCAATCTTCTGGCCGCCCCAGCTCTTCTTCACGGCGGGGACAGGGCGCAAATACCGGTGAACGGCGGTCCTAAGACAGGCTCGCTAGTTTGGGTGGAAAAAAACGGCAAACGCTGGCGTCTCCGTGTGGATGAAGCTCCGGAGCTCGCCCACCAGATGCCCAAGCCTCTGGCCTCGCCGCGAGTTTTTTCGGGTTCATAAGAAAATGTTTAGTTCTCAGGGTCGACTCGGAAGTTGACCGCGAGGCCGGCTGAATGATTCGCGCCTTTCAAATAGCGGTTCGGGTTGCACGCGTGCTTACGGGACGCCAGGACGCCGGCCGAAATCTGACTGTGTTTCCCGACGACGTGTTCCTCGTTTCCTATCCCAGGTCGGGGAACAACTGGACGCGCTTTCTCATCGGGAATCTGATTCATCCCGAAGATCCCGTCACCTTTGCCAACCTGGAGCGGCGTGTGCCGGAAATTTATTATGCCCCGGACCGTCGTTTGCGCGCCCTGCCGCGACCGCGCGTATTCAAGAGCCATGAGGTCTTCCAGCCGCATTACCCGCACGTTCTGTACATCGTGCGCGATCCCCGGGACGTCGCAGTTTCCAACTATCATCACAATCTGAAGGCCGGGAACATCCCCCCGGACTGCAAATTGGAGAATTTTGTCCCCATGTTCCTTGCCGCCAAGTTCGACCACCGGTGCGGAACCTGGGCCGATCACGTTGCCAGTTGGCTGGCGACGCGTGAGAACCGTCATGGCTTTGCCCTTTTGCGATACGAAGATCTCATCCAAGACCCCGTAGCGACGCTGTCCCGCATCGCCGTCTTTCTGGAGACTTCCGGCTTTGCACTCGATCGCAGTGAGCGTAATCTTCAACGAGCCGTCGACCTGAGCTCTGCCGATCGCATGCGGGCACTGGAAAAGACGCAGGGACCCGCCTGGACCAGAAGCCACACTTCCCGGGAGAAGAGGCCGTATCTAGGGGTGCGGCAGGCCATCGCTGGCGGCTGGAGGTCGGCTCTGCCGCCGCAATCCGTGCAGCAAATTGAAGCGCAATACGGCCCGCTGATGAAAAAGCTGGGCTACGCGCTGGTCAGCCACCCGGCAACAGCGGTCTCACCCGAGTGATCCACTTTTGACGACGAGCCCGGCATCGGCTGGATCCGTCAATTGAGAATCGCAAGCCGATTTACCGGTACCCCATCAAAGCCGAAGGACACCCGAGAATCACGGTGTTGGAGATGAGGACGCCGCGATACCCGATTGGGCGGGGTCCGATTTGACCGTCCCTACTGTTTCCACTGGTTCACAATCCTCGGCGGATGCTGCAACGTTTGCATCACCACACAATATTGTTCTGTTTTCGTCTGTAACGCGCTTAACTGCTCGGCAGTTGCATGCGGCGCGCGGACGTCGAAAATGACCCTGATGCTCTGAAATCCGACGGGCGCCTCTTTCGATATTCCCAGCGTTCCTTGCAGATCCAGATCGCCCTCGACCGTGACATCTATGCCCTCGGTTGGTATTCCCATGGCAGCGGCTACCATTTGACAGGTGATCTGCGCGCAGGCGGCTAACGCACCCAACAGTAAGTCTCCGGAACAGGCTCCGGTACCGGCACCACCGACTCCTTTGTGGGCCTGCGCCTTGTAGATGGCGCGCCCCAAATCCACGGAACAAGCGATCGGTGCGTCGGTCTGAGTGCCGCGCGCTGTCAGCGTGATTCGCGACGTTGCCGGGTCTTGCCGGTATAGATCTTTCAGGGGCCGCTGCAGGGATCGAATATCCATAAAACCCTCTCCGAAATCTGGGATATTATAAGCGCAGCCAGGGGTGCTGTCTTGGGGTCTGTCGCGGCAGGACTTAAGATTCGGCAGTATTGCACAGCAGCGAGCAGCCTGCTTCGTCATGCCGAGAGCTGCGCCAGCTAGGTCCATGAGTCCACCTCCCACGTCAGGTTCGGCGCAATCTACCCTGTCGCCGGGTACGCGCTTCGGCAGTTACGAGATTCTTCAGCGACTGGGCGCGGGCGGCATGGGTGAAGTCTATCGCGCGAACGACACCCGCCTCGACCGTCAAGTCGCAATCAAGACCCTATCGCTGGATCTCTGTTCGCAATCGGAAGCGCTATCGCGTTTCGAGCAGGAGGCCCGCTCTGCCTGCGCGCTGAATCACCCGAACATCGTGACGATTTATGAACTCGGGCAAGTGAACGGTATGCGCTACATCGCGATGGAACTGGTGGATGGAGAAACGGTGCGTTCGCTCCTCGGCTCCGGCCCTATTCCATTTCGCAAGGCGGTTGCGATCGCGGCGCAGGTTGCCGACGGTCTCGCCAAGGCGCACGAGATTGGCATTATTCATCGCGATCTGAAGCCCGAAAACTTGATGGTTTCTCGCGAGGGTACGGCCAAGGTACTGGATTTTGGTCTGGCGAAACTTCCTAAACTCGGCGACGCCCGCGGTTCCGACACGAGTACCGCCATCACTGAGCATGGGACAGTAATGGGCACTGTCGGCTACATGTCTCCGGAGCAAACGACCGGCGAAGAAGTCGATTTTCGTTCCGACCAGTTTTCCTTCGGAGCCGTACTCTACGAAATGGCCACCGGAACTCCCGCGTTCAAGAAAAAGAACCACGCGGAAACGACCGCCGCAATCCTTCGCGATGAGCCCGAGCGCCTCGCTGCCAAAATGCTTCAGGCGCCCGCTCCATTTATTTGGATCGTGGAGCGCTGCCTCGCCAAGGACCCGAAGCAACGCTATACCTCCACTCGGGATTTGGCTCGCGATCTCGCCGCGGTGCGCGACCGTCTTGCCGATGTGCCTGGCCGGGAATCCGAACCTCGCCCCAACAACCTTCCGGCGCAGCGCACCGCATTCATTGGACGGGAAGACGAAGCGGCTGGTCTCCGGCAACTCTTGAGCCGCGTCGACGTCCACCTGGTGACCCTCACCGGTCCGGGCGGAATCGGGAAGACGCGGCTGGCCTTGCAGGTGGCGGGCGAAATCGCCGACCAGTTTCCAGGCGGTGTTTGCTTTGTCGCTCTGTCAGCGATTGGCGAATGCGGCTTACTGGCTGCCACGATTGCGCAAGCCGTGGGGGTGCGCGAGACCGGAAATATGTCGCCGCAGGAGAGCTTGATAGAGTACGTGGCTGGCCTGAGCCAGCCCATGCTCCTCTTGCTCGACAACTTCGAGCACCTCGTCTCCGCTGCGCCGGCAGTGGCGCAAATGCTTACTGCCGGCCCCAAACTCAAGGTCGTGGTCACCAGCCAGGCGCCGCTTCATATCTACGGCGAACACGAATTTCCCGTGCCACCGCTTGCGCTGCCCGACCCCAAGTCCATCCCGCCCCTGGAACAGCTTTCCCGTCTTCCGGCGATCGCCCTCTTTGTGGAACGCGCCCAGGCTGTAAAGAACCAATTCGCCTTGACCAAGGAAAATGCACCCACGGTGGCGGCGATCTGCTCTCGCCTTGACGGCCTGCCTCTCGCCATCGAACTTGCTGCGGCACGCGTCAAGCTGCTTTCGCCGTCCGCCATGCTGACACGGCTTGAAAGCCGTTTGAACCTGTTGACCGGCGGCGCCCGCGATCTGCCAACTCGGCAACAAACCCTTCGCAACACCGTGGACTGGAGTTACGGCCTCCTCAATCGCGCGGAACAAACTCTCCTTCGGAGGCTTTCCGTGTTCACAGGTGGCTGCACGCTGGAAGCGGTGGAAGCCGTGTGCGACACCAAGGGCGATCTGGGCCTGGACGTGCTCGACGGTATGGCTTCGCTGGTGGACAAGAGCTTCGCGCAGCAGGTGGAGCAGGTCGATAAAGAAACTCGCTTCTTTATGCTCTCCACCATACGGGAGTACGCTCTCGAACGACTCGCGGAGAGCGACGATGAATCTGCAACTCGCCGGGCCCATGCCGCTTATTACCTCGTGCTTGCCGAAGAAGGCGCAGAGGAGATCGCCGCTCAACCCGAATGGCTCGACCGTTTTGACGTCGAGCACGAGAACTTCCGCTTGGCGATTGATTATCTGATCAAAACCGAGGATGCCGACTGGGGCCTCCGCATAGGCGCCGCCCTGTTCCGCTTCTGGGAAACACGGGAGCATCTTGCCGAAGGCCGTGGCGCCATCGCCAGGATCCTTGCCTTGGAAGGAACCACGACGCGTCCGAAGCTGCGCGCGCGCCTGCTGTTCGCAGCCGCAGTTCTGGCGGCGGCGCAGGGCGATTACGGCTCGGCGCGGCCACTGTTCGAAGAAAGCCTCGAGACCTGTGTCCATCTAAACGATAACCGCGGGGTTGCCGTCGCACTGAACGCGTTGGCCGTCAACGCTCGCGATCGTGGCGACCTCGCCGACGCATCCTTTCTCTTTGAGCGATGTGTCGCAATATGGAAGGACCTTGGCGATCCCGCAAACATCGCCCGAGCCCTCAGCAATCTCGCCAGCGTGATGAAGTTGCGTGGCGAATATGAGCGCGCATCTTCGCTTTACGACGAGTGTCTGACGATGTTCCGTCAGATCGGAGATGGGACTGGCGTCGCCTGGACGCTGAACTACCTGGGCGATGTCGCTCGAGAAAAGGCGGACTTCGTCGCCGCGCGTTCATTTTGCGAACAGAGCCTGTCGGAGTTTCGCCAACTGTGCGATAACTGGGGAATCGCGAGTGCCCTCTCCGATTTGGCAAGTCTAAGCTGCGATCTGGGGAACAACGCCGAGGCGCGTCGTCTGTACGGCGAAAGCATCAAGTTGTTCCAAGAGTTGGGCCACAAACGCGGCATCGCGAGGGCGCTCGAATGTCTCGCCGTGAGTGCCGCAGCCCAGTCGAACGCCGAGCAATCGCTGCACTTGGCAGGAGCCGCGGCCGCGCTTCGCCAACGATTGGGCGCTCCGCTCATGCTCGCCGAGCAACGCAGACTTGAGAAGGCCCTGGAATTTGCGCGCCGGACGCTCGGCAATGCCGCAGGTCTGGCGGCGTGGATGGAAGGTTGGGCGATGCCAGTCGAGCAAGCCGTCCACGCGCTTAACCGCGGCTCGGAATCAAGTCTTCCTACTCCAGACTCTGCTTAAGTCAATTTGCGGTGTTGGGATCGATCAGGCGCCGCACCGCCGAGATGCGATTCGCCGGAAAACCTCCGCGGCGTGCGTGTTCGCGAATGGTCTCCTCGTCTGGCGCCACGTACACACAATAGACTTTATCGCCGGTAACGTAGGAGTGCAGCCACTTGATTTCCGGTCCCATATCCTTCAACACGCCTACCGACTTTTTGGCGATTGCCTGCAGTTCCGCATCCGATAATTTACCCGCGCCCGGGATTTCCCGCTCGATCACGTATTGGGGCATGACCACCTCACCGAACGGAGATGGTAGCAGATTCTTCGCCTGAAAGTGCACCCCCACGCCATGCAAAACGCTACCTGGGGTCTTGGTGAGCATCCAACGCTCTACAAGTCGCCCCGGCAAGCATCAGAACTGAAAGGGTTTCAGCGTGGCTTGCGATCGGCGTAGTGAATCCCTGCAAGGTTCCGCAGAGTGGCCGCCGCTGCTTCTGGGGTGATGTCCCGCTGCGGGCCGGCCAGCAGTTCATAGCCGACCATGAATTTGCGAACTGTAGCCGAACGCAGCAGCGGGGGATAGAAGTGCGCGTGGAGATGCCATTCCGGGTGCGCTTCGCCATCGGTCGGGGACTGATGAAAACCCATCGAATAGGGGAACGAAATCTCGAATAGATTGTCGTAGCGCGTGCAGATCTGTTTAAAGATTTCAGCAAGACCGTCGCGCACGGCAGAATCAAGAGGTCCAACAGCGCCGGTGTGCCGTTTGGAGAGCAGCAACACTTCAAAAGGCCAGATCGCCCAGAAGGGTACGAGGGCCGCGAAATGGGCGTTTTCGACGACCATGCGTGTCCGCACCTGTGTTTCCAACCGCAGGTAGTCACAAAGCAGGCAAGCATCGTTCTTCTCCAAGTAAGCTCTCTGCGATTCTTGTTCTTTGCGAGGCTCATTGGGAAGGGTCTGGTTTGCCCAGATTTGACCATGCGGATGCGGATTGCTGCCCCCCATGAGCTCGCCACGATTTTCAAATATCTGAACGTAGTTGACATAGGGCAAAGAGCCAATCTCAGCGGATTGTTCGGCCCACATGTCCACCACGCTGGTGATTTCCGGAACCGTCATGCGCGCCAGGGTCAGATCGTGGCGGGGCGAAAAACACATCACTCTGCAGGTCCCGGCTTCAGACTCCGACAGAAGCAGCGCGCGCCCGGAGTCATCTTGTCGGGCGGGTTGAACCTCAGGCTTCAGCGCCGCGAAGTCGTTGGTGAACACAAAAGTTGTCTGGTATTTGGGGTTGCGCGCTCCGCCTGCCCGTTCGTTACCGGGACAGAGATAGCAAGTGGGATCGTACGTCAGTGGAGGGACAGATGAGTCTGACTCCAGTTGGCCGCGCCAGGGCCGCTCCGTGCGATGCGGCGACACCAGCACCCAATCGCGCGTGAGTGGATTGAACCGGCGATGCGGGTCTTGATAAGGATTCCCTGGTTCCATTTATCCATCACCTTTATATCGATGTCCGAGTAGATGCTGTTGCCGCTACCACCACGGATTTCCCCTTACTCGCAATTCGCCCTTCCCACCAGCACATCAGAAAGACACGGGGTCGGGCGGTTCACGCAGCGGCGCATTGGACTCGTATCGTGTCAAGTGGGCCTTCAGAGTCTCTGCGAGCGGACGCTTGCCCTGTTGCGCCGCTAAGGCCAGAGCCTGCTGTTCGGCCTCGATGGCCTGAGGAAACAGACCCGCTTCGGCGTAGGCGGCGGACAGCGTGTCGAGGATTGCGGCGTCGTGTCCATCGGCAAGGTGCTCGGCCCGGGTTGCCAGAGCGATAGCCTCAGTTCCATTGCGGATCGAGGCGTCGGGGCAGGTGGCCAGTAGACTTGCGGCCAGGTTGAGGACGGAGACTCGATCGGGTTCGTTCTCCAGCGCCAAACGCAGGTGTGTAAGTGAATCCGCGAATTTCCCTTGCAAATAGAGAGCATAGCCCAGGTTCTCGTGACCGGCGGCAAAATCCGGTCTTATACGGACGGCATGCAACCACGCGTCGATGGCTCCGTCTAACTGGTTTTTCTTCACCAGCTCAAGGCCCAGATTGTAGAACGCCTCGAAAAAATTCGAGTTCATCGCGGTGGCCTTCCGGAAGTAGGCAATGGCATCGTCAGAATTCCCAGCTACGGACAGGGCAACGGCGATCCCATTGTTCGCCCGAGCGTCATTGGGATCCAACTCCAGAGCTTTTTTCCATTCGGCAAGCGCGGCGGCGTTTTCGCCGTTCTTCTGCAGGTCCAGCGCATTATCAACGATGCGATAGAGATCGGACGCGGGCACATCGATGTGCTGCATCTCGTCAGGCGGGATATTCACGAATTCGGGGAGGTTGACGGCGCGGTTGGCAGCTGTGGAGTTGTCAACGTAGACGGCCGGGCTGTCGTTGCCCTGGTCGTCGATGTGAGTAAGAAACATTTGGGTGTAAGGAGAACGGCTTTTGGACGAGAAGACCAACCAATGTCCGTTCGGCGAGAAGCTATGCCACGAGTTCATCAGCTTCGTGTTGGCTCGCATGAGCCGCGCGATTCCGCCACCGGCTGGCACGATGTAGAGCTGGCTGTCCGGGCGCATTAACTGGCCGTTGCGGCACTTGACGAAGACGATCCAGCGACCGTCTGGAGAGACCTTGGGAAAATTGTTGCTCATGCCGTTATTGGAAGCTCCGGCGATGGCCTCGGCTTGACCGCCCTTCCCGTCGTTGAACGAAACGCGGTAGAGGTTGTATTGAATCTGGACTTCGTTGGGGTCGTTGGCTTGGAGCGCGGGCTTCTGCCCTTGCGGGTAAGGGTCTTTCGCCTCGGCCCGGGCAAAGACGATGTATTTTCCGTCGGGGCTCCAAACCCCATCGGTCTGAACGTAACGCGGATCATCGGCGCCGGGCAGCGGCTGTCGGCGTCCGGTCGCACGGTTGTACCAGGCAAGAATGCCGCGAGTTGGATAGAAAACCTGGAGAAAGTGATAGTCCTTGAAATTGGTGACGTAATAGGAACTGGGGATGCTCTGGTCTTGCCCGGCAAAAGTAGACAGCACATAGCGCCCGTCAGGCGAGACCTGCGACATGAACCCGACGCGCGATTGTCCGACACGCATATCCGTGTTCCAAGAAACCATGTCTACGTTGCGGATGGACATCTGCTTCCGGATGGGGACGACGGCATACAAGCCCTTGTCGTTCTTGGGGCCATCCACATCGATGCCCATCGTTTTTCCGTCGGCGGAGAACGAGTGGCAGTTGGCGCAGGAATGCAGGTCGTGCATCACGACTCGACTCCCGGGTTGGCTGATATCACGAAGACGCCAGTTGATAAGGTAGATCGACGAGGGGGCCAGCGGCTGAATGAAATTCTTCGCGCCTTCAGAGGGCATCAGGGGGACGTCCCGATAAAAAATGGGTGCACCCACCGGATCTTTCGAAGTGGAAAGCGTGACGCGCCCATGCGAAACCGGGCTCGCCGGAGCGCTGTCGCTGAGGCCGGCAATCAATACCGCAGCCGGGCGCTCTAGGGAGTGTCGCTTGATGGTGGCCCACGTGGCCGCGTCAGGTATCCAGGTGTGCGCGGCAGCCTGTTCCTTAGTCAGCGACGGTGGCTCATTGGTGTCGGAAACGCAACGCGGATCAATTTCACCAATGCGCATGGGGTCGCCATGCGAGTTGACGTGGATTGGTTCCGAGCCATCGGCGAAGGTGATGTCAATACTCCACGTCTTGGCGGATGCTTCCGCGTCGCGCCAGAGGAAGGTTGGCGGCGTGATCTCAGGCGGGAAGATGGAGCCGTCTTCGGGATAGTCGATGGTGATGGACTCGTTGCCGAAGTTCGCCAGGCGCGTATCCGCAGTCGGAAGCGGTTCGGCTGCCAGTGCGACACCCAGGCTGAGCCGATGAGATGACCACGGGTGCGCCCCGAAGAGCGTGAGCAGGAAAGCGGTTCCGAGGAGAAGAACACCAAATTTTGCGAGACGTCCGGTGCTCTGGCCCGGAATCGCGTTCTCAGGCATCTGTCTCTCTCTCACTCAGGACACCTCCGTCGTCGGGTCACGCTACTTCTTGGGCAACTCGCGGAACATCGCGATGGCTTCGATCTCGACCAGCAGTTCCGGACGGCAGAGCTTAGCCTCGACGCCAGTGGAGGCCGGCAACGGGTTCAGTCCCTGCTCCTTGTAAAATGCCGTGCGCTCTTCGTTGAACTGAGCATAGTCGCGATCAATGTCGCGAAGGTAGCAACTTGTTCGCACAACATCTTTCCATGTGACGCCCTCGGCTGCAAGCAGCGCGGTAATATTCTGGAACACGCGGCGGCATTGCGCGCGGAAGTCTCCGACATGGATGGAAGCGCCATGTTCATCGATGCTGGCCGTGCCTGAGATCAGCAGAAGGACCAAGCCATTCAGATCGATCCGCATACCGCGAGAAAATGAACTCGGCCGGGCGTAGTTGTAGGCTTCGTTGAGGACGCTGTGGTTGGTGATGGCCCGCTTTTCGACCGGTGCGATGACTACTCCTTGCGGCTGTTCCGGGGATGCCATGATTCTCTCCTGAAAGTTGCGCGGCGAGGACTTTTGCAAGTTCGAATAATTTCATCAGGCCGCGCGGCTGAACTGCAGGGCCATCTCACGGGCAGCACGCAATTTCGCGACGGGATCGCCGGTGGGATGAAACTCCATGGCAATCACGCCGTCGTACCTGAGCTCGCCCAGCTTGTGAAATATATTCTGGTAATTGATTTCGCCTGTGCCTGGCTCGTGACGACCGGGGACATCCGCAATGTGCACCACGCCCACGTGCTGAATGTTCTTTTCCAGCTTTTCAATCAGGTTGCCTTCCGCAATTTGCTCGTGAAAGAAATCGTAGAGAAACTTAACCTGCGGATGGTTTACAGCTTTCACAACTTCGAATGCCTCGGCGGCGGAAGTCAGGTAGTATTTGGGATTTTCCTCGGGATCGATGGTTTCCAGCAGAAGCTGCACAGGAGTTCCAGCGATCTTCTTTCCTTCGATAAGTCGTGCGGCTGCTTTCAGTCCGTCGATACAGCTCTGGTGTTGGGCCTCACGAGCCATGCCCGGCACCACATTGCCGGAGAGCAGAATCATGCTCGGGCAGTCGATTTTCTCCATCGAACCGAGCGCCCCGCGAAGGTCCGCGAGTAGCGCATCGCGCTCGGCCGGATTGCTAAGGCCGTGCCTCAATCCGGCAGTAGCATCGAAGCTGATCCCAAGCTCGTTGCGTTTTTCGTTGGCCCGCTTGAAATCATCCTCGGACCATTTCTCGTACTCCGCGACGAGTTCCACATATTTGTAGCCCGCCTCCGCTACCTTCTCCAGGCGCTGCTCGAACGGCAATTCTGTAAAGACGGTCCAGAGCATCACAGAAAGTTTGAATGGTGCATCTTGCGGTGCTGCCTCGCGAGCCATTTCGCCTCCCCCCATATTCAGTGGGAACCTGTGCGTCAGACTGGCAGCACTGATCGCCGCTGCCATAGTCCGGGTGAACGTACGTCGGTTCATATATCGGTCCCGAGATCTCACTGCAGGTTCCAGCAGACCGGGCTGAGCTTTGCGGTCATTTCATTTGAAATCTAGGCGGCCATCAAGAAATAGCCCGGGCTAATAGTTCAAGCCCGGGCTGTGCGGTGAAAAGGCAATCTTCAGAATGTAAATTTCAGTGCCGCCTGCATGAGACGCGCAGGGATCGGCCCTAAACTGGTGACCTTGCCGTAATTACCTCCAGCGTCGCCGACGTTGCTATCCGGATCGGAAAAGCTGGGATGATTGAGCGCATTGAACATCTCCCAGCGGAACTGCAAGCGGTAGCCTTCGATGATAGTCCAGTTCTTCGCGAAAGCCAGATCCATGGTCTTGATGGGCGGACCCTGGAATAAGTTCTTTCCGCTATCGCCGAAGGTTCCGTTGGCGTTTGCAATGAACGCATTTACGTTGAAATACTCATTCAGCCATTGCGACTTACTTCCCTGGCGAACGTTGAAACTTTGGCCGGGAACAACGTCGGCCCGGTCGCCGCCCTGAAGGCTCCCCGAGTTATCGTCGTAACCGCCGGCTATGGTGAACGGGTAATTGGACTGCAGCGTTACGATTCCGCTCAGCTCCCAACCGCCCAGCGTCTGCCGCATGAACTGGTTGCTTCCGGAGAGAGTTGGGGTGACATACACCAGGTTGCTCACCCAGAGCTTCGGGATGTTGAGGTACGAAATGCCCCGGTTGTAGCCGATGTTGAACGGGTCGGGAAGGTTCTGCGTCCCGAAGGAAACGTTTCCCGAAGAAGTCGTATCCAGCGTTTTCGACCAGGTGAAGTTCGATTGGAACTGAAGTCCCCTGGTTAAATGGCGCTCCACTCCAACCTGCAATGCGTTGTAGCTGGACGTGCCCAGGCTGAAGTCGGTGAGAATCTGCTGGAAGTTGGGATATGTGCTGCGTGTCTTGCCAGTGGCATAAATCCCAGGATTCTGGTCGATGACGACCGACTGGTGGTAGGATTCTCCACCCACATAGGCCAATCGGACAACCGCGTTATGGCTGACTTCATGTTCGATCGAGACGTTCCAACTTTGCGTGATACCCAGATGGAAGTTTTGGGCGAAGATCGCCCCCAGGGAAAATGGCGTTGTGAAGGCGGCATTCGTCGCTGGTTTGAAAGGGGCAAACGGGGGAAATGGGCTGACACCTCCAGTGCCCGCGAACTGGGACCAGGGAGTGTCCAGGGAAAGGGGCACGCTGGTTCCGGGGACACCGGTTTGCGTTCCGTTGAAACTATAGGTCGGGCTGAATGGGCTGATGTCCGCGGTGTGGTTGTACATGGAGTACTGCAGGGGCGCGGTGAACAGACCGAAACCGGCCCGGAACGATGTCCGTGGCAAGGAGTGAGGCTGCCAAGCCACGCCTAGGCGCGGTTCCCAATAGCCGTAGGTGTTGGGCATCAAGCCGTTGCTTATCCCCTTGTCGCCGGGAAACACCAGACCCAAAGGAGCGTTCGGGTAGAGCGTGCTCTGCTGACCCGGAACGAACGCCCCGCCGCGTCCGCTGGTGACCCCAGGAGCAATATTTGGATCCCAGCGCAGTCCGGCGGTAATGCTCAGGTTCGGACGCACCCGGTATTGGTCTTGGCCATAGAGGCCTAACTGCCAGCCGGCAAGACTGGCGATTTCGCCAGCTCCTTGCTCGTACGAGTACAAATAGCCCATCAAGAAGTCTGCCAGTCCGTTGCCGGTATAACTGCCGTTGAAGCCAAGAATCGGTGTGGTCGGGTATTGGGTTGCTTCCTGAGCATACTGATGCTGTAGGTTTGCGCCGAATGAAAGGAAGTGGTTACCTATAGTCTTACTGAAATTGTCATAGACGCCGTAGGTCGTGCGACCCTCCTGCGATGGCTCCGTCCATCCGCCGTTGAAGCCGCTGCCGCCGGATACCGAGAACCCTTCCATATAGCACTGGCCAGGAAGCTCGGTTACGGTGATATAGCGCGACCAGCACATATTTTGCCCGCTGCTATCCTTCACGGCGGCGGAGTTGTGCGCTTGCATTTGCATCCAGAAAACCGATACCGTGTTCACCGCCGTCGGGCTGATCTCCCAGGTGTGAGTGAGCGCTTCGTTGTAGAATTCCATTCTTTCCGCGAAAGTCTGGGACCAGGGATTGAGGTTGAGCACGGAGAGGATGTTGCCGGGAACATCGCCCGAGGGCTCAATCAGTTTGTCGGTAAAGGTGCGCAGCATAATACGCTGGCTGTTCGAGATGTTGTAGTCGATTCTGCCGGTGTATTCGTTAAAACTGGTGATCAGAGCGCCTCCTGGGTAGAAAACGGTGCCATCAGGCTGCTGTCCCAGCGGCAAGCCAGTTGTGGCAATCGTGACTGCAGCCGGGTCATAGGAAAACCCAGGCAACAACTGATTCGGCTTGCCACCGACGGTGCCAAAAGGACAGTTTGCAGGCGCGTCGCTGCCCGAACAGAGGGTGGTACTGATGCCGCTGAAGTCACCCGCCAGCATCGCCGCAGTTGGCGTCTGGGTCCGGTTGGCCAATGCGGCTGAGTTGTTGCGTGTTCCCTGATAGCTAAAGAAGCCGAAGAGCTTGTCCTTGAGGATGGGCCCGCCCACATAACCACCAAACTGGTTGCGTCTCAGCGGATCCGGAGAACTCGTTGTGGGATCGAAATAACTGTTGCTGGCGTTCAAGTCCTTGTTGCGAAGGAATTCAAAAACTCCGCCGTGGAACTTGTTGCTACCAGACTTGGTTTCGATGCTAACCACGGCGCCGGGTGCGAAACCGTAAAGGGCGTTGAAGTTGTTGCTGATGACGCGGAATTCCTCGATCGCGTCGGCATTGGGGAAGGGCGCGTCTAAGAGCGTGTAGTTATCCATGTGGGGCACGCCGTCTAAAAGGTAGTACGTGCTGCCTTGACGCCCTCCGCTCGCGGATGCTCCGGTCTCGGTTGGGAAAGAGAAGCCGCTCTGCACGCCGGGTTGTCCTCCCATGCCTCCTCCTTGCCCCCCGGGTGCGGTGACACTGGTAACGCCGGGCGCCAGAAGGACCAGCGACGAAGCATCGCGGCCGTTCAGAGGCAACTGGGTAATCGCCGCCTGGTTGACCGTCGTGCCCAGTTCGGCGGTGGTCGTATTGATCAGCTCGGCCTCTTCGGTGACAGTGACGGTCTCCTGGATGCTTCCGGTTTTCAGCGAGACATCTTGCGTCGCCGAAATGTCCACTCCCAGCACAATGCCTTGTTGCAGGTAGCGCTTGAAGCCTTTTGCTTCCACGGTCAGCGTGTAGTTGCCGGGCGGCAGGGGTGCAATCGTGTAGAGCCCCTGTGGGTTGGAGGTCGTGGTCTGGGCCAGGTTCGTGCTGGTATTTTTCGCGGCAACGGTCGCTCCTACCACTGCGGCGCCGGTAGCGTCGGTGATTTGGCCGGTGAGACTAGCGCTAGTGCCTTGGCCCAATGCCAGGGTTCCGGCAAGGGCCAACATCATCAGGGTTGAAATCAGTATGAGTCTATTGATGGAAAGTCGCATGGGTAAGCCTCCGCGGAACTAACCGCCGCATTCGTAGCATCGCCCGGCAGGACGTCGCGATCCTGTAAGCGATTACATTCTTGGAGCTGCCACATTCACTTGTGAACTTCCAATCGTGAAAAAGATCCATTCGCGAAACCGCCGTCAAGACTCTTCCCTGCTAGGCCAACACTTCAGGAGTGTCCAGACGATGTAATCGTTTACAAGAGAAGACCGAGGATTGGTTTATTACTTCCCAGAGCCTTTGTCAAGAGTTTTTTGGTATACATGGTTCGGCGCAAATTGGAATCCTGCCTCGGAGGGAGTGCCCGGATCAACGCCTACTGGAGTGATTTCCTTGGAACTAGCCAAATTTCTTGCGCGATGCGTTGGGACGCGAAAAGATCTGATATTGGCGGCGGTCTGGCTTGTCGCCGCGCCTTGCCTCAGAGCGTCTTGTAGCGGTCCCCCACCGCTCGAGGCGGCGCTGCGAACCCATCCCAGCGCGAAGGCATACGCTGACCTCGGGACGTGGTTTCGCAACCGTCGACAATTTGCATGTGCGACCGAGGCCTTTCATAAGGCGCTCGAAATGAACCCAGACTCGGCGCGCCTCGCGTATTTGCTGGGCGCGAACTTGTATTCCGCTGGGAATGTGAAAGAGGCGATCGGTTCGTTGCAACAATCGGTGCGGCTCGATTCCAAGGCAATCGAACCCCATTTGCTGCTGGGCGCGGCGCTTGACGACGTGCAGGACGCGACCAACGCTGAAATCGAATGGAGAGCGGCGCTCGCGATTGATCCAAAATCGGCAACCGCTCGCGCCGCACTGAGCAAGGATCTGCTCGCGGAGAAGGACTACGTTTCAGAGATCGCGCTGCTCCGCGCAGACTTCATTTCCGGGCAGATGACGCCGGGGTTGACTCTGGATCTGGCGCTGGCCTACGGCCAGATGGGAATGCTCCAGGACGCGAATTCTCTGTTGCGCAGCGCGCTGCGCGCGCATCCCGCTTCCCTGCCACTCGCCAAGGCACTGGCGGCCACGCTCGTCTTACAAGCTCGAAGGGAAGAAGCGGCCGGAATTCTGGAAACGGCGATGAAGCAGCACCCTGCGGACTTGAGCGTGCAGTTGCTCTATCTCCGACTGCTGGTGATCCAGGACGAGGCTGCGAAAGCACATCAATTGGGAAGCAAACTGCTTAAGAAGACCCG
>Ga0070761_10001123_pt1 | contig 16816 bp, 11 predicted proteins | sample HubBroMetageREF1_FD_66724 | JGI IMG/M metagenome (GOLD analysis project Ga0070761, IMG submission 66724) | Reference soil microbial communities from the Hubbard Brook experimental Forest, New Hampshire, USA - Hubbard Brook CCASE Soil... | ecosystem: Environmental > Terrestrial > Soil >... | reverse complement strand
GGCCTCAAGGCCATAGAACAGAACGGGCTTATTGGCCACCGGGACCAATTGCTTGGCAAATGTATGCGTAATCGGGCGAAGCCGACTGCCCGATCCCCCTGCTAGCACGAGTGCCTTCATGGCAAAAAAAATAGCGCACCAGGCCCGAATATGCGGCAGTAATGCTGACGACGGGCAGGCCGCTACGGCGAATTCGACGCAATTATCTGCATTTCACAAAATAAGTAGAAAGAAAACCGCTGGCCTGGCGCCCGAAGGGGTCACCAGGCCAGCGATGGCGAGCGAGGTTACGGCACGACCTGGGGCGTCACGGTCGCCGGGTACAGCGCGGCGAAGCCCTTAAGGCCGTCGTGCTTGATCGCCGTCCAGAGCTGATTGTCGACCGCCGGGTTCACGACGAGCTGGCCGTTCACCGTGTGCGTGGCGGCGGTGACGAAGGTGGCGGCGGACCCGCCCAGGCTGCCGAGTTCCCGGGCGAGGGACATGACCTCCGAGTTGGTCATGTTGCTGTCCACGGTCAGCGCGCTGGTCAGCGCGTTGAGCACGCTGACCATGGTCACCGGGTTGGTGAGCAGGTGGTCGTCGCCGATCTTGACCAGTACGGCGCGGACGAGGACCTCCTGGCGCAGCGTCCGGGCTTCGTCGCTGAGCGACGCGTCGCGGGCGTAGTAGACGGCCGTGACGCCCGTGAGCTGGTTGACTCCCGCGTGGAAGGTCTCCCCGAAGGCCGTGCTGGTCTTGGGTATGGTCACGTCCACCCCGCCGACAGCGTCGATGAGGGTGGCCACGTGGCTGAAGTCGATCCGGGCGTAGTGGTTGACCCCGACGCCGGTGAGGTCCGTGATGGTCTCGACCGCCAGGCTCGGGCCGCCTTTTTGGAGGGCGTACCAGAGCGGATGGTTGCCGTGGCCGGGGACGTTGACGATGGTGTCGCCCGGGATCGTGACCGCTCCGCCCGCCTTCCCGTTGGCGTCGATGTGCAGGAGCATGAAGAGCTTGCTGTAGGTCGGCGAGGACGTCGACTGCCCGTTGATCCCGGTCGGCCCGAGAGGATTGGCGGTGACCAGGAACGTCTGCCCGGTCCCGCTGGTGGCCGCGGCGAGGTAGGCGACCTTGACCCGCGGGATGCTGCTGACCATGTGGTTGACGTACGCGTAACCCCCGGCCGCCACCACGAGCACCAGGCCGAGGAGCGACGCGAGCGATATCAGTGCGATCCGCCAGGGGCGGCCTTTTCGCCGGCGCGAGCCTGGCCAGCGGCTACGGCCCGGCCCCTCGAAGGGCTGGACGTCGATTCGGCTCGTCACGTCGGCCATCTTGTTCTCCCCAGTCTGGCTGCCTACGCCTGGTCCGGCGTACCTCGGTCCCACGGCGCTGCTTCCTGTCCGGCGGCGTCCCAAGGGCGGAGTGTCGCTCTCTTGAATCCGGCTGCGGTCCCCGGTGCCGGTGAACACTCTTTGCCCCCCGGCTCGATCCGTTTTTTACAGCCTGTTATGTTTTGCTTTCTCAGAGTAATGTTTCCAGGTGCCACATGTAAATGCAAGTGGTCGGGCATTATCTCTGAGCATTGTGAGCACAGGGGGAACGTGTGAGCGAGGGGGCACCGGCCCAGGAAGTCCGCTGGCGGCTGGCACGGGATATGGCCAGGCACCGGTGGCTGAGGACGACCGTTCAGGTCGGCTGGGACGTCGCCTGCTGGCTGTGCGGCCTGCTGGTCGCGGCGAGGGCCACGGGCGGTCTGGCCGGGACCCACCTGGCCGGGACCGCGTTCTGGTACGCGGCGCCGGGCACGTGCGTACTCGTGGCCGTATGCGGCTTTACTTCCGGGCTCTACCGTGGCCGGTACGTGCGAGGAAGCAGCGACCAGGTCCTCTCGGTGATGGTGGCGGCCGCGCTGACCGCGTGCTGCCTGGTGGTGGTCGCCCCCCTGCTGCCGTCTGGTCAGCGCACGCTGCTGGAAACGGTCGCGCTCGGCGCGGTGCTGGCCCTGGCCGCGATGCTGGGCGCCCGGTACGTCGACTACGCGTGGCGGCTGCGCGCCCGGCCGTCGGCCGGCACGGCCGTGAAGGTCATCGTCTTCGGGGCGGGGAACGCCGGTGCCCTGCTGATCCAGCGGCTGACCACGCAGTCAAACGCGGCCTACCGGCCGGTCGCGATCCTGGACGACGATCCGGCCAAGAGGCGCCTGCGGATCCACGGCATCCCGGTGCTCGGCGGGCGCGGCCAGATCGCGGAGGTCGCGGCCAGCACGGGGGCCACGGTGCTGGTCATCGCGATCGCCGGGGAGGCCGCCGCGGTCGTCCGGGACCTCACCGAGGCGGCCGAGCGCTGCGGGCTCGTCGTGAAGGTGATCCCGTCACTGCGGGAACTGCTCACCGGCCTGGCGGCGATCGAAGGCGTCCGCGACCCGCGCATCGGCGACCTGCTCGGGCGCCGGGCGGTGGCCGCAGACGTCGCCTCGGTGCGCGAGCATATCGCGGGCCAGCGTGTCCTGGTGACCGGCGCGGGCGGCTCCATCGGCGCCGAGCTGTGCCGTCAGCTGCACCGGCTCGGGCCCGCCGAACTGATCATGCTGGACCGCGACGAGTCGGCCCTGCACGCGGTCCAGCTGGCGCTGTACGGGCGCGCCCTGCTCGATTCGGAGGAGACGGTTCTGGCCGACATCCGCGACCGGCACCGGATCAGGGAGGTTTTCGAGCGGTTCCGTCCCGACATCGTGTTCCACGCCGCGGCGCTCAAGCACCTGCCGCTGCTTGAAGGCAGCCCGGCCGAGGCGCTCAAGAGCAACGTCCTGGGTACCCTCACGGTCCTGGAAGCCGCGGCCGATCATGGCGTCCGCTCGTTCGTCAACATCTCCACCGACAAGGCGGCGAACCCCATCAGCGTCCTTGGCTACTCCAAGCGGATCACCGAACGTCTCACCGCGCACACGTCGGACCGGACGGGCGGACGGTACGTGAGCGTGCGCTTCGGCAACGTGCTGGGCAGCCGCGGGTCGGTGCTCACGGCCCTGTCGGCGCAGGTGGTGGCGGGCGGCCCGGTCACGGTGACTGACCCCGACGTCAGCCGCTACTTCATGCTGGCCGGCGAGGCGGTCCACCTCGTGCTGCAGGCGACCGCGATAGGCCGGGCCGGAGAGGTCCTCGTGCTCGACATGGGCGAGCCCGTCCGGATCGCCGACATGGCGCGACGGCTGGCCGCCAGCAGCGGCCGCGAGGTCAAGATCGTATTCACCGGGCTCCGTCCAGGCGAGAAGCTGACCGAAGACCGGCTCGGCCAGGGCGAGGCCGACCAGCGACCGAACCATCCGCTCATCTCCCAGGTCCCGGTGCCTCCGCTGAGCGCCGACCAGGTGACCGCCCTCGACCCGCTCGCCAACGCAGACTCTTTGCGCCGGGCGCTGGCCAAGCTGGCGGACAGCCGGTCCCACGGCGACGCCAAGACCATCCCGGCCCAGAGCAGCCTGGCCGTTCTCGCCGGCGGGAAAGACTGGCCGGGCGATGCGGAGCAGTCGCGCCCGCAAGCGGCGAGCCATTTACAGATGCGGGCCGGCCTGCGCCCAGCCGAGCTCGGCCAGCCTGGTCAGCGACCGGTCCAGCAGCCCGGCGACGTCCGCATAGGCGCCGAGCGGCCCGCCGGCCGGGTCCGGTACGTCGTCATCGGCCGAATCGCCCAGCAGCGCCACCCGCTCACGCCCGGCGTGGACCCGCGACAGCCAGCCGGAAAACGGCTCACCCGGCGGCCGGGGCCCGACCCGTTCACCCCGCCGGACGAGCTCCCGGAGCGTGAACGCACGCGGCCACGCCCCGGGCTCGGTCACCACGGCGTACCTGAGGTTATCCCGGGCCATCGCCAGCACCAGGCTGGCGCGGGCCAGGTCGGCGGCGCAGGCGACGCGGCTGCGGTGCCCGGTGATGTCGATCCCGTACCGGGCCATGACCGAGACGACCTCCGGGAGCGGCGGATCCCCGTCGCGCAGCATTCCGGCCGACCGCACCCGGGCCGTCACGCCGAGCTCGGACAGCCGCCGGGCCAGCAGCGCGGCCGCCATCGGCGACCGGCAAACGTTCGCGGTGCACAGCACCGTGATGTCGTCAGCCTCGCGCATAATGATATTGCCGGATATTTCTCTTCATTTGCATTCGGTAAAAAAAAGTCCGCAGGCTCGGTCGCAAAATTTTTCGGAACGAACATAATGCTACCGGCGCGCATTCATTTTACCGCCCCGGCGCTTGGCGTACACTCATTTCACGCAGCTCATACCCCGGCCACTGCCACGTGCCAATCAGAGAGAAAGTCATGATGACCGAATTCGGTACCGAGCCGTCATTTCGCGCGTACCTGCATATTCTGCGCCGCCGCAAATGGTGGGTGGGTCTCGCTGCGGCGCTCGGCCTCGGAGCCAGCCTGGCGTTCTCGCTGACCGCGCACAAGCAGTACTCGTCCACCGCACAGCTGCTGGTGCAGCCGTCCGTCAACGCGACCGGGGCCGGCCTGACGCAGCCGCTACAGGTCACCCAGACGGAGGTGCAGACCGAGTTGCAGCTGGTCACGAGCGCCCCGGTCCAGCAAGCCGTCCGCGCCAAGCTGAATGGCGCGTCGGCGGTCTCGGCTGCCGAGGTAGGCCAGACAGACGTGATGGCCATCACGGCCACCAGTGACGTGCCGTCGCAGGCGGCCTTGGTCGCGAACGCGTACGCGACGGCCTTCGTCCAGTACCAGCAGTCGGTGGCGGAACACAACCTGACCAGCGCCGAAGTCCAGCTGCGCTCGCAGATCTCCTCGCTCACCCAGCAGCTCAAGCATTTCCGCGGCAACACGACCTCGCCGGAGGCCTCGGCCCTGCTCAACCAGCAGGCCGTGCTGAAGGAGCAACTGGCCCAGATGCAGGTCAGCGGGGCGGTCGATACGGGCGCCGTGGTCCTGGTCACGCCCGCGCAGACGCCCGTCTCGCCGAGTTCCCCCAAACCCGCCCAGGACGCCCTGCTGGGGCTGGCCGCCGGTCTCGCGCTTGGACTCGGCGTGGCCTTCCTGCGCGACAGTATGGATGACAAGCTGGCCTCCAAGGAGGCGACCGAGCATGCCGGCGGCGGTCCGGTGCTGGCCATGATCCCGACGGTGTCCTCCTGGAAGCGGCGGAAGCCGCTGGTCGTGGTGGTGGCCGATCCCACGTCTCCGGCCGCGGAGTCGTACCGGTCGCTGCGTACCTCGCTGCAGTTCGTTCGGCAGGAAGGCAAGATCCGCAGCATCGTGGTGACCAGCCCCGGCGCCGGCGAGGGTAAGACGGCCACCCTGGCCAACCTGGGGGTGGTCTTCGCGCAGGCGGGTGAGCGGGTCGTCCTGGTCTCGTGTGACCTGCGCCGACCCCGGATCGGTGCGTTCTTCGAGCTGGACGAGAAAGACGGCCTGACCTCCGTCCTGCTCGGCGAGCGGACGCTGGAACAGGTCCTGCAGCCGGTGCCGGACCATGACCGGCTCAGCCTGCTCCCGGCCGGGCCGATCCCGCCGAATCCAGCCGAACTGCTCAACGGTGCCCGCGCCCGGGAGGTTTTCGCGGATCTGAGCAAGCGGTTCGACCTGGTGCTCATCGACAGCCCGCCGGTGCTGCCCGTCACCGACGCCGCGGTCTTGTCGCAGCACGTGGACGCCACGCTGATGCTCGTCGCGGCGGGCCAGACCCGGCGTGGCGAACTGCACCGTGCGGTGGAGAAGCTGGACCAGGCCGGCACCAAGATCCTGGGCCTCGTGCTGAACAAGGTGAGCAGGCAGGCCGGGCGCAGCTACGGATACTCCTATGGCTATAGCTACAAGCCGTACCAGGCGGTCCCATCCACGGAATCCGCCGCGGCGAACCCGAACGGGAGCCACCGAGCGCCGGATCCCAGCCGACGCTGACCGGGGAAAGGGCGTCAACGCAGTCATGCCGGGGGAATTCACTGATCTGTTCGCCGTGTCGGCCTGTGGTGCGGTAGTGGCTGCTGGAGAAGCCGTGACGATTCCGCTCCTGCGCCGGGCGGCCATCATCGACATGCCCGGTCACCGGTCTTCGCATACCGTCCCGACACCTCGGGGCGGCGGAATTCCGATCGCCATCGGGCTGCTCGTCGCCGCGGGCCTGATCGGGGGGACGATCGCGGTGGTCTTCGCGTGCGCCGTGGCCGCCTTCGGACTGCTCGGGTTCGCCGAGGACCTGCGCGGGCTGTCGGCGGGCCGACGGCTGATGCTGCAGGCGGCCGGCGGCGTCCTGGTCGCCATGGTGCTCGTCAGCGGCCTGGCCGGATCCACCGCCAGGCTTGTCCTGCTGGCCGTCCTGTGCGCGGCGTGGATCACCGCATTCGTGAACGTGTTCAACTTCATGGACGGCGTCAACGGCATTTCCGGGGCGCACGCCTTGATCGCCGGGGTCGTCTATGAGCTCCTGGGCTGGTGGCTGCACGACGGGTTCCTGCTTCCGGCCGGCGCGGCGGTAGCCGCCAGCGCGCTTGCCTTCCTGCCGTGGAACGTCGGCCAGGCCCGGGTGTTCCTGGGTGACACGGGCAGCTACGCGCTGGGGGCGGCGCTGGCCGTGCTGGCCGCCTACGCCGTGGCCAGGGGAGTCCCCCCGGAGGCGGTCCTCGGTCCGCTCGTGCTCTACCTGGCCGACACCGCCTGGACCCTGCAGCGGCGCATCCGGGCCGGGGAGCGCTGGCTGGACGCACACCGCACGCACATCTACCAGCGGTGGTGCGACGCCGGATGGTCACACCAGCGCGTCACGGTGACGGCCGCGGCCGCCACGGTCCTGCTCAGCCTGCTCGGGCTGGCCAGCCTGACCGGCGACCCCGCCCTGCGGGCGGCCGCTGACGTGGCCGGGGCGGCGGTCGTCATGGCTTACCTGCGGTCGCCGGCGCTGCTGGCCCGCCGCGCCGTCCGGGTGGAGGCACGGTGAGATGCGGATCATCATCGTGACCCACTATTTCCCGCCGGAGACCGGGGCCCCGCAGGCCCGCCTGTCCGGCCTGGCCGCAACCTGGGCCGCGGACGGAGACGGCGTCACGGTCCTGACCGGCATGCCCAACCACCCGACCGGGGTCGTTCCGCCCGAATACCGGGGCGCCATCCGGCGCCGTGAACGGCGCAACGGCTACTGTGTGCTGCGCACCTGGCTGTATGCCACCCCGAACGAGGGAATCGCCCGCAAGACCATCGGCCATCTGAGCTTCATGGTCTCCAGCGTGCTGCTCGGCTGGCGCGTCAGCGGGCCCGCCGACGTGGTCGTCGTCTCCTCACCAACGTTCTTCTCCGTCGGCGCCGGCTGGCTGCTGGCCCGGATCAAGCGCGCGCGCCTGGTGGTGGAGGTCCGAGACCTGTGGCCGGCCATCTTCACCGAACTCGGCGTGCTGACCAACCGGCGGATCATCGGCCTGCTGGAACGGCTGGAACTGGCCGCCTATTCGGCGGCCGATACCGTGATCGTGGTGAGCGACGGGTTCCGCGCCAACCTGATCGGGCGCGGCGTGCCGGCCGCCAAGGTGCATACCATCCGCAACGGCGTCAGCCCCGGCGAGTTCGATCCCGGGGCCCGGCCGGACCCGCGACTGCGGGCCAGGCTCGGCGCCGGTCCCGGTGACTGCCTGGTCCTCTACGCCGGGACGCACGGCATCTCGCAGGGTCTCACTTCGGTGGCCGACGCTGCGGCCCGGCTGGCCGGCCAGCCGATCCGGTTCGCGTTCGTGGGGGAGGGGGCAGACAAGAAGCGCCTGGGGGATCGGGTCGCCGAACTCGGGCTGCGCAACGTCACGCTGCTCCCCGGCGTCCCGCATCACCAGGTCCCCGCGCTGCTGGCGGCCGCCGACATCCTCCTGGTCCCGCTGCGCGACGTGCCCCTGTTCTCGTCCTTTATCCCGTCGAAGATGTTCGAGTACCTCGCGGCTGGCAAGCCCGTTGTGGGCGCGCTGGCAGGTGAGGCCGCGCAGATCCTGCGCGAGGCCGGCGCCTGGGTAGTGCCACCTGAGGATAGCGAGGCCCTGGCGACCGCGATCCGGGTGCTTGCCGCCGACCCGCAGCGGCGGGAGGCGATGGGACGCCAGGGGCGCTGCTACGTCGAGAAACACTTCGACCGCGTTGACCTAGCCCGGATGTACCGCAAGCTCATGACCCCGGCCCGGGTCCGCGCCGCAACTCCCGAATCCTAGGGACCTTTCGGACGCCAGAAAAAGGTCGTTGACCATATCCCGAGGCCGCTCTTCGGTTTGAAGCCACTCAACGTCAGGCTATCCCACCCTGCAAATATCCGCGACACAACCCTAAGGAAATCCCAGTTTGTATCGTCTAGCACAATGATACCGTCAGGCTTGATCTTGTCGATAGCGCGACGTGCGCACTCCATCCTGCATACACCGTCGACTATGATTACATCGAATGTCGCTGCCGGGAACTCGTCGATAGCCGTGATGTATTCGTCGAAAAAGTGCCTGCCCCGATCCCGCAGTTGAGGCTCTGACCGATGATCCCCGCGTTTCGTGCCAGGAACGAAGCGAATGTCGGCATCAGGGCACCGTAGTCGAACTTTATCCGCCCACACTTGTTCCGATTCGATGGCTGTCACCTTGAGCCCATTATCTGACAACCAAACCGTCGAGCCGCCAGACCCCCATTCGAAAGCCAATCCTTCGGCAGGCAGATTTTGTTTGAGATGCTGGATGGCGCGAGGGTTCCACCAGGGTTCGCGGGCGTCCCAATTCGACCACGTCCCGTGCCGGTAAAGTACAGGAATCGTTGCGACCAGGCTCGGATGCCGGATGATTTGCCAGGTGCTGAGGACAACAGATGCGCCTATGCCTGTCATGCTCTTCAGGCGCGGAGGACTACTGATCAACGGAGCTTCCTTCGATGGTTGAAAATTGGCGCCCACAGGACAGGGTGCGGGATACTGGGATAAACCGGCATTAGGGATGAAAAACCCCCGACATCGAAAGAGTAGCGACCCCGCGGTGTCCTGGGTCATGCGGCCTTGTAGCAGCTAAATGTAGCTGAGTGACTACTCAAAGCTAAAGGCCCTGGTAGTATCCGCTGTGTGTCAGCGAAAACGGCGTGGGACGCGGTGGTGTGCTGCGCCGTGATCGTCGCGGGGCCCTAGTCCGCATGTACCGCAAGCTCCTCGACGCATCAGGCGCCCAGCGATGAGGCTCCTGGTCGTCGGTGGCAGCGGCTTTCTCGGCGGCCACGTGCTCCGCGAGGCGGCCCGCCGCGGGCACCAGACCCTGGCGCTGGCCCGGAGCCCGGAAGCCGCCCGCGCCGTGGCCGCCTACGGGGCGCGACCGCTGGCCGGTGACCTTGACGATGGCCGCCACCTTGATGAGGCATTCGCCGCGGCCGGCTGTGAGGTCCTGGTCTGCCTGGCGTCGCTGGGCCATGGTCACGGCCCGGGCATCGTCGCGGCCGCCGAGGAGGCCGGCATCACGCGGGCCGTGTTCGTCTCCACCACCGCGGTGACCACGGCCCTTCACCCGCCCACCAGGCAGGTCCGTCTGACCGCGGAGGAGCAGATTCGCGGCTGCGAACTGGCCTGGACGATCCTGCGGCCGACGATGATCTACGGTGCCGCCGGTGACCGCAACCTGTCCCGGCTACTTCCGCTGCTGCGCCGGGCGGCGGCGCTGCCAGTGCCGGCCACCGGCGGATGTCTGCACCAGCCGGTGCACGTGGGCGACGTCGCCGACGCCGTGCTGGCCGCGGTGCAGCGGTCCGCGGCGATAGGCTCGCTGTACAACGTGGCCGGGCCCGAGCCGCTCCCGTTCACGGAACTTCTGCGCACCTGCGCCCGCGCGGTCGGAAGCAGGACCCGGCTGGTGCCCGTACCGCTCGCGCCGCTGGTGACGCTGGCGCGCTGCTATGAGCTGCTGAGCCGCCATCCCAGGATCCGGCCAGAGCAGCTCCGGCGGCTGGCTGAGGACAAGGCCTTCCCGATCGATGCGGCGATCCGCGATCTGGGCTACGCCCCGCGCTCGTTTACCGAAGGCATCGGTGACGAGGCCCGCCTGCTGGGGCTCGCGGCATGACCCGCGCCGACCTCGCCGTCCTAGGCCGTACCGTGGTCCACCTGCGGCCCGCCCAGCTGGCACACCGGGCGCGGCTGCGCACGCAGCAGGCTGGCCTGCGCAGGTTCCCGGAAGCGGGGCGCCTGATCATGCCCGGCCCGGACCCGGCGGCCGCAGTTGGCTGGCCGGATGCGGCGCGCCCGGTGGACGCGCAGACCCCTGGCCGCTGGCCCGGCGTGGCTGACCTGCGGACGGGCAAGATCAGGCTGCTCGGGCTGGCCCGCGAGCTCGGCTGGGAGCATTCCGACGCACCGCGGCTCTGGCGCTTTCACCTGCATTACTGGGACTGGGCGTGGGGGCTGGCCACGGACCAGGACCGGCTGGCCGCCCGGGCCCTGTTCGCCCGGCTGTGGCGGTCCTGGCAGGCATCAGCCGAATTCGGCCGCGGCGATGCCTGGCACCCGTACCCCGCCGCGCTACGCGCATGGTCATGGTGCGGCCTGCACCGCGCCCTCGTGGCCGGCAGCGATATCGAGCCTGATTTCATCGCCGGGCTCGCCGCGCACACCGGTTTCCTGCGCTGTCACCTGGAATATGACGTCGGCGGCAATCACTTGGTCAAGGGACTGAAGGCGCTCGTCGGCCTAGGCGTCTTCTTCGCCGACGAGCGGCTGCTGCGGCTGGCGTTGCGCCGGCTGACCAGCCAGCTGGCCCGCCAGGTCCTGCCCGACGGCGGCCACTACGAGCGCGCGCCCGCCTATCACTGCCAGGTGCTGGCCGACCTCGTCGACGTAGCGGACCTGCTGCAGGCCGCGGGGCGGGCTCCGGCCGGGGAGATTACCGCGGCCATCGCCCGCATGCGGGGCTGGCTGGGCGCGGTGCTCACCCCCGACGGCCAGATACCGCTGCTCAATGACGGCTACCCGGTCGACCGCGAGCTCATCGCCGCTCTCCGGCCGGGGCCGGTCCCGGACCGCCCGCTGCTCGTGCTCCCGGCCACCGGTCTGGTGCGCGCCGCGGCCGGCGGCTGGCATCTGCTCGCCGACGTCGGCCCTCCGTGCCCGCCGTCACTGCCTGCGCACGCGCATGCCGACACGTTCGGTTGCCTGCTGCACGTGGACAACTTCCCGCTGCTGGTCGATACCGGCACATCGACTTACGAGCCGGGGCCGGTGCGCCGCCACGAGCGGTCCACCGCCGCGCACAGCACGGTGCAGGTGGACGGGGCGGACTCGACCGAGGTATGGGGAGTGTTCCGGGCCGGCCGGCGAGCCCGGGTCAGCGGCCTGGCCGCCCACGCTGACGCTGCCCGCATCACCTGCGAGGCGGTCCACGACGGGTTCCGGGGGCTGCCCGGCCGCCCCCTGCATCATCGCCGCTGGTCGCTGACCAGCGATGGGCTGCGAGTCGAGGACATCGTCACCGGGCGAGGCCGGCACCAGATCGTCATCCGCTGGCAGCTGGCGACCGGGTCGACGGTGCGGGTCGCCGACGGCGCGGCGTTTGTCACCAGCCCGGCCGGCGCTTTCGCGGTGACCGTGGCGGCTACCGCCCCGGTGGCGCTGGCCACCGAGACCAGGGCGGTGGTCGCCGGGTTCGGGAGCACCGCTGACGCGCCCGTGCTGATCTGCCGAATGGACGCGGCTCTCGCGGCCGGCATTACCACGGTATGGAGTCGTGCCTGCGATAGCGCGGGCGGAGAGCGAGCGACGTGAAGCAAGTCGTGCAGCCGATCAGCGGTGGGCCCGTCGAGGTACTCGAGGTTCCCCGTCCGGTGATCAGCCCGACCGAGGTACTGGTACGCACCGTGGCCTCGGTCATCTCCCCGGGTACCGAACGGGCGGTCACCGCGCTCGCCAGGTCCAGTCTGCTGGCCAAGGCGCGGGCCCGGCCGGATCTGGTCCGCCAGGTGGTGCGCAAGGCCCAGGCCGAGGGTATCCCGGCCGCGGCGCGGGCGGTCCGGGGTCGGCTCGCCGCCGACGTGCCCCTGGGCTATTCCGCGGCCGGGGTGGTAGCCGAGGTCGGCGCTGCCGTCGACGGGATCGGAGTCGGCCAGCTGGTCGCGACCGGCGGCGCAGGTAAGGCCAGCCACGCCGAGTTCCAGGCCGTGCCCGGCCTGCTGTGCGCAGTCGTGCCCGACCAGGTACCGGCACACGACGCGGCGTTCGCCACTCTCGCGTCCATCCCGCTGCACGCGCTGCGCCTGTCGGGGGTCGGCCCAGGCTCGAAGGTCGTGGTCCTCGGCCTCGGGCTCGTTGGCCAGCTCGCGGCCCGGGTGGCGATGGCCTCCGGATGTGACGTGGCCGGGATCGACCCTGACGGGTTTGCCCGGGAGACCGCGGCCGGGGCCGGCGTCCTGGCCCTGGACGAGTCGGGTGACTCGACCACGGACCAGGTCCTCGGCTGGTCCCGAGGGCGGGGCGCCGACGCCGTCCTGGTGTGCGCCGCTGATCAGTCGTCGGGCCCGATGTCACGGACCCCTGCACTCTGCCGGGACCGGGCCGCCGTGGTGATGGTGGGCGACGTGGGCATGCCATCGAGTCGTACCCCGTTCTATGAACGGGAGATCTCGCTGCTGTTCGCTCGCTCTTACGGCCCGGGCCGGTATGAGCCGTCCTACGAGGCATGGGGGGTCGATTACCCAGCCGGGCAGGTGCGCTGGACCGAGGGCCGGAACCAGGAGGCGGTGCTCGACCTGCTCGCCGCGGGCCGGCTCCGAGTGTCCGACTTGATCACCCAGTCCTTCGGCATCGACCGCGCGGAAGAGGCGTTCCGCCTGCTGGAGGAGCGGACCGAGCCCTGCCTGGCGATCCGTCTCACCTATCCGGCCGTGGCGGGGCCGGAGGTTCCGGTGCGCCTCAAGCCAGGCCTGGCGGACCGTTCCGGGCCCGGAGTCGGCTGGATCGGAGCCGGCGCCTTTTCCACCGGGACGCTGCTACCCGCGTTCCGGGAGGCCGGCTTCGAGCGCTTCGTCGCTGTGACCACGGCCAGCGGTGTCTCCGCACGGCGGGCCGCGGAACGGCATGGGTTCGAGAAGGCGGTCTCGGGGGCCGCCGCCGTCATCGACGACCCTGACGTCAGCCTGGTTGTCATCGCCACCCCGCACGACGTGCACTCCGAACTCGCTAGCCGCGCCCTGAACGCGGGGCGGGACGTGTGGTGCGAAAAGCCGCTGGCGCTGACGTGTACTGGCGTCGACGAGGTGGAGAAGGCCTGGCGGGGATCTGGACGCCAGCTCACGCTTGGCTTCAACCGGCGCTGGGCGCCGGCCGTGCGCGCCGCGCAGCAGGTACTCGCGCATGAGAAGGCACCGAAGCTCGTGGTCTACCGTATCGCCGCGGGCCCGGTCCCAGACGGTCACTGGTATCTGGACCGGCGCCAGGGCGGGCGCTTGATCGGCGAGGTGTGCCATTTCGTCGACCTTGCGCAGGCCCTGGTGGGGGCTGACATCGAGGACGTGGCAGGCGTCCTGGGCGGGGAGGCGTCCCAGGGCAACGACGGCGTGGCGATGGCGCTGCGGTTCGCAGACGGCTCGGTCGCGTCGATTACCTACGGGAGCACCCCGCCGGTGACGGGCAAGGAACGCATCGAGGTGCTCGCCGGACCGCACCAGGTGATCATCGACGACTTCCGGTCGATCCTGGTCGACGGCCGCACCCTGTGGAAGGGTCGGCCGGACAAGGGTCATCGCGCCCACGCCACCGCGTTCCGGCAGGCTGTGCAGGGCGGCACGGGTATGCCGACCGAGGCGATGCTTGGCACCATCCGGGCCACCATCCAGGCTGCGGACAAGGTCCGGGCATCATGAGTGTCAATGTCGCGACTGTCACAGTTGTTTTAGTATGGTGGCTAGACGGTGGTCGTAAGTGTGTTCGCTATGGGCACGCTGAGCGGCAGCGTCACCGAGCCGAGCGGTAAGCCCGGGCTCGTTGAGCAATTGGGTAGCGTGGTCGAGAAGCTGATCGAAGTCATGAAAGGCCAAGACCTCCTTACCCACGTCGAACAATTCAGCTAGCTTCGGGCGGAACTCGTTAACCACAGCCGCCCCACAGCCCGCGGCCTGAAAGAGTCGCCCGTTCACCCCGGCGACCTCGCCTGGATGCATGGTGTTAAGAACGCCGGCAGCAGACCGATAGACTCGCGCCTTCTCTGCCAGACTTATATAACGGCCGGTGTGCGCTTGGCGTGCGGGTGTATCACCGATCCAACGGGGGATACCGGCGCCGTAGAGTTTGAGCGGTATGCCTTTAGTCATAAGCCGTTCAATGAGCTTCACCCGTACCGGGTACATGGTTCCTGCAACCACGAGATACGGTTCAGTTCCGGCCGGTACTAGCGGTCTATGCCAGCGCGGACTGCACGCTTCTGGAAGGTAGTAGGCGGGTAGCCCGAGATTAGCGCGCAAGCGGTCAACGATATGGGTATCCTTGAAATACAGCGCATCATACGGCCCGAGCACCATTAGCTGCCGCGCCAAGTGCGTAACAGGATCTGGGAACCAGAAAACGACACGCGCGCCGTCACGCCTGATGCGCGCCACTATGTCGGGCATGAGACGGAGATCGATATTAATGACGACCTCGCACTCCGCTTCATGCGCCGCCCGCGCTATACGGCGTTGTGCCCGCTCATCGATGTCTGGAAACGCCATCCAGGCGATCATCGCTGCGTTATGCACATGTCGGTTGCGATGACTGGGATTCGCTGGCCCCAGCTGGGTAACCTGGTGGCCCATCCTGTGCAAAGCATCAGCGACATTTTCCGCAAACTGCTCCCCGCCCATCGGACCAATGACACCGATTTTCATCGAAGTTCCTCCAGTGTACGCGTACAGCCGCACCATACTATAACCGAAACAGCAGCTAACACGGGTCTGCTGGCAATTACCCTGGTTCCCGTTGATAGTTCTCCCATAATCTCGGTGTGATACTACGACATGTGTTTATATCGCATAGATAGCGATCGGTGACGCAAATACGTCAAATGGTCCCGAATGGCTAATTTGTGCTGATTCTGTAGACTAATACTTCTGCCTTATTCAAGAGTGAATTGAGTGTTTAATGGTTTTTTGCATACGACTTCCTCGCGAGGCGACCCCGTAACTGGCATTAACCAGCGGCGGTTAGGCTAAAGTGACGGCAAGGGCGCAATAAGGCTCTGTCCGAAAATCCCGGCCCGGGATTTTCGGCGGCAGGAGCGGGGGCTAAAAGTGGAGATTTCCGGCACGCCGTATTGGGAGTACGCCTTCTTGGCGGCGACGGCCGGGGCTGACCGCGGGGCCTGCGATGAGTGACCGTGCGGTCCTGATGACCCCGTCCCGCGGGCTAGGTGGCGGGATCGAGCGATACGTCGAAACGCTCGAAGCGGCGTTCGTCCACGAGGGCGTTGATTACGATCGGATTGACCAGCGTCACCCAGGAGTAGCCGCACACCGGCAGATGCTGGACGATGTGGTCGCCGGTGTGCGGAGCCGGGGGAAGGCGACGCGCCTGGTCGTCGCGCACCCGCGGCTCCTGCCGGTAGCCGTGCTGGCGGCAAGGCGCGCTCCGGTCGACGGCATTTCGGTCTTGTGTTACGGAAGTGATGTCTGGGTATCCCGGTTCAGCCTGCGCTGGCCGCTGGAGAAGGCCTTGATGCGTCGGGCTGACGTGCGTGTCGTCGCCATCAGCGGCTTCACCGCCGGGGCGCTGGTGAACAGCGCGCCAGCCACCATCCTGCCGGGTGCCGTAACCCAGGAATGGTTCGACACCCTGGTCGAAGCCGGCGCTGTGGCCCAGCCGGACAAACCCGGCATCGACTTGGTGACCGTCTTCCGGCTCGCGGACTGGCGGGACAAGGGCCTGCCAGAGCTACTGGAGGCGGTGGCGTCCCTCGGCCGCGGCGACGTCAGCCTTACCGTGGTCGGGACAGGCAACGCCACGCCCGAACTACGCCGTCTGGTCAGCCGGTACGAGCGCTGCGTGATCCGGTCCAGTCTCACCGACCATGAACTCGCGCGTCAGCTCGCGTCGGCCGATCTGCTGGTGCTGGCTACCCGAACCCGTGCCGGGCGGCGGGCCAGCGGGGAGGGATTCGGCCTGGTGCTGCTGGAGGCGCAGCTGGCCGGGACGCCGGTGGTCGCGCCCGCGCACGGCGGCTCGTACGACGTATTCGTCAGCCAGATCACGGGGGTCGCGCCGACGGACGAATCAGCGCAGTCCCTGGCCCGGGTGCTGAACGAGCTGCTACGTGACCCGCCCCGGCTGGCGCGGATGGGCCAGCGAGCCAGCGAATGGGCCCGTGAGGCCTTCGCCCCCGGACAGTATGCCTCGCTGGCCGTGGCCCGGCTCTTGTGATCGGGTCACCCCACGTCAATGCCGCATTCTTATTCGATATACGCATAAAGAGGAGTTGTCGTCAATGCCGCGTGCCCTGATTACCGGAATAACTGGACAGGACGGTCTCTACCTGGCGGAATTTCTCGCTGCGAAGGAATACGAGGTTTTCGGGATGGTACGTGGGCAATCCAATCCCAAAATCCCGACCGTCGAGCAGGTGATTCCTTCTATCCGGCTCCTGGAGGGAGACCTCCGCGACCTGTCCAGCCTTATCGGAGTACTGGAGGCGGCGCAGCCCGATGAGATCTACAATCTCGGCGCGATCAGCTTCGTCGGGCTTTCCTTCAAACAGCCCGAGCTAACTGGCGACATCACTGGAATGGGCGTCCTGCGTATGCTCGAGGCGGTTCGGATCTACACCCAGGGATCGATGAACAGCGTCCGTTTCTACCAGGCGTCTAGCTCGGAGATGTTCGGCAC
>Ga0070761_10001122_pt1 | contig 16817 bp, 11 predicted proteins | sample HubBroMetageREF1_FD_66724 | JGI IMG/M metagenome (GOLD analysis project Ga0070761, IMG submission 66724) | Reference soil microbial communities from the Hubbard Brook experimental Forest, New Hampshire, USA - Hubbard Brook CCASE Soil... | ecosystem: Environmental > Terrestrial > Soil >... | reverse complement strand
GACCAGAAGCCCGTCGAACCCGATCGTGCCTCCAACATAACAACTCAGCGACACTCCGACGCCGCGAACTTTCGTGCCCATCCTCTTCGGAGTGCGCGCCACCCGCTCGCTCCATCTGAATTGTTCTGCACCGCGATCGAGTGCTTCTTTGAGGAATGCGCTGGTGGCGTAGCCCCGTTTTCCCTGCACCGCTGGTCCGAATGGAGCCTTGCCCTCGGGGCAGTTGACGCGGCGGATCGCTACCTGGTCAACCCCGAGCTTGCGCGCAGCTTTCGCGATGATGGGCTCGATGATGACAATCCCCTGCAGCCCACCCGGCGAACTCTGCGCGCTGCGGGGCGGTGTGTTCGTCAGTACCGTCACGCCACGCCAGCGCATCGCTTGCGGCTGGTACAAGAGAGAGACGATGCGGCCCGATGAGGGAGCATCACCCACTGCGTCGTATGGGCCGTTATCACAAATCACGAACATGTCGAGGGCGGTAATCCGACCTTCTTTCGAGAAACCGACTTTCATGCGTCCTTGAAAACTAGGACGGGCGCGTCCGATGAAGGTCTCCTCTTCACGGCTGATGCGCATCATCACCGGAGTGTTGGTTTTCTTCGCCAGAAGAGCTGGGATGATCATCGACACGCCGCCGGTGATCTTGCTGCCGAACCCGCCTCCGGTGTACTCGCTAACAAAAACAACATTGTCAGGACTAATGTTCAGCCAGCGCGCAATCGCAGGCAGCGTTTGCGCAGTGCTTTGGGTACCCGTGTAAATGTAGACCTTGCCGTTCTGCCAGTAGGCCATGGCACTGCGCGTCTCGAGCGTCTGATGGCTGGTGTCGGGTGTGACGAAGGTCTCGTCGAGAACCAGCGCCGCGTTCTTGAAGCCGGAATCGACATCGCCATACGACCATTCGTCGGGAGCCTTGCCCATGGGGAGACGACCATGGTCTAGCTCGGCGACGTCGGCTTTGGTCCACTTGAGTTCGGTGACCACCGGCGGACCTGGATTTTGCCCAGCGGGCCGAGTCCAGACATTGCCATCTGTTCGAGGATTCGGGCCACCAGGTCGCAGGGTGTCGAGCGGATCCACCACGAACGGAAGCGGTTCAAAATCGATCTGGATCTTCTCGATGGCCTCCGCGGCGGTGAGTTCGTCAACCGCGGCCACTGCAAGAATCGGTTCGCCCTGATAGACCGGTTCATTGGTAAGGCCACGTTCGCCCCACTTGCTGGCTTTGATCACAGTTCCATTGTCGGTAAGCGTATCGGCCGGAGCGGGAAGATCGTTTGCCGTGAGCATGGCCTTGACGCCAGGCATAGCGAGGGCTGCATCCGAATGAATGCGCTTTACCCGGGCATGCGGCATGGGGCTAAGCAGCAATTTGCAGAACAGCATGCCCTCGGCTCGAAAATCTTCCGCATACTTTGCCTGACCGGTAACCTTCGCATATAGATCTGGGGTCTGGTAGTTCTTGCCGATCAGCTTGTAACCGGCTCCGTACTGGCGTTCACTAGCTTTAGCAGTCTCGACCGCTTTCTTGTTATCCAAGATTAGACCTCCGCATATTCTCGGCGCCGCGCATCATCGCGGTGAGGATCTTGTCATAATCCTGGCAGCGGCATAAGTTTCCCGAGATGCCCTGCGCCAATTCCTGGCGGGTAGGATTGGGATTGGTTTTCAGGTATCCCACTGTACTCATAATGAAGCCGGGCATACAAAACGCACACTGAAATCCCTGTTCGTCGATCACACCCTGTTGTACTGGGTGCAACGTTCCGTCAGCCTTGGCCAGGCCTTCGATGGTCACAACTTTTCGGCCGCGCACCGTATGGGTGAGTACCGAGCACGAATAATACGGAATATCGTCAATAAGCACGGTGCATGATCCGCATTCAGCGCGGTCGCATCCCAGCTTGGTGCCGGTCAGGCCGAGTTTGTAACGCAGAGTCGACGCCAACGTCTCCTGCTTCATCGCGTCGACGCGCCTCTGCTGACCATTGACGTTGAGCGTAATCAACCGCTCGCCTACACCCGCCGCCGACTGCTGGCCGTGCAGAAGGGAGGAGGCGCGAAACAGATAGCCCGCCGAAGAGACTGCCACACCGCTGGTGATGACGCCCTTGATGAAGTTGCGCCTGGAGACGGTTTTGGGAACGTCTAGTTGAGCTAGCTCTTGGATTGCCTTGGAACTTGCCTTTTCGGTCATACTTAGTCACCTGAATCTTGCGGGAAAAAAGGCATCTGAAGCTTCACGTCTCTACAGTTGGATTAGAAGAAATAATGCCCGGATTCGGAAATTTACGCTGCTCGCCGCACTGACGGAGACAGCTGGTTCAAGAATGAAAGACGGGCTTCCGTAAAGTGACGGCAAACCTAGTCACTCTAAAGGCATCGAATTGCCGGACATCACCGGCTTATCGGCGTGTGTCTTGCTGATCGCTGACGGGGAAGGTACAAAATAGGCTGCCCCCGAGACATTCGAGATTTCGTTTACATCGCTCGCGCCCTCAAACACTTCAGCGGCGGCTGGGGGCTGACATTCTCCTTATGACTAAACTGAGTCCCATGCGATATTTCGCGATGCCGATTCTCTTCATGCTTGGGAGCCCTCGATAAATGTCTCTTCCATCCGAGCCCATTGTGTGGCCTGGCCGACCTTACCCTTTGGGATCAACCTGGGATGGCGAGGGGGTCAACTTTGCGCTCTATTCAGAGCACGCTGAAAAAGTGGACCTCTGCCTGTTCGATCCTTCGGGAAAACGCGAGACCCTTCGCGTCCCGCTTCCCGAGCAGACTGACATGGTATGGCACGGTTACTTGCCGGAGGTACGTCCCGGCCAACTGTACGCATACCGGGTGTACGGCCCTTATGCCCCTGAGCAAGGTCATCGTTTTAATCACCACAAGCTTCTTCTTGATCCCTATGGCAAACAGATTCAGGGAGCCGTCCGTTGGAGCGACTCAAATTTTGGATATAGGGTCGGGCACAAGCAGGAGGACTTGTCTTTTGACCGGCGGGATGATGCCGCCGCAATGCCGAAGAATCGGGTGATCGACGCCGCTTTCACATGGGGAACTGATAGACCACCTTGTATTCCATGGCACGAGACTGTGATTTATGAGCTCCACGTCAAGGGATTCACCATGTGTCATCCCGACGTTCCGGCCAACCTGCGCGGGACGTACGGTGCTCTGGCGACCGCTCCGATCATCGAACACCTCACGCGCTTGGGAGTGACCTCGATCGAGCTCATGCCAGTGCACAGTTTCGTGGACGACCGCCAACTGGTGGAGCGCGGGCTGCGTAACTACTGGGGTTACAACTCCATTGGTTTTTTTGCGCCCGAGACGCGTTACCTGGCAACGGATTCCATCAGTGAATTCAAAACCATGGTCAAAACTCTGCACTCGGCCGGATTGGAGGTTATTCTTGACGTCGTTTATAACCATACGGCTGAAGGCAATCATCTCGGGCCCACGCTTTCCCTGAAGGGGATCGACAACAGCGCTTACTACCGCCTGGTGCACGACAATCTCCGCTATTACAAAGACTACACGGGTACCGGAAACACACTGAACATGCAGCATCCGCGTGTGCTGCAGCTGATTATGGATAGTCTGCGCTACTGGGTGCTCGAGATGCACGTGGACGGTTTTCGCTTCGATCTCGCCGCTACCCTGGCCCGTGAACTGCACGAAGTGAATCGCCTGGGAGCGTTTCTCGACATCATCCATCAGGATCCTGTGCTCTCGCAGGTAAAGCTGATTGCCGAACCCTGGGACCTCGGCGAAGGGGGCTATCAGGTAGGAAACTTTCCCGTGGGGTGGGCAGAATGGAACGATCACTATCGGGACACGGTGCGTGCCTATTGGAAAGGCGACAGCGGGGTGGTGGGAGATTTGGCCTACCGCCTGACCGGGTCCAGCGATCTGTATGCTTCCAGCGGCCGCCGTCCCTACGCCAGCGTCAATTTCATAACCGCCCACGACGGCTTCACGCTGCAGGATCTAGTGAGTTACAACGAGAAGCACAACGAAGCCAATGGCGAGGACAATCGTGACGGAAACAACAATAATCTCAGCTGGAATTGTGGAATCGAGGGTCCCACCGATAATCCCGACATCCAGGCGTTGCGCGCCAAGCAAAAACGAAATCTGCTGGCAATTCTGCTGCTCTCTCAAGGCGTGCCCATGCTGTATGCCGGAGATGCAATCGGGCACACGCAGATGGGAAACAATAACGCGTATTGCCAGGACAATTCGATCAGTTGGCTAAGTTGGGAGCTGCGCCCTCAGGATCGTGACTTACTGGCCTTCGTTCAGCGCATGATCAACTTCCGTAAGAGGCATGCCGTACTCCGGCGGCGGCATTTTTTTCAGGGGCGGCCGATTAAAGGCGCTAACATCAAAGACGTCCTGTGGCTCAAACCCAATGGCGTTGAAATGGGCGAAGAGGAGTGGCGTGATCCTTCGGTTCGCTGCCTGGGAATGTTTCTCTCCGGCCAGGGACTGGACGAAACCGACGATCGCGGTCGCAAACTCAGCGACGAAAATCTCCTCGTGCTCTTTAACGCTCATCACGAAGATGTCGCATTCACTCTGCCGGCATTTCATCCTGGCGCGCGTTGGAGCGCATGGATGGATACATCTCGCGAATGTGGTTTGCGCGCGACCGGGACCTATGACGCGGGTGCGGCCTATCCACTACAGGCACGCTCTCTGGCGATGTTGATGGAGCGTCGTGGGAACGGCGGTGGAAACGGCGGCGGAAACGATTTTGGAAACGGCAAGAGAGAGGAGTCGAATGGAGCGCCGTCATAATATGCCGTTCGGCGCCGAGTGCCGCGGCGACGGCAGCGTGCGCTTTCGTCTGTGGGCTCCGGCGGCGCGGCGCATCGAGCTTTGCCTTGGCGATACGACCCAGGCCACGCACATTTCTCTGGCAGAGCGCGATAAGGGTTGGTTTGAGTTAGTCACCGATGCGGTCAAGCCCGGGACCCAATATCGTTTTCGAATCGATGAAGGACAGAAAGTCCCCGACCCAGCCTCGCGTTTCCAACCTCAAGACGTGCATGAACCCAGCGAAGTCATCGATCCCGACGCCTTCTTCTGGCGGGATCAATCATGGCGAGGCCGTCGTTGGGAAGAAGCCGTCATCTATGAACTCCACGTTGGAACCTTCACCCCGGCCGGTACCTTTTCTTCCGTGCGCGAGCGACTCGACTACCTGGCGGACTTGGGAATCACTGCGATTGAGTTGATGCCAGTTGCCGATTTCCCCGGACGGCGCAATTGGGGTTATGATGGCGTCTTCCCGTTCGCGCCTGATAGCGCCTACGGCAGGCCGGAAGATCTCAAAGAGTTGGTTCAAAGCGCTCATAACCGCGGAATCATGGTTCTGCTGGACGTCGTCTACAACCACTTTGGTCCGGAAGGAAACTATCTTGGCTTGTATGCGCCGCAATTTTTTACCGATCGACACCATACTCCCTGGGGTAACGCCGTCAACTTCGACGGACCGGGAAACCAAACCGTGCGGGAGTTCTTCATCGATAATGCCCTGTACTGGCTGACCGAATATCATTTCGACGGGCTGCGCCTGGATGCAGTTCACGCAATCATTGACGACTCGACACCCCACATTCTCGACGAATTGGCCGATACAGTCCGGAGTTCCGTCGAACCCGATCGTCACGTCCATCTCGTTCTGGAAAATGACCGCAACCAGTCGCGCTATCTCCAGAGGACCGACCACTGCAAGCCTCGCGCGTACACCGCACAGTGGAATGACGACATCCACCATGTGCTGCACGTAATCCTCACCGGTGAGCGGGACGGTTATTACTCGGATTATGCTGAGCGTCCTCTCGACCGATTGGGCCGCTGCCTAACGGGCGGATTCGCATACCAGGGCGAAGCTTCACAGTACAGAAATGGCGAAGCGCGTGGTGAACCCACCAACGGTCTACCGCCCACGGCGTTTGTCTCCTTTCTACAAAATCACGACCAGATTGGAAACCGTGCATTCGGTGAGCGAATCACCACGCTTGCAGATCCACACCTGGTTCGCGCGGCGCTGGAGATAATACTGCTCGCTCCGTCTCCACCGTTGCTCTTCATGGGCGAAGAGTTCGGGAGCGAAACACCATTTCTGTTTTTCTGCGATTTCGGGAAAGATCTGGCCGAAGCAGTTACCGTGGGGCGGCGAAATGAGTTCGCCGGTTTTGCCAGGTTCAACGACCCGTCTGCGCGTGAGCAGATCCCCGACCCCAACGCTGCCGGAACTTTTGAGAGCTCGCGGCTTGACTGGGATGTTATTGTGCAGCCGCGCCATCGAGAGTGGCTCCGCCTCTATCGCGACCTGCTGCGGCTAAGGTGTCAACACATCATTTCGCGCCTTTCCACTGCCTGCGCCGTCAAGGCAGAGTACGTTGTCCACGGTAATCGTGGCCTCACAGCGGAGTGGTGCTTTCCAGACAGCTCGAAACTTACTCTGCTGGCAAATCTTGGAACAGCTTCCGCCTCTGGATTCACTCTTCCTGCTACGCCGATGATTTATGCCAGCGAGGAAGTGAGTACCGACACCCTGAAACGAGGGACGCTACCCGCTTCGTCGGTGGTGTGGTTTCTGGAATCATGATCCGAGGCAGGCACATTCCGAGCGCCACTTATCGCCTGCAACTGAATCACGACTTTACTTTCGCCCAAGCCAAAGCGATCGTTCCATATCTTTCCGCCCTCGGCATCAGTCATTGCTATCTTTCTCCGTGTTTAAAGGCTCGTCCGGGCAGTATGCACGGGTATGACATCGTGGACCACAACTCCTTGAACCCGGAGATCGGCAGTCCGGAAGACTTCGACCGCTTTGTTACTGCTCTACATGAACATGGCATGGGATTGATTCTGGACATCGTGCCCAACCATATGGGGGTGATGGGCAGTGACAATGCCTGGTGGCTCGACGTTCTCGAGAACGGCAAGGCTTCGGCCTATGCTGGCTTTTTTGATATCGACTGGCACCCGCTGAAAGAGGAACTTCAGGGAAAAGTGTTGGTGCCTGTTCTGCATGATCACTACGGCGCTGTTCTGGAAAGTGGCGAGTTGAAGCTGGTCTTCGATGGCGCGCGCGGTGAATTCGACATTTGGTATCGCGAACATCGTTTCCCGATTGATCCCAAAGAATATCCGCGTGTTCTGCAACAATGCGAGACGAGAGAAACTGAACCGCATGGGGAGCAGAATCCAGACGTACTCGAGTTTCAGAGTCTGATCACCGCTTTCGGCCACCTGCCGGGAAGGCAGGAAGCGAGCGGCGACCGCATCGCCGAGCGTAATCGCGACAAAGAGATTCATAAGCGCCGGCTAGCCGACCTTTGTGCCCGATCTCCTGAGATCGCCTCCTGCATCCTGCGAGCTGTCGACGCGATCAACGGGAACGCTGGTGATCCCGAAAGCTTCGAAGAACTGCACGAACTAATCAAAGCGCAAACCTTCCGCCTGGCCAATTGGAGGGTCGCCTCCGATGACATCAACTATCGCCGGTTCTTCGACGCCAACGATCTTGCCGGTCTCCGCATGGAAAATGAGAACGTATTTCAGGCAACCCATCGTCTGGTTCTTAGTCTGGTGGCCGAAGGCAAAGTGGATGGTCTGCGGGTTGATCATCCTGACGGTTTGTACGAACCAGCGCGATACTTCGAACGCCTTGACCGCTGTATTGCAGCCGCTACCAGCAAATCCGAGAACGGATCCACCGCGAACGAATCAAACTATGCTTCCCAACACCATGGTTCCCGATATGTGGTCATCGAGAAAATTCTTACCGGATCAGAACAGTTGCCAGCCAAGTGGGCTGTATGCGGCACAACTGGCTACGACTTCGCGAATCTCGTGAACGGCCTCTTCGTAGAAGCGGCATCCGCTAAGCGATTGCAGCGCATTTACCAAAAGTTCATCAATGCTGAGGTCGACTTTGCAGAGACTGCTTATCGCAGCCGCAAACTGATTATGCGAGTTGCTCTAGCCAGCGAGTTGAACGTGCTTGCCAATCAACTAACCCATATCGCCCTTTCCAAACGTCGCACCTGCGACTTCACGCTCAACAACTTGCGTGAAGCACTGACGGAAGTTGTCGCCAGCTTTCCCGTCTACCGCACTTACGTTACTCCCTCGGGCATCTCGGAAGACGACGCACGTTATATAAGAGTCGCCGTCGCTTCCGCCAAATGGAGAAGTCCGGCCGCCGATGCCAGTATTTTCGATTTCATACGCGAGGTGCTTTTAACTCGCATCGCCGAAGGACACGATTCCGGTTACCGTGATGCCGTTACCAGCTTTGCGATGAAATTCCAGCAGTTCACGAGCCCGGTGATGGCCAAAGGCGTAGAAGATACCGCCTTCTACCGCAGCCACCGCTTGGTCTCGTTGAATGATGTGGGAAGCGATCCTCAGCGGTTCGGAATCAGCACCGCCGAGTTCCACTTAGCGAATCAGGAGCGCCTCCGCTCTTGGCCTCATAGCCTGCTGGCTACCAGCACACACGACTCCAAGCACTCAGAGGATGTGCGCGCCCGGATCAACGTGCTTTCCGAGATACCCGGACTCTGGACGCTTCGGCTGCGGGATTGGAAACGCTTCAATCGCCGCCATAAGCGGCTGGTGAACGGCCAGCCCGCCCCGTCGTCGAACGACGAGTACTTGCTTTATCAGACACTGGTGGGGGCTTGGCCGTCAGAGCCTTTGAGTAAGGAGAACGACTGGAAGGTTTTCCGTGAGCGCATGGAGAACTACATGTTGAAAGCGGTCCGCGAGGCCAAGCAGAACACCAGTTGGATCAATCGAAATACTGAATACGAAACTGCCATCTCGTCGTTCGTGACGACGTTGCTGACGCCCGGGAAAAAGAACCGCTTCCTCGACGTATTTGTGCCCTTGCAACGACGTGTCGCTCGCGTCGGCATTTGGAACAGCCTCGCGCAAACACTTCTCAAGCTGACCTGTCCTGGAGTTCCCGACATTTACCAGGGTAACGAATTGTGGGATTTCAGTCTCGTCGATCCCGATAATCGACGCCCAGTGGGTTTTGTGCGTCGCCAGCAATCGTTCACGAATCTCCGGAAGTTGGGCAGCGAGCCGGACGGGGTATCGCGAGCCCGCCTTCTGGAGACTCCCGAAGACGGCCGGCTTAAGTTGTATTTGATCTGGAAAACTCTGTGCCTGCGTAAACAACGACCTGATCTCTTTCGGGCCGGAGAATACGTGCCCTTAGGGGTCGCCGGCGCGAAGGCCAATCACGTTATAGCGTTCATCCGAAAGTTTGAAGCTACGAGTGTGTTGGTTATTGTTCCCCGCCTCCTGGCTGGCTTACGCAACGATAATGGTAATGAGATCGACCTCCCACCTATCGGAACCCAGGCTTGGGGAGACACTCACGTGTTACTCCCATCCTTCGATTGTTCCGAACATTATCGGAATGTATTTACGGGCGAAGTGCTCGACGTGCAGAAGCTCGACCAGCAGAATAATGATGCGTTCGTAGCGATTAACGTCTCGCAACTCTTGGCGGAGTTCCCGGTGGCGCTGTGCCTGCTGGGCTAGCCCTTCATGTCCCGAGCATGGGCCTCAGCAGCCATCCGCGAACTCGGCTCGATTGCAATTCACCTTCCGTGACCCGACTGAGCGTCGCGTATTTAATTACGCCGCTTTCCGCGTCCGTTGGCCGTGAACAACTTCGGCCTCCGCCTGGAGCCAGTCATGTACCTCAAAGCCATCGACCCTCCCCCGTTCCTCGTAAAGTTCATAGGCGCGGCGTCGAACTTGCTCCATAGGATCCTTGTGCGATTGTATGGGTTGCGCTTGCTCGGTACGCTTCATTTCAAATTCTCTTTTCTCCACCTTCATTTTCGAATGTTCCTTTCTCGAGAGACACCTATCTCGCATGTGTTCCGTGCTTTGAACTGAGAATAAGACTGGAGGGTCGAGAGCCATTCTCGCCAACTGCCATCTTGAATCTCACTCTACATCCGACAAAGAAAATAGTGAGTACAGTGAAGTCTGTATTCTGAGAGCATCCACCGGGGTGACTCCGCGTCCCTAGAGATTGGCAGAGGAATTGGTGGTTTCACAACAAATTCTACCGGCGCTTTAAATATTGGACCGCGCGTTCGCGGTCTTCCCAAACATCAGACCGGACAGAAAGCGGCCGGCAAAGTCGGAGGTTCGGTCATCATCTCTATCTCTAAGATCTCTATCTCTAAGGTTGCGCAGCGTCAGCGTTGCCCACCATTTCCTTCAACCGGTCCTCGAGCTCGGACATTTCCCGCAGCCGCGCTGTGTACTCACGGTCACTGCACGCACAAAGGCTACGTTCAGTTTCCATTTGCTTGCGCGCCAAAGTGAGTTGTTCGTGTGCCGCCCCCAAATACACGCCACTTTGCGATCTGTCGAGATGGATTCTCGAGAGCGCGAAGACCATTCGACAAAGATGTTCCAGGGATCCGATCCGAGCCATGACCAGCGCACGCTGGCCGTTTGTTCCATCCGCGGGAGGCGCCGACTTGGTCAGATTCGCAAGTCCATATGCGGATTGGGAAAGCACGTCGGTCAAATCTCTTAACCCGACAGATTCATTGTCTAGAACACAGTTGCGGCCCGCTGCGGTGCCCATGTCTGCCTGCTCCTCCGGCTGGCAAGAGCCTTTTGTGATTTCGTAAAGCATGCCCGAAGAGAATCGTATTGACGCGCTCTCCAAAAGCAGGTCGTTCGCCACCAGGTCTGCATGCGGCTGGTCATGCAGCAGCGCGTTGCTGTACGCGTCGGTGAGGAGATGAGCAAGCTGCGGCAGATTGCTATTGCCATAATTACTAGCAGTATTGTTCGCTGGCTGGCCGCTCGAAAGTCTGCACCGCGAGCGCTTGCAGACAAAATGCTTGGCACCTCCGCTTGGCCGACCGAAAATAACGTGGGGAACACAGAAGCTGGAGCCAGGGTTACTAGCGTCAGTAGAGTTTTCCGGATCGCTGCACAGCACGATATCATTTTCAGATTCCGCCACTCGAGCCGCAGTTTCGCAGCTTGGGGCCGACGGGGCAGCCGTGTCGGTTGACTTCTTGAAGCGATCGCGCTGATTGCACAATAGGGGCCGGGACCGGGACAGTCGATCCGGTCAATTGCGTATTCGATCTGATTGGTTTCCTGTATGAAGTTTCGGGAAAAGGACACACACCTCTTCCAGTAGACACAAACCTCTTCCAAGAAATGATAATGATGATAAGGTTGTCGAATGGGAAAGCCTCGTCTCTACGGGCGGAAGTTCTTAGAAGCGATTTGCCGTGCCTTGGCTACTGAAAGTGATATCCCGGTTTGGGTGTGCATCGATAGACACGCCCCTTGTCGGGATTGACACCACCATCGCAGTTGGCCCAACTCATCGAAAGTGTCTGTGATGGTGCCAGGGGAAAAATGATAGTCTGGCCGTCGAGATCGGCCTCGATGCTTACACTCTCCGCGGCGGAAGGCAGGGTAAAGGAGAGTCCCTCCCCGAAAACGACGGGATACGACCAGTGTTCGCTTTGGCTGATCATCGGCCGAAAGACCTCGGCCTCTAAGAGAAAAGTAGCAGTGTCGGACCAGTCACGGGCAGAGACCGTGATGATCTGGCCGCCCTGCGAGAAATGGTCGGTCTCAATTTTCGTGAACGGACACGGGCCGGCGATGCAGGAGGCACGGGCGTCGCGAAATTCATTGCCCGCACCGGCATCCAAAGTTGCCGAACCGAAAGCCGCTTTCCATTTACCGTCAGGTGAGCATGGTCGTTCACCCTTACAAGGCACGTTGCCCTTGTTCTCAATCTCGAAAGTCTTGGCCGCACTCCCTACATTCAACTCGGTCCTGGCCTTGACCGTATACCTCACCCGAACGTCGGCCACTTTAACCTCCGGTTGATTTTCCGGAGCGGGACTGTTGGACAAAGGTACGAGATGAACGACGTAAAGCTTGTTGGCCACAAAATCCTTCAGCTCAAGAGGACGGTACTGTGGGTGAAGAAAGTCGAGAACGATGGTGTGCCCCTTGCGAATTGGCTTTCGTAGATTAAGAAGAAAAAATCCGGAGGCGTCGGACTTGACATCGGATGCAGCGAGATCCCCAGCAGAGATTGCAACCCCTGCGATCGGCAGCTGTTTTCGGGGGTCCGAATCCTGCACAAGGACGGCTCCCCGAAGCGAAATCGGCTTTCGTCTCTGCCAGCGGACCAGCGCAAGGATACTGGCGGTGAGCGAGACAATGATCAGCAGACCGATCCAAGTCTCAAGTTTGTGAGTTCGGGTCATGGGCCATCATCAACTGCATCTATAGGATGACGAATGCGCCTCGAACGTTTCTGCCAAGTGCGGCAACGGAGGAGAATTTAGTTGCATCCTTTAGCAGATATCCTAATCATAGGAATAAAACATGGGAATGATTGTCCTCCCTCCTTTGCGTTGTCGGTAGAGGACATCGAGTTGCTGCGTCATTTTTCAAGTTGCCATCCAAGTCGCGACGATCAACGGAAAGCAAACGCATGACTGATGCAAAATCCAATTTGCTCTCGCGCCGGCAGGTCCTGCGTCAAGTGCTGGGGACGGGTCTTTGCCTGCCCATTGCAGGGTTGTTGCCGGCGTTGGGTACCGAGACGCGACCCTCTGCTCCGGTTGGCAGCGCTCCCGGAACGCCGCTTCTATCAGCAGAAGACGACAAGTTTCTGGGTGAGTTGGAGAGCGCGAGTTTCCTTTTCTTCTGGGAGCAGGGCAACCCGAAAACGGGAATGGTCAAGGACCGCTGTAATGTTCACAACCCCAATCAAAAGGTTGCGTCCAGCATTGCCGCAACGGGCTTCGGTCTTACTGCCCTCTGCATTGGAGACCGGCGAGGCTACATTTCGACCAGCGATGCACTGGAGCGTGTCTACGCCACGCTGCGTTTTCTATGGAAGAAGCTGCCCAACCACCGCGGGTTTTTCTATCACTTCGCCAACCCCGAAACGGGGGAACGCATGTTCGACTCCGAGGTTTCTTCGGTGGATACGGCCATTCTCCTCTGCGGGATTCTTACCTGCCGCGAGCATTTCCATCATGCCGCAGTCACGGAACTTGCGGATCTAATCTTCAACCGCGTGGATTGGACCTGGCTTTCAGAAGACACCTCCCTGCTAACCCACGGGTGGACACCAGAAGTCGGATTTCTTCCCTCGCGGTGGGATTACTACAGCGAGTTCATGATGATAAATCTGCTGGGCATGGGGTCGTCGGCCCATCCCCTGAAGCCGGAAACCTGGAACGCCTGGAAGCGTTTGACGTTTGAATATGATGGCATGCGGTATATCGGGTCGTTTGCGCCACTCTTTGTGCATCAGTATTCGCAGGCATGGTTTAATTTTCGCGGCCAGCGCGACAAATACGCAGACTATTTCCAGAATTCGGTGACTGCCACTGAAGTTCATCGGCTTTTTTGCCTGGAGCTGGGAAAGCAGTTCCCGGACTACAGCGACGACCTGTGGGGAATTACGGCGTCCGACTCCGAGTATGGCTATGTCGCCTGGGGCGGACCTCCTGCCACGGGACCCATTGATGGCAGCGTCGTTCCGAGCGCGGCCGGAGGGTCATTGCCGTTCCTGCCGGCAGCTACCATGCGCGTTCTGAAGACGATCCGAACCCGCTACCCTGCGGCCTGGACTAAATACGGGTTCGTAAACGCATTCAATCCGCTCAAGAACTGGTATGACTCCGATGTGATTGGGATCGACACTGGAATCATCTTGTTGATGGCTGAGAACTTGCGAACGGGTTTTGTATGGGACACCTTTATGAAGACTGTGGAAGCGCAGCGTGGAATGCAGCGAGCAGGCTTCCATAAGTACTAGCGATGCATCTACGAGAGTGGTCCAGCCTGGATTTTTCGGACCTGACCCAACCGCCCGGGCGGTTCCTTCATCCAAACAGTAGCTAATAATCAAGGTAGAGGTGGCCTTTGTCTGCCCGGAATTGGGTTCGGCTTCACTCAAAGTGTCTGCCTTTTTGATTGACGCCGGCGCCGCGTCGTTGACTTGCCGAGGGTAGCCTCTTCTGCGCATACGAGGTCCATTGGGGATTCAGTTATGACCGGGAAGTCGGAGCTATGGCGCGGATGGCGGGAGCGACTCAGAGCTCTCCGCAATGTCCCGGTGGTTCTGCGCTTTGTGTGGGAATCCGGGCGCACTGTCGTCGTTCTTGGGCTGCTCTCCCGAGTTCTTGCTTCTCTACTTCCGCTCGCCCTGTTCTGGGTTTCAAAGCTCATCATCGACACCATCTATCGCATACTCACAACTCATCGGTCTCCCGGAGCGGGACTGTGGTGGCTGGTCGCTGCGGAGTTCGCCATCGCCGTGACCGCCGGTGTGCTCAGCCGTGCGATTGACTATCTCGATGCCCTGCTCGCGGGCAGGTACACGCACCACATAAGTGTTCGCGTCATGGAGCACGCCGCCGGGCTGGACCTGATGGCCTACGAGGATCCCGAGTTCTATGACCGACTGGAGCGAGCTCGCGTTCAGGCTACGGACCGCTTGTACATGATCCAGGCGATTGGGCGCCTGATTCAGCAGGTGGTTACGACGCTTACATTATCAGTTTCAATCATGGTGTTTTCGCCTTGGCTCTTGCTCTTGCTGATTGTGGGTGTAATTCCAGCCTTCGTGGGCGAGACTCACTTTGCATTCCTGGGCTACGCCAAGAATTTTCGCCAGACCCCCATCCGTCGCCAACTCGACTACCTGCGCATTCTGGGGGGCAGCAAGGAAGCAGCCAAGGAATTAAAGCTGTTTGGTCTAAAAGATTTCCTCACCGCGAGATTTAAGGGACTTTCAACCCAGGTCTACGAAGAAGACGTTGCGCTGGCGCGCCGAAAGATGACGGTGGGTCTATTCCTCTCCGCGATCGGCACGGCTGGCTACTATACGGCTTACGTATTCGCGGTTTGGAGGACGGTCACAGGCGTCTTCAGTTTCGGCACTCTAACTTTCCTGGCGAATGCCATTCGAGATGCGAGTTCGAACCTGCAGCAGACTTTTTCAACACTCTCTACTATTGCCGATCAATCTCTGTTCCTGACCGATCTCATCGCATTTTTCGAAATGCGTCCCACGATTCAATCGAAACCCAACGCGGTGCCGGCGCCGCGTCCTATTCGGCATGGATTTGAATTTCGCAACGTTTCCTTCCGCTATCCCGGAAGTTCGCGCCTGGTCCTGAACAAATTGAATTTTCATTTTCGTCCCGGCGAACGTGTCGCGCTGATCGGCGAAAACGGGGAGGGGAAGACAACCATCGTCAAGCTGCTGACTCGCCTCTACGATCCGGTGGAAGGGCAAGTCTTGCTGGACACTGTGGATCTGCGTGAGTACAGCCTCGAAGACCTTTATCGCGAAATTGGCGTCATCTTTCAGGACTATATGCGTTACGAGATGACCGCACGAGAAAACATTGCGGTGGGACGAATTGAGCAGATCGATAACCTGCAGTTGCTCCGGCAGTCCGCTCAGAAAAGTATGGCCGACGACGTTGTGGGAAAACTTCCATCCGGATATGAACAGATGCTGGGTAGGCGCTTTGATGGCGGAGTCGATCTCTCTGGTGGCGAATGGCAGAAAGTTGCGCTGGCCCGAGCCTATCTGCGAGACGCGCAGGTCCTAATCCTGGACGAGCCTACCTCAGCACTCGACGCCCGCTCCGAGTATGAAGTCTTTCAACGCTTTGCCGAGTTGACTGCAGGGAAGATGGCTCTATTCATCTCGCACCGATTCTCGACCGTGCGGATGGCAGATCGAATCGTGGTGCTCGAGAACGGGCGCATTGCGGAAGACGGAGATCACGATGCGTTGACACATCTCGGCGGCCGCTACGCGGAAATGTTCGAATTGCAGGCCGCCAGTTACCGCTAAGGGCCGACAGATCAAGAGCGGCGCAAGCAAGAGTGGCGCAAGAAGAACTGATTATCAAGGATGGCTTGATCAAAATGGTTCCACGTACTCAAACCGCCGGCATCGTCGGGGAAGAAGAGCGGCAATCTCCTTCGGCCGGCAATAGGGCGGAAGTCCGGACAGAGTCTCGAAGCATGCGGAGCCCCGCGCTGGAGCTTGCCGCGCGTCTGGGTTGGCTTCCTGGGATACCGTCGTCGGACACATTCTCGAAACGTTGCCGAAAGCTTCGGGTCGCGTTCGAGGCCGTATTCGAAGGTGTGGATACTGGCTTTGCGCGGGACCCCGGTTCGGAAGATCTGCTCTGGCTCCGCGACAACGCGCAACAGCTTTCCTCGGCAGTGGATGCGGTGGCGGCTGAACTTGGGCCGCTGACCCGTCTTCCTCATGTCTGCAGCACTACGGACGAGATCGTACCCCGGGTGCTAGCGATAGCACAGGGTTTTTTCGATGAAACGGCGAGTACCTTTTCTGAAAGCAAATTTACAGAATTTTGTCTGGCTTTTGAGGAGGCCATGCCTCTCGAATTTCGTGAGGTTGGCTCCCTAGTACCCGCGCTAAAGCTCGTTTTGCTCGAACAGATTGTGACCCTGGGCGGCCGTCTCGTGAACGATCCGGCTAGCAAGCCCTCAAAGCGAGTCACCACGTGCATACGGAGCTTAGAGAACGTTACCCAAACTTCCTGGCAAGACGTGCTGGAGGCGCTCATTCCTTTCGACAGGGTTCTACGTCAGGATCCCGCCGACGCCTATGCCAGGATGGACATTGAGAGCCGGAATGTGTATCGCGAAAGGGTTTCGAGGATCGCCCAGCGCTCCGATCGAACCGAGTTAGA
>Ga0070761_10001121_pt1 | contig 16824 bp, 11 predicted proteins | sample HubBroMetageREF1_FD_66724 | JGI IMG/M metagenome (GOLD analysis project Ga0070761, IMG submission 66724) | Reference soil microbial communities from the Hubbard Brook experimental Forest, New Hampshire, USA - Hubbard Brook CCASE Soil... | ecosystem: Environmental > Terrestrial > Soil >... | reverse complement strand
GAGGCAAATTCATCATCGGCGCGTACTTACCGATTCGATGGTTGCGCAGTCCCCGATTCGCAAAAAGAAGGCTGGAAGAAACTGGTCCCCCGAGCGGGCCAAGCATCCGCTTGATTCGCTCGAGCCACAAGACGCCCCTGTAGGTTTGGTATCCGGCGAACGCTTCGTCGCCACCTTCCCCTGAAATCAGCACCTTGACGAAGTCTTTCGCGAGGCGCGATACATAGTACAAAGCCACCGCCTGGGGTTCGCAGACCGGCTCCTCCATGTGCCACGCAAACTTCGGCAGGAAGTCCGCAAACTCCTTGGAGGTGATGGTCATTTCGTGATGTTCAGAGCCGTACTTTTGGGCCGCCAGTCTCGCATAAGGCCTTTCATCATCGAGGCCCGGTGCTGAGAAACCGAGGGTATAACTGCTGAGGGGACGATCGGTTTTGCCCACTGCAAAACCGAGCATGGCGGTGGAGTCGACACCACCACTTAGAAGGAAGCCGACTGGCACGTCGGCAATCATGTGAAGTTGGACTGATTCTTCAAGCAGGCGCAACAGCTCCTTCTCGGCGTCTTCAAAGTTTTGCTCTCTGGGAGAAAAGTGAAGATCCCAGTACTGCTTGATTTGAGCTTTGCCGTTCTTGACTACCATGCAGCAACCGGGCGCGAGCTTGAAGATGTTGCGAAACAAAGTCTCCTCGCCTGGGACATAGTAGAAACTCAAGAACCTGTCGACCATTTCAGGCACGACTTCCGCCTTGACCTCGGGATCGGCCAGGATCGCTTTAACTTCGGACCCGAAGACCAGCGAGTGTTGGGTCAACGAGTAATAGAGGGGCTTAATTCCGACGCGGTCCCTCGCGAGTAGCAGGGATTTCTGCCGGTCATCCCATATCGCAAATGCGAACATGCCGCGAAGTTTCTCGACGCATCCCTCGCCGAACTCCTCATAGAGGTGGATGATCACTTCCGTATCGGTCTTGGTTTTGAAGATGTGACCTTTGCCGAGCAGGAATTGCCTCAGTTCCTGGTAGTTATAGATTTCTCCATTAAACACGATCCAGACGGTGCCATCTTCATTCGAGATGGGCTGGTGACCGGTGTTGAGGTCGATGATCGAGAGCCGGCGAAAACCCAACCCGACCGCGCCGGAGACGTAATAGCCGTCATCGTCCGGTCCGCGATGATGAATGGCATCTGCCATCGCTTTGAGCAGAGACGGCGAAACAGTCGCTCCTCGATCAAAACTCAGTTTTCCGCAGATGCCGCACACGGTGCCCTCGCTTCCAGGATTCTATTGCCAGTGATCTAAAGTGCCAGATCTTGACGGCCAACAGCCCACTTCAAAACGGCTTTCCATTTATCGGCGGCGAAGCGGACTGATTTCCTGTCCCAGGCCGAACTTCCGAAGAGATAGGCGATACCCAGGAGAAAGAGGCGGCTGACCGCGGCACAGCCCATCGTCACCCGATACATCAGCTCGTACAGGCTTCCGCGTGTCTTGCGATAGTATCGCGTCATGGCGCGATACTTCATGGTCGTCGACCACTGGCTAACTTTCTGCCGCGAACTGCTTCGGCCACCGTGATGAACGATGGCGGTTTCACCGACGTAGTAATTGGTGTAGCCGGCGCGCTTGAGCTTGTAATTCAAGTCTAAATCTTCGGCGTACATGAAATAATCTTCGCTAAACTTTCCCACTTGGGCGAACACTTGACGGCGGAGCAACATGCACGCTCCGGGTATCACTTCCACCTTGACCACTTGCGCTTCGTCGGAAAACAGCGGGCCGATCGACCAGAGAGGACAATTCGGCCAGCGTAATTGGAGACACTCCGCGTTGAGCACCTGGTTCAGAATCGTAGGAAACCTCTGTATGGACGTGATCTGGACTGTTCGGTCCGTATTCAGCATTTTGCATCCGACGATTCCGGCGTCCGGCAGCGACTTCATATGCTGGAGCATAATGTTCAACGTCGGCCCGAGAAGTTGCGTATCCGGATTCAGAAAAAGGACATAGGACCCAGTCGATTGGTCAAAGCCGATGTTATTGGCTTTGGCGAAACCGACGTTTTCCGGACTCTTGATGATCTTGACTTCGGGAAACTGGTCGTGGAGGGTCTCGACGCCACCCTGAGGAGAGGCGTTGTCGACAACTATAATTTCGAAAGAGATGTCTCGCGTGTTCGCATAGATGCTGGAAATGCACTCGCGCAGGTAGTCCACCGAGTTCCAGTTCACGAAGACGATTGAGAGTTCCATATTCAAGTTTGCCGGAGAGCTATTTCCAAATGGTTTCTTGGCCGAATAAGCGAGCGAGTTGCTGGCGCTGCAAATACTTGATCAACTCGGGATCATTCACTCTCGGAACGCCTTTTAGATAGGCGGTCACATAGCCGTACATGAGCGCAACGGGCGCCAGGATAAAGGGAAAATGGGCGGCAGAAGCAAGCGACTTTGCAAACATGTATAGCGGGTGATACCCGGCCACGTAGCTGATCGTTCCGTTTTTGGCGATTCCTCCCCAGCGGCCCCACGATGCTCCTGTGGGCCGGTGATGAGTCATCTCGAGGTCGGCGAAACTCATCGTAGTCCAACCGAGCATGTTGGCCTTAACCTCGTCGATCGTGTCGGAGCCCGGCCCGACCCACAGCCCGCCGATCTGGTTCCAGCACTCGTGACGGAAGATCTTCACGCCTCCCCTGACATGAAAGGTCGGCGTCCGTTCCAACACGCGTTTTCCGTTCTCGTAGTGATAAAGAACTCCGCCGCCGATCCCGATTTTCGGATTCCCCCGAAACTTCTTGAATGTCCCTTCGAAATATTCCGGATCGAACGACAGGTCTCCGTCCAGCTTGCACATGAAGTCCCAGTCTCGGCACTCGAGGGCATTGAAGCCGTCGTAAAAGGCTTCGATGATTCCGCCACCCCACTTGCGATATCCGCGATCGCTCCGGTGGACCGCGCGAATCCAGGGATACTTGATGGAAGCTTCTTCGATAATTTCACCCGTACGGTCCTTGGAGCCGTCATTCACAATCACCCATTCAACGGGAAGGATCGTCTGCTTCACGATGCTTTGAATCGTGAAAGGCAGATAGGTCTCCTCATCGCGAACCGGAGTGACTACCACATATCTGGACTTCACGGCGTCGCTCCTCAGGTGATGGCCTGGCAGACCGCCTGCAACGGAGACCATGGCTGGCCGATTCTCGTTATTGGTCATTTCTAGTCTCAGCCACCTGTTGACGATAACTCGAAGGCCATCTCGGCTGAAGTGCGGGCGGCATATGAGTTAACGTCAACAATGCCAGCGACTTCGACCGAGATATGGGATCCCGTGAATTGCTCATGGACTCTCGCAATTGCTGCCGGGCCTTGGATTTCTCGCCGGCGCCCATGAGGAGTTTGGCGTAGTTTCTCCTCTTGGAAGCGAAAGCGTTTTCGAAAGCGTCACGAAGTTCCCTGTCGCCGAGGTTCTGGTAACGCGGCTCGAGGATGCGAAAGATCTCCACCCATTGCGCGAAGGCCTTCAGCTTGTTTGTGGATTGCGCCTCTCTGGTAATTCGGTATGCGACCAGGGGCAAGGATGCGAAGACTACCGGGCGACCCAGAAGAGGCAACTGCGTGCAAAGATAGGAATCGTCCACGCCGCTCAGCCTAAAGGGTTCGCTGCCAATTTCTGCAAGCACTCGCTTCGGCACGCAACAGTAGCTCATGGAACCGAAAGGCCCGGTCGTCTCGTTGTATCGTCTGAGGAAATCCAAAGGAGCCAGCAGCTCGGCTGCGGGCAGGCGATTCATCGCCGCGGCCCCGTTCCATTCGTACGAGTCGTAGCCATTGAAATTGACGTGTGCCGTGAAAAATGCCGCCGCGTCAGGGTATTCAATGAAGAAATGACGCTGCACTTCGAGATAGGAGGGGTGCCAAATGTCGTCGTGATCGAGAAAAGCTATGAGATCCCCGCCAGCACGAGCGCACAGGGCATTTCGAGCGCCAGCGACTCCCTGATTTTCCTGTCGAAACAGAGTAACCCGCGGTGCGTACGACTCGAGGATCGGGCACGTTTCATCGCTGCTTCCATCATCAAGGACAAGTATTTCGTCAGGCTTCACCGTTTGCGCAAGCACCGATTCGAGGGTTGAGCGGATCGTAGCCGTTGAATTGTACGTGGGGATCGCGACGGTGATTTTCACGGACGTGTTAACGTTATTGCGCACGTTTTACGATGGGATCGGGGATTCGCCCGGAAGTACTTGGCTTCGAGGCACGGGTTGCGACGGGATAAGCCCAGCCTCGCGTTACCGGTTGTTCCTGCGGCGCGACAACAGGAACTGTGCTCGCTTGTAAGAGTGGTGCCGTCGCCGCCGAAATCATCACCAGCACCAAAAACCAGAGGAATTTTGTCTGGTCAAAATAGTTCACGCCGAAAAAGCCAACGATGTGCGAAAAAAGCGTAGCTCCCAGCAGCCACATGAACCACTCCTGTTTCTTATCACCCTCGATCGCTTTTCGCGCGCTCCCCAGCCGCCCAAAGGAGCGAGAGATCATGATGATGAACAAAACGAAGGCCGCGAGGCCGCCGGATTGTCCAACACTCACAAACTCATTTTGGGTATCCCACATGCCGAACCCCCAGCTTCCAGTCTCCTTCGTTCCAATCAGCCACCAATCGCTGAAGTGTCTGATGAATAGATCGACGATCTCCGCGCGGTGCCAACTGGAAGACCCGCCCACAAGGGAAATGTGCTGAATCACAAACCAAAATGGAGCTTTCATGACGAGCTGCAACCCCATCAACGCTACAACGATTCCCCAGCGCAAAAGCTTCATCTTTTTCCGAACAGGCCAGAGGAAAACGGCCAGAACTCCGGCAGCGTACGCCAGAAGCGAGGTACTGGAATTCGACGTCACCGTCATAACCGTCGCTCCGGCGAGGCCGATCAGTGCAATTATCTTTGCTTTTCCGTTTGTCCACAGGAGAAGGAACAGAGGCACCAGCGTGGCCCCGAAGGTTCCCGCCAGGAGTTCATGCTCAAAAGGTCCCTGGGAACGAATGCGGCCCTCTCGTATCTCCGGAACCAGGTTGACGCCCCCGAGCATTCCGAAGATGTTTCTAAGCTTCAGCTGCTCGATGACCATGCCTACCGACACGATAACCGTGACCAAAGCCAAACACTTTACGGCCCTGTGAATGTCTTCCTCATCCCGGATCAAAGACCGGAGAAGAAAATATCCGCCCACGTAATCCAAAACGAGCCCGAGTTGATTTACCATTGCCGCGACTTGCAGATACCGCAGCACCACAGCCACGGTTTGACACATGACACCCCAGAAAAAGACCCGATCGACGGGATTGATTCCGCCCGCAAATGCACCCTCGGACGAGAGTTTGTTCCGCCCCACGCGCAGCCAGCCCACCAAGATCAGAATCCGAGCGATGAATAGGTGCACCCCGCCAAGAACCAGTTGCTGGCCCTGCGGTATCGTAAACACAAGCAGCAACATCGGTACGATCACGTACTTCCGCGGGAGAATCAGCATCAAGACGACCGCGACGATCAGCGCGATCGCCACAATCGGATTCAGCAATGAGTCTGAGGCACCGCCTCCGAAAACGGTGTCGTGCTGCTGCAGCGCCATTATCTACGGGCTCCGGTGGGTCCCTTCCTCAGGACCACGTGAATGCTTTCTCCGTCGCCGGCGAGCGACGCGATGCCATTTAGCACCGGCAGAAGCGTCAACCGAAAGGCTTTTCGGACGATCCTAAATGGAATGCCAGGACTTTTTGCTCTCGCGAGCGGTGCACGCGAAATACCGATCTTCGAAAGCGCGACGTCGATGCCATATCGCGTGCTGGCCTCTATAAAAACTTCGCGGCCCGTGATGAGCCACTCTTCGTCAAGCCCGACCGACTTGGCAAGATATCGAAGGGATGCAGGAGAAAAATGATAGAGATGGCGCGGAAGCTCCAGGGCGTACCAGTAGGATTTGAAAATGCGCGCGCCGGCAGAGTCGATATTCGGCATGAGAGTGTAGAAAACGCCGCCGGGCTTCAGCCATTGCGAAACCTTGGCAAGTACGTCGCGGGGCCGGTAAAGATGCTCGAAAACATGGAAACACGTGATGGCATCGAATGTCCCGGGTGGATAGGGAGCGTCGAGAATATCTCCCACAAATATTTCTGCGCCAGATTTTGCCGCAGCTTTCTTGGCGACGACATCGGACATTTCGATTCCACATAGCGTCCATTCCGGACCCTTTAGGGAAGCGAGAAATCCTCCCGAGCTGCAGCCCAGATCGAGAATCTTGCCGCCCGACTTGAAACGCAACAGTGTTTCTCGCCGGTCTCGCCAACGGCCGGGCGAAGACTCATCCGCCGCAGAAACCGAACGGTCATAGTCGGGTCCGTAGTGCTGGCCCATCTCATCGGGTTTTGGCGGGTCCTTCAACCACACCAGAGAGCACGTGGGGCAACGCACAAGCTGGTAGAGTTCTTTCCGGCCGTGGTATCGATCCGGCGCCCGCAGCAGATTCCTCGGGCTCGTGTCTCCGCATACGTGACAGCGTCCAGTGCCTGCAGATTCCTTTTCACGGACCTCGACCTGCAATGTCTGTTTCAGGAGAGAACTCCTTGCGGAACGGATTTCTGGTTCTGCGTCACGTCTGTAATGAATCGTTCGAGAAGATCCGTGCTCCGGTCCCAACTGAAACGGTCCACAAAACTTTTGCCGGCCTTGGCGAATTGCACCCGCTGATCGTCATTTCGAAGCATCAAGGCGAGATTCTCAGCGAGCGACTTTGGATCTTGGGGCGCCGAGAGCAAGCCCGTGACACCGTTCTGGACGATGTCTCGAATTCCACCACTATCCGCGCCCACAACGGCGCAGCCGCAAGCGGCTGCCTCTGCTGGCGGAAGGGCGAAGCCTTCGGACCAGCTGGGGCTGAGAAAGATCGAAGAGCGATTGTAGATCTCGTTCACGATGAAATCTTGAGGGGGGTTTCGATAGTAAGTGGCCCACGAGGGGATCCAGGATTGACCTCGCGATACGCCGAAAAAGACAGCCCTCAAGTCAGGATAAGTCTCTCTCGCGATTCGCAGAGCTTCGACTCCGTCGGCGGACCCTTTGATCGGCGTGGTGGAGAAAAGCATGGCTACCTGCCGGCCACGTCCCGCGATGGGTTGGGTTACCTTGTAGCGAGCGTGGTCAATCGCGTTAGGTATGTACACCGCACTGCACCCCAGTTCTTTGCCTACATCGAGCAGCCACTTCGATATTACGACGTGATGCAGCGGCGCACGCCACGTGGCATCAACTTGTTCTCTGGGTCCCAGCCATGCTCCATAGCCCTGAATCAAATTGAATTTATTACCCTTGGTATCAGGGCTTTCAAGAACCGAATGCACCGTATTCCAGGATGTTGCGAAGAGCGCATCACCATCGGGGATGTTTCGAAAGTCCGAGCTCGACACAAACGCCATTCGCACCCTGGAATCAATCGGCTGCCAGTCCACCGTGGGTCGCGAAAGCAGGTTCACCGCGCGAGTCGCCGCCCCGCGAAGAAACCGATACGCGGTCGCGGACCCAGCCGGGCTGTCGGATTTTAGTCTGCGGGGGTGAACCACCGTAACCTCGTGCCCTCGGGCAACCAGCCGATTCGCGTATTCGTAGACCACCCGGAATCCTCCGGAAGGTCCCCAAACGTATCCTGGCATCAGAAATGTGATTTTCATTTCTTAAATGCCGGCATCGTTTCCTGTTATTTCAATCGACGGCGTGGCCGTTTTCAATTTGACTACAAAAAGTGCTCGCTCAATGAGTCCCCTAAGAGTGATTCTGTCCTCGTCATCGACTGCGACGATCCAGAAGATTCCGGCGTAGCAGGCAAAGCAAACTACGAGCAAGCAAGCCGAGACTATCAAGCTAACGTGCAACCGCGATACCAGAAAGACAGCCAGGAAGAGGCCGCCACTGGCAGCGATCGCGCGAAAAAGCGGCCCTGAAAAGCAATCGCGGAGCGAGAACGCTCTGAGGCGCTGTGCGAATACGTACAGAACAGTACAATCCAAGATCGTTATGAAGAGCTTCGCCAGAGCCGCGCCGTTAACGCCCATTCGATGCATCAGCCACCATGCGCCAACCGCGTAGATTGGAAGCACAATCATATCCAAGATCGCCTTCAGATCGGGTCGACCCAAAGCCTGTACCGACGTGAACGGGATCATCGCGAACGCGTTAAGGAAGAATAGAAAGGCGACGATTCGCAGCACCGTCGCGCTCTGGCTTGCGAACTGCGCTCCAATCCAAAGGGTCAAGATATCCTTCGCGAAGAAAACGAAGACTGCGATGATCGGCGTCATCACCAGGAACAGATACTTCATGACCCGGGAAGTAACTTCCGAGACCTCTTGCCTGCTTCTCGCTCCGTGGTAACTGAAGTAAGGAAACAGCGACGGCACCACACTCGCTGGGAAGATCAGTATCTTCCCCACTAGATCGAACGGCACTGAATAGTAGGTGAGCATGCCGACCGACAGGATCGAAGCGATCATGAAGCGCTCAAGGTAGCCAAAAATCGGCCCCATCAGGTTGGAGACCATGATCCAACCACCGAACACTGTAAGAGGTCGAAACGCTTCCTTGGAAATGCGGATGCCTTTTCGAAGCTCGGGAAATACACGGAAGCAGAAAGAAAGATAGGCGATGCTGGAGGTAAAGCGAATCAGAACGAGTACGAAAACGATGCCCGACACATGAACGCCGAATGGGATCAGCAACGCCGCGAAAAGATAAAAGAGGATGCTAGCGGGTACCTTCACGTAATTCACGAAATCGAATCGCTGCGCAGCCTCCAGCACGCCTCGAAGAGCGTCGTTACTCAGCATTATGGGCATCGATAACGACAGGATGAAGAGCGCGGTCTTCGCTTGTCCTTCAAATGACGGCGGCATCTTGAAGAAGTGAGTTACGGCGACGGGAACGAAGGCGGCGGAGATAGCGCCGACAGTGCATCCAAGTGCGACGAGGAGGGATAGCGACGTCCAAACCAAACCCGGAACCTTGTGGACTTTGTCCGGGCTCAAATGTTCTGCCACGAACTTCACAGTGGCGCGGCTGAGGCCCAAATCGAAAATGCCAAAATATCCCAAAACCAAGTACGCGATGGAGAGGATCCCGTATCCATCCGGACCGAGCCCCTTCACGATATAGGGAATCGTGACGATTCCTACGAGCATCGGCAGAATCTGGCCGAACAGGTTGAAAATGCTGTTTTTGGCGAGAAGGTGCCTGCCTTCCTGTTTCTGATTTCCCATTTTAGGTTTGCCGTTATTCCCTTGTCGAAAGGAACGTTGACTACTCCAGAATACGCTTGAGCCAACCATGCTGGTGAAAGGAGAATTTATTCCTTTTCCACAATTGCTCGTCGTTTTCAAAGTGGGCGTCTCTGCTAAGAAACTCGCGTACGGCCTCGAGTGGGCCCGAACCAAATGACGAAAGTACCGGATGGCCGTTTACATTCGTATCCTCGACAACGAGGTAGGATCCAACGGCCACAAACTGTTTATAAATACTGATCTCCTTCAGCACATGTTTCATGGAATGGTCGGAATCGAGAATCGCCAGGCCTCTCCGAGTTCCTGTGATGGTTTTGACTTCCTCAACAACCTTGGAATCAGTTGAACTACCTTCGACCATTCGAATTCGAGGGTGTCTGAGCGTCTTGGCACGATCAGTCAACTGAATATCTATCCCCACCACGACCGCATCCGCGGGAGCCTCGATAAGGTCGAAGAGTGTCGCGAAATAAAGAATGGAGCCACCTTCAGCCACTCCAGTTTGGAGAACGAAGGCTGGCCGTAATCGAAAGATCAGCTCCTGATATAATTGGAGATCAAAGGGGCACTGATAAATCGGGATCCCCAGAAAGGTGTTCCTTTGCCACGCATTCGAGTCGAAATACAACGCGTGAAACGCATCCGAGATCAGACGAGGAGCGAGTGGGTTGCCCAACAGAATTGACCTTGCAACCTTCTTGACGACGCCTTTCATTGATTCCTCATTTTATGGAACATCCACGCGGAATTCGGAGGAAGCGAGCCTAACCTGTCAGAAACGATGTCGCGGATTATATTGCTTTTTGAGGCTTGGTTTGATGATTGCCGTCAGGCCACTCGGGGCCGAAGGCGGATTTCACAGTGCCGAAAGCATTCCGTTGCAGACGGAAGACAGATTCAATCCAGTGAATGTTGGCTCCGGCTGTCTTATTGGACAACGGCCGCGAGACCCGTGGGCGCTGCCGGTTGATTCGCCGACGACCCTGAAGTGTAAGCCCCGATATCCCAGGGGCCGGTCGCTGACCGGGCGTTTCCGGCCTTATCCTGGCAAAGAGCTGCGAGATTGCCGGTGCACATGGATGACAGGTTCAGTCCGTTTCCTATTGCCGGAGAGCCTGGATGCAACTGTCCGTTGCTGGCCAGGTTAATCGCAGAGTTTGTGGCCAAATAAGAATGTCGGTCCTGCCCAACGTTGTTCAGTACTGGCGCGCAACCGCACTTCGCGAGATATCCCTGCCAGGCGGCGAGAGTGTCATAGGTGGTTCCGCCGATTCCAACGGTGCCGAAAGGATGCGCCCCGCTGTTGCCGGAATCCTGGGCATTATTCTCATAGACGTTATAATCGATCCCGCCTGGCGCCCAGGTCACTCCTAAGATCACGACGGCCCAGTCGAATTGCTGCCCCTGGAGGATGTTGTTGATATCCTGCACTCCACTGGTCACGACATTTCCAGCGGCGGTCCATCCCGTAGCCGCGCCGCCGCCCGTGTAGTTTCCAGTGCATGTCACGGTGTTGTTGAGGACCAGAGCATCCCTCGTGAAGCTGCCCGGCTCGGTGGAATCTCCCAGTTCGGTGATGTTGAGGTGCCGCGCAGGAGTGCAACCAAAGACGTTGTTGAAAACGGCTTCGTTCTCTGTGCTGGCACGAGCAAAGATCCACGCGTTCGGCACACCAGGATCCCCATCGAACACGTTGTTATAGATGTAAGCGCTGGTGTAATAGTCCTGGTTGCTTGGGTTCGTCGTATCAAGAAGAAGGTGAATGCCGTCGTGGTGGTTGTTGTTGCGACCGATTGAGTCATCCCAATTCACCATGTCGTGAATATGATTGTCATGGATGAACGGACCGGGAGTTCCGACACCTGGCGTTTGCCCATCATTGGCATCCACGGGCGTCATTGCGATGCCGTGGTCGAAATCGTAGATTTGATTATTGTAGATTTGAACCGCGGCACCCTGTAGATCTACGAGCCATCCGCCGTGGGCAGCAATTGAATCGTGAAACTTGATCCCCGGCGAGAACCCGATGATCGAGTAGTAATGCGAAAGATCCCTGCCACTCGTGTTCATGGTCTCATCAAGCGCTGTTCCACCGCTGCCGCTGCCGCTGCCCGGCCCTCCACTGACCGTGAAACTTGAGCCACCCTCATTGTTGCCCGTGACCGTGAGATTTGTGTTCGCTCCGACGGCTGAATTCCCAACGATGTTTATCACAACATTCTTACCAACTGGGCAGGAAGCAGCGCAGTTGACCGTTCCGACGCTGCCGCTGAAACTAACCGAAGAAATCGCCCAGTTCGGCAATCGCACATACGAATTCAGGAGCGCTACTCCGGTGACCTCAATTCCCGTCACACCGCCCGCATCGAGAATGCCGGACTGGCCTTCGTTGTAGGGCCCGACATCGAACGCCGTGCCGCTGCCGGTGTTCTCCATAACCAACCCGCAGGCACTAGCCGAATCCACGCCTCCCGCGGTTGTGCCACAAGGCACTCCGCCGTCGACCTTTACGTAACTCAGACCAGATAGAGAGAGAGCTCCTCCCCCTCCTGACCCGGCGCCGTTGCCAAACTGCGGCGAACTGATGGTCACCGGCCGAGTGTTTGGATCCGTTGTGAGGATCACAGGATTTCCGCTAGCGCCGCTGCACGCGAGTGCGATAGCACCGTTTGTGCCGGTGGGATAAGCAAAGTTCCCTGAAAGGTGAATGGTTGTTCCAGGTCCAATCTGTGTGGGTCCATTTCCGCAGTTGGAGGAGCTCTGAATGAAGCTGATGGAAGCGGCATTCTGGAGGCTCGTGCCGTCCTTACCGCCTGCTCCAGACTGCGTCACCCAGACGTCCGTGGCGGAGCCGTACGAAACTGGAGGCTGAGCGAGAAACAAGAATAATAGTCCGAGAACGAAAATGAGCTTACCCATCGTCTCCCTCATGTCCTGCGCTGATCGGAATTGCTGCGGGAGTTGAGGTGGCCAGTCGTCATGCTGCCTGGCCCGCTCACCTACCGCTAACAAGAGTATCGGCAGAAACATGACAGAACTACTGTACGCGAGAACAGAATGAGGACAGGTAAGAATCACACACACAGGTGGTGGTCCGGTTTGGAGCTGGCGTATGTGCTTTGTCCTTAATAGATTGCAGCGCCATCGTGTTTCGGTTCGTATTCTAGGTTCGTGGATCGAGCTGCCAATGTGTTCCTTCAGGCACAGGACGGCGGATCAGCGCGACTTTTCGAGGAGATCGCAGATCACGGACAGAATTCGCTCGGCGCTTTTGCCATCCCATAGGGCGGGCTGGGGTCTGCTGCCTTTGTATTGAAGCTGGAGGCGCGCTGCCTCGCGAATGCCTTTCGCGTCCACGCCGGCGACCCGGTTTGTACCGTGGGTGACGGTCACGGGCCGCTCGGTAGTCGTTCTCACCGTCACGCATGGGATCCCGAGAGAAGTGGTCTCCTCCTGGATTCCGCCAGAATCGGTGATGACGAGTGCGGCATGTTTCATCAAGCAGAGAAAATCGAGATAGCCGAGCGGTTCGGTCAACCGCACGCCGTTTGCGGCGTTAGCGCACTCATGAGCAGCGTCATTTCCTTGCGCTTCAGTCGCGAAGAACGATTCCAGGCCAAACTCACGAATCTGTTTCTTGGTTCGCGGGTGTGTAGGGAAGATCACTGGACAAGACTCGGCCAAGTCTCGTATTCCCTCCAAGATTTCGCGAAACGTTTCTTTTTGGTCGACATTAGAGGGTCGGTGCAGCGTCAGGAGCGCATATTGCTTCGGGCAACCGCCGGAGCCATTCACGTTTTCTGCTCGCAAGCCGAGATCGGCAAGGATCGAAGAGCTGTCGGCCTTGTCTTGCAGTCCAAGAAGTGAATCGATCATGGTGTTGCCGACAAAATGGATCTTTTCACTTGGAACTCCTTCGCGTTCGAGGTTTCGCACTCCGCTTTCTTCCGTGGCGAAGAGCAGATCCGAAACCTGATCCGTGACGATCCGATTGATCTCCTCCGGCATCGACTTGTCGAACGAGCGCAGACCGGCTTCTACATGAGCGATCAGCGGTCTGGTGCCCTTCGCATCGAAAGCGACCTTTGAGGTCACCAAAGCGCACGCTAACGTCGAGTTGACGTCTCCAACGAGCACGACCATATCGGGGCGTTCACTCATCAGGATTTCTTCGAACCGGCGCATGATCTCGGCCGTCTGTTGGGCGTGGGTTCCAGAGCCGACTCCGAGATGAAAATCGGGCTTCGGAAGGTCGAGATCAGAGAAGAATTGATCGGACATCAAGCGGTCGTAGTGTTGGCCGGTATGCACGAGAATTGGTTGAATTTCTTTCAGTAGGTGTGGAGCGGGGCTGGTTCGCGAGCGCTGCCTGTTGCGTTCCTGAATGGCCGCGAGAATCGGCATGGCCTTCATGAAGTTCGGCCGCGCCCCGACAATGAGCATGATTTTCATGGGCATGATTTCGAGAAACTCAGAGACGCGGTTCGCCTGGTTCACGCGCAAAGTCTGCCCACGCATACAGCAACCAGCCGAGGTGATAAGGACGGCACTCGCGAAGCACGGCGAGGTCCGTATGGTTGTCGCCGTCCTCTCGCGCGGCTAAGAGAGCCAGCGCAGCGTCCCAATGCTTCTTGTAGTCCTTGCGGTGGATGGAACGCCAGATCATTTTCGCTGAGGAATCGCAGAGATCTTCCTCGAGCTCATTGTCTCCATAAATCCACTGCAAGCCTTTGAAGATCCACGGACTGAAATCTGACTCGACGGCTTCGCCCAGCGCGAACAACGCCATTGGCGCCATCCCATCCTGGTGGACCGAATACACCGGATAGCGTTCCAGCACTCTGCGCGTAACCGCATCGTAGTGCCACCACCATTGGCCCAAGGGGCCCTGCAGTTCGCATAGGGTTAACGCGCAATCCAGAGCTCGCTCACTCGCCTTTGACAACCCCCATGCCTGAGAGAACTTCGCCAACGCGTAGACCGGATAGATCTGGTCCGCGAAGCTTCCGATTCGTCCTCGCATCAGACCGGAGAAGCCCTTTTTGTCCGCAAGATGACTAAACAGTCCATGCTCGCCTTGATTGCTCTTAAGAAGTCGATAGGATTCCATGGCCAAGTCTCGAATTTGGGAAGGCGCGTTCGGGCACGCAAGCCTCCAATGCGCCAGGCCAGAGAGAAACCATGACAACTCCATGGTTCGCCGTTGACGAGCCTCCGGAAAGCGAGCGAGCGCATCCTTCAAACGAAACGCGGAATCAATCTCGTGAACGCGGTCAGGGGCGGCCTGAGCGCACAACCACATCAGAAGACCAAGATCGCCCAGATTCTGGACCCAGGCGGTGTCTTCCAGGAGATGGTCCAGAGTTTCTGTCACACTGATGGGGCTTTCGAATCCGGCAGCCTCCAATCGACGAAGTCCCAAGAGCGAGATCAGAGTGTACCGGTGCGACGTCCCTTCGTGCACCAGGCCGTGGCCGGTTTGCGAGACGTGCTGGCAGAACAGTTTTCGACGCGAGTCGAACATTGTCTCCAACCCCTGCACGGAGAGATGGTTGAGGCGGAGAATCTGGGTTCGCCTGTCAGTTTCTTTAACTTGAACTATGAGCGGTTTGGACATAGTCGTCACGCCTGTCGCGCCAGATTGGTAGGCAGGGACTGAGCGATCATGTCTATTTGCGCGCAGATTCGCGACAAGGCCGGCGCGGGATTCTGCGAAGGACAGCTTGGGCGGTTCCGGCGAACGACTCCGATTTTCGCTATATCTTTTTCGTTCTCGATCAGAACGAGTCGCCGCTGGTCGACAAGGTAACGATCGACTGCGCCAATCTTTCCGCGAAATATGCTGTAAACCGGCACGTTGAGTGCTGCAGCCTCGCGGTTCATCGTCCCTCCGCCGCTGATCACAAGATCTGAGTGCCAGATCAGGTTTAAGCCATCGACGACGTGCGGCGGAATCGTCATTTTCCCGCTGGAAAGCAGGTCAGGCCAAGTCTGGTGCGCGAGGGCTGCTTGTTTGTCGCTCCTCGGCAGCAGGACGATTTTGGTTTCGGGGTGAACCCGAAGGAAAGCGATGACGGCGCGAAAGAGTGCGTCGCCTTCGACGTTGTGATAGTGCGCCTCGCTGGCCGGAGGGCGCACAGTAACGACCAGATCGCTGTCCTCCAAGCCGAGCTGTTTTCGGACCGCCGGATCAGGACGAAATCGAGGCACGTAGACGTCTTCCTTTATCCCGGGATAGTGCAAAACGCGCTCTTGCGCCATGTGCAAAGAGTCCGTTGGAATCACGTCAGGAACCAAAGCCCAACTTGAGGACATTCGAACCATCGACTGATTGGCGAATTCGTAGTCCGTCATAACGATGCAAGGCAGCCGCAGCAGCGAAGCCACAACAAGCTGCGCGCGCGAGCCGTGCGAGAGGGCGAACAACGGCTTTTCCTTTAAGACGATCGGAAGTAACCGGCATGCGCGAACCACGGTTCCAGCTACTTTGGCCAGGGTCCGCTTGCCATAGCTGCTTCCGACACGCCGGCCGTCCAGGTGATAAAAATCCAGCAACTCGTCTACCTGCGCAGCATGTCGAGCTGTGAGGAGAATGGAATAACCGCGTTTTTCCAGATCTTCGATGATGGGAACGAAGAACGGTACGTGGGGTGAATTGTCAAGATCGATCCAAACTTTCTTTCGAGTATCCCGCGCGGCTTGCTCGTGACCAGACCCTCCGTCCCGCCTGTGCCTCCGAGATGGCCGTGCGCCCGAAGCCGGCACCACCTTGCGCGGCGCCGACTGAAAAGACTCGCTGACTCCGGAATGCTTTAGGACGAGAGAATCAACAAGGCTCAGATACTGCCGTTTTTCAAGCTCCCAATTATTTGTCGCGACGTACTCGAGGGCTTTCGAGACGAGTTTCTCTCGCATAGCCGGATTCTGTTCGAGAAGCACAATAGCCTGAGCCAATTCCTCCACATTTTCGGATTCGAAGAACTTCACTCTCGACTCGTCATGATAAAAGGAGTCGACCTGAGTGCGCGAGACGATCAAGGGGACACCGATCGACATGAATTCCATGATCTTGGTGCTGGCTGCTTCGTTGCCAAATAGAGAACTCGCCCTCTTCGGCACGACGGCGAGATCGGTGCGCGCCATGACTTCCACGATCTGGTCGGTTGGCAGAAAATCATGAAACAACACGCGGTCTTGGAGTCCCAGTTCTCGAGTCAGCGCGCCCAGGGATCCCTTTTCAGGGCCTTCACCGTAGATATGAAATTCTGCCTCGGGAATCGCGTCTTTGATTCTTGCAAACGCGCTGATGGCAATATCCACGCCCTGGTGCCAGTTCAAAGTTCCGGGAAAAGTGATTACGAATTTTCCATTTGTTTTCGTTCGCGGGCGGTGCTGGAACAGCCTGGGGTCAGGATAGTTACAGATCACAGAGCACTTGGCGGGGGTTGCCGAACGCGAGGCGATACGTTCGCACCACAAGTGATTGGCCACAATCA
>Ga0070761_10001118_pt1 | contig 16836 bp, 16 predicted proteins | sample HubBroMetageREF1_FD_66724 | JGI IMG/M metagenome (GOLD analysis project Ga0070761, IMG submission 66724) | Reference soil microbial communities from the Hubbard Brook experimental Forest, New Hampshire, USA - Hubbard Brook CCASE Soil... | ecosystem: Environmental > Terrestrial > Soil >... | reverse complement strand
AGTTCGTTAACGTCCTTGCTTGGATCGAAGCCCGATTCCGTACGAAACTGGTCGAAGCGCGGCAGCCGGTTTCGCTCGGCCAGCTTGCGATATATGGGCGTGGTGCGGATCTGATCCATGCGGATGCCGGCGAGCGTCACTGCATCCGGCGGTATGAAGACCGCGAGGGCAGGGTCGACGGGGCCGTTCCGGGTCAGGCTACCGCCGCAACCGGCGAGCACCAAACATAGCAGTGCTGGAGAAGCGGTCGGTTGGAGCATCGGTGCCTCACAGTCATTATGGCATCTGCGGAACGTCTTTCCCGAATTACTGGTTTACACCCGACGCCAGGAATCCGCCGTCCACAGCGATGCACTGGCCAGTGATGAAACTAGCCGCATCCGACGCCAGCAGCACGGCCGCGCCGATCAGTTCCTCCGGTTGTCCGAAGCGCGCCATCGGAGTGCGCAGTTTCAGTTCGCGGCCGCGCTCGGTGCCGTCGAGAAGTTGCGCGTTCAAGTCGGTCCGGAAAACGCCCGGCGCGATGGCGTTGACGTTGATGCCGTCGCGCGCCCACTCCACGGCCAGGTTGCGAGTGAGCGCCAGCACCGCGGCCTTCGACGCGGCATAGGCCGTCACTTCCAGGAAACCGACGAAAGAAGTCAGCGAGGCGATGTTCACGATCCGCCCGCTGCGGTTGGCCGCCAGCGGCCGGTAGAACGACTGGCACGCGCGCAGCATGCCCGTGAGATTCACGTCCATGATCCGGTTCCAGTCGGCTTCGGCGACGTCCGCGGTGGGCTTCCGCTGGGTCTGGCCTGCGGCATTCAGCAGCACATCGACGCGGCCGAACTGTGCCAGTACCGCGTCGCGAAAGCCGTCGATGGACTCGCGGGAGCCCGCGTCGCAGGCGCGGCGCAACGTCCGGCGGCCGACGCGTTCGATCTCCAGGCAGGCTTCGTCGACCAGTGGCTCGCGGCGTCCGGTGGGTACCACGTCGGCGCCTGCGGCGGCCAGACCGGCAGCTAGTTTGCGGCCCAGGCCGGAGGTGCCGCCTATGACGACGGCCACGCGTCCGGTTAAATCCATCAGATGCTTGGTTGGCACAATTGTCCTTTCTAGTACCTTTAATCCAGGTGCGCCGCCAGAGTGCGCGCGGCGAGGTCTGCGTCCTTTTCGGCGAGGCCGACAACGCCCGCGACCCACACGCCCTTGGCAAACGCGAAGACGGGGCGTCCCGAGTCCTGCCCGAAGTAGCCGCCAAAGGAGGGGGCCAGCTTGGCGCCGGTCAGCGCTTTGTTCCAGTCCAGCAGGAGGAACGCGGCGTCTTGCGGTGTGGGCATCTTGGCGATGAACATGCTGTACTCGATTTTGCCGCGCTTGTAATGCGCCAGCGTGCCTCCAGGCATGAAAGACTTGCCCAGAAGGTGGTTTTCGATCACCTGCGTGTCCACCCGGTTGGGCAAGGGGAAACGGCGGGATTCGTCTGTGGGCTTAGGCGCCGCGAAGGTCAGTAGCGCGGCCGCAGCCGCCATCGGGAGAAGCGCGGGAATACGCATTCGACCGCAGTATAACGCGGCAAGAGGGGCGATGGGACAGACAATCTCATAACATCCCCGCTACCAGACAGATAACCGGACAGGTCGAATACATTCAGCGGCTATGGACGTTGCCGGTTCCGCCGCGATAGAGTAGCAGGGGGTAAATAGGAGAATATGTTACGAAAAACACTGTTCACATACGCGCCGCTCGCGGTGCTCATCGCCAGTTGCGCCAGCGCGCAGCAGACACTCGTGGTCCCAGCCACGGCCAATATCTTCGCCGCCGGACAGAGCGTCGCATTTAGCGGCATACTGCCTCCGGTGGTCACCTTCCCCGCCGGATCGGTCGAAGCTGTAACAATTGGGGCAATCGGGAAGATCACCCTCGGTGCAGGCGAGCCTTACTCGGGTCCCGCCGGCATTCCATTCCCGGGTGGGACCGACCTCACCTCGTTCAATGGTCTATCGGGCATCGTCGCCACGAACCGGGGCTTCTTTTTGACGGGTGTGTTCCTTAACGATTCGGTTCCGGCCGGCAGCGGGCCGCCGGTGCTGAACTTCACCGACGCGGAGAATTTCCTGACGCTGAGCCCCGAGTTGTTTCAGACATTTTATATCGGAAATGGCCTATCGGCGACCGATGCGAACCCGGGGGCAGTTTCGAAGATCTTCTTTGTGCCCGAAGGGGCCACGCGCCTGTTCCTGGGGATCTCCGATGGCTGCGATCTGGCGAACGGTCCTCCGGGCTGCTATGACGACAACGCCGGTGAATTTAAGGCAAGTGTTGTGCTGCACCCATTCACCAACCAGCCGACTAGCAAGTAGCTCGCAAGCCTGTTCGACCGCGAGTGTCATAATGGTCGATCCAAGGGTCGCGCCATATGAACGTCGAATGGGTGTGCCGCTACTGCATGTCGATGACCTGGTCTTCAAGATCGGCGGCAAGATGTTTGGAGGTGGTGCTGGACTTTAGGACACTACCGACGCGCGGCATTAGGCTAACGCGGTATCATGGTTGAAACCTACCGGGGTTTCCACCAGCATGGCCAGTCCTACACTACAGTTGACTTTTCGCGACGTATTGAAGATACGCTCCGTGCGGCGGCTGTGGCTCGCACAGCTTGTCAGTATCTTCGGGGACTTCCTGGCAATCTTCGCAGTCTTCAGTCTTGTGACGTTTCAGCTTCACGGCACTCCCACGCAGGTGAGCATGATCCTGGTCGCGTACATGCTGCCGCTGGCGGTGGTGAGCCCGCTGGCGGGGGTTTTCGTCGATAAATGGAACGTGAGGTGGACCATGATTGCGAGCGATGTGGTGCGCGGCTGCCTCGTGCTGGTGCTGCTGTTCGTGCGCGACATCAACGCCATCTACGGCATTTTTCTAGCGCTGAGCACGGTGTCCAGCTTTTTCGTGCCTGCGCAATCGGTGGCGGTGCGGGCGCTGGCGCCCGCCGCGGGATTGTTGGCCGTCAACGGCCTCATGTCGCAAGCCGTGCAAGGATCGCAGATTATCAGCCCGGCCATCGCAGGCCTTTTAGTTCAGGGTTTCGGCGCCAACGCCTGTTTCCTTTTGGACAGCTTCAGTTTCTTCTTCTCAGCCGCCATGGTGATGACGCTGGCTATCCATCGCGTGCCCTCGCCTGGCGCGGCCGCTAGTTCCGTGTTGTCTTCCATGCGCCAGGGATTCAGCTTCATCTTCACGCATACCGTCATCTCGTTCGTGATTCTTGCGATGACCGCCGGGATGTTCGCGGTGCGTTGCTTCGGCGCGCTGCTATCGGTTTACGTGCGCGATGTGTTGCTGTCGAACGCGGCCCTGTTCGGAACGCTGAACTCGCTAATTGGCGTAGGCATGATTACCGGCACGCAATTCCTGCATCGGGTAGCTTCGCGCGTTCCGAAGCAATTCCTGGTGACTTACGGGCTCGGCGGCATGGGCATCGCGGTTCTCTTCACGGCTTTATTCGGCAGGGTCGCCACCACCGCCGTCGGCATGCTGGGGCTGGGCTTCTGCGCCGCGTTTATTATGGTGCCGTCGCAGACACTGCTGCAGCAGGAGACGCCGCACGCGCTGCTCGGCCGGGTGATGAGCAGCCTGATGTCGCTGCTGGCCATGTCGCAGGTGCTGGCCATGTTCGTGGCCGGTCCGGTGGCGCAGCAGTTGGGCATCCGCAAGCTCTACTTCGGCAGCGCTGCCCTGCTGGGGATCATTGGTGCAGTAGGATATGCTTGGCTGCGTAAGCCCAAGGAGGACCCATGTCTCGAAACGTCACAACCGTCCTGATCCCGCTGCTGTTGTTGCCGGGCGCCGCCCAGTGCCAGTTGGTGGAGGATTTCAATCCGCCGAAGGCCAACTGCTGCCTGGCAGGCATGGCGCACAGTCTCGCCGACCAGCTTCAGGATTGGAATCAGCTTGGCCGCTACCATCAGGACAACGAGCGCTTGAAGGCATTGCCCGCCGAACCGCGCCGCGTCGTGTTTCTGGGCGATTCCATCACCGACGGTTGGCGGCTCGCGCAGTCTTTTCCAGACAAGCCGTATGTCAACCGCGGCATAGGCGGACAGACGACTCCGCAAATGCTGGTGCGTATGTATCCGGACGCGATCGACCTGAAGCCGGCCGCGTTGATTATCCTGGCCGGCACTAACGACATTTCGCGCAACACCGGCCCCGAGACTATCACTATGATCGAGGAGAACTTCCAGGCGATGACGGAACTGGCGCAGGCGCACGGCATCAAGGTCATTCTCTGCTCCGTGATGCCCGTCAGCGATTACACGAAGAACAAACAGACGGTCTCGCGTCCGCCAGCGGACATCCTGAAGCTGAACGGCTGGTTGCGGGAGTACACGGCCAAAGCGCACGCCGTGTTCGCCGATTACTACGCCGCCACGGTCGATGACAAGGGCATGTTACGCGAGGGTTACTCGGATGACGGGCTGCATCCGAATGTAAAAGGCTACGAGTTACTCGCGCCCGTGGCCCAGGCGGCTATCGACAAAGCGCTGCAATAACATGCGTGGTGGATCGGGCATCTCGCCCTCCAGGATGCGCCGTAAGCACGCCTGGCCTTCCTGGTGGAGGGTGGCCGTATCCACGCCTCCATATAGGGGCAGATAGCGTTCGAGCTTGCGCAGGGCTTTACGCAACTGCCGCTCTGCGCCCAGCGGATTGCGCCGCTGCTGATGGTAGAAGGCCACGGCAAAGTGAATCAGGGCCTGCAGAAACAGCCGGTGCGGGCCACGCATGGGTGTCCAGAGTTCTTCCAACACTTCGTGACACTCGAAGAACCTCCCGGCGTGGTATAGCTCGATGCCACGAAGATAAAGCGGCTCGCGCGTCAGGGTTACCGGGTCTGCTGCGCTTTGTACCATGCCAGTGTGAGCCGCAACCCGTCTGCAAAGGAAAAACGCGGCGCGTGACCGAGATCGGCCGCCGCGGAGGCGATATCGGCCTGCGAATCGTGTACATCGCCGGGGCGCGGTGGACCGTAGTTCGCCGGAATTGTCACGACTTCGATTTGCTGCACCAGGCGCCACGCTTCATTCAACGTGATGCGCCCGCCATTGCCGCCATTATACAGCCTGCCCGAAACTCCCGGCGCGCGGGCGGCCTTCAGGTTGAGATCCACCACATCATCGACGTACGTGAAGTCGCGAGACTGTTGGCCGTCTCCAAATATGGTTGGAGAGCGGCGCTCCACTACGGCTTTGATGAACAGCGACAACACTCCGGAGTACTGACTGGAAGGATCTTGGCGCGGGCCGAAGACGTTGAAGTATCGCAGTGACACAGTTTCGATGCCGAAAGCAGAAGCGAAGATCTGGGCATAATATTCGCCGACCAGCTTCTGCAGTGCGTAGGGCGACTTAGGACGCGGCGTCATGCTCTCAACCTTGGGGAGCACCTCCGTGTCGCCATACGCCGAGGAAGACGCGGCATAGACCACGCGCCCCACACCGCCCTCCGCCGCAGCGCGCAGCACGTTAAACGTACCGTCGATATTAACCTCGTGCGATGGAACAGGATCGGCGATGGAGCGCGGCACCGATGGAATGGCCGCTTCGTGAAACACCACCGCGGCGCCCTTCAAAATAGGCGCGATCTCTTCGTAATTGCGGATGTCGCAGCGTTGCAGGTCGATTGCGGAACGGACTTCGTCTAAGTTCGCTTCGTGACCGGTAAGGAGGTTATCGAGCACCACGACCTGGCGCGCGCCTTCCCTCAGCAGGCCCCGTACAATGGCGGAGCCGATGAAGCCCGCGCCTCCTGTAACGACGTATTTGCTCATTGTGTCTCTAAATAGCGTAGCGAATCGCGCGCGATGGTTTCCGCGCCAGGCGTGAAGTCAAAGGCTTCGAGCGAGATCCAGCCGCCGTATGCGTGGCGGCGCAATACATCGAAGACAGGCCTGAAATCGTAGGATCCGGTTCCCGGATGGCGGCCATCCATCTCGTTCACATGTATGTGGCGGATCAGATCGTAGTGGCGTTCGACCAGCGCGGCGTGCGGCTCGGTCTCGTCGATGGCATTGTGACAATCGAACATAGTGCGTATGGCGGGGTGATCGATCTCGCGCACGAGGGCCGCGGCCTCGTCGAGCGAAGTGACCACATCGCACTGGCCGAGCGGGAGCGCTTCCATAAGAATGGTAACGCCGCGCTCGCCGGCATGTGGTGCGACGGAGACCAAGCCCTCGACGAAATATCCGGTGGCCTGCGCGCGGCCTATTCCGCCGGTGGTGCCGCGCTGGTTCGGCGAGCCGAAGACCAGAAGGCCGTCGGGGCCAAGATCGGCGCAGAGATCGATGAGATGGCGGATGTGATGCCAACTTCGGCAGCGAAGATCCGCATCGGGCGTAGTGACGTGCAGCCCTTTGGGACTGACCATCAGCCAGTGCAGGCCGACGAACCGCAAGCCTTCGGAGGCGATCGTATCGCGGCACTCGCGCCGGCGCGCGGGTGGGAAGGTGGCCGGATCTTCAGCCAGCGTGAACGGAGCGATCTCGATGCCGCTGTAACCGGCCTGACGGATGGCGCGGCACGCGTCGGCGAAGGCCCAGTTTTCGAAGACCTCGTTGCAGATGGCGTGGCGGAAGCGGTGCGGCATGGATCTTCCATTGTAATGGGTGACAGTCGAGTTATGGCCGCGAATCTGACGCTGCCGGGCGAGGTGGTCTATGCGATGAACGGCGTCTACACTAGAACAAGGTCCGGGCTGCTGAGCGGACGGGCGGTGGAGAGGCGGTAAAGCCCGCGTCCTACTTGCTCGATCTCACCGCTGTCGCGGAGCGCGTACAGCGTCCTTGGGTGAATTCCGAGGCGGATCGCGTCGCGGGTGCGCAGCATTCGCTTGTGTTTGGCGAACAGCCGGCGGGCACGCGTGAAGCCGTTACGGGAGATCTGCATTGGATAGAATCCTCGGATATTATATCTGGTTTCCGAGGATTCTATCCGTTAACACAGGTCACGCTTTGGCCTTCTTAATCTCTTCCACCAGCGCGGGCACCACTTGGAACAAATCGCCGACGATGCCGTAATCCGCCACCTCGAAGATGGGCGCGTTGGCGTCCTTATTAATGGCCACGATTATTTTTGAGCCTTTCATGCCGACCAGATGCTGAATCGCCCCGGAGATACCGACCGCCATGTACATCTTGGGGGCCACGGTCTGGCCGGAACTGCCGACCTGCCGCTCCATAGGGAGCCAGCCGGAATCGCAGATGGGCCGCGAGGCTGCCAGTTCCGCGCCGAGGGCGTCGGCTAGCTTTTGGACGATGGGGATGTTGTCGGCTTCCTTGATGCCGCGGCCGACCGAGACGATGATCTCGGCGGCGGTCAGGTCCACGGCGCGCTGCGCTTCGCGGAACAAATCGAGCGGCTTGTTGCGGCTGGGGGTGATCTGCGGCGCGAATTTTTCCACTGCCGCCGATCCAGCTTCGATGCGATCGGCGCGATAGGCGCCCGCTTGCAGTGACGCGAGATACGGCGGGTCGCCGGTGAAACGCACGTCCACATTGAGCTTACCTTGAAAGAGCTGGCGCACCAGAACCAGTTTGCCATCTTCGATGCGGTGCGCGACCACGTCACTCACCGCTACGCGGCCTAGCGCCGTAGCCAGCTTCGGCAAGAAATCGCGCACCTGGTAAGTATGCGGGAAAATGACGATACTCGCCTGGGTCTTCTCCATTAATTGGCGGACCGCATCGGTGTAAGTATCCGGCGTATAATCTTTGAGCAAGTCGTGCTCCACGGAATAGACGCGGTCGAGCTTCTTCTCCGTAAGTTCCGACGCGAGGCTTTCGATGCCCTGTCCCAGCACGGCGGCCGAAACAGGCTGTTGCAGCTCACCGGCGAGCTGCTGCCCGGCGGCCAGCGTCTCCCACGACATGCGGCTCCAGGCCGGCGGGCCCTGCACCGCGCGCTGTTCCATTACCACCAGGATGCTCATATGACCCGCGCCTCGAATTTCAGTTTTTCCACCAGCTTCGCCGCGGCTTCCTTGGGCGGCCCGTCGAACAGTTGGGTTTGCTTGGAGCGGCCCGGCAGATAAACCCGGCTCAGTTGGATGGAGGGGGCCGCGGAACTGACGCCCAAACCGGAGGCGGTGACGGCCCGGATCTCCTTATTCTTGGCTTTCTTGATGCCCATGAGGGTGGCGTAGCGCAGCTTATTGATACCGGATTGAATAGTCAGCAGCGCAGGCAAAGGCATCTCGACATGCTGGAACCAGCCGTCTTCGAGCTCACGCTTCACACGGATGGAGCCGTCCTGCTTTTCCACCTGCATGATGATGGTGGCGTGCGGCAGGCCCAGCAGTTCGGCAAGGATCACGCCAGTTTGGCCGTAACCCAGATCGTCGGATTGCAGGCCAGTGAGCACCAAGTCGGGCTTCTCAGGGCCGAGCGCCGCGGCCAGCAGGCGGGCGGCGCAAAGCGGATCGAATGCGCCGAGATCTTCCTCTTCGATGTGGATGGCGCGGTCGGCGCCCTTGGCCAACGCTTCACGGATGGTTTGCGCGGCGCGCGCGGGTCCGGCGCACAGCACCACCACCTCGCCCCCGTGTTTCTCTTTCAGTTGCAGGCCTTCTTCCAAGGCGTAAGCATCGGGCTCGTTGATCTCGTAGCTGAGATCGGCATCCTGAATCCAGGCGCCCGACGACGCTACGCGCAATTGCGAATCGCGGGCCGGAACTTGCTTGATGCATACAATTATTTTCATGGCAGGTTATTCTGAAAAGCGCTTGAAGATGAGAGCGCCATTGGTTCCTCCAAAGCCGAACGAGTTGGACAGCGCGCAGTCGATGCGCATGGGGCGCGCCCGGTTGGGAACGTAATCCAAATCGCACTCGGGATCGGCAGTTTCGTAGTTCATAGTGGGCGGGGCCACCTGGTCGCGGATGGCGAGGACCGTGATGCCGGCCTCCAGGCCGCCCGCTCCGCCCAGCAGATGTCCGGTCATGGACTTGGTGGAGCTGACGGCCACTTTGTAAGCGTGTGCGCCGAAGCAGCGTTTGATAGCGGCGGTTTCGACGCGGTCGCCGAGTTCAGTGGAGGTGCCGTGCGCGTTGATGTATTCGATCTGCTCCGGCTGCAGGCCGGCGTCGCGCAGCGCGTTGCGCATCACGCGGAAAGCGCCCTCGCCATCGGGCGGCGGCGAGGTGACGTGAAAGGCGTCGGCGCTCATGCCGTATCCGATGATTTCGGCCATGATTCGCGCACCGCGCCGCACGGCATGATCGAGTTCTTCCAGCACCAGGATGCCGGAGCCTTCGCCGACCACAAATCCATCGCGGTTGAGGTCCCAAGGACGGGAGGCGCGCTGGGGTTCGTCATTGCGCGTCGAGAGCGCGCGCATGGCCGCGAACCCGCCAATCCCCATGGGGGTGATGCAGGCTTCGGTGCCGCCGCAAATCATGACATCGGCATCGCCGCGCTGGATGAGGCGGAAGGAGTCGCCGATGGAATGCGCGCTGGTGGTGCAGGCAGTGGCGGTGGCCGAATTCGGGCCCTTGGCGCCGTTGCGGATGGAGACGTAGCCGGAAGCCAGGTTGACGATGGTTGCCGGAATGAAAAATGGGGATATGCGCCGGGGACCATGCTCCAGCAGCGTCTGGTGTTCGCGCTCGATGACCTCGAATCCGCCAATGCCGCTGCCGATGTAGACGCCCACATTTTCGGCGTCGGCGGGGTCCACGTGCAGGCCCGCTGAACTCGTGGCGCAATCCGCCGCCGCGATGGCGAACTGGATGAAGCGCCCCATCTTCTTGATTTCTTTTTTTTCGATGTAGAGGCTCGGCTCGAATCCTTGGATCTCCCCGGCAATGCGGCAGGAAAAGAGGTGGGCGTCGAACGCCGTGATGGGTCCGATGCCGCTTTTGCCCGCCAGTACGCCCTGCCAGGTTGCTTCGGTCCCGATGCCTACGGAGGACAGCAAGCCCACACCGGTTACGACCACTCTGCGTGACACGCAAATACTCCTGGGGAAAAAGCCCCGCCGCTACTTCTTGGCCGACTTGTTCTCGATGTAAGTGACAGCGTCCTTGACGGTGGCTATTTTTTCGGCGTCCTCGTCGGGAATTTCCAATTCAAAGGCTTCTTCGAAGGCCATGACCAGTTCTACGATGTCGAGCGAATCGGCGCCTAGGTCGTCCACAAACGACGCATTGTCCTCCACCTGGGCTTCGTCCACCCCCAGTTGCTCGACGATAATCTGCTTCACCCTCTCGGCGATTGATGCCATACTTCCTCCTGGACTATTCGAAACTCCTGATTCTAGCCGCCTTCGTTACATTCCGCAAGTTGAAAGAATCAGCCGCAGATGCACGCAAATGCGCGCGGATAAATCAACTGCTGTTAGATACTGTAGCATCAAGACGGCCCTTTGCGAGGCGCACCTGGATGGCGGAGGCGGGCGGGGCGGCGGCGCTGTCTTTGACGATGGCGCCGGACTGGTTGGTGACGATGGCGTAGCCGCGATCCAAGATCAGGAGGGGGCTCAGTTGGGAAAGCTTTGCGGAGAGCCGCTCGACGGCGCCCCGGCGGCGGGCGATCTGCCAGCGCAGGGCTTGCGCGGTGGCGGCGTGGGCGGCGTCGAGGCGGCGGCGGTCGGCCGCGAACCGGGGGCGGAGGTCGAAATATTGGAGGCGGGAGGCCAGTGAACGTTGGCCGCGGGCGTAGCGTTCGAGCCGCGTGCGCACTAGATCGCGCAGGCGGAACTCCAGTTCGTCGACGCGCTGCGCCTGGCGGCCCATGGCACGATGCAGCAGTCCCAGGGGACGCTCGATCGCTTGCTGCTGCCAGCGGCGCGCCAGCGCGGCCAGGTAATACCGCATGGCGTGGGCCAGCTTTTGCTCGCGGCCGGCGATGCGGTCCAGCAGTTCCTGGCGGGTGCACACGATCATCTCGGCGGCAGCCGAGGGCGTGGGAGCCCGCAAGTCGGCCACGAAATCGGCAATGGTCACATCGGTTTCATGGCCCACGGCGGAGACTAACGGTACCGCGCAGCGCGCGATGGAGCGGGCCACGGCTTCTTCGTTGAAGGTCCACAGGTCTTCGAGCGAGCCGCCGCCGCGGGCTACTATCACGAGTTCCGCCCAGGGGTTTCGGCTGAAGTAATCGATCCCGCGGCAGATTTCTTCCACGGAGCCTTCGCCCTGCACCAGCGCGGGGAAGAGCCGGATGTGGAGACCGGGAAAGCGGCGCGACAGGATCTGCACCATGTCGGAGATGACCGCGCCGCGCGGCGAGGTGACGATGCCGATGCGTTGGGGGTAGCGCGGTAGTGCGCGCTTGCGGGCCGGTTCGAAAAGGCCCTCTTCCGCTAGTTTCTTCTTGAGTTGTTCGAAGGCGAGCTGGAGCGTGCCATGACCCAGAGGCTCCAGCAATTCGACGATGAGCTGATATTCGCCGCGCGCCTCAAAGACATCGATGCGGCCGCGTGCCAGCACGGCAAGACCGTCCTGCGGCTTGAATTTCCAATAGCGATGCGCGGAGCGGAAGGCTACGCCGCGCACCTGCGCCTGCGCCTCCTTCAGGGTGAAGTAGTAGTGGCCGCTGGGGGCTAGTTTCACGCCGGACATTTCGCCGGAAACCCACACGTCGGGGAACTCGTTCTCCAGCGCGGCACGGATGGCGGAGTTCAGCTCGCTGACAGAGTAGACGCGGCGGGCGGGGGCAAAGTCGAAGGCGAACTGGTCCACTATTCGATAATAACCGTTGTGGGGCGGGCGTCCACGCCTGCAGCGGGTCTCTAGGCCCGCTCCTGAAGGTGATACGCTTGGCGGTCCACGCCACGAATGGGGACCTCTGCGGAACAACAATGCGCCTCGGGGCCAACGGGCGGTGGGACGGTCTTCAAAATCACCCGGCTGGCACGTTGACGACGCTATTCAGCTTCGATGGCACCGGGAGGCGTTGCCCTACATCGGGAGGCGAGTCCTCGGATAGTGGTGATTCTATCCTGACATGGCAGGCTCATGCCGTACGATTTCGCACATTTATGCGCCACGGCGGAAAGATGATAAAAAAGGCCGAACCGTAAGGTCCGGCCTTTTCATCGCCGACCGGGGAGGCAGCCAGCACTGAATGTCACTATCGCTATTTCACGACGTCAACAGTGACCGTAGTCGTATGTGTCACGCCTCCGCCCGTGCCAGTTATGGTGATCGTGCGGGTTCCGAGCGCCGCCTTGCCCACCTTGACAGTCATGGTTGACGTTCCTGCGCCCGGCGCCGCGATGGAGCTAGGGGCGAAGGACACACCTATGTTGGCTTGGGCCGCCGCAGACAACGCAATCGCGGCGTTGAAACCGCCAGAAATAGTGGTGGTGATCGTGGAGGTTCCGGAACTGCCCCTGGCAACGGTAATCGATGAAGGCGAGGCGCCGATGGTGAAGTTGGGAGTCGATGAGGTTCCGGCAAGCGCGTTGATAAGGTTGGCCCCGTTCGGGCTGCCCCAGCCGCTCGCCAAATCGTAACCGACGGTTGCCGGAAAGCCATTGCTGCCGCTAGTGATGTCGTGGAAATCGGTGTCATAGCTCGAGCTCAAACCAATGGTATAAAGAGCCGGATTGATGAAACCGAGCGGCTTGCCGCCGTTCAAGGCTATTTGTTCATTGGTGAGAGCCAGGTAACCGGCCCACATGGGCGTCGCAAAACTGGTACCGCCATAGAGGTTAGCGCTGCAGGTAGTTTGGTCGGCACAGACATAATAAGTATAATTAGAGTTTCCCGAAACGTCCGGGCCGTTGCGAAGCGTCTGCGAACAATCGGCGCAGCCCGCGGCTGCGGTCGTCTGCCAGGTGGGAATCGGAGTGCCGCTCGGCGAAATACCGCCGCCGCCGTGGACCCAAACGGTTTCAGAGGCCCACGCGCCGCCCGCGCCGGTGGTCTCTAAATCCGTCCCGCCCACCGTGGTGACATATGCAGAGTCCGCTGGCCAAACCGTGGAACGCGCAGTCCAGTGGCCGCTGTCACCGGCCGCTTGAAAGTAGTTCTGACCCTGCATCGCGAACTCCTCGAAGTATGGGTCGTCGGTAGTGGGATCCGCCGGTCTCCATGTCCACGAAGAGCTCAATTGCGCGTTCAGCGGACTGGCCGTCGCCATCGCATTAAGAATGCCGGAGTCGTCCAGGGGATCGCCAGATCCTATGTACATTACCAAGCTGGACAATCCCGGGGCCATGCCGATTGACTGAGTCATGTCTATGGTCTGCTCGGTGTCGTCACAGCCGTCCGATTCGAGGCAACTCGTGCTGCTCCCATCGACCGATAGGAGAGTTATAGGGACATTGTTCGTCTGGCCCGCGTTCTTGAAATATGTATCCAGGTCGGCCAAATCGGTGCCCAGATACTCCAGCAATCCGAGCGACTGGCCGGCGCCGGTGAGAGCCGTTCCACCGTAGTATGCCGCCCGCATGTCGCTGCCGCAAAAAGAGGCCGACGGGCAGGAGCCGGTAGTGGCATCCGGCTGCACACCCGGAGGCCTGGACACCAGCGCGGGCTTCGGGATGGAATAGTTGTCCAGCCCCGAAACATGCCACAGCGGGAATGAAAGATCCGGCGTGGGTTCCCGGTCCGGAGAGTAGAAGGTGCGGTTTTCGGTGGGATGCTGGTAAACACCCATGGTCACATGGAGGGCGCCCTCAACGTTAGCCACCGGTCCCTTGACATCCACGTTCATGCGATTGCGGGAAGTGCCAACCACCGTAAGGCCGTGTGTTTCCGCGAAATTCACCACGGCGTCATAATCCGCCTGGCTCGGACCAAACCTGTCGGTGAACTCCTCTACCGTGAGGAACTGGCGGTAAGACGGGCTGGCAGGATCGTAGAGGTCATGCAAAAGGCTCTGCAACTCTGCCTGGTTGCGGTGCGGCAAAACAAGAACTAAGCGCATGGGCTGCGTTCGAGTAAGGCGCCCGACGGACTTCGCCTGACCGTTGGCGACCACGTCACGCACGTGACGCGTCAACGGGGGCGGTGACTGCGCCTGGCAAACGGTATTCATGACCGCCACAGGCGCGAAGATTGCTAGCAAACAAGTACGTAATTTTCGAAACATGGTTTCTCCTCTTGCCCGGTATCGGGTGGTTGTGTTTTCAGCTGTCGGCCAGGCTGTTAAACACGGAGTCTCCTTCTCGACCTCAGGAGATGCCGCCAATTGTGACCAGGACCCAATTCTTGCACCCAAGACCTCTGGCTAAATTAGTATACACCCCACCATGGGCGCTTTCTAATTTTTGGCTACTGTTTTACATTTGGATTCCGGTAATCTCCGGTGGCCTGAGCCGTAAAAAAAGGAAAACAGGCGGCGCTGCGCTGTCCGGATGCCAGCCTATAATGGCTATCATGGGGGAGATGGAAGCTGCGGTGGGTGCCAAGCCGTCCGCGACGGACCCGAACCGGAAGAAGCTTGAAGAACTCGCCCGCCTGGGCTGGTATCACAGCATGGAACTGCCCGACGGTCGGGTAATTCCCGGATTCCAGAGCCTGGAGGTCTTACGCAAGCGCTTGGCGCAGTTTCCCGTTCCAGGCGATTTGCGCGGCAAACGCGCGCTGGACATCGGCGCCTGGGACGGCTGGTTCAGCTTCGAGTTGGAGCGCCGCGGGGCGCAGGTGATGGCGGTGGATTCCACGCCCTTCGAGCGCTTCCGCATCGCGCGCGATTTGCTGGCGTCGCAGGCCGAATACCGCATCGACGACGTTTGCCGCCTCTCGCCCGCCAAGATCGGCACCTTCGATATCGTGATGTTCCTGGGCGTGCTGTACCATTTGAAGCATCCCCTGCTGGCGCTGGAAAAGGTGTGCGAGCTATCGACGGACATGGTCTGCGTGGAGTCGTTCGTCAGCGGCGATAGCGCCGACCCGGCGGCCAAGCCGTCGATGGAATTCTACGAAACCACGGAGTTGTGCGGCCAGTTCGACAATTGGGTGGGGCCGAATACCGCTTGCCTGCTGGCCATGTGCCGCACCGCCGGGTTCGCCCGTGTGCAGTTGGAAAGCGTGCTGGACCATCGCGCGCACGTCACCTGCTACCGCCGTTGGCCGGAAATCGAAAACCAGCGGGAGCCGGCGCCCTACCTGACATCCGTCGAGAACGCCGTCACGCGCGATCGCAAATTCTCCGGCGCCAACGACGACTACGTGTCGATCTGGTTTAAGAGCCCGCGCGCGAACCTCACGCCCGCCGATGTGCTGCCGCGCATCGGCCCCTACGGGTCGCATCCCGTCTTCCTGCAGCACACCGGCGGCGATGGCTGGCAAGTGAACTGTAAAATGCCGCCCGGCCTGGCGCCCGGCTGGCATCCGGCCACCTTGCGCACCACGGACAGCGCGTGGGGAAATCCCGTGCGCATTGGCGTGGATCTCACCGCTGAACAACGCCGCCAGCGTCCCGCGGGCCCGGCCTCCGACATGCGCATCGCCATCGCGACGGACGGCAAGACCTGGGAGCGCAACCTGGTCCACACAGGCCTCAATAGCTGCATCTCGCTGTGGGTTTCGGGATTACCTGAGGAAGCCGCCCGGGACGGCATCGAGGTTTGGCTGGATGGCGACGACCTGCCGGTCGTGTTCCTTTCGGCGCCCGACCGGGAGGGTTTGCGGCAAATCAACGCCATGCTTCCTTCGGGCGCGCAGCCGGGCGACTACTCCGTTGCGGCCGGCATTGGCAGCACTATCTCGGCCCCGGTTCCAGTGAGGCTGGTCTGAAATGCCAGCTGACCGTGCCGCGGGCGACCCATTGTTCTACGAACTGGTGCAGCGCCAAGTCGAGTTGCTTTCCACCAAGGGCTGGTATCACAGCATCGAACTGCCCGATGGCCATGTGATCCAGGGCATGATCGGCGTGGATGCGCTAAAGGAGCGCCTGGCTGCATTTCCCATCCCAGCCGACCTCACCGGCAAACGAGTGCTCGACGTGGGCGCTTGGACCGGCTGGTGCAGTTTCGAGATGGAACGCCGCGGCGCGCAGGTGATGGCTGTCGATTGCGTGGAATTCGAAGAATTTCGCGAAGCGCACCGCATGATCGGCTCCCAGGTCGATTACCGCATTCTGGATGTCGAGGAACTGACTCCGCAGAGCGTCGGCCTCTTCGACTACGTGTTGTTTTTCGGCGTGCTCTATCACCTGCGGAATCCGCTGTTGGGGCTGGAGAAGATCTGCGCTGTTACCAAAGACACGGCGCTCGTGGAATCGTTCGTCACGGACGATGGGTCGGCGCCCTGCACGACTGCTTGCACAATGGAGTTCTACGAAACCAACGAATTGGGTGGGCAGATCGACAACTGGTTCGGCCCCAGCGTGCAGTGCGCGGCGGCGCTCTGCCGTTCCGCGGGATTCGCGCGGGTGAACCTCGAATACGTATCCGAGCGCCGCGCCGGGTTCACTTGCCACCGCCGCTGGGATCCACCGCCGTCGAATCCCACGGAAACCGCGCCGCTGCTCTACTCCGCAGTGAACAACCGCACGAACGACGTCCAGTTTCATCCTGGCAAGGACGAATACATTTGCGTGTATTTCCGGAGCGACGCACCGGACCTGACCCGCGACCGCCTGCTGGTCGAAATCGACGGGTACGGCGCACCGGTGCTGGTGCTGGTGAATCTGCGCGGCCAGGAATGGCAGGCCAATTTGCGCGTGCCTCCGGGTCTCGCCGAAGGTCCCCACAACGTGCGCCTGCGAACAGCGCAAAGCCCATACAGCAACATCTTCCAAATATGGAGGGCGGGCTATGGCCCGCGCGGGGCTTCGGTTCCGCCCGCCGAGCCAAGCGAAATCACTCAACCGCCGCCGGAGATCTACGAAGTGACCAACGG
>Ga0070761_10001117_pt1 | contig 16837 bp, 14 predicted proteins | sample HubBroMetageREF1_FD_66724 | JGI IMG/M metagenome (GOLD analysis project Ga0070761, IMG submission 66724) | Reference soil microbial communities from the Hubbard Brook experimental Forest, New Hampshire, USA - Hubbard Brook CCASE Soil... | ecosystem: Environmental > Terrestrial > Soil >... | reverse complement strand
GCCACCAAAGTTGACCGCTCCGCCTGCTACATGGCGCGCTATGTCGCGAAAAATCTCGTAGCCGCCGGCCTGGCCACGAAAGTAGAAGTTCAGCTGGCCTACGCCATCGGCGTCGCCGAACCCGTTTCCGTAATGGCCGACACCTTCGGCACCGGCACAATCCCGAATTCGCAGATCACCGAACTGATCCGCGCATTCTTCAAGCTGACTCCCAAGGGCATCATCGAGACGCTCGACCTGCGCCGCCCGATTTTCCGGCCCACCGCGTCCTACGGCCACTTCGGCCGCACCGGCCCCGGCTTCACCTGGGAACGCACCGATAAAGCCGATGCCATCCGCAAAGAAGCCAGCACCCGCGGCGCGGTTGCACTCTCTCGAGGTTAAGTCGCGCCGGCGTCCCGCCGGCTCCATTCGGTTTTGACTTTGTAGCGGCTGCCTTTAGGCGGGAGAAGTTGACTTAAGGTTTTCTCTGCGCCCTCTGCGTCTCTGCGGTAAAAAAGGGTTACGGCTTACATCAAGCAATCCAAAACTTAAAGGGAGTCTCCAGTGGAAACAGCAACTACCAAACTAGCCGGCGACGTAAAAGACATCTCTCTCGCGGAAAAAGGCAAACGCAAGATCGAATGGGCCAATCAGCAAATGCCCGTCCTGCAATTAATCCGCAAACAATTCATCAAAGACCAGCCCCTGAAGGGCGTCCGCATGTCCGCGTGCCTGCACGTCACCAGCGAAACCGCGAATCTTGCGATCACACTTCGTGACGGCGGCGCCGACGTAGTCCTCTGCGGCTCGAATCCGCTTTCGACGCAAGACGAAGTCGCCGCATCGCTCGTAAAAGATTACGGCATTCCCACTTACGCCATCAAAGGCGAGGACAACGCCACCTACTACGCGCACATCGCCGCGGCCATTGACCACAAGCCGCAGATCACCATGGATGACGGTGCCGACCTGGTCACCCAACTCCTCACCAAGCATCCCGACCTCGTCAAAGGCGTCATCGGCGGCACCGAAGAAACCACCACCGGCGTCATCCGCCTCCGCGCCATGGCCAAGGACGGCACGCTGAAGTATCCCGTCATCGCCGTGAACGACGCGCTCACCAAGCACCTCTTTGACAATCGTTACGGCACGGGCCAGTCCACTCTCGACGGCATCATTCGCGCCACCAACATGCTGCTCGCGGGCATGCGTGTGGTCGTTGCCGGCTACGGCTGGTGCGGACGCGGCGTCGCCATGCGCGCCAAAGGTCACGGCGCAGACGTGATCGTCACCGAAATCAACCCGACGCGCGCCCTCGAAGCCATCATGGACGGTTTCCGCGTAATGCCCATGGCCGATGCCGCCAGAATCGGCGAAATTTTCGTCACCGTCACCGGCAACAAATCCGTAATTGCGCAAGAGCACTTCGAAAAAATGAACGATGGCGCCGTAATCTGCAATTCCGGCCACTTCAACGTCGAAATTGACATCGCCGCCCTGGAAAAGCTGGCCAGCTCCAAAAAACCAGCCCGCCCCTTCGTGGACGAATACGCCATGAAAGACGGCCGCAAAATTTATCTCCTCGGCGAAGGCCGCTTGATCAACCTAGCCGCCGCCGAAGGCCACCCAGCCGTGGTGATGGATATGAGCTTCGCCAACCAGGCCCTCGCGTCGGAATACATGGTGAAAAACGCGAAAGACCTGAAGCCGCAAGTCTACTCAGTCCCCGAACCCATTGACCGCCAGATTGCCAAGCTGAAACTGGAATCCATGGGCGTCCACGTAGACAAACTGACAGCCGACCAAGAACACTACCTGGCCAGCTGGTCCGAAGGCACGTAGCCCTTTGTGGCACAGACAATTTTGTCTGTGCAAGCTGCCGCAAGGCGTGTAGTCCGCGTGTCGGGCATTTCACCCTCGCGTTAGCCACGCCCACCGCGCAGCCAATAATTCCGCAGGGGCGGGTCCCGCAAAGCGGGACCCGCCCCTTTTTTTCGCCACTCGAATTGGTAGGGGCGCTGCTTGCTGCGCCCCATCTTGCCACGATTCCGGTCGGCTGGCTCCCAACTTCTAACCCTCAGCTGTCAACGCTGTCCAACCGCTGTTACCGTGAATGCATCGAGGAATTCCAATGGCGAAGAAGAAAACCGGACTGGAGAAGGCCGTGGAAGGCGCCGCTAAGCTAATCCAGGCGCAACTCGACACATTGCCGGTAGAAGTCGCGAAGAAAAAAGTGAAGGAACTGCAAGATGTCGCTGCCTCTCACCGCCATAAGGCCTGATTCGACAACATCACGGCGTACCGGAATGGCCTGCCTGCAGGAGCCCTGCCGCCACAACGTCTTGGCCTTTATACTTTTGACTGTAAACTCTCGACTGTTAACTCCTTTGCCTCCCTCACCCGCCCCCGCCACTCCGATGTACACACAGCATCGTTTGCATTCTCTCGGCGGTCTCTCTAAAATACGCAGATGAATTTTTTGCACAAGAACGCGTGGCGAAAATCGCCGGAGACGCCGAACCTTGGCCCGGCCGTTGTCCAGGCCCTCATCGCTGCATCAAGCACGCTCGATCCCGTTCTAATCGCTACCCAAATATTAGAACTCGCCGTAACTCATTCAAAACAAACGACAGCGACCTGTTCTAATCGCTACTTTTTCGGCACTTTCCACGCCGAATCGCGCGCGTTCGAGCGCAATCCACGCCCGCAGGAAGCACCTTCTAACCGCAAATCTTCGCAATCAACACCACCCCTAGCCCCCACAAAACAAAGCATCGCCACCGTCTCTAATCGCCAAAATATGCATGGTTGCGTTTTCGCGAATCTCGCTCACTCAGCTCCCAATTTCCAGCCCACTGTCGCCCTCCGGACCCCTCGCGCATGATGCAAGACTGGGCTGCCTGGGCAATCGAGACGGCCAAGCGCCGTGGAGCCACCTACTCCGACGCGCGTGTAATGGACATCCGCCAGCGCGAAATCGGCACCAAAAACGGCGAAGTCGGTACGCTCGTCGAATCCGAAACGCTAGGCATCGGCATCCGGGTGATCGCCGGCGGCGCCTGGGGATTCGCTTCCACTGATCGCCTTACGCGCGAAGGCGTGCAAGCCTGCGCCGCGGAAGCGGTTGCCATCGCCAAAGCTTCAGCCCTCGCGAAACGCGCCGACGTGGCCCTCGCCCCCGAAAAACCGCACGTGGACACCTGGCAGAATCCGTTCCTCAAAGATCCTTTCCGCATTCCCGTCGAGCGCCAGATCGCCGTGCTGCTCGCGGCCGACAAAGAAATAATGCGCGAGAAAGGCGTCACGCTCGCCGAAGGCTCCATGTCCTTCAAGCGCATTGACCAGCTTTTCGTCTCCAGCATCGGCTCCGTGATTCATCAAGTGAAAATGCATTCCGGCGCGGGAATCGTCGCGACGAGTTTTGCCGGAACCGAAATTCAGAAGCGCTCTTATCCCAATAGTTTTGGCGGCCAGCACACTCTTCAGGGCTACGAGCTGGTAGAAGCTCTCGATCTTGTGGGGAATGCCCAGCGCACCGCCGAAGAATCCGTCGCGCTACATACCGCCGCGCAATGTCCCGAAGGCACCAAGACAATAATCCTCGGCGGCTCGCAACTCGGCCTGCAGATTCACGAATCCATCGGGCACCCCATCGAACTCGACCGCGTACTCGGACAGGAAGCGAATTTTGCGGGCATGAGTTTTCTCACCATCGAAAAATTGCGCAAATTAAAGTATGGCTCGGACATCGTCAACGTTGTCGCCGACGCGCGCCTCGAACACGGCCCCGGCCTCGGCACCTTCGCTTACGATGACGAAGGCGTCCCCGCGCAATGCACGCCCATCATCACCGACGGCCTCTTCACCGGATACCTCAGCAATCGCGAGCTGGCTTCGGCCATCGGCGAAACGCGCTCCGGCGGCACCATGCGCACCGAATCCTGGAATCGCCTGCCGATGATTCGCATGACCAACATCAGCATCAATCCCGGCACGTGGAGTTACGACGATCTGATCGCCGATACCGACGACGCGATTCTGATGGAAACCAACCGCTCGTGGTCCATTGACGATCGCCGCTATCATTTTCAATTTTCCACCGAGATCGGCTGGGAAGTGAAAGGCGGCAAGCTCGGCCGCATGATAAAAAATCCCAGCTACAGCGGCATCACCACCGAATTCTGGAACAGCTGCGACGCCGTCTGCTCGCGCGACCACTGGACCCTCTGGGGCACGCCCAATTGCGGCAAAGGCCAGCCAATGCAAACCATGGGCACAGGCCACGGTGCATCCCCGGCCCGTTTCCGCAACATTAAAGTAGGAGTCGCCTTTGCAAAATAAGCATCGTGGTAAAGCCACTCCTGGCTGTGCTCCCGCCGTCGCAGTTGCTTTTGAAGTTGTAGCGGCCGCCTGCTTTTTAGGCGGGCGTTCTTGATCTGGTCGTTGAATTTGTAGCGGCCAGCTTTAGCCGGGCGCCTTTGACTTTACGCAGCGGTTGCGCGCAAGCAAAAACCTAAAAATGGCAAAAGCCAAGAAAAAATCGACGACTAACCGGCCGCGGAAAGCTTCCGCACCGCAATCCTCGAACCATCCCAGTGGCGCCCGCTTCACCGCAGCCGAACTCGAGCACATTGCTGACCGCATCATCCGCTGGAGCGACGCGGACGAAACCGAAGTCGAGATTGATGCAACGGTAGACGCGCTGACGCGCTTCGCCAACAACACCATCCACCAGAACGTCGCCGAACACACCCTGGGCATTTCCGTCCGCGCCGTGGTAGATGGCCGCACGGCGCGCGCCACCACCAACAAAACCGATGAAGAATCTCTCCGCCGCGTGCTCGCCGCCGCAGTCAGCCTCGCGCGCAACGAACCCGAAAATCCTGACCTGCTTCCGATGCTCGGCCAGCAGAAATATCAGAAGGTCTCGCACTTCTATCGCTCCACGGTCGCGGCCACTCCGCAGGATCGCGCCCGCGCCGTCGCCCGCGTTTGCAAAATGGCGGACGCCGCGAGCCAAACCGCCGCCGGAATTTTCACCACCGGCTTCGTGCAAACCCTGCTCGCAGATTCCAAAGGCCTCGTCGCGCGACACGACCACACCCGCGCGGAATTTTCCGTCACGATCCTCGAGGACAATTCCTCCGGCTGGGCCAAAGCGAACTCCGCGGACATTCTGAATATTGACCCGGAAGCACTATTCGAAAGCGCCAGCGAAAAAGCTGCGGGCTCGCGCAAACCGCAAGAACTTGCGCCCGGACGCTACACCGCAATTCTCGAGCCGCCGGCCGTGCTCGATCTGGTCGGCTCGATTTTCTATGATTTTGCCGGCACCGCGATTCTCGACAAGCGTTCCTGCCTAAACGATCGCCTGGGCAAAAAGATTTTCGGCGACAACATCACCCTGTGGGACGATGTCTATCATCCGCTGCAAATCGGCGCGCCGTGGGATGGTGAAGGCTTGCCGCGGCAAAAAGTTTTGCTGGTGGACCGCGGCGTGCCAAAAAATCTCGTCTATTCGCGCGCCACCGCGAAACAAATGAAAACCAAACCCACCGGCCACGGCTTCACTCTGCCGAACGAATTCGGCGAAGCCCCCATGAACCTGGTATTTTCCGGTGGCGATAAATCTGTGGACGATATGATTCGCTCGACAGAGCGCGGCATTCTGGTCACGCGCCTCTGGTACATCCGCGAAGTAGACCCCTACGAAAAAGTCCTGACCGGCATGACCCGCGACGGCACGTTCCTCATCGAGAATGGCCACGTAGCCGGCGGCATCCGCAACTTCCGCTTCAATCAAAGCGTCATCGAAGCGCTCGCGAACGTCGAGATGCTAGGCCCCGCCGTGCGCGCCGCCGGTGAAGAATCATTCGAAATGGTAGTCCCGGCGATGAAGATCAACAATTTCCATTTCAGCGAAGTAACAAAATTCTGAAATGTCGCCGCGCACAGTTGAACATTGCGGCTCGCAGCGCTGCGACGCGAACCAGCGCATCGCGGGTCGAGGCGGCGCTCAGCCATCGGGTCAATTACACAACACCGCAGGTCGAGGGCATTTTGGAGTGCGGCGGCTTGCCGCCGCTTTGGTTGGCGCGAAGCTTGCTTCGCGTGCAGTGACTGCGCGCGTAGCTGATGTCGTGCGGAGCAATCCTCACTTCCATGAAAGAAGATGCGGTTTTCCGAAGGCAAAAACGGAAGCTGTTACTTGGTGAACTGCAGGCTGGTAATAGCCCGCGAAATCACGTTCTCCTGGATCTGCACCAGGTCAGTATCCGCGAGAGTCATCCCGAAAATCGTGTACACGCGCTCGCCGTGGGGAATGTAAACCACAACTCCTGACCAGTCGCGCGAATCCACGCTGCCGCGAAAATGCCGCTCCGTTGCCGAGACGCCTGAAATCATCACCTGCTTCTCGCCTAGCGGACGGAAGTTTTCCATTACTTCGTGCAGGCGCTGTTCCGTCGCGGCAATATCGTTCGCCAGCGACTTGCCAGTCGGCGCTTGCCCAATCAGCAGATAAGTATTCTGGTCATCCGTTCCCAGCGCCGTAATCGATCCCGGCAATATCGTGCGCGCACCCTCAATCAGTTTCCACGTCGGCGGTTTGTACATCCGAAAACCGTAAGTGTCGTTCGTGTAGAGATTGCCGCTAACTTCCTCGCGCATCGGTTCAGGCGCAGCAGGTTTCGGCGCGGGCGCACCCGACGTATTCGTTGCGCTCGACGTCGCCGATGTGCTCGACGCAGCGGACGCGGGCTGCGCGGAATTCGTCGCTGATGTAGTTGGACTGTCTGTGTGCGGATACTCTTCGATCGAGCTCGTCGCAGAGTCAGTCTCCGGAACTTTCGCCAGCGGCGCTGCGGAAGCGCGCTCGACCTTCTCCGGCTTCGCGATCGCCGGCGCGGCAACAGGTGTTTTGGCGGCTGCAGATTCAGTCTTCTTCGCCGCGTCCGCAGCGGACTTCTTCGGAGTCGCGGGCTCCGGCTTCTTCGCTCCGTCCGAATCCGGTTTCTTCGCGCTGTCCAGTTCCGGTTGCTTCGCGGGATCCGTGACCGTGATGGAGACGACCTGATCCTTCTGTACCACGGCGAATCCGTAGCTGGTTTTCACCTTGAAGGAATTGTCCTCGAAGCCGACGATCGTGCCGTTGATCTTCGAGCCGTCCTTCAGCTTGATTTCGTCCGCGCGCGCAGGTGCGACCAATTGCAGCACAGCGAGCGCGGCTAGGCCGGCGACGGATGCAATCTTGCGATTCATGTGTTCGAGTATCGCGCCGGAACGCGCGAGCGGCAAGGGCGCGCGCAGTGTCGTTGCTTGGTTAGTCAGCAAGATGCACAAACTGCTCCTGGCAACGTGCCGAAAAGCGTCGGACGATGCGGCGGCTACAACCCTTCGCGGTGTGCTCAGTACTTTGTGCGGGTCGATGTCACTTCTTGGCGCGACGGCGTTTGGTCGAGTCGCGCGATCTGGCCGGTGATTGCGGTTTAGGCTTTGCGGTAGAGGGAATCGCGCGCAGTTCGTGTTGCAACAGCGCGAATTCGGATTCGAGAGCGCGCAATCCCGCCGAAGCTTCGCGCAAGTTGCCCGCGCGGCCCAAAGCTTCCAGATTGCGCGCGGACGCGACGGCTTTTGGCGCGCCAAAAACGGCGAGAGAGCCTTTGAGCAGGTGCGCGGCGCTTGCGAGTTCCGCGGCGTCCTCCTTCGCTACTGCGCTGCGAATACGCGCCAGCGCTTTCGGAGCATCGGCGAGGAATGTTGCCGCGAGGGAGCGAATCAGCTTTTCATTTCCTCCCGTGGTGCGGCGCAGATGTGTCGCGGCATCCTCGGAATCTGTTTGCGTATTTGCGGCAGAATCAGCCGGTGTCTGCGGCGCTGCGGACGGCGCGGCAGCTGCAGTTGGTTCTGCAGAGCGTTCGGTGTGCGCGGCGGTCGAATGAAGATTCTGCACAGCCGATTCGACGGCTTTGTAGAGCGTCTTCACCTCGACCGGCTTCGCAAGCGCTGCGTCCATTCCTGCTTCCCGGAAACGATGTTCATCGTCCGCGGTGGCATGGCCGGAAATGCCGATGATGATCTGATGTTTTCCAGTGGTGGCTTCACGTTTCCGAATCGCAGCGGTAGTTTGCAGCCCGGTCATGCCGGGCATTTCTTCGTCGAGCAGCACCACGTCGTAGCTGTGCTTTTCCAACGCGGCGAGAGCTTGGCGGCCATCGGCCACGCCTTCGACGACGTGGCCGCGCTTCTTCAATAGCTCGATGACCAGGTCGCGATTGAGTTCCGCATCCTCGGCGACGAGTATGCGCAGCGATTTTTCGGCTTTCTTGTGCGTGTGCGGCTTTTCTTTGTCCACGGATTTGCCCCGCGATGCGACAGCTGCCATATTCTCCGCGGTTTGCGCCGCGCGAGGCAAGCGGAACCAGAATCGCGAGCCGCCGCGCCGGCGAGTTTCCGCGCCGATAGCGCCGCCCCAGCGCTCCACGGTGATCTTGCAGAAATAAAGTCCCAGGCCAGCTTTGCCGGCGTGCGCCTTGCCCTTGGAAAAAAGCGCGAAAAGTTGGTCGGGGCGCTGATCAGGCGGCAAGCCTGGACCTTCGTCATCTACGAATGCGAGCACGAAGCCGTCGTAATTTTCCAAACCGATTGTGACCGCGCTTCCTTGCGGCGCGTAACGCATGGCGTTTTCGAGCAGATTGCCGAAGATGCGATCAATGCGCGAAGAATCGCCCACCACGCGCCAGCCCTGCGAACCGCCCGCGTGAGCGCCCAGCGACAAGTGAATTTGGCGATCGCGAAATGCGGGAGAAAATTCCTCGATTGCTTCTTTGGCGCGGGCCAGCAGGTCCGGCGCTTCCGTGGGACTGGTGTCACGTGTTTGCTGAGCGGCGAGGTCGCTGGAAAAAGCTTCGAGGATGCCGCGAATCATCAGCTCCTGGCGCTGCGATTCGCGCTCGCCGGCCTTCACGTATTTGCGCAATGCGCCCGGGAGATTTTCGCGCGCCAGCAGATTGAAAACTCCATTCATGGCGCTGAGCGGTTGGGTCAGATCGTGCACGATGCAGTGCAGCAGAATCTCTTTCTTCTGAACTTCCTTGAGAAGCCTTTCGTGTTCGAGCAGGGAATTGCGGGCGGTCTGAAACCACTGCTGCTGTTGGCCAAAGGTTTCCGAGAGGTTTTGCAGCAGCAGAATTCGTTTGCCGTCGAGCGAGCGGGCGGCAGCTTCCAGAGGAATTTCGCGGCCATCGGCACCGCGTTCGATCCAATTGCCGGAATTGACCGAGCCCGGCAAACGCGCGCGCCAGAATTCTTCGGCATCCACCAGGAAATTCTCGAGGAACGGCGATTTGTCGGCCAAGCCGATCAGCTGGTCGCTGTTGGGCTGCGCACCCCAAATATTGGAGCACCAGTCCGGCCATTCACCGAGCACGCGGAAATCCCCGTCGCCGAGATATTCAAACAACGCGTATCCCTGGCCGGCGAGGAAAGATTCGAAAATAGAATTTGCGGACACTTATTTGGCCTGCATCGCTTGCGCGAGTTGCAAGAAAGCTTTCTCGACGGCGTCGCCGGTTTTTGCGCTGGTGTGCTGTATTGTCCAGCCCGCCGCGGTCAATTGCGTTTCGTGGGCCGGATTAATTTCCCATTGATCGGTGAGATCGAATTTATTCAGCGCGAGCACGGCGGGAACTTTTCCGATTTCGGCCACCACTCGGTCGCTCAGTGCCAGCGCATCTTCCAGAGTTTGGCGGCGCGTGCCGTCTACGACTAGAAGATAGCCATGCATTCCGCGCAGGTAGGACATGCGCATTTTCTGAAACCCGTCTTCTCCATAAATATCCCACAGGACCAGGGTCAAATCCTCGCCACCAGCGTTCACAACTTTCTTATCCACTTTCACGCCGATGGTGGTGTGGTATTGCTCGTCGAACATGTTATCGACGAAGCGTCGTACCAAGCTGGATTTGCCGACGGAGAAGGAACCGAGCATGCAGACTTTTTTCTGGAGCATCCCGATGTCTCGCTCAGTTCGCGGGAGTAGCGCCGGCGGTTTCCGCGGCGGGCAGGGGAGAAACAGTGATCTTGAACGTTACGCTGCGATTCAGGCGGCGGCCTTCCTCAGTGCTTTCATCGTGCAGAGGCTGCGAAGTGCCGACGCCGCGCGGAAACAGGGTAGCGGATTTGACGCCGTGGCTTAGCAGTGCGGCACGAATTTGATCGGCGCGCTCACGACTCAAAGGAAGATTAGCGGCTTCGACGCCGGTGATATCGGTGTGCCCAACCAATTCGACGGTGACGGACTGGTGCATAGGCGCGGCCTGCGCGACAAGATCGCGAATATTTTTTTCAGCTTGCGTGAGATTGGTTTCCTGGCCGGCGTCCAGTTCGGCGCGGCCCAGAGGGAATAGCAGGACGACGGATTCGAGCGTACCCTTTAGCGCATTCAGTGCTTGCAAGTTGGAATTTTGCAAATGTGATTCGTCCAATTTGCTGACGCCGGCAATCCAGGGGCCTTTTTCTTCAAACTGCGCGATCCAATTCTGCGGGGCGCTGCCTTCAGGAATCAGCTCGCCGTTATTTGCTCTCAGGGTGACGCCGGCGGGAGGATGGAGCAACGCCGTGGCGCGGCGGGCGACGATGGTGTCGTCGAGCGAATAATAAGGTGCGAGTTGCAGGTCTGCGTTATCAGGATCGAGGCCGGCCTGCGAGACTAGTTTGTTGGGATCTTCGGCGAGCGGATCGCGGAAGCCCTGGACGTGGAATGTGCGGCCGTCTTTGACGGAGGAAACCACGACGATGCCGGGCTGTTTGCGCAACTCGGAAAGGAATCGCGACCATTCAAAGAGCAAGTAGCTGGAGTAGCCGAACCAACCGAGCGCCACCACGGCGGCGATGGTTCCTGCAATGATGGCGGCGCGCGGGCGTTTCCGATCCGCGGGCTTTTCGCGATATTGGGTTTCAAGCAGGCGCGCGATTTGCGATTCGGCGGCGCGGAACGGGCCAGGGTCGCCTTTGAAGTTGACCAAGGCGGAGCTGTACAGCCGCTGAATTTCTTCCAGCGTTTCTTGCATCGCCAGGTTATACGTTTCGGGCGCGTGGCCGCGAATCGCCGCGGCAATGACGGCGTTCGGTCCGCTGGCGACGCGAATCTGCAATTCGTCGAAGGTCATGTTGCCGAGATTTTCGGTTTTCCCAGACTGGAAAGAATCGCGCGCGAATTGTTGGATCGCGGAGAGCAGGCCGGCGACCATATCGGCATCTTGGGCAGGAGCGGAGTGAGCGACGACGTGATTCAGCACCAGGCCGGTTTCGCGATGAATCAGAAAAACCTGTTCGACGCGATAGAGCAGGCTGTGCATCAGCACAATTTCAGCAAACGGTCTGCCGGTGCGGAACGCTTCGATGCGCCATTGTATGCCGCGCCAGGAGAGACTGTGCTCGAGTGCTTCGTTGAAGGATTCAAGCATGCCGCGCAAAGTTTCGGCGATGGATTTGCGGATGGCCGGACCCATTACGGGGAAAAGCGCGTCGGCCAGAACGTGCGGATCGCGGCGCACAGATTCGCGCAGAGTTTCCTGAATGGTGGGAGCCAGCGCGTCGGCAAGGGCGAGATCATCGCCTTTCTCGCGGCGCATCTGAATGGCCTCGGCGACAACGACGCTGACGTCTTCGGTGCGTTTTTCTAGGTTTTCGAGGCGGTCCTGAATCGCGGCGATGCCTTCCTGCTCGGGCGCGACGATTAAGTGGCGCAGCTCTTCGAAGGCATGGTTGTTGTCCGTCGGTTTTTCCTGGGCCTGCGCCTCGAAGGCGCGGCGTTGCGCTTGCTCGGCCATATTGGGAGGATGAAAATCTCGGCGGCGGGTTCAGATGGCAACCCGCTGAATCCGCGCGCTAGCGATGCACGCGCCCACTAGTCTCCCGGCTGCGCGTGCGGATATTCTCGGGCTACTCTCCGGGCAGCTCGAATTTATTCTTCAGCCGCAGCGAGAATTCGTTGAACAAGTCGGCGAGGCCGGCGCGGTCGGTCTTCTCGTCGCGCAAGACTTCGACTTCGCGGTTCAGGGCCGCGGTGGAATCGCGGCGCAGCTTGTCAATTTCAGCGGAGACGGATTTCGAGTGCTCGAGCAGCTTGGCGCGCAGTTCCGCGTGGCCGTCGGACATCTGGTCTTCGAGCTGCGAGAGCTTTTTCTCGACGATTTTCGTGCCGTCCTTCATTTCGCGCGTCAGTTCTTTCAAGCCTTCCGAGCGCTCCGACTTTTCGGCCTTGATGCGCTGACCAAGGGAATCGGTTTCTTCCTTGATGTAGTTGCTGAGGGTGTCGAGGCGCTTGGTCATATCCTCGCGCAGAGTCTCGATGGCCTTGGTGACTGTCTCTTCCAGGCGAACGAAGCGCTTTTCGTAATCGCGCATCTGCGAGCCGAATAAGATGTCGCGGATCTTGTCAACATTGGCGCCTTCCGCATTCTCCTTGGCGGCTGAATTGTGCATTTTTGCGTCGGCGGGGGATGCCATTTTCCTACCTCTCCTTTGCAGGCCCTTACCGCGATGCCGGGGGGACCGTCGCGAGGAAGGGCGGGGCATTGGCGGACATTACTACGAATGGACGCGGCCCGCAATATACAGGTGGTTAACCTAGAGTGAAGGGCGAGTAGTAGAAGTTCTAGAACTGGGGCGTGTTGCAAAATGAGATGGTGGATGATTTGTGAGCGATGGGTACGGAGCGATCTCGGGGTTGAACCTGTAGCAAGTTGGGGCGCAGCAAGCAGCGCCCCTACCCCGAATGAGAGGATGCGCGCGTGTGTTTGCGGAAGACGGGCACGGCATGCCGTGCCGTACGGTCGTCGCGACTAGCGGTCGAGGAAGGCGCGGAGGCGGGCATAGCCTGCGCGGCTCACCGGCAGCTGCGTGCCGTTTGCGAGCACGGCGACGTGGCTATCTTTGCCGTAGGGCTCGACCCGAGCTACGCGTTCCAGGTTGACGATGTAGGAGCGGTGGATGCGCATGAAGCGCGAAGGGTCGAGCGCTGATTCCAGACTTGAGATGGTCTGTTGCTTTAAGTGCTTCTTGCCTTCGGCGGCCAGGGCGACGTAATCGTCTTGAGCTTCGGCATATTCCAGCTTGGCGACGGGAATTATGTATACGCGGGTGCCGTCGCGCACGGCGATGCGGTCGAGGAATTGCGCGGGCGGACGCGCGGCTACGGCTAAGTCTGATGCGCTCGGCGCCGCGTTTGGCAGTTTGCCCGCGAGGCGCTCTTTGGCGCGTTTCAGCGATGCTTCGAAGCGGTCCGCGCCGAACGGCTTCAGCAGATAATCCACGGCGTGGACTTCGAAGGCTTTGATGGCATAGCTATCGTAGGCAGTGACGAATACTACGGCGGTGTCGTTGCCAATCAGCTCCAGGACTTCGAAGCCATCGAGCTTGGGCATCTGAATATCCAGAAACATCAGGTCGGGCTTCTGCTCGGTGACGATTTTGACGGCTTCGAAACCGTTCGCGCATTCGGCAATCAGTTCGATCTCGCTGTGCGCGGCGACAAATTCGCGCAGCACCTGGCGGGCGAGTTCCTCATCGTCCACAATCAGCGCACGAATTCTTGCTGAGGCTGCGCGGGTCATGCCGTTCGCTCCTCGCTTTCAGTGGGCAGAGTCAAAGCCACGCGGTAACGATCGCCTTCGGTCTTTACGGTGAAGCTGGCTTGATTGCCGTAGCGAGCTTGCAGACGCTGGCGGACATTCACCAGGCCGACGCCACTTTTGCGGCGTGGCGGTGCGTCGGGGTCAAAGCTATTTTCGACAGTGATCGTGAGATTGCCATTTTGCGCGTGAACGTCGAGGTGGATCCAGCCGCCTTCGACTAAATTGGCGATGCCGTGCACGACCGCGTTCTCTACTAGCGGCTGCAGCAGCAGAGGCGGCACCGGAACACGCAGCGCGGACTCGTCAATATTTTCTTCCATTTGGATGCGCGCGCCGAAGCGAACTTTTTCTACGGCGAGAAACGCGCGGATCAGGGAAAGTTCTTCTTCCAGCGGAATCGCGGATTTCTCGCCGAGGCCCAGGGTGCGCCGCAGGAAATCTCCCAGCAGGATGCACATTTCGCGGGCCTTCGATGCGTCGGAGCTGGTGAGCGCGCTGATGGAATTCAGGCTGTTGAAGAGGAAGTGCGGATTCACTTGAGCTTTCAGCGCGCGCAGTTCGGCGTCGCGCGCGAGGACGCTGGCTTTCATTACCCGGGCTTCGGCGTCGCGCGACGCTTCCAGGGAGATGATGACGTAATACACGGTTACCCAGAGCAGATACAGCAGCAGGCCGGTGACGATCACCAGCGGAACTTCCGGACGGAAACGATGGCTCAGTCCTGGAAAGGATTGCATTTTCGAAAGCGTGCTGGCGAGGCTTTCGGCGGCGACAGCCCAGATGATGCTGGCCACCAGTGCAGCGGTGAGGTGCGTGGCTATCAGCCGCGAAAGTCCATATTTTTCGAGCGGATTTCCGCGGCAGGAATACCAGGCCGAGAGGCACAGAAATGCGTACAGAAGGCAGAGCGGTACGGACAGGACGATTGCCTCGTGATCGCTAATCTCGTGGGAAACCGTAAGGAGATACGCCAGCAGGCCCGCGATGGGAATCCAAGCGAGCAGGTAAACGATCAGGCGGCGCAGTTGGCTGAGTATGGGATGCATGATCGCGCGCTAATTCTTGACGACGATTCCGCCCATCAGGCTGGCACCTTTCATGATTAAACGCTTTTGTGGCGTGCCAGCGACGGCCGGAGCTTGCTGATCGGTTTCGTCAACGAACGCGCCGAACAAGCTAATGCCTTCCATGGAAACCAGCCAGGTTTCGGGAACTTTGATTTCGCCGCCGCCCATGAAGGACATGGCTTCGATGATGGCGGAATCGCCTTCCATGTCCGCCTGGCGGAGATCAATTTGAAATCCGCCCATGAACGAGAGGACCTTTCCGCCTTTGAATTGTTTGGTGGTGATGCGGCGCTTGAACCCCCCGAGAATTGCGATTCCGCTGAAATCCGTTTGCGTGGAATCGGAACGGCCCCAGTGATTGATGAGATTTGACCAGTGAGAGTTTGCGGAGCCGTCCGCATTGACGCGCGGGCCGGCGGCCTGCCAGATCATCAGGACGCCAACGCCGATGACGATCAGCGGCCAGACGGTATCGAAGCGGATGTGCGCGATGCCGAGATTTTCCAGTAGCAGGATCATGCCGGTCGCGAGCAGGCTGATGCCCCAGAAGCCGCGACCTCCGCGGCCGCGGCAGTCAATCAGCATCGTGGTCCCGGCACCGATCAGTACGACGGGCCAGAAATAGCTGAAGACGCGGTCGGCGTTGATGAAGCCTTGTTGATCGAGCAGGAGCACAACTCCGGCGGCGACGATCAGTGCGCCGAAGATGAAGCTCCAACTGTAAGACCGGTTGGTACCCATGGTAGTTAACCCCTCCGGGATGCGGAGAAGCGATTTTCCTGTGTTGCCAGCAAGATTGCGAGTCCCAAGCCCACCAGAATCAAGGGCCAATATCGCAGCACCTCTCCCGCGCTGGGGATATTCAGGCGCACGGAGAGGATATTCCAAATGTCGGCCAACATCATGGAAAAGAGCCAGAGGTTGTCCAAGCGAAGATGGCCGTAGCCGAGCTCGCCCAGTTGGAAGGCGATGCCCAAGAGGATCAGCAAGGCTGCTCCGGCGACCGGGATGCGCGCGCTGGAAAACAGGGAAAGCATGGGCGACGGGCCATTTGTGCTGGTCATGGTCTTGTCTCCGATTCGAATTGCGTTGCCGTTCATGAGGCGAGAATAGAGGAGCTTGCTGGGGGGAGTCTCGGGTTATTCGGCGAATGGCGGGTGATTACCGGCGAGTGGGGGTGTGCCGGAGGTGGGAGAAGGTCGGGGAAGTGATGGAGGTAGAGGAGGAAATCTGCCACAGAGGCACAGAGGCGCATAGAGATTCGGGAAGAGAGAGGCAGAGGACTACGAAGGGTCAGGATTAGAGGCTGCGCCGGCGCTGCGTCAATACGAGGCCGCCGCCGCGAATCGTGCGCCCTACGACAGGGTCATGCCGATCCAGAACGCGGCGGTCAGGATGCCTGTCAGGAGCAGCATCAGGCGCAGGCGCTGTTTGCGTACGGCGACGATGATTACGCCCATGGCGCAGAGCAGGAAACCCAGCTCGGGCCAGAACATGGCCGTGTTGAATCTGCTGGCAGCTGCGTTGGCCGGATCTTCGAGCCAGAAGGATGCGAACGAAGTGGCGGCGGTAAGCGATGCAGCCACAGCTGCCGCGAGGGCCAAGCCTTTCGCCCACTCCGGAACTACCCAGTCTTTTTTCGCGTCGCGCCAGTCCAGCCACGTTTGCGCGACGACCAATGCTGCGACCACCAGAACGAACAGCGCCACGTCCCCCTCCCCATACGCGTACGGTTCGTGCTCGTTGAAAGCATCCCAGCTACGGAGGCGGCTCGCTCTGCGGAGCGAAAGTTCCGTTGCTGGAAACGTAGAGCCGAAACGGTACGAGGGCCGTTGCTGCCGAATTACACCCTCAATGCGCGGCCGTTTTTTCCTGAAGCGGCTTTGCTGCTTCGACAGACCCCGTTGCATTTACCGTCGTACATTGCACTGCTAGCAATTCAAGGTCCTCTTGCGCCAAGCGCCTGAGCATGGCTTGAATCACGGTGCTGCCCTTCGGTGACATTCCCAAGTCTCCTCTGCCACACACTGCCAAACTCTGCAAACTCGAACTTCATCGCCGCGGTGCCTGTGCCGCAGAGACTATGACGGATTGAACTCGTTCGTCAAAATCATTCTTTCGCTGAGCAGGCGCGCTTGCGTGAAGCGCTCG
>Ga0070761_10001116_pt1 | contig 16837 bp, 13 predicted proteins | sample HubBroMetageREF1_FD_66724 | JGI IMG/M metagenome (GOLD analysis project Ga0070761, IMG submission 66724) | Reference soil microbial communities from the Hubbard Brook experimental Forest, New Hampshire, USA - Hubbard Brook CCASE Soil... | ecosystem: Environmental > Terrestrial > Soil >... | reverse complement strand
CGGAAATAATATTCGTCGTAAAAGCGGTTGACGGATTCGACCATGTATTCGCGCGAGAGGTGCGGGTACTGGAGGTGCGGAAGCTGGTGGCCCATGTCGTCCGTGATCGCTTCACCGGCGAGAAAACCTTCGCGCATGCCCTGGTCGTAAAGTTCGGTGCCGGGATAGGCGTGGGCCATGGAAACCTGAATCGTCTCGCAATCCAATTCCTTGGCGTATTCGATCGTTTTTTCGATGGTCTCTTTCGTTTCGCCGGGCAGGCCGATGATGAAATCGCCGTGCACGTGGATGCCGACTTTCTTGCAGTTCTGCACGAAGGTGCGGCCCATTTCCACGGTGGCGCCCTTCTTCAGATTTTTCAGAATTTGCGGGTCGCCGGATTCGAAGCCGACGATCAGCAGGCGCGCGCCGGCATCGGCCATGGCTTTCAGGGTTTCGTAATCGCTGTGCACGCGCGCGGTGCAGGACCATTGGAAGCCTACGGGCTTGAATTCCTTGCAGAGGGCCAACACACGGTCCTTGCGGATATTGAAGGTGTCGTCATCGAAGAAAAATTCCTTCGCTTGCGGAAACATTCTGTGCGCTTGCTTGAATTCGCGCGCCACGTTTTCCACCGAGCGCACACGCCAGGCATGGCCGGAAAGCGTTTGCGGCCACAGGCAGAAGGTACAGAGTGCCGGACATCCGCGCGTGGTGTAGAAAGAAACGTAGGGATTCAGCAGGAACGGCACATTATATTTCTCGATCGTGAGATGTTTCTGGTAAACCTCGGTCGCAAAGGGCAGCGCGTCGAGTTCCGCGGTCTGCAGCATGGGCCGCTGCGGATTGTGCACGACTTTTCCGTCCTTGATATAGCTCACGCTCAGGATTTCGGAGAGCGGCTTACCTTGCGCATACTCGACGACGGAAAGATCGAACTCGCCGCGCACCACGAAATCAATATCGGGGCTCGCCAGCAGGCTTTCCGCCGGCTTAATTTGCACTTGGGGCCCCACAAAACAGATTTTCAGCCCAGGCTTTTTTTCCTTCATAGCCCGTGCCATTTTCAGGTCGCTCCAGAAGCCGACGGTGGAGGTGAACAGCACGACAAACTCATAATCCTGCGCGATCTGGACTACTTCCGCGGGCGTGATGCCGTGGGGAGGGCCGTCCAACAGTCGGCTGCCTTCGAGCATTCCGGCGGGATAGGTGAGCCATACGGGATACCAGTACGATTCAATTTCGCGCGTAGCGGGCCAACGCGAGCCCGCGCCACCATCAAATTTTTCAAAACTCGGCGGATTCAACAACAACGTTTTCATTGCAGACGCCATGTACTATAACCCCCTCAGGGCTTCCAAAAAGACGTATGAACTTCAGCCTGACTACCAAGCACCAATTTTACTCGATTTCCACAGCCAGCCCAAGCCAAGCTTTTCGCGCGGCGTGCTACTGAAACACCTTCGCCAGCTGGCCGGTGGCCTGCAGCAGCGTCAATTGACTGCGCTGGCGCGCGAAATCCGCGTCCAGGAAAGCCACCCACTTGTCATTTTCATCCAGGCGAACTTCCTCGATATCGCGCAGCGTGGCGCGGCCCTCGTCGAATTTAGCCTGGATGAGCTCGACGGTCTCCTGCGCCAGCTTCAAATCCAGGCGCGCGACCTCGCGCGTCGCTTCCAGTTCGCGCACATCCTGCGCTTTCTGGCGAATGTCCAGGCGGACTTCCTGCCGCTTATTTCCGAGCGACAGTTCGGAAAGCTGGAATTCACCTTTAGCCAGGGCCACATTGGCGCGCGTTTTGGCCGAGTACAGCGGAATGGTAATCTGCACGCCGGCGGTGATGTTGTTACGCTGAAACCCTTTGTAGAATTCGGTGTAATTGTTGATGGTGCTCAAGAGGCTGTATTGGCCGACTATGTCCACCGTGGGCCAAAAACTTCGGCGCGCGCCGCGCAGGATTTCTTGCCGCGCCAAGCGATCGTTTTCCGCTTCCTGAACGCCGCGATCGCTCTGCATGGCCAGATTGGCCAGCTCGTTTTCTTGCTGATCGGTAGCGAAGGAAGGCTCGTCGGTGTCCACCTCAATCGGTTGCGTGTCGCCGACGCCGGTCAAGTCCCGGATCTGCTGCATCAGAGTGTCGTCGCGCCCTTCCAGCTTGATGATGCGCTCCTGGACGCGCGCCGCGGTTAGTTCGCTGCGCGTCACTTCAATCGGGAGCTCTTGATTCGCGGCCACCCGTTCGCGGGTGACGCCAAGAATCTTCGCCGCGCTGGCTTGTTCCTTGCGCAGCAGGTCGAGAGAATGGCGCACGTTGGCCAGATCCAGGTAAGCGGTGGCCGTGCGCACGATGACGTTGTCTCGAGTGCGATCGATTTCCAGCTTCATGTTCTTGGCGTGCTCTTCGGCGGCATGCTGCTGCGCACGCAATGCTGGATTAATGAGTGACTGATTGTAATTCAACTGGAACACTGCCGGCGGAGAGCCGCCGATGGATGGAAAACCGTTGGTGTACGCCGCGCCGGATCCCGTGTAGAGGTTGGGCTGGAACGCCGAGCGATCCACGCCTACTTCGTTCAGCGCCACGGTGTATTGCACGCGCGCCAGCGCCAGCTCACGGCTATTTTGCAGCGCCAGCGCGACGGCCTCGCGCATGCTGAGCTTGCGATCTTCCTGCGCGCGCGCTGGAACGGCAGCGTATAGCGCGATCAGCAGCAGCGCTGCCGGAACCCAAGCTGCACGCGATTTCCGCAATGGCGTTCTATTCATAACGCAACGATTCCGTAGGCTGCAATCGCGCCGCGCGATTCGCCGGAAGATATCCGAACAAAAGGCCTGTCGAACACGATACCAGGAACGCCAGAACCACTGAGACCCACGACACCGGAATATGCACCCCGGACAATTCCGGAACCAGGCTGATGGCAAAATTCGCCACAGCGGGAATCGTGACCGCAATCGCAATCCCCAGCAGCGCACCCGTCCCGCTGATCAGAAATGCTTCCATCAGAAATTGATACAGGATAGCGTCGCGCGGCGCCCCAATCGCTTTGCGGATGCCGATCTCGCGTGTGCGCTCGGTCACCGTCACCAGCATGATGTTCATGATGCCGATGCCGCTGATGGTCAGGGCGATCGTCGCGATCACAATCAAGATCACCGTCAGCGCCAGCGAAATTCTGCGCGCGGAATCGAGCAGCGAGCCGAGATTCTGCACGCGATATTCCGCGGCCGGGCGATGCCGGCTGCTGATCAATTGCGCGACTTCGCTGGTGAGCCCCGGCACATCTTCCGGCCGGTCGGCTTGCACATAAAAGGTGCGCAGGAATTCTTCGCCGGTATAGGACTTGATCAGCCCGATGGGCACCAGCACCGAATTCTGCGTAATTTCCGTTTGCCCGAAGGTGGCGGTTCTTTCGTGAAATACGCCAATCACGGTGAAGTGCAGATCGCCCAGGCGAATGTCCTTGCCCAGCGGATCTTCGTTCGGAAACGCCAGGTCCGCGAGTTCCCTGGTCAGCAGGCACACTTTGCTGTGCGCGATCATGTCGTCTTCATCGAAGTAGCGGCCGCGGACAATGACCAAGCGCCGAATTTCCTGAAATCCATCGGTGACGCCTACCAGGCTGACCGGCCGGCTCGTTCCATTCACCACGAAAGTCATGGGCGTGTCGTGCGTCCCAGCCACCTGCGCCACGTGCGGCAGCGCCGCTTTGATCGCGGCGATGTCCGCCGCGGTAATTTCGTCGGCAAGCGTGGTGCGCTGCGCGTCGCCGGAATGAATCAGCTCGCCATAAATCAGGTTCACGCCAACGCCTTCAATCTGCCCGACGATGTAGCGCTTCCCGGCCAGCGCCACGGTGACCACCAGCACAATGCAAGCGCTGCCGATAATCACGCCGAGCATGGTGAGCATCGCGCGCACTTTATTGGTGCGCAGCTCCTGCAGCGCCAGGCTCCAGGTTTCGGCCCAAAGAATCGGTGTGCTTTTCGTCGCTGGCGAGAGAGGCACCACCACGCGATGAGATGCTGTTTGACTGGGGCGAGTTTCGAGTAAGTCTTTCACGGATCTAATGCGCGGACTTAGCGAGTTTGTCCAGCCGCGCCTTGGCGTCCTTGTCGCTGGAATCCAGTTGCAACGCGGCGCGGTATTGCTCGGCGGCCTCGCTGCGTTTTCCTTGCGCTTCGTACACGCGCCCCAGCCAGACACGGGCAGCCGCGTGCGAAGGCCAATCGCTGCGGTCCGAAGTGCTGGCCAGGTAAGCCTTCAGGTATTTTTCGGCGTCGCCCAGACTCGTACCGGCGAGCGTCAAGGCCGCGCCGCGCCAATATCCCAGGCGCGGATCGTTCGGAGCCACCAGCGCCGCAGCCTCGATCGCCGTTTGCATCTCCGAGGGCTTGTTCTGCTGCTGAAAGAAAGCGATTACCTCCAGATAGGGTTCAATTTTGGCGGGCTTTGCAGTCAGAACCTCGCGGTACTCTTTCTCCGCAAGATCCGCCTTCTTCGCGCCATCCATATCGTAAACGCCGCGCGCCAGATGCCCTGCAACGGGATCGAGCGCGGCAATGGCGTCCACTTGCGCCTTGGCTTCGTCCTTATTGCCACCGACGACCCACGGCGCCTGCAAATCATATTCCTCGAGATCGCGCCGCGCCGCAAGATTGTCCGGATTCAGCTGCACCGCCGCTTCGAATTCCTTTTTTACTTTCCGCGCGTATGAAAAACTGCGGTCGCGGTCCGCTTTGCCGCCGTAAATTCTCCCCAGCCATTGATGGTAAACGGAATTTTTCGGATCGAGCGCGATGGACTTCTCGCCCGCCGCAATCGCATTGTCATAATCGCGGATCTCGTAATAGGTGCGTCCCAGCCAGTAATAGACCTCACCGCTGCTGGGATTTTGTGTGATGGCGGATTGCAGCGTGGTGATCGCCGCTGAATAATTCCCGGCGTTGAATTGCCGTTGCGCGGTCTGCAGCAGGGCTGAAATATCCGGGGGCATTGCCGCGGCCGCGAAGGAAGTCAGCTCGTCCGCTGTGCGCGCGGCTCGCACCACGGCGTGCAGCGCAGGCGCGCCGATCGCCAGTAAAGTCACCGCCGCAAGCGCCGTCGCTCGAACTATTTTTGCGATCCTCGCGCCATTCTCATGCCCCCTACTCATTTGCCCTCCGCGGCTCGGACCTTCATCCCATCGCGCAAATCCACGTCTCCCGGCAGCGCCACCTTGTCTCCCAGGCCCAGCCCGGAAAGCACCTCGTACTTATCGGCGCTCGCGACTCCAACCTTAATGTCGCGCCGATGCACCGCGTCGCCATCGTAGGCCAGCACGAAGTGCTGTCCCTGGTCGTAACGCACCGCTCCCCGCGGAATCACCAGCACCGCGCGCTGCTCGTGAACCAGGATGCGTACTTCCACGTTCACATTCGGCAGCAGCTCGATGTCATTGTTGTCCACCGAGCAAAGCACCTCGCCCACGCTGCGCGATCCGCGCGCCACCACTTGCTTGGGCACCTGCTCGACCTTGCCGTTCCATACGCGGTTGGGCAGCGCATCCCACAGCACCTGCACACTCTGATTTTGCGCCAGTGAACCCAGGTCTGGCTCATCCACAAACGCGCGCACGCGCACGTGGCGCAAGTCCGCCATTTCTGCCAGCACGTCGCCCAGCCTCACGAAATCACCTTTACGCACGGGCAGAGAATAGAGCGTGCCATCGGCCGGAGCGATCACCGTAGCTGAATTAGCTTTTTCTTCCAGCGCGACTAGCAGATCCTGCTGTTGCTTCACGCGCAGGCTGGCACTTTCCACATTCACGGAAGCGCGCTGCGCCAGCGCCGCCCTCTTCTGCTGTAAGGTTTGCAGATTGGCGCGCGCGGTCGCCAGCGCGGCCTGATTCTGCGCAACTTCGTCCTGTGTCGCCGCTCCCTTGCCAACCAGCTGCGCGAGGGCCTGCTGCGTTCTTTCTAAGTTAGCAACTTGTGTTTCGGCGTTCTGCAAATTCCCTTGCAGCTGCGCTACTTCGTCGGGAGGGCCGCCGGCGCGCGCATTGCGCAAATCCGTCTGCGCTGCCAGCAAATCCGCGCGGGCTTGCGAGAGTTGCGCGCGCACATCCGCCGCGTCCAAGGTCAAAATCAGCTGACCTTTGTGAAGCGGCTGCCCTTCGTTGGCTTTCGCGTCCGCGACGAACGTGGCAAATTGCGCGCGCGCAACCGCGGGCGAAATCGGCTCGATTTTGCCATTGCCGGTGATCGCAGCGGTCAAATCCTCGCGCGTCACGTTCACAATCTGCACCTGTGGCGCCGGTCCGCGTTCGGCCAACACAATCAGCAGCACCACGCACAGAGCTGCTGCGAGGCCCGCAATCACCCATCTTGGCTTGTTGCTTTCCGGCATGTAAGAGCGCGCACCGCTACGGCGCAGGCTTCCCCCGAAGTCGTGAAATTGTAGCAGACCCTTTCCCGGCTTGCCCGCGCAAACGCCGCCAGGGTGCCCCAGCCCGCATCCCTGCCGGCGCGGCGCCGAATCCGTGGCAATCCATTACGACACGCGGCTATACGGGACAATGAACAGTTGCGGCGGCCCGCGGGATTCGCTTCATGCTAGAATTCGGGCATGAGTGAGCCACAACATGGCCAGCACACCGCGCATGCCACCGCGACCAAGCCCGGCGAAAAGCCGCCCGCGAAAATCCATCGCGTGTGTATTGGATGCAACAACATGTTCGAAGTCACGATGGAAAATTACGAGGCCAAGCACTGCTCGGTCTGCCACAAGGGCTAGACGGCGGGACACCCCGCTGCCCGGCCCTTTGCGCGAGATAGACTCAAATCCTCTGTAACTCCGGCGCGCCGAATTTCACTTTCTCACGTCTAAAGCACCCAGACGGGTGGCAGGGGCGCTCAGTGCACTCATCGCGCCCGGTGCTTCCGGTGCAGCTGGCGCGCTGGCTGTAGTCACGCGCCGTGTGCCGCGACTGCGCTGCTTCCCTGTAAATGCTAGAATTCACAATCGGATGAGCGCCGACTCGTTAATCCACGTCCACGAGCTTTCGAAGCACTTCCGCACGTTCAAGCGGCGCGAAGGCGTGTGGGGCTCGATTCAAAACCTTTTCGTCCGCGATTACCGCACCGTGGCGGCAGTGGACCGCGTCGGCTTTACCATCGAACGCGGCGAAATGGTAGGTTACATTGGGCCCAACGGCGCGGGAAAATCCACCACCATCAAGATGCTCACCGGGATTCTGGTTCCCACCAGCGGCGAAATTCGCATCAATGGCTACGTTCCTTACCGCCAGCGCCGCCAGTATGTGAAGACCATCGGCGTGGTGTTTGGCCAGCGCACCCAGCTGTGGTGGGACATCGCGGTGATCGAATCGTTCAAGCTGCTGCGGCGCATCTACGACGTCTCGCAGCGCGACTTCGACGCGCGCATGGAACATTTCGACGCCATCCTGAATATCCGCGATTACCTGCACACGCCGGTGCGCAAACTTTCGCTCGGCGAACGCATGCGCTGCGACCTGGCCGCCGCGCTGCTGCACAATCCTCCGCTGCTGTTTTTGGACGAGCCGACCATCGGCCTCGACGTGGTCGCCAAGGATCACATCCGCCATTTTCTGCGCGCCATCAATCGCGAATTCCGCACCACAGTCCTGCTGACGACGCACGACCTCGACGATATCGAAGAACTTTGCCGCCGCATCATGATTATTGACCATGGCAAAGTGCTCTACGACGGCCAGCTGGCGCAGCTGAAGCAGCAACTGCTGCGCACCAAGCAGATTAAATTCGTGTTGAAAGATCGCGCGCAATCCGAGTGTCTCGACGCCTTCTCGCGCGACGGCCTGGAAGTGGATCAGGTGGACGAACTGACCTATCGCATCCGCTTCGACCGCGTGAAAGTTTCCACGTCCGACCTGATTCGCAAGATCCTGGATGCCGTCGAAGTCCGCGACCTGCTGATTGAAGACGAACCCATCGAAGAAATCATCAAACGCATCTACGCCGGCGACGCGCATCTTGAGGTGAGCGTGTGAGCAGTTGGGTGCAAGCGCTGGTGCCTTACGCGGAATTCTCGCGCGTGGGGTTCGTCAACATCCTCGCGTTCCGGCTGCGCTACTTCACCGGGATCATCACTTATTTTCTGAACGTCACGGTGTACTACTTCATCTGGAGCGCCGTGTATCGCGGCGGCGTCTCCATCGCGGGATACAACCTGGCGCAGATGATCACCTACGTGAGCGTCGGCTGGATGATTCGCTCGTTCTACTGGAACACGATTGACCAGGAAATGGCGTACGAAGTGATCGAAGGCAAAATCGCCATGGACTTGATCAAGCCCGTTTCCGTGCAGTGGATGTGGATTTCGCGCGCCATCGGCGAATCGGCGTTTCGTCTGGGGCTATTGACGCTGCCCACCGCCGTCGTAGTGGCGCTGGTATTTCCCGTGCAAGGCCCCGCGTCGCGCGAGAATTTTCTGCTGTTCCTCGTCGCAGTTTTCGGTAGCTTCTTCCTGATGGCCGCGATCAATTTCATGATCGGCACCTGCGCAATTCCGCTGAAGTCCATTCTCGCGCTGATTCGCGCGAAATACTGGCTGATCGAGCTGCTCTCCGGGCTGCTGATTCCCATGACATTTTTCCCGGACCGAGTACAAAGAGTGCTGGCGTGGCTGCCGTTTGAGCATATCGCCTATACGCCGCTGCAAATTTATCTAGGCAAGCTGGACCGCGGGACGGCCTGGCGCGCGCTAGGGGTTCAATGGCTGTGGGTGATCGCGCTACTCTGGCTCGCGCACTTGTGGTGGGAACGCGCGGCGCGCAAAATCACCATTCACGGGGGCTAATTCGTAGCGCGCATCATGACAACGACTCCGTCCAATCCGCAAGAATCCGGTATCGCGGGTTTGCTCACCGCTGCGCAGCGGCATTTCTGGCTCTTCTTCGACTATTTTTCGCAATATGCCAAGGTGCGCGTCAGCTATCGCGGCGATTTCTTCATCAGCCTGGCGACCAGCTTCGCCGCCACAATCTTTGCATTGAGTTTCGTCGTGGTGCTGTTCCAGAAAGTTCCGCAGCTGGCCGGATGGCGCTTCGAAGAGGTGCTGTTCCTCTACGGCTTCTCGCTGATTCCCTACGGCATTTTCAACATTATCAGCCTGAACCTCTACGATTTCGGCAACAACTACATCATCGAAGGAAAATTCGATCGCGTCCTGCTGCGCCCGATCTCTTCGCTTTTTCAAGTGCTGTTCGAGACGTTTCGGATCGAATCGTTGCAAGAAGTCGCGACCGGCGTGTTCTGCATGTGGTGGGCCACGCGCCACCTGGGCCTGGCGTGGACTCCCGCGAAAGTCGCCCTGTTATTTTTCTTCGGCCTGTGCGCTGGCATCATCTATATATCGGTCTTCCTCATCCTCAGCACAGTGTCGTTCTGGTTCGAAGACCGCATCGGCGTCCACCCGCCCGTGTGGAACGTGATGGCCTTCGGCCGTTACCCTCTTTCGATTTACAGCGGCGTGGTGCAATTTTTCCTCTGCTGGATTATTCCCTTCGGCCTCGCGTCGTTCTACCCCAGCGTGCGCATGCTCGGCCGCAGCGTCTCGCCGCAATACGCTCCGCTCGTGCCGGTTGTCGCCGTGGTGTTCCTAACCATCGCAATCTCACTCTGGAATTTCGGCACGCGCCACTACTCTTCGACGGGAACCTGAAGCCTACAGGCAGGACGAACTAGGAAACTTTGAGAATCAGAATCACACGGTCGTCTTCATGCGTGCCGCCGCGCGAGAATGCATCCACCGAGCTCATCACCGCCTGCACGATCTCCTGCGCCGGCAGGTGACGCTCGCGCGTCACCAAGTCCAGCAGCCGTTGCGTGCCGTATTCATCTTCCGAGGAATTATTCGCCTCGGTGATTCCGTCGGTGCAGAAAACCACCACGTCGCCGGGATGCAGCTTCACGTGCCCGCGCTCGTAGCGCACGCCGGCGAAAAGTCCCACCACCATTCCGCCCTCGGTGAGATATTCCACGTCGCCATTCACGCGCACCACCGCGGGCTGCACGTGCCCGGCATTCACGTAATGCAGGGTACGCCGAGGCTGATCGAGCAGTCCCACAAACATGGTCATGAATTTCTGCCCGCGCGTATCGGCCAGCATCATGTCGTTCAATGACTCCACCAGGCGCTCGAGCGAGTGCAGGTGCGCCAGCAACGCGTGCAGCGTCGCTTGCAGGTTGGCCATCACCATCGCGGAGCCGACGCCCTTGCCTTCCACGTCAGCCACCACGGTGAGAATTGTATCCGGCGCCAGCGCAATGAAATCGTAGTAGTCGCCGCCCACTTCCAGCGAAGGCCGGTGCGCCACGCCAATTTCAAATCCTTCGAGCGCCGGCGGACACTCGGGCAGCAGCCCCAATTGAATGCTGCGTGCCAGCGCCAGGTCGCGCTCCATACGCTGTTTGTGCAGCAAGTCGCGGTGCAACTGCGCGTTTTCCAGAGCGAGCGCGACGTGATCGGAAATAGCGCGCAATAAATTTTCATCCGCGCGCGTAAACGGCCCGGATTTCTTGTTCAGCAGTTGCAGCACGCCAATGGACTCGCCGCTCTTGCTGCGGATCGGCAGGCACAGCAGCGATCTGGTGCGAAAGCCGAGCCGTATATCCACTTCGGATTCAAACCGCGGATCGGCATAAGCGTCTTCCAAATTTACGGTTTCGCTGTGTTCCGCCACCCAGCCAGCAACCCCACGGCTGATCGGCAGACGGATTTCGTGCTGGTCAAGGCCGAGCCCTACGAGGGACCAGATTTCGTTGCGCTCGCCGTCCACCAGAAAAACCGTGCCGCGTTCCGCGCCGGTGTGCCGCGTGGTGAGCTGCAAAATAATGTTCAGGAGCTCGGCAAGATCGAGCGTGGAATTGAGCCGCTTGGTGGCTTCAACAATTGTGGAAAGCTCGATCACCGCATGACGCCGCTCGCTGCTCTCCAGCGCCACTTCCGCATAACGCCGGAAAAGCTCCAGCCATCCGCGCGTGCGGGGATCGAGCACTCCCTTGGGCCGCGCCTCCAGAATTCCCACCGGATTTGCGCCGTGCCCCAGCACAAAAGTGCAATAGTCGCCGTTGGTCCCGGTATCCTTCCCTTGTAGAATTCGCTCGATGCGCGCTGCGTCCGGCGCGGGAAGCTCGCCGCTTTCATGCCACACTGCTGGCGATCCGCCCACCACCCGCCACAGCCGCGCGCCTTCCAACCTTCCCGGCGCGGCCAGCACGCACACCATCTGCGCGGCGAGCTCGCCCGGTTCGGATTCCGGATTGAGCGTCGCCACCACCTGCTCGAGCGTCTCGAGCGGCAGGCCAACTTCGTGGGTCTGCGCGGATTTGCGTTTCACGCTGCGTTTCCCTTGTACTGGATCACCAGAATCGTAATGTCGTCGGACTGCGCGGCGCCTTCAGTGAACACCCGCATGCCTTCGCGGATAGCGTCACCCAGCTGCGTGACGTTCTCGCCGGTAAATTCTTCCACGATCTGGCGGAGCCGGAATTCTTCGAACAATTCGTTTCGCGTGTTGGTGGCTTCCGACACGCCGTCCGTATAGATGACCAGAAAATCGCCAGGCTCGAATTGCGCGCGCGCGCTCTGGTATTCAGCTTCCGAAAACATGCCCACTGGAAAATTCGCGGAGCCCAATCCTTCCAACCCGCCCGTCTTGCGTTTCAGCAGCGGCGGCACGTGCCCGGCATTGACGTACTCAAAGCGCCCCAGCTTATCCAGAATTCCGTAGAACACCGTAGCGTAGCGGTCTTCGCCCGTGCGCTCGCACAAATATTGATTGACGCGTGAAAAAACTCCGGGAAGCGAAATATCCATCGCTGCTGTTGTGAAGAAAACGCCTTGCAGCAAAGTAGCCAGCAGCGCCGCCGTAACTCCCTTCCCCGAAATATCGCCTACAAAAAATCCATGTCGCCCGCCGCCGAGTTCAATCACGTCAAAGCAATCGCCGCCCACCGAATGGCAGGAAAGCGTTGAACCGGCCACCGCGACGTCCGGCAAATTAGGCAGCGACTTTGGCAGCAGCTGCTTCTGAATCTGGCTGGCAATTTCGATTTCGTGGTCCAGTCGTTGCTTGTCGCGCGACGCGGCAAATAGTCGCGCATTCTCAACGACCGTCGCGGCCTCGCGCGCCAGCGTGCGCAATACTTCGCGGTCCAAATCCGTGAACGCGCTGGATGGCACATGGCTATCCAGATACAGCACGCCGAGCAGCTCGCCTTGCCGCGTGGAAATAGTGGCATCCAGCGTTTCGATCACCGGCAGCTTATCCACCGGAATCGCGATCACCGTGTGCAGCTCCAGCCGCGCCACGCTCTCCTGCTGGCTCATCCCGCCGTCTTCGCCCGTATCGCTGACGATCAATTCTCGCCGCGTTTGCGCCACGCGCTTTACCACGGATTGCGAAACCTGTAACTGGTCCGGGCGCAAAGTGCGCCGCTGCGCGTCGCGCGCTACGATCATCTGCAATTCGTGCGATTCGTTCGCCAGCAAAAGCACGCCGCGTTCGGTGCGCGTCAGTTGAATCGCCGCATCCACCACGGTCGTCAGCACGTCCTCCAGCGACAGCCCGCTGCCCAGTGTGCGCGCTACTTCCAGCAGCACGCCCAGGTGATACAGCTCGCGCGAACCGGAATGCGTCGGCGCCGGCGCTTCCACCCGCTCCACCAGTTCCTCAATCGTCGCGCCCTCGCCCAGGAACTGCAGCTTGTAGGAATCCGCCATGCCGAAATCCACCTGGTCTTTCGGCTGCAACTCGTGCTTGATCACCTTTTGGCCGTTGACGAACGTCCCATGCCGGCTGCCCATGTCTTCCAGCACCATGGCGCCGTTCACGGAAAGAATCTGCGCCTGCTCGCGGCTGATGCGGCTATCGCGCAGGGTCAGTTCGTTCCCGGCTTGTCGTCCTATGCGGAACGGCGTGGTGGCGATGGCGACTTCCCTGCGTACACCATTCGGTTCAATAACGACGAGTCGTGCGGCACGTGGCATCGGTTTTAGTTGCTTTCTCGGGGTGCCCGGAAGGTGTAGCTCGCCCAGGAGCGACCTGGCTGGCACCGCACATGGTAGGTAAACTCGCGTCCGAAGTAAATAGCTGCCGCTGCTTTCCAGCGCTTTTCCCAGGGCCACACAGGGCCCCGCTGTTGCCGGGATTTCTCCGCCCATGTAGAATTCACTGCGGCCTGCAGAAACTGGGTCTTCGTTCTCCCTCAGGGCCTTGCGCCGGACGCCTGGGCGAGTTTTTGCCTTTCGCAGCGTCGCAAACAAATCAGGAGACTTGATGATCAAAGCTGTTGCCGCCGCGGCACTGAGTGCGGCGCTTATGCTGACGGCGCCCGAGGCCGCAAAAGAATGTGGCCGCGTTCAAGACGCTGGCCGGGTGATGAAAGAGATCATGAACATCCCCGACGACATTCCAAAGAGCGTTATTGGCAAGGCGGAATGTGTCGTGGTGCTCCCATCGGTGGTGAAATTGGCGTTCGTTCTGGGCGCGAGCTACGGACGAGGTCTGATGACTTGCCGCAGCGGCCCTGATTTCAAAGGTCCCTGGGGCGCGCCAACCATGATGGCTCTGGAAGGCGGCAGTTTCGGGGTGCAGCTGGGCGGCCAGGCCACCGATTTTGTCCTTCTGCTCATGAACCCGCGCGCCGCTAGCAGCATTCTGACGAGCAAGGTGAAGCTGGGCGCCGACGCTTCCGTGGCCGCGGGTCCCGTGGGACGCAACGTATCGGCCGAAACCGACGTGACCATGCATGCCGAGGTGTTTTCCTACTCGCGCGCGCGCGGGCTCTTCGTGGGCATCTCGCTGGCGGGCTCTACTCTGCGCCCGGACAATAGCGCCAACACAATCCTCTACGGGGCACCGGTAGCTGCGAAGGACGTGGTGCTCTTCGGCAAAGTCCCCGCGCCGGATTGCGCCAGACTGCTGATCGCCACCCTGAACCAGAAATCGCCGAAAAATCTTTCGGGGGATTGATGGCGCGTCCCGTGGCGGGCACCTCCGGGACGTGCGGTAACAAGCCGTGAATTTTCGCCGAACTCTTACGCTTCGTTTCCTCGTTGCGGCATTCTTAGCCGCTTCCTTGGCCGTTTCTGCGCAGTCCGCGAAAGCGCAATCATCACCTGCTAGCGTCACTTCCTATCAAATTGATGTGGACGCTGCTAAACAGTGGGTGGACACGAAAATTGATCTGCGCGCCGGAGAAAAACTGCGCCTCACCGCCACGGGTACGATCAGGTATCCAGCAGATAAAAAACATCCCGACGGCCGCACGTTCGGTCCCGATGGACTCGCGCGAGGCTTCGGGGATTTGATTCACGAGTACCCCGTAAGCGACGCAGGGCACGGCTCGCTGGTCGGGCGCCTCGGCGATGATAATGTCGCGCAGCCGTTCGCCGTCGGCGCGAGTACGGACTATGAAGTGCCGGTCGCCGGTCGCCTCTTCCTGGGAATTAACCAAAGCTTGCGTGACGCGGAAGGTGCCAAGGGTAACTTCCAAGTCAAAATCGAAGTGCTCAATCCGGGGCTGAGCACCGCCGCCGCGATAGCCATCGGCGGCCCACCGGAAACACCCGTGCCATCGATCGCCGCTGCCCTTCTGCGCAAAATCCCGCGGCGCGTCACCGACCCGCAGGGCAAGCCGGGAGACATGGTTAACATCCTGCTCGTGGGCACGCCGGAACAAGTGACGCAAGTTTTCGCAAAAGCCGGTTGGGTGCGCGTGGATCGTTCTGTGCAAGACGCGGTAGTAAACGCGGTGATTGATTCGCTCGAAAAAAAAGATTACCTCACCATGCCGATGAGTACGCTCTACCTCTTCGACCGCCCGCAGGATTACGGCTTCGCGCACGCGGAACCAGTGCGCGTGGCCATGTCGCGTAACCACCTGCGCGTCTGGAAATCGCCTTACGCCGTGGACGCCCGCCCGCTGTGGTGCGTCGCCGCCACGCACGACATCGGCTTCGAGCGCGACGAACGCAACAACAGCGTGACGCACAAGATTGATCCAGCGATTGACGGCGAACGCGAATACGTCAACGACACGCTCTCGCGGACCGGCCTGGTAGTGCAGCGCACCCACGTGACCCCCGCCGACCCCCTCACCACAGCCAGCACCGCAACAGGAGGCAGCTTCCACTCCGACGGCCGCATCCTCGTACTGGTGCTGAAGAACGAAGACACTGCCGGCAAAGCCAATTAAGCGCGGCTTCGCCATCGAGTTCCCTGCCGTTTGAAACAATCTCGTCCCGCGCCCTATTGCCATCTTGCTTCCGGCCATAGTAAAAAGACTCACATTTGCGGAGATCGAGGTGGGTAACGATGCTGAGCGAAGCGGCGATTGCAGCTTTCAAGTCCAGCTTGCGCGGCGAGGTGATTGTCCCCAGCGATTCGAGTTACGACGCGACGCGCAAAGTTTACAACGCTATGATCGATCGGCGCCCTCGCTTGATTGTGCGCTGTGCTGACGTCGCCGACGTGATGGCGGCAGTAAAGTTCGGCCGCGCGCATCGCCTGCTTGTGGCGATTCGTGGTGGCGGGCACAATGCGGGTGGTTTGGGAGTATGCGACGACGGATTGGTGATCGATCTTTCGCCGATGAGTTACGTTCACGTGGATCCCAGGAGGAAGACCGTGCTGGTCGGCGCTGGCGCGCTGTGGCGCCACGTGGATCATGCCACGCACCCGTTCGGTCTAGCGGTCCCATCAGGAATTATTTCGACCACTGGCGTCGCTGGATTGACCTTAGGCGGTGGGATCGGTTACTTGACGCGGCGATACGGCCTCACAATTGACAATCTGCTAGCCGTCGAAATGGTGCTAGCCGACGGTCGGTTCGTTACCGCCAACGCCAAGGAAAATTCCGACCTGTTCTGGGCGATACGCGGCGGGGGCGGCAACTTCGGTGTCGTAACATCGTTTCTGTTCAAGGCGCGACCCGTGCACACCGTCTACGCCGGACCAATGATGTGGCGGATGGAAGATGCAGCGGAGATAATGCGATGGTACCGCCGCTTTATCGCCGCTGCACCCAACGACATCAATGGCTTCTTTGCTTTCCACATTGTGCCGCCATGGCCGCTTTTCCCTGAACACCTGCACAACAAAAAAATGTGCGCAATAGTATGGTGTTACACCGGAGCAATCAAGAAGGCGGAGAAGGTGTTTAAGCCGATTCGAGGTTTCAAGACTCCGGCGCTCGACCTGGTCGGTCCCATTCCGCATCCGACACTGCAAAGTCTTTTCGATCCCCTCTTTACACCCGGGATGCAATGGTATTGGAAGGCGGATTTCGTAAGCACACTATCCGACGAAGCCATCGCACAGCATATCGGACATGCGGAGAAAATGCCGACGCTGCCCTCGACGATGCACCTCTACCCGATCAATGGCGCCGTGAAACGGGTCAAGAAGGGCGCAACGCCATGGTGGCACCGCGACGCGACGTGGTCTCAGGTGATCGTCGGAGTCGATCCGGACCCCGCTAACAGAGAACGGATCTCCACATGGGCGAAAGAGTATTGGAGCGCGCTCCATCCATATTCCGCGGGCGGCGCGTACATCAACTTTATGATGGAAGAGGGTGAAGATCGTATCCGGGCGACGTACGGCAAGAATTATGAGCGGCTGGCGAAGATTAAGAAACGCCGTGACCCCACGAACTTTTTCCGCGTGAATCAGAACATCAAGCCGAGCTGAAAGTGGTCATCAACCTCCAAGTCCCGGTTAGCAGTTTGTTGAAAAACCCATTTCCTTTGCAACTTTAAGTCGAAAAACTCGTCTGAAGTAAGAAGGTCAAGGAGGCGAGCGAATGCGCG
>Ga0070761_10001115_pt1 | contig 16851 bp, 15 predicted proteins | sample HubBroMetageREF1_FD_66724 | JGI IMG/M metagenome (GOLD analysis project Ga0070761, IMG submission 66724) | Reference soil microbial communities from the Hubbard Brook experimental Forest, New Hampshire, USA - Hubbard Brook CCASE Soil... | ecosystem: Environmental > Terrestrial > Soil >... | reverse complement strand
TTCCAGCAGGCCATCGCCAAAGATCCAAACTACGCTCCTGCCTATGCGGGCCTCGCGAACAGCTACGCGCTGATGCCGGGCTACGCTCTGGCTCCGGCATCAAAATACATGCCGAAGGCCCGTGAGGCCGCGCTACGAGCGCTCCAGATTGACGACAATCTGCCCGAAGCGCACGTGGCGCTGGCTCTGATTCTGGAGAACTACGATTGGGACTGGAGCACCGCGGAAAAAGAGTACCGCCGCGCGATCGAATTGAACCCCAACTACGCGACAGCACACCAGTGGTATGCGGAGTTTCTCATGTGGCAGGGGCGCTTTGATGAGGCGTTGCGCGAGAGTGAAAATGCGCGCAGGCTTGATCCGCTGTCCTTGATTATCGCTACTGATCGCGGCTCTATATTTTATTTCTCGCGGCAATACGACCGCGCGATCGAGCAGTTCCAGAGCGTGCGGGAGATGGATCCGAGCTTCGCGCGAGTTCACCTGGTGATTGATGCCTACATGCAACAAGGCCGCTTCGCCGAGGCGCTGGCGGACCTGGAGGAATCGCGTCGCACCTCAGGCGATGGAATCGGCAGTAGTTCGAAGTTGGTTTATCTCTACGGACGAATGGGGCAGAAGGATAAGGCTCAAGCCGAGATGAGAAAACTGGAAGCGGAGAACCGGAGGCAAGCGGTTGACCCAGGGGTGATGGCGCTCGCCTACCTGGGTGTCGGGAACAACGATGCGGCGCTTGGCTCGCTGGAAAAGGCGTTCGTGCAGCGTTCGAATCTTCTGACGACGCTGAAGGTGGAACCTGTCTATGATCCGCTGCGGGACGATCCGCGGTTTCAGGAACTATTGCGGCGCGTGGGCCTGGCGCAATAGGATTTTCCCCGAGGGGATTCGCGCGATCTTGGCGCGACGTGGGGCGGATTCTGCTGTAACCGATCTGTTGGCTGAACGCTTGCGCAGGCCGTGGCTCCGCCTGCAGGATGTCATTTCGCTAGCAAGGGCTGCGAAAAACGGATCGGAATGCCGAAATTGGAGCCGCCGAATCCTTTTAAGATTGCCACCGTGACTCCGATGACTTTTCCGTCGCGGTTGAAGAGCGGGCCGCCCGAGCCACCGGAAGTTGTCTGCGCGTCGAACACAATCTTGTCGGGCAAAATATCGCCAATGTGGCCTTGTGTGATCAGCGGGTGAATCAGATTGCGTTTGGCAAGTTCGTTGAGCACTTGCGAAACGTCGCTGCCGCTTTTTTTCAAAATATCCTGCGCGGAATCTTCATCCGTCCGCGCCAGGATCGCGGCCAGGCCCGTGGCGTAACCCATCAGGATGATCGGTTGGCCGCTCAGGGCTGAATCCTTGCCGGTGTCAATTGCGAGCACCGGGCGCTTCAGGTCCTGCAAGTCCACGCGTACGGACGCCAGGTCCGTGACATCTGAAATATCCTGAATCTCGGCGTGGAACGCGCGCGGGTCGCCGGGAAAATAGGCGCGGATCGCGGAAATTTGCGGCTGCAATCCCTGGCCGGCAATTTGAGTGATTTCGTCGTTCTTCCACCACGGTTCGGCTACGTGGCGGTTGGTGATCACTCGGCCGCTGGGCCCCGCGATGAAGCCCGTGCCAAAAACGTCGAGCTTCACTTCCGGGCCTTTGCCATCGAGCGTCAACACGGGATTGCCTTCGCTATCCTGTATCGGCTCGCCCTGCTCGTTGAGGCCGCCGTAACGCAAGCGGCGCCCCGATTGCTGATCATTGAACGCAACGGAAACATGCAGCAGGCAGACGGACTGCACGTCCAGCGGAATAATACTTTGCGCGGCTTGGCCCTGCGCCTCGAGGCGTTGCAGGCGCGAATTGGTTTCTTGCAATTGCTTTTGCAGGCCGGCCGCATCGTCTGAACTCGCGTTGGCCATTTTCGCTTTCAGATCCGCGGCTTGTTTCTTAAGGTCGTCCTTGCCTACGGGATCTGCGCCCACCGCGTCCTGTTGCGCTCCTTGTTGCGCGCGAAGCTTGCGCGCCTCGGCGATCAAATCCTGCTGGCGAACGATTCCGCCTTCCAGCCTGGCAAGAATTGAATTTGTACGCTGGGTCGCTTTCTGCTCGGTGCGCACAAACAAGAAATAGATTCCCGCCATCAAGATCGCCACGGCGAGCACCGCTGCGAAGCCAGTTTTAAGCTTGCGATCGAGCGAAAATGCATCGCTGGTCATCTTTTCGGTAACGGCGAGCGCTTCGAAGGCGGTGTGCGCGATCTGCTGGCCCTCTTCCGCGATACGCATCTTTTCGCGCAGTTCGTTTTCGGCGCGCTGCATGCGCAGCCGGGCACGAACGCGGGCCAGCAATTCGCGGGAATCGCACGGGCGGGAAATGGCGTCGTCCGCGCCCAGATCCAGAGCCGAGGCACGCTGTTCGCTTCCGGCAGCCACCAGCAGAAGCACGCGAATCCCCGCGGTTTTCGCGGCGCCGCGAATCGTCGCTAGCACTTCGCTGGCGCTCGGTTCTTGCATGGCGGCGTCGAGCAGCAGAAGATCGGCGCCGCTCTGATGGATGGCGTCGAGTCCTTCGCGGGTGGTCGCAAAGACGGCGACATCGTAGCCGGCTAATTGCAGCGCGAGGCGCGTGTCTTCGCGGCTGTGCGGGTCGGCATCGAGGATGACGATCTTTTCGGGGGTGTTAACCATCGAGATCTGTTGACTCCGAAGATTTCTGTGCGTTGCTCCTGACAGACATCCTACAAACTACCAAGGTTCGAGATGCATGGCGCCGCAATCGTCGCGCCCAAAGCTTCGCGACGCATTCCTTAGACGCTTGGCGGGCTGGGGAGGGTTCATGATAACTTTGCAGCGGGACGGCCCCTTGCGAGAACTGGAAAAGCTCAATCAGGAAATTATTCACTGCCGCGCGTGCCCGCGACTCGTACGGTATCGCGAACAGGTCGCACGGGACAAGCGGCGGTCGTTCCTTGCGTGGGATTATTGGGGCAAGCCGGTTCCGGGCTTCGGCGATCCGCGTGCCGAGCTCTTGATTCTGGGGCTTGCGCCCGCGGCGCATGGCGGCAACCGCACCGGGCGAATATTCACTGGAGACCGCTCCGGCGATTTTCTTTACCAGGCGCTGTTTCGCGCGGGTTTTGCCAATCAGCCCACTTCGACGAATCGCGACGACGGCCTCGCGCTGCGGAATGCTTATATGGCTGCGACTTTGCGCTGCGCGCCGCCTGCGAACAAGCCGTTGCCTTCTGAGCTTGCGAAATGCCGCCACTTCTGGGAGCGCGACCTGGAAATTCTGCAGCCGCGCGCTGTGCTGGTGCTGGGCAGCATCGCGATGCGGGCTTATTTGGGATCGCTGAAAGAGCGCGGGCAAATTGCGGCGCTAGCTGCGTTTCCTTTTCGGCATGGCGCGAGTTACGAATTGCCGGGGGATTTGCCGCGTTTGTTTGCGTCGTACCATCCGAGCCAGCAGAATACATTTACCGGCAAGCTTACGGACGCGATGCTTTTTAGAGTTTTGCGCGATATAGGAAACTTTCTGGCGCGGTGATTTGCGACCACGCGAATTCTGAAACATTGGTTTTGTTTTTGTAGCAGCGCGCTAGAGGGTTAACGAAGGCCAAGTCCAAGGCGCCGAGCGAAAGCTGGCCGCTGCAAAGTCAACTTCAGTGGTACAGGTCCCTTGTTTTTTGTGCGCATCAGTTAGGCGCTCCGGCGCGCGAACCTCGCATCAATAACAAGTAGACGCAAAATGAGACGGCGAAGCCTACGAACCAGGCGTAGGGATAGAGGCCGCGGAGGGCGGGGATTTCCAGGCCGCTTAACGCTACGGCCAAGCCGGCGACCAGCGCGGCGATGGCGCGCCCATTGAAGCCGCGCGAGAATTCGTAGGCGCCGCCGCGCTGGTACAAATCGTCCGCAAGAATCACGCGTTTATGTAAAACATAATAGTCCGCGATCATTACGCCGGCGATTGGTCCGAGAAAACTGGAATAGCCTACCAGCCAGCCCATCACATAGCTTCCGTGACTTGAAAGCCAGCGCCACGGCTGCATCAGCAGGCCGATAAAACAGGTGATTACGCCGCCGAGCTTGAAACTGATTTTGCGCGGATAGAGATTCGAGAAATCGTTGGAGGGGGAGACGACGTTTGCGGCGACGTTCACGTTGAGGGTGGCGAGCAGCAGCGCAAGCATCGCAACTACCACTGCGATTGGATTTCCCAGGCGGCTGAGCACTTCTACTGGATCCCAAATCGCGCGGCCAAATACGACTACTGTGGCGGAAGTGACTGCGATGCCGATGAAGGAATAAAACGTCATCGTTGTCGGCAAGCCGAGCGCTTGACCTAGCATCTGATCGCGCTGGCCTCTTGCGTACCGCGTGAAATCCGGGATGTTCAGCGCAACCGTGGCCCAGAAAGCTACTACGCCGGTGAGTGACGGAATGAAGAACGCGAAAAATTCGCTGAAGGTGTGAAACTTCGAGGGCGTGGAAAGCATGGGACCGAGGCCGCCGGCTTTGCTGTAGGCCCAGCCGAGCATCGCGAGACCCAGAATCAGCAGCGCCGGAGCCGTGATCCCTTGCAGGAAACGGATGGCTTCGATGCCGCGCAAGATAACGGCGAGATTCAGCAGCCAGAACAGGAAGAAACACAGCCAGGCATGGTCCCAGCCCTGAATCATGGCCGCTAGCAGCGTATTGATTGCTTCGCCGCCGATCCAGGTTTGGATTCCGAACCAGCCGCAGGCTACCAGCGCACGCAGGACTGCCGGGACGTTCGCGCCTAGCACGCCGAACGATGCACGCGCGAAAACTGGAAACGGAATGCCGTATGCGGCGCCGGCGTGCGCGTTGAGGAGCATGGGGACCAGGACGATGACGTTACCGAGAAAAACCGTGCAGATGGCTTGCTTCCAGTTCATGCCGCCGGCGATCATGGCGCTGGCTAGCATGTAGGTGGGGATGTTGACGCTCATGGCGACCCAGAGCGCAGCGTAGTTGTAGGTTCCCCAAGTGCGTTGATTGCGCGGGATTGGGGCGAGATCCTTGTTCCACAGCCAGCTGGAAGCGGCGGCCGGGCGCATGGCTGGTTCGGCGTCGGGGTTTGTGGTTTCGGTCATGGATTGGCTGCTCTGGTCATTGGGCACCCCAAGAAAGAAGTGCGGCGCTTATACCTGTCGCTTGGCTTGGGCGCAACAGGTTTCTAATTGGGAAAAACACGTCAAGAACTGGCGCTTGATTTGGGTTGCTGGTGTTTGTTTCGATTGAGTTACGTCGGCTTTCGATTTTGTTTCGCTAGCGATTGATTGGGGCGGTGGCGAGTGATGAGCGGAGCGGCGGCATGCGGTCTGGCTGTTGCTGCCGGGATTGCGGAGGGAGCTTTCCCGTTTTGGGCCTGTTCTGGCATGTTGCCTCCTTTCTGGGCCGCACTAATGCCCCGACTCACGTTAACACAGTTGAGAATTGATAACTACTAGTATAATTGATTATAGAGGTAACTCACAGACAGGATTGAAGTAGGTCGAGCGGACCTACGCCGGAAGTCGAAAAGGGGCTAGCGAAGAACCCCACCCTTCCCAAAATGCGGGAAGGATGGGGCACTCGGCGGGTCTGAAGTTGTGGCGAGAAGGGGCGCAGCAACGAGCTCCCCTACCTCCGCACCAATGCAGCGTGGTTGCAGCGGACCGGGTTAGCTCAGGCCGCCGGCGGCTAAGAGTTGATCGCCGGTTAGCCAGCCGGAGTCGTTAGAGGCTAGGAAGACGGCGAGGGAGGCGATGTCGCCAACCTGGCCGATGCGGCCTAGCGGAGTCTGTGCGATGGCCGCTTTCTCGAATTCAGAGCCGATGAAGCCGCCGGTGTGGGTGCCTTCGGTTTCGACGATACCTGGGTTGATGCTGTTGACCCGGATCCGTTTGGGTCCGAGTTCGCGCGCGAGCACGCCAGTGATAGCGTCCACCGCGCCTTTGCTGGCGGTGTATACCGAGCTGTTCGGCGGAGTGATGCGGCTGACGGCGGAGCCGATATTAATGATGCTGGCGCCTTCGCCGAGATGCTTGACGGCGGCCTGGGTGGTGAGGAGGAGGCCGAGCACGTTGATATTGAACATGCGGTGGAAAGAATCTTCGGTGACGGCTTCGAGGGGCGCGAATTCGTAGACGCCGGAATTGTTGACGAGGATGTCGAGGCGGCCGTAGTTTTTGATAGCGGCGGCGACGATGCCTTGGGCTTCGGCGGGTTTGGAAACGTCCCCACCTACGGCTACGGCTTTGCCACCGCTTGCGGTGATGGCGCTTACAACTTTTTCCGCGCCGGCTTTACTGGAAGCGTAGTTGACGACGACGGATGCGCCTTCAGCTGCTAGTGCTTTGGCGATGGCAGCGCCGATGCCTTTCGAAGCACCGGTTACGACTGCGACTTTACCTTTTAGCTTGCTCACTTGTGACTCCCTTGAATGAGGTATAGGTTGGTCGACTGCTGCTTCATGAGATGAGGGTTGATGTGCGCGGGATTCTTTCGTTCTGGGCGCGAGGGCGATCGAACCGGACGTCGAGTTCGGGCATGATCGGAAAATTCACACATTCCTTGCCGCCGCAAGTTAAGGGTGATCGGGCGCGCTTGGCCTTCCGGTCGGCAACGCGAATGCTTACGCGCTTGCCTAGCGCTCTTGCTGCGCGAGTGATGGTATCGAGCGTCACGGAGACGTTCTTGGGATCGAGCAAGCGGTCCAGTTGTGACCTGCTGGTGCGAAGCTGTTTGGCCATCGCTTGTTTGGTCTTGCGCCGGTCTTGCATGGCCTGCTCGAGTTGCCCCGCCAAGACGCACAGCTGCGTTCTCGGCCTTGGCGTTTGACACGGTAGGTGGCGCTTGTTAGCCTGCGCGGGACGCGGCGTTTGTTCTGAGCGGCGTCCACGGCATGAGCTCTGAGACCAAACGGACCGCCGGGCGCAGTTCCCTTCCTGATGCACATCCTGTGATTGAATTCCGTCATGCGAGTTATCAGTTGCCGGATGGCCGCGCGCTTTTGCGTGATTTGAATTTGGCTGTCGAGCGCGGGGAGACTTTGGTCTTGTTGGGGCGCAGCGGGGCGGGAAAATCCACGGCTTTGAAATTGATCAACCGGATGCTGGAACCTAGCGACGGGGCGGTGCTGGTGGAAGGGCGGTCCACGCTCGAAGGCGATCCGATTGAGCTGCGGCGGCGGATTGGGTATGTGATTCAGGAAGTGGGATTATTTCCGCATTTCACGGTGGAACAAAATATTTCTTTGCTGCCACGGCTGGAGCATTGGCCGGAAGACCGGATCCGCGCACGGGTGGCGGAGCTTTTGCAGCTGGTGGGGTTGAGTGAGGCGGAATTTTTGCACCGGTATCCGCACCAACTCTCCGGAGGCCAGCGGCAGCGTGTGGGAGTGGCGCGGGCGCTGGCGGCGGATCCGCCAATTCTGCTGATGGACGAGCCCTTTGGGGCGCTGGATCCGCTGACACGGGCGGAGGTGCAGTGCGAATTTCAGGATTTGCAGCGGCGCTTGAAGAAGACGATTGTGATCGTGACGCATCACGTGGCGGAAGCGCTGCTGTTGGGCGATCACATCGGAGTGATTGACGCGGGGGCGCTGGTGGGGCTGCACACGCCGAAAGATTTTATGAGCGCGACGGAGCCAGTGACCGCCGCCTACACCGCGAATGTGCGGATGTTCGAAAAGCTGGAGGGACCGGAATGAATCTGCTGGAATATTTTGCGCGACACCATCGGGAGATTTTGCAGGCTACTCTGGAGCATGTGTGGCTGGTGGGGATTGCGATGCTGCTGGCGGTGGCGGTGGGTGTGCCGCTGGGCGTGTTGGTGGCGCGGCAGCCGTGGCTGGCAAGACCGATTTTGGGCGGGGCGAATATCGCAGAAACAATTCCGAGCCTGGCGCTCTTTGGATTTCTGCTGCCGGTGCCTTGGCTGGGAGACCGCGCGGAGCGGATCGCGATCGCGGCGCTGGCTTTGTATGCGCTGCTGCCGATTATTCGTAACACAGCGGCGGGAATTACCGGGGTGGACCGGGCCATTCGCGACGCCGCGCGCGGCATGGGGATGACCGAGCGGCAAATTCTGTTTCAAGTGGAATTGCCGCTTTCGTTTTCGACGATGCTGGCGGGCATACGCGTGGCGACGGTGCTGACGGTGGGGATCGCTACGATTGCGGCGGCGGTGGGAGCGGGAGGGTTGGGGGAATTTATTTTTCGCGGGCTGGCGATGGTGAACAATCAATTGATATTGGCGGGGGCGATTCCGGCGGCGTTGCTGGCGTTGATTGCGGATTTTTTGCTGGGCGTGTGTGAACGACGGTTGCAACCTGCGCGGTCATGATGCGCGGCGCGGCGTGGCGGCTCGGTGTTTTCGCTTGCTTGCTATTTGCGTTGACGGTTGCGCTTGGTTCCTGCGCTGCGGCGCGGCACGATGAAATTGTTGTGGGGTCGAAGAATTTTTCCGAGCAGGCTTTGCTTGGGGAAATTGTGGCGCAGCATCTGGAGGCGCGGACGCATCGTGCGGTGACGCGGCGGTTTTATCTGGCGGGATCTTATATTTGCCAGCAGGCGTTGCTGGCGGGGCGGATTGATCTGTACGTGGAATATACGGGAACGGCGCTGACGGCGATTTTGCATGATCCTTTGCAGTCCGATGCGGCGGCGGTTTGGCAGCGTGTACGGAGTGAATACGAGCGGCGATTTGGGTTGGAGGTGCTGCCTTCGCTGGGGTTCAACAACACTTTCGCGATTGTGGTGCGGGGCGAGGATGCGCGGCGGCTGCATCTGAAGACGATTTCGGATCTAGCGCCGTTTGCGCGCGAGTGGCGGGCGGGGTTTGGATACGAATTCATGGAGCGGCCGGACGGGTTTGCGGGGTTGGCGCGAACTTATGGGCTTGCGTTTCGCGATACGCCGCGGATTCTGGATTTGGGATTGCTTTATCGGGCGCTTTTGGACAAGCAGCTGGATATTGTGGCGGGAAATTCGACCGATGGATTGCTGGCGGCGCGCGATTTGACGATGTTGCAGGATGACAAGCATTATTTTCCGCCTTATGAGGCGGTGCCGGTGGTGCGGGGGGATGCGTTGGCGCGATTTCCGGAAATGCGGGGGGCTTTGTTGGAATTGGCGGGGAAGATTGACGATGAGGAAATAAGCCGGATGAATTATGAGGTGGATGGGGAGCATCGGGATATTGCGGATGTGGCGCGGGAATTTTTGCGGGGGAAGGGGTTGGAGTGAGGGTGGTGATGCGGCCGCCCGGGTGGCAAGGATTCCCGGCGGCGTGCCGGTAACGGCCTTGTGTCGCACCGACGGCGCTGCGTTGTGGACCGGAGCGGTGAACGGGGTGCGCGGATCGGATTTCGCGAAACCAGTTCAAAGGCGCCCGCCGACCAGGCAGGCGGCCGCTACAACCTCACGTGCAAAGAGCCGCCGACGCGCCGACGCTTAGAACCAGGCGTTTCTCTTGTACTCGCGATAGACCTCGCCAAATTTTGTTTCGAGAATCTTTTCCTCCTTACGAATGCGAACCCGTTGCAGTGGTATGAGGACCAGGAAAATCAGCAAATACGCCGGCTGCTCAAGAAATAAAGCCGCTCCGGCGATTAGCAGCCCGCCAAAAAGATAAATGGGGTTGCGAATGCACGAGTAGAGCCCAGTGGTCACGAGGTTTCGGGCCTGCGCGCTGACGGAAAACGATGAGCCCAGTTGCAGGTGCGCCACAGAAAACAGAACGAAGGAGGGGACCCTAAGGATTGCGCCGGTCCAGCGCATGAGATCCCACGGAGCGGAGCGAAACATCCAGAACAGCTCGAGCACGACGATGCCGGCGATGGGAATCAGGAGGTAGTGTCGCTCAAACTTCACGGAGCAGGAGTGTACACCTTCCGCAAATCCGGAAGCGAGGCGAGGCTACTCGGTTTCTTGCATGGATTTGAAGTCGGCTTCCAGAGCAGCGCAATATTGTTTTTGGGCTTCTAGCTCGGCTTGGAGTTTTTTTACCAGGAGCTCGAGGCGGCGGATTTCGTGGCGCAGTTTTTGGGTGTCGGCCGATGGGGGCGCTGTTGCTGCCGCGCGTTGCGGAGGCGCGGCGGCGTGCGCCGCGGGGCGCGCGGTTGGTGCAGCGGCACGCGGCGCGAATGTTTGCGCGGGTTCCGCAGGCCACGCGGATGTTGCAGGAGTGGCGGGCGCGAAATTTGGCGGCGCGGCGTTTGGCGATCCGGCGTGTGATAGCGCGCCATTTTGCAGCGCACCGGGCGGCGAGAACAGGCCGCTGAGAACTCGGCTGGCGGCTTGCGATGCGTTTGATTCTTCTTCGCGCAGCGAGCCGCGGGCTGTGGCGCCGGCTCCGGCAGGATTCAGAAGACTTTTCACTCGGGCGATCAGATCCTGCGGCTGGAAGGGCTTGCGCACCAATTCATCGGCCTTCACTTGCATGGCTTTTTCCGCGACGGTGCGGTTCACTACACCGGACATTAGGATCACCGGCGTTTTTCCGAAGCGTTCGTGTTCTTTGATGAATTGGCAGACTTCGTAGCCGTCTTTATCGGGCATGATCACGTCTGTGATCACCGCATCGGGAGCCGAGTCGTTGAATTGAGCAAGGGCTGAGGCGGCGTCGGCGCAGGTGATGACGTTAATATTTTCCTTGCGGAAGGCGATCTTGATGACTTCGCGCATGGTGGCGCTGTCGTCGATGAAATAGACCGTGGGAGTACGCGCGGCCGTGGGAACTTGCGTATCGCTCATGACGATTTTTTCTCCACATTATCAAGTTCGTGGTCTTGTCCGGGGTGTTGCTCGGACTCGTTTTGCGGGCCTTCCTCGGAGTCTCGTTGTGATTCGTCGAAAGCGCGCATGGCATCGAGGAGCAGATCGGTAGCGGAGCGCAGCACGGTGCGCTGCGTGGCGGTGGCGCCGTAGACGAATTTGTACACGCCTTTCACCGCGCCCTGGCAGGTGGCGACGATTTGCGTGACGGCTTCATCGCCGAAGAACATGCCGCATTCGGCGTGGCAGATTTCGCCACCCTCGAAGAAAATAATTCCGTCGGCGTCTACCGCGTTGATGTGCAGCGCGCCGGTCTGGCGGGCCTGGCCGAGCATTTGGATGACGCCGGGCAAATCGAGATGCTGGAGATTGCCGCTCAAGTCGGTTTCGGCGCTGCTGAGCATTTGCGTGGGCTGAAAACCGTCCTGACGGCTGACCAGAAAACTGCGTACGTGCGCGGCGATGTCCGAGGGCGAGCGGCGACGATCAACGAAATCGTCGCAGCCGGCACGATAGGCTTCGAGCAGGGCTTGTTCGCCTGCACCGGCGCCGCTTCCGCCGATGGCGATGAGCGGAATGTGCGCGGTGTTGGGATCGGCGCGCAAAATCGGGGCCATTTCGAGCGCGCCCATTTCGCGCAGATTCGTGGCGCACAAGATGGCCGCTGGCGCGTTCCATTCGAGCATGGTTAGCGCATAGGCGGCTTGCGTGCAGGGGACGACTTCGAAGCCGACCTGCTGCAGTGCTTCGCCGACACGCTTCGCGAAATAGACGTTGCTATCCACGAGCAGGATGCGCGGAAGATTGGCGAGGGCGTTCACGGGCGCGCCTCCGCTTGAATTGCGGGGCTGGGATTCTTGCTGCCGGCACTGACGAGTTCCTGCAAATCCAGCACATCTATATTTTCGTTTTCGATGGCGAGGGTGCCGGCGAAATACGCTGGAGCGTCTTCCTGCGGCGGTTGCATTTCGCCTGTGGCTAGTTCGCATTCGCCGTTTACGGGAATGGCGCTCGCTTCGCTGGCGGAACCGAAGGCGCGTTCGGCGATGAGATAGAAACGGTGGACCGAAGATTCGCGGCCACAGAGAACGGGCGCGACGTCGTACACCGGAACGATGCGGCCGCGGCGGACGATCACTCCGGCGATCAGCTTGGAAGTGTGCGGGAAATTGTGCAGACGCACGGGAGGCGCTAGCTCCATGACGGATTCGGCGGGCAGCGCGAAGCGGCGGTTGCCGACGTGCAGGAGCACCCAGGATTTACGCACGTGATTTTCTGCGCTGCTCATGCTGGCACGGCTCCTTCCATCTCCTGGCGTGCTGCGATTGCTCTTGACGCGTGATCGAGGCGCGCGAATTCTTGGGGCGTGAGAAAACCGTCGGGCTTGATTACCGGGATCACGCGGTCTTCGAGATAGATGAGGCCGCGATACCACTCGCGCTCTTCGCCCTGAAAGGCTTGCGGCAGGGCGTAGACTTTGGGAACGTCCGCCATTCTTTCGATGGAGTCCACGAGCACCGCGGTGCGAATTTGGCGCAGGATCAGCACGAGCGTGGGGCGCGTGACGCGCAGGCCGAAATGCGCGCAGCCGCTGACGACGAAGTAGGTGCGATGGCTGCGTTCGACGAGGTGGCGAACTTTGGGAACTTCGGCCAGTTCCATTTCGATGGCGGCAGTGGCCAGACTGTCGGTGCTGCGAATTTCCTGTACGGCGTCGGCGGCGATGGCGAAGGTTTGCGCGCCGATGCAGAAGAGAATGACGGCTTCGGTGGAGCGCGAGCGGCGCGACTTCGCGGCGTCTTGCGTGGCGATTTTCATCGCGCACCCAGGGGAGCGAGGCGAGTGATTTTCGCGACGCGTTTTTCGATGGCCGCGCTGATCTGATCGAGGGGAAGAATTTCGTCGACTGATCCCGTTTTGATTGCTTCCGCGGGCATGCCGAAGATCACGGAGGTGGCTTCGTCTTGCACGATTACGTGGCCACCGGCGGCTTTCACGGCTTGCACGCCTTTGGAAGCGTCGTTGCCCATGCCGGTGAGAACGACAGCGACGGTGAGCGGGCGCGCGAAAGCGGCGGCGGATTCCAGGGCGACGTCGGCGCAGGGGCGATAGCCTTCGATGCGCGGGCCGCCATCGAGCGAGATTTTTCCAGTGGACGAAATTCGCAGATGGTGTGCGCCGGGGCAGAGGTAGATTACGCCGGGCTGCGGCGCTTCGTGCGATTCGGCTTCTTTCACCGGCAAGCGCGAGACTTCCGCCAGTTGAATTGTGAATTGACTGGTGAAGGCGGCGGGCATGTGCAGCACGAGCAGAACCGCAGCCGGGAGATCTTTCGGCAAGCCTGCGACTACGCGCATGACGGCGGCGGGTCCGCCGGTGGATGCGGCGACTACGACGATCGGAAATTTTGTGCCGTTGCTGATGTTGTTCTGTGCGGCGCGCTCTGCGCTGTGCGTCAAGGCCGACGCGACGGAGACTGGCGCGTGCGGAGTTGCCAGCTTGGACAGGGTGGCGGTGCGCACGACGCGAACTTTCGCGGCCATTTTTAATTTGCGCGTCAGTTCTTCGCGAATATTGCGCATGTCGAGATCAATGCCGTTGGTGGGCTTGGGCACGAAGTCGATGGCGCCGAGTTCGAGGGCGCGCAGGGTGCTCGCTGCGCCTTCGCGGGATTCGGAGCTGACGATCACTACCGGGCGCGGGTGCTGCGACATGATCAGCTCGGTGGCTTGCAGGCCATCGAGATGGGGCATGTTGATGTCCATCGTGATTACGTCGGGGCGCAGGGATTCGGCGAGGGCCACGGCTTCGCGGCCGTCGCGGGCGGTGCCCGCGACTTCCAGTTGCGCGTCTGAATTGATGATTTCCTTCAGCACCTTGCACATGAAGGCGGAATCATCGGCGACGAGAACGCGAATTTTCTTTTCGGGCACCTTATTCATTTCAATCCTGCCGCACCGGCACGGTCACCTTGCGGCGTGTGTCGGGTTTTTCCGCGCCCATCAATTCATCAACGGTTGCTACCAGCTGATCTTCCTGCACGGGCTTGGTCAGGAATCCGGCGGCGCCCTCTTTCATGGCGCGGTCGCGATGTTTTGCGCCGGCGCGGGAGGTGACGACCAGCACGGGAATTTTTCGTGTTACCGGATTCTGGCGCAGATGGGCCATCAGCTCGTAGCCGTTCATGCGCGGCATTTCGAGGTCGGTGATCACGAGGTGACACCCGACTTGCGCCACGAGTTCGGAAGCTTCGAGGCCGTCGGAGGCCAGCTTCACGCGATAGCCGGCTTTTTCGAGCATGCGGCCGACGAATTTGCGCACGCTGATGGAATCGTCGGCGACTACGACGACGCGATCGTTTTCGATGGAGTCCACGGCTCCTGCTGGAATCGTTCCCGCGGCTACTGCTTCGGCACCTGGTGCGAAAACGCGGGCGGCGGGCGAGGAGGCGGGCAGCGCGTTGCGTTCGGCGGTGTCGGCGGAAGCGAGACGGTTCAAATCAATCAGCAGAATCAGGCTGCCATCGGGCGCGATGGTGGTGCCGGGGAAAAGTTTTACGCTGCGGAGATAATCGCCCAGGTTCTTGATGACGATTTCGTCTTTGCCAAGAACTTCTTCGACGACTACGCCCACTTGTTTTCCGGCAACTTTGACGATGACCATGTGGAAGTAGCCGTTGAGCGGCTCGAGCGGGGGCAGCGCTAGCTGAACGTCGAGGCGCACGACTTCGGTGACGACGTCGCGTACGCGGGTGAGCAGTTTGCCGCCGACGTCTTCGATTTCGTCGGGCTTGAGGCGGCGAATCTCTTCGACGACTGCCAGGGGCAGAGCGAAGACGGATGTGCCGCAGCGCACGAAGAGCGCCTGCGAGATGATCAGCGTGAGCGGAACTTTCACGGTGAAGGTGGCGCCGTGGCCGGGCTCGGAGCGGACTTCGATTTCACCGTTCAGGGCGTGCACATTGGCGCGGACGACGTCGAGGCCAACGCCGCGGCCGGCAAGCTCCGTCATGGCAGCCGCGGTGGTGAAGCCGGGGCGGAAAAGGAATTCGCGGAGCTCGCGCTCGGTGAGTTCGGCGGCAGCGACCGAAGACATGGCGCCCATTTCGACGACGCGGCGGCGAGCGCCATCGTAATCAATGCCGCGGCCGTCGTCTTCCACCTCGATGAAAATATGGTTGCCGCGATGATAGGCGCGGACGCTGACGAGGCCTTTTTCGGATTTGCCATTGCGCTGGCGGGTGCGGCGATCTTCGACGCCGTGGGCGACGGCGTTGCGCACGAGGTGAATGAGCGGATCGGAAACGTGCTGAATAATATTGTTGTCGAGTTCGGTGTCCGCGCCTTCCAGGGAAAGCTCGACGAGCTTGCCGGTGGCGTTGGCGGCGTCGCGCACGGTACGGGAAAGGCGCGTGTAGAGATTTCCGATGGGCACCATGCGCGCGGCGGTGATTTCGTCCTGAAGGTGGTGCGCGAGCTTGGTGAATTCGTCGATATCGGAGTCCACGCGGCCCATGAAGCCTTCGAGTTGGGTGAGCACGACGTTTACATCCGCGGAAATTTCGGTGAGCGAGCGGGAAAGAATGTTGACGTCGTCGTAGCGATCCATTTCCAGTTCGCTGAACTCGAGCAGGTCGTTGCTGGTGACCGAAGGCATGCCCGGGAAATTCGGACGGAAGGTGTCCATTTGCGGGGCTCGGCTTCCCGGAACCAGGAGCGGCTGGACTTTGCTGAACTCGTGCTTTTCCTGGAACTCGGAAACTTTTCCGGAGAGGCGGCTCTTCGAGAAATTCAGGACTTCGACGAGCTTGGCTAGTTCGGCAAGGCGGCCCACCATGCGGGTACGGTTGATGACCAGTTCGCCGACGGCGTTCATCATGCGGTCGAGGCGCTCGAGGGAGATACGTACGGATTTGGCTTGCGGCAGAGCTTCGGGAGCGGCGCGGCGCTTTTCTGGCGCTGCGATTCCGGTTTCTGTGGTTGCGGCGTCGCTGCTGCTCGCGGGCGCGTATGGACCTGGAGCCGATTCCTCGGTTTCTTCGGGCGCGAGCTCGGCGATCTGCGCCAGGAGCGGATCTACCGCGGCGCGCATTTCTTCGTCGCTGGTCCATTGGCGGTGCAGGAATTTTTTCAGGACGTCGACGGATTCCAGGCAGATGTCCACGATATTGGCGCTGGGTTTTAGTTCGCCATCGCGCAGGCGGCCGATCAAATCCTCGACGCGATGCGCCACCGCGGAGAGGCGATGCAGTCCCACTTGCGCGGCGGAGCCTTTTACCGTGTGCATGGAGCGGAAGAGGCGGTTGATATCTTCCGCATTGGGATTGGCTTCGAGGGCCAGCAGGCATTCGGTGACGGCTTGGAGATGCTCTTCGGCTTCGGGAACGAAAAATTCCAGGACTTCGGCTGGGACCTCGCTATCCTGCGGCAGATGGTCAACATAGGAGTACGCAGCAGGGGCATCGGCGACGGGTTCTTCGGCCGCCACTTGTTCGGCGGCTTCGCGAGCGGCGCGCGACGCAGGCGGAGCGGGAAAGGCGAAGGAATAGCGCTGTTTGAAGGCGAGGATGTCGCCTTCGGTTTCGGTGCCGCCGGAACTGATCTGGAGCAAGTCGAATTCCAGAACGGAGATGGCGTCGGAAATAAATTCGGTGAGCGGGCCGTGCATGTCCGCGGTGAGGGTTGCGTTCATGGCGTAGTGAAAGATGTGCGCCATTTTCGCGGCCACTTCTGAAAATTGCGGGAAGCCGTAGCTGGCGGAAGTGCCAGCGAGGGTGTGCGCGGCAATGTAGAGTTTTTCGAGATCCTCGGGCCTGGTCTGCGGCTCCTGCAACATGCCGGAATATTCCCGCAGATATTGCAGGTTCTCGGACGCCTCCTGGAGGAAGAGCTCGACGGATTCCTGATGGGGCCCGTTCACAGGCTTTCCTCCAGCAACACGGATGCAGCGCGTGGTTCGGCGGCGACCGGCTTGCGATAAATGCGGCAATCGCCGATCACCAGGGACTCAAATTTCATGGGCACGTTGGAAAGCGTTTCCGAGTGCCCCAAAAGAAAATATCCGCCCGGTTCGAGGGCGTCGTA
>Ga0070761_10001114_pt1 | contig 16859 bp, 6 predicted proteins | sample HubBroMetageREF1_FD_66724 | JGI IMG/M metagenome (GOLD analysis project Ga0070761, IMG submission 66724) | Reference soil microbial communities from the Hubbard Brook experimental Forest, New Hampshire, USA - Hubbard Brook CCASE Soil... | ecosystem: Environmental > Terrestrial > Soil > Temperate... | reverse complement strand
CCCGGTGTGAGCCCGGACGGCAGCGTTGCTGGTGCTGTTGAGGACCAGAGCACATTCACTCTCGACGGCGGCCAGAACAGCAATGACATGGACGGCAGCATGAACGTCTATACGCCGAGCTATGCAAACGACCCAACCGGCGGACAGATGGGTGGAGCGCCCACAGGCGTGATGCCAACCCCTATCGATAGCGTCGAGGAGTTCAAAGTCAACACGGCCGGCCAGACTGCGGACTTCAACAGTTCGGCAGGCGCTCAGGTCGAGATGGTCACCCGCCGTGGCACCAACACCTGGCACGGCAGCGGCTATGAGTATTACCTCGACAACAACTGGAACGCGAATTCGTGGACGAACAACAACACACAAACTCCGCTGCCGGATTACCACTACAGCCGTTTTGGCGGCCGCGTCGGCGGCCCAATCATTCCCAAAGAGATTCTCGGCGGAAAAACCTATTTCTTCGCCAACTATGAAGGCTTTCGCTGGCCCAACGTGGGCACATACGCCCACTCCGTTCCGAGCCCGAACATGGAGGCCGGAATTCTCACCTTTAACAATGCCGCCGGCCAACCCATCAATTACAACATCAAGACCTACGATCCCCGGGGTCTCGGAATCGATCCCACGATTCAAGCCATGTGGCAGAAGTACGAACCCCAGGGGACTCCAGCCGGATGCGGTCCCGTCGGCGGCGGTTCGCGTTGCGATGGAGTGAACGAATTCGGATTCGTCGGGAATATCGCTCTGCCGCAGACCAGCAACTTTGGCGTGACCCGCATCGATCACGACTTTGGCACCAAGTGGCACCTCAACACCACCTATCACTATTACAACGAGCACCGCGCCACAAGCGACCAAGTGGACATCGGAGGCGCGTTCCCCGGCGACACTCTAGGGACCGCGGCGTCCCTTTCGAATCGGCCGCAGCAGACTTGGTTCTATACAGCCGGCCTCACGACCAACATCAGTGCCAATGTCACCAACGACTTCCATTACAGCTATCTGCGCAATTTCTGGGCGTGGGACACTGCAAACGCGCCGCCGCAGCCGGGAACGGACTCGACCGGCGTGCTTGAACCTTTCGGCGAGTCGGCAACCCAAGATCTGGCACCCTATAACGTGAACACTCAACAAGCCCGCAGACGTTTCTGGGATGGTCACGACAACTACCTGCGTGATGACATCACCGTTCTCCACGGTAACCACCTCTTTCAGTTTGGTGGCATCTATCAGCGCAACTGGGATTACCACCAGCGCACCGACAACGGCGGCGGCATCAACTACACGCTGACGTACCAGATCAGCGACACACTGGGAGCCGGATTGGTCGATATGTCCAGCCTCTACGCCGCCGGCTATGCGGGAGGCGCTGCCAATGAGACCAATTACACCGACCGCGATGCCGCCGCTGTCCTCGGTATCGTAACTGATTCGCAGATTGCCTACACGCGTTCGGGCCAGAGCCTCACGCTCAATCCTCCCCTGACCCCGGCGTTCGATCAAAGCACCATTCCCTACTACAATGTCTATTTCAGTGATAGCTGGCACATGAAGCCGTCCTTCACGCTGACATTCGGCCTCGGCTACACCATCGAAATGCCGCCCACCGAAGCGCAAGGTAAGCAGGTCGAAGTCGTGGACGCCAGCGATCAGCAACTGAATCTCGAAGACTATTTGGCCCAGCGCAAAGCCTTCGCTTTGCAGGGCCAGGTCTATAACCCCGAGGTCGGCTACGCGCTCGTCGGCAATGTCGGCAACGGACTGAAGTATCCCTACAATCCGTATTACGGCTCTTTCAGCCCGCGCATTTCTGCGGCCTGGAATCCTCAGTTTGATGCGGACACCATGTTTGGCAAGGTTTTTGGCGCCAACAACACCGTTATTCGTGGCGGCTACAACCGAATCTACGGCCGTCTGAATGGTGTGGACCAGGTCCTCGTACCGCTACTCGGCGAAGGCCTGATCCAGCCGACGCAATGCAAGCTGGCCTTGGCGTCAGGTTCCTGCGGTCCAGCCACTCCAACTGCCGATACCGCCTTCCGCATCGGCATCGACGGTAATACGGCTCCAATTCCGGCGGCCACTCCCACGCTTCCGCAGCCTATCTTTCCGGGCTTCAACAACGTGGCTGCGGCGGCAGGCGAAGGATTCGATCCGAATTTCAGGCCTAATGCGATCGATTCCTTCGACCTTACGATTCAGCGCCAGCTCAGCCCCAAGTTGATCCTGGAAGTGGGCTACATTGGCCGACGCATCACCCACGAATACCAGCCCGTCAACATCAACGCCGTTCCTTACATGATGACGTTGGACGGCCAGACGTTCGCCAATGCCTACGCAGCGGTCGAAAGCGCCCTGGGATGCACTACGTCCTACGTCGCTTGCGGCGCGAATCCTAACGCGGCGGTTCCTGTGCAGCCTTTCTTTGAGACTGCACTTTCAGGCACCGGCTATTGCACCGGGTTCTCAAGCTGCACTGCGGCCGTTGTGAGCCAAGTCAATCCAAACGCTCCCTCCGGTGCGGGTGAATTTGGCAGATTCACTTCTCAGGCTGTCTGGAGCCTATGGTCAGACTTGGACAACGGCGGCGTCGGCGGCGGCGTTGGCGGCGGCACTGCACCGGGCTGGAACTTCCCGCGTAGCATGTTGAACTCTCCCATCGCTGCTACCTGTGTCGGTGGCGCTGGCAATGGCTGCAGCGGCCAGATGTCGGGTGGCGTGGCGCTCAACTCCAGCATCGGTCACGGCAACTACAACGGTGCCTTCGCCTCGTTCAAGACTACCGATTGGCACGGTGTCACTTCGCAACAGAATTTCACCTTCAGCCGTGCGCTGGGAACTGGTGCGGACGTGCAGGCTACCAGCGAATACACACCGGACGATCCGTTCAGTCTTAACGAGATGTATGGACGCCAGAACTTCGATCACACTTTCGTATACAACCTCTACATTGCCTACCAACCTCCGATCTACAAGGGACAGCACGGTTTCGTGGGGCACTTGGCGGGAGGTTGGAGCCTCGCTCCGATCTTCGCCGCGGGCACCGGATCGCCGCAAGAGTGCAATACTCTGACCGCCGATTCCCAGTCCTTTGGTTCCGGCGATGGTTCCAACTACTTCGACAATGAGAACTGCCTCTTCAGTGCGCGGCCACCCAACCCCAGCGTTCACGAAACATTCCATGCGGCCGCAAACGGTAATCCTGCATTCACAACCGTCAACTATTTCGCAAATCCAGCGGCAGTTGCCGCGACGGCTCGCGCTCCCATCCTTGGTCTCGACAAGAATGATGGCGGCGAGGGCGTGTTGAGCATCCCGCCTTATTGGAACATGGACTTCCAGATTAAGAAGCTGACCAATCTTTCAGAGCGGTTCAGCATCGAGACGCAGTTCATGTTCCTGAACATTTTCAACCATCCACAATTCAACGCGGCGTCCACCGGCAACGACCCGCTGGATATCGGACTGCCTCCGGGCGCTTGGGGCGACAGCTCAGCTCAGGCGAACAACCCGAGGGCAATGGAGTTCGGCATCCGCCTCAACTTCTAACCCACCTCGGACGTAGTCGTACTACCGGGCCGCTCCGACTCACCCCCCGGGGCGGCCCTTTCCTATGAACAGTGACGTTTGACGAAACGGAGTTTCAATATATAGCATTCAGGGCGGCCCCAGGAGGCCACTAACCCAAGAAGCTGGAAAAGGAGAATGGACATGACAAGAATCGCGGTGTCACGGCGGAAGCTGCTCGAAGCGGGAGCTTGCGCGCTGGCTGGAGCAGCGGTATTCCCGGTGACGGCAAGCGCGCACGCAGGAACGGAGTCAAGCACGACAAACGAAGCAATCATCCGGAAGTGGTACAAGACGTGGCAGGAGGAAAAGAAGGACTGGGCCCCCTTTAGCGTTCAGCTGGCCGACGATTTTACCTTCAGCAGCGCGGCTGGTGACGACCACATCAGCAAGAGTGCTTTCAAAACGAATTGCTGGGATACACAGATTAATTTTATTGACGGATTCGATCTGGAGCGCGTGATCGGAAGTGGCGGCTGGGCGTTTGCGAAGTATCTTTGCCGCACAAAGAACGGTAAATCATTTCGGAACGTGGAGTATTTCCAGATCAGAGATGGGAAGATTGAGTCCATTGAGTGCTACTTCGGGGGGAAAGACACCTTTCCGTCGGCAGTGAGCAAAGGGATGTGACGCTAGTGCGGTCTGCGCACTGTGCTGAAGTGAAGCGCGCTTACCTTAATGTTATCAAGCCCCAAGCTCGCCAGCGAGTCCACTGCACGTCTCTGTGCAGCTCAGTTCGAGCCGGGCTTAAAGCTACATGACGCGTCGGTGAGCTTGGTTGGCGCGACGCTGAGGTCCTGCAGGTGATTTTTGGTTAGCACAGCGTTGAAGTCGGCGATATCTTGCTTCTGCATCGCCTGCCAAGCGGCCACGGTGCGGTTGTAGTTGCTGCAGTCGCTCTCCCAAGTGGCGATTTGGGTCGGAGTGGGAGCCATGTCGAGGCCCACCTGCATCATGCTGACCATGGTGTTGTAGTCGTCGTTCAGCATGAGGAAGGAATGGAGTTCGTCGGGTTTGGGAGTGGGGCGGCGGAAGAAGGACCCTGGCGACGGCGTCACGCCGCCGATCTTCGTCAGGTTGCCATCGAGCGTCTTGGCCTGCGAGGCGACATCGTCGGGCAGGTTGCTCTTCATAATAGACGCAAGCTGCGCCTTCACCGTGTCCACTTCCTGTTTGCCGTCGTAGCTCTGCTGCATGCCGTGATACGCGAGCATCGTTAGCTGGTTCTGGGCGCGCAGCTCAGCCATAACCTTGGGGCTTTCGCCAACACGCGGGTCGTTCATGACTGTTACGTGACGCGTGTAGACTTGGCCGTCTACGGTGAGCTTGAGCGTATAGACGCCCGGAATCACCTGCGGCCCGTGCGGGCCAGCGGTGGTGGCGCCCGCCACCATGTTCATCTGGTTTTCCAGGTCGTGTTGGAAGGCGGGCGGGTCATCGTAGAGCAGGTTCCAGTTGACGCGGTTCATACCGGCATTGGTGCGGAGAGCGAGCGACTCGGGCGAGGCGAGCCAGTAACGAGGATAAGCCTGGCCCTCGATGGGAGGCGGCAATGTGCTTGATATCGTGCGCACCGGATTGTCATGCGAGTCGAAGACCTGGAGCTGAATGGGCCCACTGGGCTGATGGCTCAGGTAATAATCCACGCTCGCGCCATACGGTGGATTTGGCGCGTGGGGTACTTCCACGGAGAAGGGCTGATCCCAGTTGCTGTTGATGCGGGCGCGGATAGCCTCCTCCGGTTCAAAGAGATAGGCGGGGGAAGAGCTGATGGCCTTGGCATCGGCGGCGATCTGGCGCAACGGAGCGATGTCATCGAGAATCCAGAGGCCGCGGCCGTAAGTGCCGATGACTAGATCGTTGATGTGGTAATCGGTGTGGATGGTGAGATCGCGGATCGAAGTGGTAGGCAGATTCTGGCGCAGCGATTGCCAGTGATCGCCATTATCGAAGCTGACGTAGACGGTCGTCTCAGTACCGGCAAAGAGCAGCCCAGGCTGTTCGGGATCGGCGCGCAGAATGTTCACCCAGCTTCCGGTGCGCTCGTCGCGAGGCAGGCCGCTGACGATGCTGGTCCAAGTCTTGCCACCGTCGGTGGTGCGCCAGATGAGCGGCACGTCCGTGTCCTGATTGGTGGGCTCGGCAGCAGCGGGGCCGCGCTGGCCGCCGATGCGGCCGGTGACGTAGGCGGTATTGACGTCATCACCGGCTTCGATAGTGTTGAGGTTGGTGTTCGGCAGGACGTCGCTGATGTTGCTGACGTTGTCCCAGTGTTTGCCACCATCCGCTGTCTTGTAGATCTGGCTGTTAGTGCTCACCGTCCAGACAACGCCCCGCTTCACCTTGGAAATGGAGAATTCGCTGATGGTTGGCGGGGGCGGCGTGACGGTGGGCTGATGGCCTTGCGGTTGCGGAGGTGAGGGCGGCACCGGCGTGCCGCAGGGTATCGATGGCGCGCCCTTGGCGGTGGTGAGGTCGGGGCTGAAGGCTTTCCAAGAATGGGCGCCGTCGCGGGACACCACCAGGCACTGGTAAGCAACGTACAGCGCGCTCGAGTCAAAAGCGCTGTCGAACTTCTTCTGGAAGTCGCGACCGGCGCGGTACTTTGGGGCATCAGCGCCGAAGTTGACCGCGACGTTCTCCCACTGCCCGGTGGACATATTGATTTTGACCAGGCCGTTCCCGCCGCCACCGGGGCCATAGCCCACCGCATAGAGAATGTGGGGATTCTCGGGATCGGGCGTGATGACGCCGAACTCAGACGAGGGCACCGGGCTCCAGTCGGTGAAGTCGATCTGGCCCCAAGAGCTGCGGCTGGCGACCATGACCGCGCCGGTATCCTGCTGCGAAGTCACAATCCAGTAGGGATACTGGCTGTCCGTATTGACGTGGTAGACCTGGCCGATCGTTTGCGTATACCAGAGGCTCCAGGTATTGCCGCCGTCGAGGCTGACGGTTGCGCCCTGGTCAGCGCCGATCACCATGCGCTTGCCGTTGGTGGGATCGATCCAGAGCTTGTGGTAATCCTCTCCGCCGGGTGCGCCCTTGAAAGCGTCGAAGGTAACGCCGCCGTCGATTGAACGGTACATCGCGGTGCTGACGGTATAGAGGATGTCCGGATTCTGCGAGTCCACGAAGACGCCGCAGCTATAGGCGCCCTGGCCGTTGCTGATACGTGTGTCTTTGCCAGCCATGTGCTGCCAGGTGTCACCGCCGTCGTCGGAGCGGAACAGTCCGGAGCCATCTTCGATATTGTTGCCAACGATGTACATGCGCCGGCCACCGGTGTGCATCGCAATCGCCACGCCGACACGGCCCGGAAAAGCCGGAATCTTGATCTCGGTCCAGGTCTGGCCCTCGTCAGTGGATTTGAAGACGAGAGGTGGCTTGGCCTTTGGCCGTGGCCCTGAGCCGCCCCCGCCGAGACCGCCGCCCGTGCCCTGAGTGTCAGCCAGCATGATGCTGGGGTCGTCGTATGCGTACTCCACTTCGCGCGTGCCGTCGTAGCCAGCGGGCTTGAGGACGTTGGTCCAAGTCTTGCCGCCATCAGTGGAACGGTAGATACCGCCGCCGTCGTGGGTGGCATCGCCGAGGGCGGAGGCGATCACCAAGTTGGGATCGTTAGGATCGACGAGGATGCTGTCGATCTTCACTGTGTTATCCAGGCCGATGTGTTCCCATGTCTCGCCGGCATCGGTGGACTTCCATATACCGTTGCCGAGACTGCCCCCGATGGGGTCTCCTGCGCCTGCATAAACGATATCGGGATTGGAGGGAGCCACCTGGATTGCGCCGACGCTGTCCACGCTCGTCTCCTGGTCGAAGATGGGAAACCAGGTGACACCGGCGCTGGTTGTTTTCCAGATGCCGCCTTGCGGAGTTCCCATGTAGAACACGCCGGCCTGGCCGATAGCGCCGGTGACGGAAGAGATGCGGCCGCCGTGGAACGGCCCGACGTTGCGCCACTTAAGGCCCGCATAAAAATCGGGTTTGACCTGCGCCGCCGCGCTCAAAGTTGATGCCAACACGCTGGCGAAAACCAGCCCCCAATACGCAACTCGCGAAATTCGCTTCATGATGTAGCATCCCTCGCAAGAATCGAGCCGCGCAAACCGGCAGAGTATACTGCAGGAGCCTCGCAAGTCGGTACTATTTGGCAATTGCACTTGAACCTTCGGTGCTGCATCCTTCCGCGCGTGAAGGGTGCGCGTCTTAGTTCCCGGTTCCGACTCGATTTCCACGCGATGGACCTCGCCGCCGCCGTCGAGTTTGACCGCGAAGCCGCTATCCACAGCCGCGAGGTTTCACCCACAATAATCTGAATCCCATCACAGCCAGGCGACCTCTTGCACCATTTCGGTTGTCGCGGAAGCAGTCCCACTTACAATCCCTTACTTCGGGAGAGCCTATGAACACAGCGGCGGCGACGTTCTCGGCCACGCAGAAACCCAGCATGGCGCGAGGAATTCTATGGGGTGGCTTGGTGGCAGGCGTTTTGGACATCACCGCCGCCTTCATCGTCTATGGTCTTATGGGACTCAAGCCCGTGCCATTGCTGCAGGGAATCGCCTCAGGGCTGCTTGGTTCGCGCGCTTTCTCTGGCGGGTTAGCTACCGCGCTGCTCGGCCTGCTGTGTCACTTTTTCATCGCGTTTTCGGCGGCTGCTGCTTATTTCGTCCTAAGCCGCAAAGCGCCGTTCCTCGTGCAGCATCCCGTTGTTTCCGGCGTTCTCTATGGCCCGGCAGTCTACTTTTTTATGCAGTACATTGTCCTGCCGGTTTCGGCGATCAGCAGGAGACCGTTTTCATTCGAACTGATGGCGATCGGGGTCGTGATACACGTTTTTTGCGTAGGGCTACCCATCGCGATCGTCGTCCGGCGGTTCTCGCAGAATTAGCCAACCTGCGCAGCTCGGGCTCGCAACTTACCGTATAGAGCCCAGCGTTCGCTATGGCGCTGCCCCCTGAGCGAGTGCTTAACTTGAAACCGGTGCGTCCCACGGGCCCAGCAGCAGAATTCGGGCAAATCTTCTATTCGGGGATGACTTCAATCGCACTTATGGACGGGTAGTTGACATCGGGGGTGAAGTAAATCCCGATTTTGCCCTGTGGCGTTGGCGCGACATGCTGGAAGGATTTGACCAACGGGGCGGAGCCGGCTTCACGGAAAATATCGAATCCTTTCAATAGCGTCGACCCGTTGCAATAGACATCAAAGACGCGGCTGCCTACACCTCCAATGCCGCCGTTCTGGACGCCAAACCAGGGCTCCTTAAAGTAGAGCCTGACAGTGTATCGGCCGTCTGGCACGACGGGCACTACGTAATCGAAGTGACCCAGGCGATACCATTCGTAAAGGCGACCATCGGCGACTTTAGATAAATCACCTCTGAAACTACTAAGGCGGCCGCCGAAGAAGTACCGGTCTGAAATCCAAACATTGGCGTTGGAATCGCGGTAACCAGAGTATCCGACAACGATCCTGACCGGAAGCATACGATGGGGAGCGCCCGGCAGAATCTCAACCGCGTTTACGAATGCGTCAGGAGTGGTGAAGTCCAGACGAATCGTTCCGTCGCTCGTGGGCGCGACATCCGTAAATACTTTCGTGGTTGCAATGTCATCCCCGCCGGCGTCATCCACTACATCCAGACTGGCAGGCGGTCCTCCATTGATCGAGAACCCCACGTTACGACTATTCTCTTGAAGGCCCGATGTTTCCGCGAAAAGAAGACGAAGCTCGTAAGTTCCCGGCGGGACAGGATAGTTGCAATGAAAGATGCCGCGCCGGCCGCTGGAAAAAAGCAGCGCGTCCTCAGTTCCTTGGATGGAGTGGCCCGTAACGGAGAATGAGCTTCCTCCCGAGCAGAAATGATCACTTTGCCACGTCGAACCGTCGCGATCTATGTAGGAGGCAGAGGCGTTGCCCAACATAGCGCGAAGAATCTTCCCCGAAGTATCGCCCGGACCGGCAGCGACTTGGGACTGCGGCGAGGCTTCATGCCCACTCCTTCCGTTCCATTTCTTCCAGGCGAAAACCGACACCACAAATAGAAAAATGCCCAAAATGGCGGCCGCTATCACCATTCGAGTCTGTGGCCTGATCTGAACCCCAGATTCGCCGCCCTCATGGTGATCCGGGATTTTGTCTGGTTTTGAGTCCTCCAGTGGCCGGGCCGGATTGTTTCCCTGACCTTCCGACCGGCCATTCTCTCGAGATGCAAGCTCATCGAGAGATTGACCGTTCTGGCTCTCATTGGGCTCGGATTCGGCTGTCGGCGCCTCTACGTCGCTCGTGTGAACGAACTTTGGAACGTAGTGGCCCGGAGGGAGGCAAATATGAACGGGGTGGTGTGCTCCGCCGTTCTTGTAATAATCTTCGAGGCGCTTCCGCAATGCGTGGGCAGTTACGCGGACGACTGTGTCCAACTGGGGATCAAAAGACTCCGGGCGCCCAAGGGCGTTGACCGCGATGCTGTACTCTTTGACTTGATCGATTTCCCCGTCGAAGTACTTTTCGCAAACAAACGTCAGGAGTCGGACGAGGTTGTTGGTCCGCCCGAGTACACCGGACGACAAAATGTCGTCCACTTCAGCTCGCTCTGCTTCAAGCTTGCTGATTTCCGATTGCAAGATAGCTTCCCTTTAAGAATGGTTCGTTCGACAGCCCACCCCAATCCTTTGCAGCGGAGTATAACAGAATTTTCACAGCATGGCATCGAACGAAACACCTGAACTTTCAGCGGCTTACGCTGCAAATGGCCAGTCAAACGCTGCGTCCACCTATTTTCGTACTAGCCAAAACGCTCACGGTGAATTCACTGTTGGTTAACTCCCGCGCTGGCGAGCACGCTGCTTTACTCGGCTGAGAATTGGTCAGATTTGCTCTCATTTGCCGCGTGGTCTTGTGTCCAGGGCTGTCGGTCTGCCGGTGGACCAAAGGCAGATGCAGGGCTGATCGCGGATAGCGAGGAGACCCCAAAATGATTCTGGCCCGACCGGCAAATCACTACTCACCGATGAGTTTTGGAATGAAGAAGATATTTGGTTCGCCGCTGTTTAGTGGTCTGACGGCTCTCGTCCTGGCCTTCCTGTTCTTAATCGCGGGGACTGGCGAATTCGCCGTTGCGCAAGACATCGTCGGCCGCATTTCCGGGACTGTCACCGACGCCCAGGGTGCGGCGGTTCCCGGTGCCACCGTTACTATCATCAATGAGGCGACGGAAATCGCGCGTTCCCTCAAGACCGACGGGAGCGGCTACTTTGTGGTCGACGATCTGCCCGTTGCCAAATACACGGTGACGGTCGAGGCGAAGGGCTTCAAGAAAACATTGGTGGCTGGAAACCCCGTGACGGCGGGGGGGCGCCTGACAGTGAACGTAACCATGCAGGTTGGCGCCCTTACGGAGACAGTCACGGTGACAGGCGTGGTCAACATGCCCAATACGACCTCCGGGGAAATCTCGGCAACAATCACGAACCAAGAAATGGTCAGTCTGCCCATGAACCAACGCCACTACGAATCGGTCGTCGGACTCATTCCTGGCGCGGCTCTTCAGAGTTCCGGGCTTAACGCAGCCAACATAACGAGTGGCTACAATAACAGCATCGCGGACATCAACGGGCAGCGCCTTGACGGGCAAAACTGGAGCGTGGACGGTGGCTGGAACCTGGACTCGGGCTCAAACAACAGCGTATTCAACGAGGTTGGTGTCGATTTCATTCGTGAAGTCGATGTGCAGACGTCCAACTACGACGCTGAATTCGGCCGCTCCAACTCTGCAACCGTCAACGTGATAACCAAAAGCGGAGGGGAACAATATCACGGCGGAGGCTTTGAATTCGTCCAGAACAACGACTGGAATGCGGAAACCGCGGCCACCAAACTAACGAATCCGACTGCAACGGGCTATGCGGCTGTGCCCCCGTTTCACCTCAACGACTTCGGATGGTATGTCGGCGGCCCCATCCCCTATATCCAGCGGAAGGGCAAGCTGTTCTTCTTTGCCGGCCAGGAGTGGAAGAGATTTCGCGGGTCAGCCGCAGGATTAGGGAGCGCGTCGGCATCAGAGACGTTTCCCACGGCGGCGGAGGTGACCGGTGACTTCACCGACGTTTACGGAGGTGGCACAGGTCTCGTGCTGAAAACACCAGCCGTCGTTCCGGCGGGCTGCACGATTACGAATAACGTGCTCTCTCCATCTTGTATTACGACGGACGGTGCTGCGATTGCGGCGGTCTACATGGCGGCGGCCAAACTGTCCACTGGGGGCGCGTTGCCCACCGCAACGACGACCAACAACCTTTCGTTCAACCTCCCGAACCCGGCGAACATTCGCGAGGACATCATTCGCGTGGATGAGCACGCCAACGATAAGCACAGCTTTTATTTCCGGTATCTCCACGACTACGTCGACATTAACAATCCCTATTCTACGTTCGGGGCCACCAGTGGCGGTCTTCCGGCGGAAGTTCCTGTGGACCCGGACGCGCGCAATCGTCCTGGATACAACCTCCAATTCAGCTGGACCTATATCATCCACCCGAATTTGATCAACGAGGTCAAATTCAATGCTGACTGGCACAAGCAAACAACTCCCCTCCAAGGCACCGCCTGGGAGAAGTCCGTTTATGGTTTCGCGTTCATTCCGCCGCTCGGCAACCCAACGCAGTTTCCCAACGGGCTTCCGACGATCCAGTTTACTGGCGTCACGGGATTTCCTACTACCGCGTTGACCCAAATCACCGGTCCGGCTCCGAATTACCTGGAATCGCCGACGGCGGATATCAGTCCCACCGATAACATGACCTGGGTGAAGAACAACCACGCCATAAAGTTCGGCGTGCTATACGCCCGCAACCGCAAGAATCAGAACTCGCGCACAAACTACGACGGCATTCTGAACTTCGCCGCCAATGCCGGTGCGATTACCGGCTCGAACTCGACGGGTGACCCGTTCGCTGACGCGCTCATGGGGAACTTTAACACCCTCGGGCAGAACTCGGCCGTCACACTGGGCCTTTTCCGGTTCAATGACGACGAGGCGTACCTGCAGGATACCTGGCAAGTTACGCACAAGTTGAGTCTTACGTTGGGCGTTCGCTACGTGCATACAACACCCCTCTACGATCAAACGAACGCCATGACCAACTTCAGCCCGTTTGCATTTAACGTGGGAGAAGACGCGACCTTTAGTGCGGTCGGCAGCGGTAGCGCGATCAGCTCTACTTCGGCTGGCCTTTGCAGCGGCCCCCTTCTTAGCGTCACGGGCTCGCCGATTTATACGATCGAATGCAATGGATTACAGCGGCCGGGAGACGTGCCGTACGACCAGGTTGGCAGGGTTCCCGCCACCTATCAGGATCCCGCCCTTGTGGCTTCGATACCTGCGACCGAGGCCCGCGGCTTCTACAAACCGGAAAACCTGTGGGCTCCGCGCGTCGGCTTTTCTTTCGCGCCCCTGAACGATAAAACCGTCATTCGCGGCGGTTTCGGCATTTTCTATGACCATCCCGAAGGAAATGTCCTGGGTAGCGGCATCAATTCGCAAGGCTATCCGCCGTGGGCAGAGTCGGTCTCGATCGGAGGGGTCAACCAGTCATTGTCGGCATACGATAGCGCCCCAGGTGCAGCCACGGTGCCGGCTCTATCCACACTTGCCCTGAACGCCGTCGACCCGCGATTGGAGGTCGCGCGCAGCTATCAATACAGCCTGAGCGTGCAGCGCGAGCTGCCTCAAAGCATGTTGCTCCAGGTGTCTTACGTCGGCGACCAGGGACGGCATATCCTGCGAGGGCCCAGCATCAACAGCCCCACCTGGACGCCACAGGAATTCATACCTGCCTCGCCGAACCCGAACGATCTCGCCTGCCCTGCTGGAATCAATGGTCCTGCGTACGGTTGCGCGGGTGGCTACTCCGCCGCTGTGTCAAAGGACCAGATTCGTCCCTACTTAGGCTACGGGGCTATCAGCATGGCGGTGAGCGATGTCGATTCCAACTACAATGCCCTGCAGGTCAGTCTGGCGAAGCGCGCGGGCTTCATCACCGCCACAGTTGCCTACACATATTCGAAGGCCATGGGATTCGGCGGCGGCGCGGGCGACGCTTACAACGAAAACCCCGAACAGGAATGCCCGTACACCTGCCTCGTGAGCACAGCCGCGAATCCTGTCCTGGTGAATGGCGGAACCACGGCCGTCGCCGGCGGGGCTCAAACTGGCGGAGTGGTGGAGACTTGGAAGCAGTATTACTATGGCAAGCTGAGCTATGACGCGACGAATATCTTGGCAATCGGCTTCGTCGTCGAATCGCCGTGGGGCAAAGGTATGACTGGCCTGGAAGGCGCTCTTGTGAAAGGGTGGTCGCTCAGCGGCGTAATGCACTACCAGTCCGGCTCGCCTCTCACTGCAACAGATGGCGTCAACGTTGGCCTTAGTGGCATTAACATCGGACGGCGAGCGCAGATCGTTCCAGGCCAATCGCTTGGGTTTAGCGGGGCATGCGCGAACACAAAGGCACTGTGCTGGTTCAATCCAAACGCGTTTGTGGCTGAATCTGCGCTCGGCGCGGGCGACGCGCCCATCAACGACCTCATCGGGCCTCATGCTTACGGATGGGACCTCTCGGCCAAGAAGACCTTCGCTTTGCCTTGGAGAGAAGGCATGAGTATGCAAATCCAGGGGGATGCATTTAACGCCTTCAACCAGACAAACTGGCAAAATCCAACCGTAAGTAACGCCGGGAGCGGCACGTTTGGGCAGATTACCCAGTCCTACGCAGCGCGCGTGGTTCAGCTCGGGGCGAAATTCATATTCTGAGTTCTTGGATTCAGGACTGCACCGGCGGTCTAATTTTTCATGCAATGCGCTGTCATGGCGCTTTCCGCTATCGGCAGGAGCCCGTTTTCCCTCGAGCTGATAGCGATCGGGCTCGTGATACATGTTTTTTGCACACGGCTACCCATCGCGATCGCCCGTACGGCGGTTCTCGCTGATTTAGCCAACCCGCGCGGTTTCTCTGCGCGCATCAACCGAGGCGTTGTTTATGAGCCACGGCACCGGCCACGTGGCCCGGGTGCTTAAGCTGCCTTAGCAACCAGGCTGCGCGCGGCCAGCGAGAGCATCAGCCTAGAGATTCCGCTAAATAGCATGCTGATTCCAACAAGCGTACCGATCACCCACTCGGTGCTCGAAGGCCATGTTCTCCAGATCAGCACGGCAAGGATCAGGGTGATGATCGCGTCGAATAACAGCCAGCCCCAGCCAGCCATCGGGCGCATCCCGAACGCCAAGATAAGCTCCAAGACTCCTTCGGCAAACAAGTAGATCGCGATTGCGAGCGTGAGCGTCGCCAAGCCGGCCACGGGTTGACGCAGGAGGTAGACGCCGATGCAGATGTAGACGATGCCTACCAGCAGCTCCCACAGGACTCCGCCGGTCGAGCGCAGATGCCAAGCAAACACCAGATGGATTGCACCGCTGAAAACAAGCACCCAACCCACGAATACGCTCACGGCGATTCCGGCCAATTGAGGCGCCGCGATTGCCACCAAACCAGCCACAATCAGCAGGACGCTGAGCCCAATAGACCACCCCACGGACTTTTTCACGATTGTCCCCACAGATGTAGCGCTCATGACGTCTTCCTCCTTAAAGCCGGAATTCCCGATTTGGACCCTCCGGCACGGGCATCCTACGCCTTTCCTTCTCCTAGGACAACAAAAGGGATACTGCAAACTTGCCCCCGCAGCAGGCCGGCAAGGGGCCTTAACGAGGCGGAGAACGGTTCGTGCCAACAGTGGGCTTTTTCTGTCCCTCGGGACAGTTTCCAGCGGGTTTGAAGCGCGATAACCTGAACCGATCCGGAACATGACCATGATCTCCACCAGCCGCAGGACTATCCTGACGATCGTGGCGTTCGCCGCGCTGATTTGCATTGCAAGCTGCGCCGGGGGTTCGTACAGCCCTGGTGGTGGCGGAGGCAACGGCGGGGGAGCGTCAGTTCCGGCGGTCCCGGCGGGCTTGGCAGCGACTGCCGGAAACGCCCAGGTGAGTTTGGCGTGGACCGCGAGCAGCGGGGCAACTAGCTACTACGTAAAACGCGCGGCGGTCAGCGGCGGGCCATACGCGCAGGTTGCTGCACCGACGACAAACAGCTACGTCGACGCAGGCCTGACGAACGGGACGAAATACTACTACGTTGTCTCGGCGTACAATTCAGCGGGCGAGAGCGCGAATTCGAGCGAAGTGAACGCGACGCCAACGGCGCCTGTGAACATCCCGGCGACGCCGACTGGTTTAGCGGCGACTGCCGGGAACGCACAGGTCAGCCTCACATGGAACGCGAGCACGGGAGCGACCAGTTATCACGTGAAGCGTTCGACGACGACCGGCGGCCCGTATACGCAGGTGGGCGCGCCCACCGCCGCGAATTACATCGACACTGGATTGACCAACGGAACCACTTATTACTACGTTGTGTCTGCACTGAACAGCTCGGGCGAAAGCGCGAATTCAACCGAGGTGAATGCCACTCCTTCGAGCGGAGTTCAGGCGGCGATTCAAGTGATGGTGGATGCTCTTAGCGACCGCCACGCGATCAGTCCTTATGTATATGGCGTGAACTTTCCCTTGGACGCCGGTTACATCACGGACAGCGGCACGACGCTGGTCCGATGGGGCGGCGACGCGAGTACTCGTTACAACTGGAAGAACTTCGACACGAACGCGGCAAACGACTATTACTACATCAACCGGCCGATGGGGAGCGCTCCTCTGTATAGCGATTCGACGCAGTTCATCCCGAACGTGGCTGCCGCGGGCGGCAGCCCCTTGATGACCATCGGCATGCTGCCATGGGCTGCAAAGGACGCGACGAGCTACAGCTTTTCCGTGACCAAGTACGGAACGCAGTGCGCGACCGATCCCTACAACTCCGACGCCGGAAACGGAGTGAAGACCGACTGCGCGACAGACGTTACCGGAAACGATCCAAACGATGCGGATATTCCGTTGCTCGACGGGCCACCGGCGGGAGGCGATCCGGCCGGCAGCGTTTACCGCGATCAGTGGGTGACTGCGCTCGCGGCTGCTTTCGGCAACGGCACTCCGCACTTCTATGACATGGACAACGAAATCGATATTTGGGGCGGCACGCACCGCGATGTCCATCCGAATCCCACCGCGTACAACGAGATGCGCGACACGTTTATCACCGAGGCGCGCGGCGTGAAGACGTGGGACCCGCAGGCGATTCGTTTCGGTCCTGTGAGTTGCTGCTGGTGGTTCTATT
>Ga0070761_10001111_pt1 | contig 16864 bp, 15 predicted proteins | sample HubBroMetageREF1_FD_66724 | JGI IMG/M metagenome (GOLD analysis project Ga0070761, IMG submission 66724) | Reference soil microbial communities from the Hubbard Brook experimental Forest, New Hampshire, USA - Hubbard Brook CCASE Soil... | ecosystem: Environmental > Terrestrial > Soil >... | reverse complement strand
AGCGCTGCGGGCGCTCGAAGAATATCGCGTGTCGATCGACGCGTTGGATCTGCGCCTGCTCGAATTACTGAACGACCGCACGCGCGTGGTGGAGGAGATCGGCCGTGTCAAGCGCGGCGCCAAGCTGCCCATTTACGAGCCGCGCCGGGAAGAGCAGGTTTTTGAAAACATCACGTCGCATAACGGCGGCCCGCTCTCGGCCGAAGCCGTCAAGCGCATCTTCGAGCGCATCATCGACGAGATGCGCACCATCCAACGAATTCGCATGCAAACCAGTGAAGACGGAGATTCTTAAATGTTAGTCGTTATGCAGCAGGGAGCCAGCGATGCCCAGATTCAGGCGGTGATCGATCGTATGGTCGGCGAGGGCTATGACGTGCATCGTTCCACGGGCGTGATGCACACGGTGCTGGGCGGGGTGGGCGGAAAGGTGGACGTGGACCTCGAGATTTTCGAGGTGATGGAGGGCGTGAAGGAGGCGCATCGGATCGCCTCGCCTTACAAGCTGGCCAGCCGGAATTTCAATCCCGGTGGAACGGTGGTAAAGATAGGCAGGATATCGATAGGCGGCGAGCGCGTGGTGGTGATGGCCGGACCGTGCAGCGTGGAAAGCCGCGAGCAGATCGACCTGGTAGCGGAGCAGGTGGCGCGCGCGGGGGCTAGCGTGATTCGCGGCGGCGCCTTCAAGCCGCGATCGTCGCCCTACAGCTTCCAGGGTATGGGCGCGGAGGGTTTGCAACTGATGCGCGCGGCGGCCGACCGCAACGGCCTGCTGGTGGTCAGCGAAGTGATGGATCAGACCCAGATTCCGCTGGTGGCCGAGTATTCCGATATCCTGCAAGTGGGCGCGCGCAACATGCAAAATTTCAACCTGCTGCGCGAACTCGGCAAGCTGCGCAAGCCGGTTCTGCTGAAACGCGGCATCGCGGCCACCATCGAAGAGCTGCTGCTTTCGGCGGAGTATATTATGGCGGGTGGCAACTATGACGTGATCCTGTGCGAGCGTGGCATTCGCACGTTTGAAACGTACACGCGCAACACCATGGATATCTCGGCCATCCCGGTGGTGAAGAAGCTATCGCATCTGCCCATGGTGGCCGACCCCTCGCATGGCACCGGACGGCGCGACAAAGTGGCTCCGATGGCGCGCGCCGCGGTTGCGGCCGGCGCCGACGGATTGCTAATCGAAGTGCATCCCGATCCCGATCGCGCGTTGAGCGATGGCGCGCAATCGCTGCGTCCGGAGCAGTTCGAAGAACTGATGGGGCAGTTGCGCATGATCGCGCCGGCGGTCGGCCGGACGATTTGAGGCTGCGCGGATGAATACTGTTGCGATCGTCGGTGTGGGGCTAATCGGCGGCTCGTTCGGCTTGGCGCTCAAACAGGCGGGCTTCCGCGGCACGATCCTGGGAGTCAGTTCGGAGACTTCGGTGCGCGCGGGGCTGGAGCGCGGCGCGATCGACCGCGGCGCAACGCTGGAGGATGCGGCACATTCGGCGGACTTGCTGTATCTGGCGCAACCGATCGGACGCATTCTCGACACGCTGCACCATTTGGATTCGCTGGTGCGGCCCGGCGTGCTTATCACGGACGCGGGCAGCACCAAGCACGCCATCGTCACCCAGGCGCGCAAGCTGGTGCGGCGCTGCCAGTTCCTAGGAGGGCATCCGCTCGCGGGTAAGGAGAAGCGCGGGGCGGCGGAAGCGGACGCGAATCTATTCCGCGGCCGCACTTATGTGTTGACGCCTGCGGCGCCCGAAGAACTGCAGACGCCGCCCGCACGCGTGTTCGTCGAGTGGCTGGGCCGCATCGGCGCGAAGATCGTGGTGCTGGGCGCGGCCGAGCACGACCGGGTGGTTTCGTTTACGTCGCACCTGCCGCAGCTTGCTTCGACCGCGCTGGCCGCCACGATAGCCGAGAACCTGACCGCGCCGGACGACTTGCAGGTGGCCGGACCGGGGCTGATCGACAGCACGCGCCTGGCGCTGAGCGCGTATGAGTTGTGGCGGGACATTCTGGCGACGAATACGGAATCGATCGAGCAGGCGCTGACGGCGTATATAAACGAATTGGAGCAGCTTCGCGAGAACCTGCGCACCCGCGGCGCGCGGGAGGAGTTTGCGCGGGCGGCGGAGTTGGCGGGGCGGCTGCGGAAAACGGTGTAGAATCGGGATAGAAGAGCGGGTTTATGATCGCTCAACAGTTCGAGCGACTGGGCGTTTCCGCCTGCCATGGTGAGCGGCTCTCTGTAAACACAACCCGGCCATACTCTCCGCCGGAGCCTCAGCGATCCGCGATGAAGGACCTTCCAACACTCTCCAGTGCGATCGCTAGCTCCCGCACTCCGCGGCGGATCTCTTTCGCGTCCACCGCGGCAAATCCCAGTTGCAGTCCCTGTGGCGCCACTCTGCCTTGACTGAAGCGGTCCACTGGAATCACATCCAAATTGCGCTTCGCTGCGGCAACGGCCGCCGATTCGCCGTCGATCCCGCCACACAGCCATCCCGTGGTCTGCAACCCAGCTTCGACGCCTGAGATTTCCAATAAACCGGCGAGCCTCGCGTGTGCCTCTTCCAAGAGCACCGAGAGACGTTCGGCATAGATCTCGCGCATGCGCCGCAGGTGGCGCCCGAAGTGGCCCTCGGTAATGAAGTCACTGAGCACGAGTTGATCCAACAGCGGAGCGTGCCGGACGGTCAGTGACCGGATCGCTTCGAAGTGATGTAACAGGCTGAAAGGGATCACCGCATATCCCAGGCGGAGCGAGGGAAACAGTACCTTGCTGAAACTGCCCGCATAGAGAACCAACCCGCTGTCGTCAAGCCCCTGCAAAGCCGGAATCTGCCGCCCCGAGTAGCGATACTCGCTATCATAATCGTCTTCAAAAATGACGGCGCCCGATTTCCGCGCCCACGCCAGCAGTTCCAGGCGCCGAGCCAGGCTCATGGTGGTCCCCAAAGGAAACTGGTGGCCGGGTGTAACGTAAATCAGCCGACCCCCCCGCGACGGGAGCTGGCGGATCTCTATTCCCTCGTCATCCACGCCGGTAGCCAGCACCTTTGCGCCGAACGCCTGAAACGCCCGGACTGCGCCCGGATATCCGGGGTTTTCCACGCACACTCGATCTCCGGGATTCAACAGGAGCCGGGCAGCCAAATCGAGTGCCTCCTGCACTCCGGAGACTATCGCCACTTGCTCCGCCACACACCTCACACCCCGCGACCTGCCCAGGTAATCTACCACCGCTTGCCGTAGGGGAATGTACCCCAGCGGATCGCATCCCATCAGTTGGCGTGTCGAAATTCGGCGTAAACATTGGAGCGTGATTTTTGTCCAGAGTGTCATGGGAAACAGATCTAGGGCCGGCAGGTTGGCCCGGAAGGCACGGGTCGGGCGGTCCTCATAGCCCCTCCACAGCTTTGCCCGCCGCCCGTAGTCCGAGATCGTTGGCTGCCCCTTCCCCTGCAATGCGGGTTTCGCAGCGGACTGGGACGGGACTTGCAGCAGCTTTTCCGGCAAGACCTTGGTGACATGCGTACCGGACCCTACGCTGCCTTCAAGATAACCCTCGGACTTGAGCTGCTCGAAAGCATTAATGATTGTTCCGCGCGCCAGCCCGTACTGGCGTGCCAAATCGCGCGTGGATGGGAGCCGGGCACCCGGGCGTAACCGGCCATACAAAATCTCGACGCGCAACGAGGCATATAGCCATTGATGGACAGGCACGCCTGGGTCTCTCGGGGGCAGAGCCAGTTCGAATTCCGTCGCCAGCCTCGTCATGAAAGTGGTACACAGAACATATCACATAGTGGACCTTGTGAATGATCCACTATCGATCTACCATGAACACCAGGAGTGAGTGATGAGCTTCAGCGGGAAATATATAATCATCGCGGTAGCGGCTCTTTGCGTGCACGCCCAGCCGAAAGATCGAGCGCGGATTGTGATCTCCAAAGCGCTGTCGAAACTGGATGGCGGCCATCTGAAGGTAAACCTGGTGGAGGTGCGCTATGGCCCGGGCGAGGCATCGCCGCCGCACTCCCATCCTTGCGCCGTCATTGGCTATGTCGTCGAAGGGGCGATCCGCACACAAGTGAAAGGCGAACCCGAGACGACTTACAAGGCCGGTGAGAGTTTTTACGAAGCGCCCAACGGTGTTCATCTCGTCTCGGCCAATGCCAGTTCGACGCAGCCGGCGAAACTCGTCGCGTACTTGATTTGCGATCATGACGCGCCACTCAGCGTGGCGGTTCCGGAATCCAAGACCGAAGGAGGTAAGTAACCATGACCGATGCACCTTTGACCGCGTCCGGCGCTGCTTCGCCCGACGCCGTGAAAACTCACGTCATCCCGGCTCCGGAACGGCTGCCGATTTTGGAGCGCGTGGGAATTCTTTACGCTCGTATCGCGCTCGGCGCTGCCTTTCTGTCCGCCGTGGCCGACCGCTTCGGTCTCTGGGGCAGGTATGGCGGCTGGGGAAACTTCGCCAACTTCACAAAGTATACGGGTCAAGTCAACTCCTTTATGCCCGCATTTGCCGTTCCGTTCTTGGCATGGGCCGCCACCGTGGCCGAAACCTCCCTTGGCATCGGCCTGATTCTCGGTCTTTGGCCACGCTGGGTGGCCCTCGGCGCGGCGCTGCTGTTGGCGATTTTTGGTTCCGCGATGGCGATTTCCTTCGGAGCCAAGTCTCCCATGGACTATTCGGTGTTCTCCGCATCCGCGGGAGCGCTGTTGCTCGCGCTGCACCAGTGCGGCAGATCGGGAGGCAAGCCATGAACGCGCTGAGAGACAGATCGGGTTGGGGCCGTTCCGCCGTGTCCACGGACGGGCTGCTAGTCGCAATCCCCGGGCTCATTTGGGGCGCATCCTTTCTCTTCATCGCCGAGGGATTGAAGGCGATCGGGCCCAACGGCATTACCTTCACCCGTCTGTTCATCGGATTTGCGACCCTGGCACTATTTCCCGCCGCCCGCAAAGCGGTCGAACGCTCGGCGTGGCCGCGGATCGCCCTGGTGGGCGTTTTGTGGTTTGCCTTCCCTCTGAGCATGTTCCCATTCGCGGAACAGAGAGTGTCTTCGGCGCTGACCGGCATGTTAAACGCCGCGGTCCCGCTCTTCACCGCCATGGTCGCCACTGCGATAGCGCGACGAGTTCCCGAACGTCGCGTGATAGCGGGGTTGGCCATAGGATTGGTAGGCGCCGGGCTGGTGGCTTGGCCAACGATCTATGAAGGCCGCAGCAGCGTCGCCGGCGTCCTGCTGATCCTGGCGGCCGTTGTGTCATACGGATTCGCACTGAACCTTGCCCGTCCCCTGCAGCAGCAATATGGGTCCCTCGCGGTGATCCTTCGCGCACAGATTGTCGCATTGATGTTGACCGCGCCGCTGGGTGTGCCCGACCTGCTCGTTGCCCGCTGGACACCCGCGCCCTTCTTCTCGCTGCTGCTGTTAGGGGCATTCGGAACCGGAATCGCATTCGTGTCGCTGGCGACAGCCGCCGGCAGAGTCGGAGCCACGCGCGCATCGTCCGCGGCGTTCCTGATCCCTCCGGTCGCGCTCCTGCTCGGAGTCCTGGTGCGCGGCGAGTATGTCGCGCCGCTCTCGATTGCCGGCAGCGCCGTCTGTGTGGCTGGAGCGTGGCTGATGCGCCGCCCGCAGGCCGTTCCCGAGCACGGCCAATCACTGCCTGGGAGGAAAGATGTCGCGTATACTGCTCGTTAGCCTTGCGAGCGTAATCCTGTCGGCCTTGTTGATCTCACAGGCGGCCGCGCCCACCTCGAACCATGAGCTGCTCAAGGTGCGCGAGCTGGTCTGGCGCGCGTGGTTTGCAGGCGACATAAAGAGTCTGGAGGAATTGGTGCCGCCGGAGACGATTGTCATGAGTGGCGGCGAGGAAAGATGGAAGACCCAGGCCGATGTCCTTCGCACCGCGGTTGAATTTCATGCCAAAGGCGGAAAACTCGTCCGGCTTGAATTTCCCCGCACGGAGGTTCAGCGATATGGCGATGTCGCGATCGTTTGGAGCAGCTATGTTCTGGAAACTGAAGTCGACGGCAAACGATTCTTAAACTCGAGCCGGGTGACGGAGATTTTCGTATGGCAACATGGGCGGTGGACGAATCCTGGTTGGCACACCGACACGGAAAAATGACCGAAGCCCAGTGGGTCTGCTCGCCGGAGAAGTGCCCTCACTTCCGCGGCATGTTATAGCTGAAGGTCAGCTTCAGAACGATCCGATCACCCGAAAAATCAGGCGGAAACGGCGGAAACGGATGAGAGGCGTCGATACCCGCCACCGCCGCGCGCTCCAGGGCCGGAATGGAATGCAGCACGATAACCAGCTTCGGGACACTGCCGTCCTTGGCGATCACGAATTGCGCTTCAACTTTTCCGCGCAAGCCCATCCGGGCGCTTTCCGGATAAACCGCGAACCAATTCCGGCGGACGGAGGCCAGCACCTCCAGCAGGTAGGGCCGGAAATCGACGCCCTTGGGATCGCTGAGCAGTTCCAGCGAACTGGCCCGGCGTCCGGACGATGGCGGCAGGTTCAGAACGCTTCCGATCCCACCCGGGCCCACGTCGCTGGTATCGTCGCCTACGGTCGTTCCGCCTTGCGAGCTTCCGTGCGTCAGTTCCCGGATAGCTCCAGCTACGGAAGTGTCCGGACGCGCGATGGTGCCCTGCCCTCCGGAGGGCGGCGGGGCAGTGGGGGCCTCGAACGCTAGCTTTGGTTTCTCCTGCTCCTGGATTTGCGGCGGCGCCGGCTGGATATTCGGCGGCCCCACGGGCAAGTTGCGGGGCGGCTGCATATCGCGATTGCCGGCTTGAATCTGCGGCGGCTCCGGTAATGGCGCAGGCGGAGGTTGCGGCGGGCTGGGTATTCGGGCTGCCGGCCGCGAGGTGGAGGGCGGCAAGTTTGGAGCCTGAATACGGGGGTGCGCCTGCAAGGCCTCTACCGTAACTTCCTTCGCGATGGGAGCCTTATTGGGCGCCTTCTGGGTCAATTCCGTAGGCGGTTCAATCAGCGGTGTGATCAGCGGCTCTATGCGCCGGGGCGGCTGCATCAGGCTGCGGGGCATCAGGAGTAGCGCTATGATTGCCGCTACGTGCGCCGCAACGGAAAGGATGCGAGCGACGCGGACACGTCCACGGTCCTGCTCCCAACTGGTTAGCAGATGCAATTCCGCCGGATTTTCCACCGAGGAACGAACTAGAGTTTCCATCCGCCTGCCAACGACTTAGAGACTATCTCCGAGTGTTCTTTGATCTTATCAAGAATAGCCAAGGCTATCCGCAATGTTTGACGCGCGGCAAGCCCCGAAGTTTTCGGTGAATTTCGGGTTTCCACGCTGTCCAGAAAGGCATCGAACTGTAACTGCAATGGCTCGGACTTCGCCACCGGAACCGGCTCGAAGGAGACCTGCCGGTCGCCGCCGACCGAAAATATAATCAATTCTTTACGTCCATAGTCCAGCGAGCAATACTGCTGCGGCTGGAAAAGCCGCAGCTTCCGGACGCGCTCCGTGGAGACCCGGCTGGCGGTTAGGTTTGCCACGCAGCCGTTCGGAAACTGCAGGCGGACGTTGGCGATGTCCACCTTCTGAGATAGTATGGAAACGCCCGCGCCGCGGATTTCCTCCGGTTCCGCGCGCGTCATGCTCAGCACGATGTCGATGTCGTGGATCATCAAGTCCAGGATGACGTCCACGTCCAAACTGCGCGGGCTGAACACGCTGAGCCGGTGAATCTCGAAGAATAGCGGTAGCGTGACGCGGCCTTCGAGCGCCGTCACCGCGGGATTGAATCGTTCTAGATGGCCCACCTGCAGAACGCGCGCGTGACGCTCCGCGGCCGCGATGAGCCGGTCGGCGGATTCCAGATCCGGCGCGATGGGCTTCTCCACCAGCACGTCGATACCGTGCTCCAGCAGCCAGCCGCCGATCTCCGCGTGGGCCGAAGTGGGTGTGGCTACGATCGCCGCGTCCACCTTGCCGGCGAGCTCCCGATAATCGCAGACGGCGCCCCGGGAAGGGTCGATGTCGACGATGGCGGTTAATTCGGCGCGCGCAGATTGCCGGATCACGCGGCAATGGTTTTGTCCGAACTGTCCTGCCCCTACCACCGCGATTCTATGCATCGGGCGCCTGCCCTGTCACCGCGATTCCGGCCTCGTCCGCGCGCGCCAGCATCTCCGCGCGATCCAGCAGCAGTGTGCGGCCCGCATCCACCGCCAGCGCGGTCGTCCCGGTTTCGCGCATTACGGCGATGGTGTTTAGCCCGGCAACTGGCACGTCGAAGAGCAAATGTCTCCGGCGATTCGAAACTTTCACCAACGTCAGGGGGCGGCCGTTCACCAGGCTGGCCGCGCGCCGCAGCATGGCGTCGGTGCCTTCCATGGCCTCCAAAGCCACGCATGCGCGCTCGCAGATGGCCACGCTCTGGCCCACGTCGAAGCCTGCCAGCGCGGCGGCCACCTTCCGCCCATAGGCGATATCCGCTTCCTCACGGGTATTTGGCTTGCGCCGCGTCATCGCACCGTTGTCGGCCAGCAGCGGTTTCAGCAGCGCGGTCGAATCGCGAAGCTGAATTCCTTCATCCGCGAGCACTTGCGCGACTCCGCCAATCAGCCCGTCGGTATTCTTCGATGGCAGCGACGCCAGCAGCTTGATCAGCCGCCAATCTGGCCGGATGGAGGAAAAGATTTTGGCGTGCTTCACCTGCCCGGCCATCACCACTTCTTTGATGCCTTCCTCTTTGAGGATTTCGATCAGCCGGCTAAGCTGGCCCAACGAAAGCCAGTGGCACTTCGCAGCCAAGCGCTCAACTTCCGGCGAAGCCTCTTCTTGAATGGCCAATACGACCACCTCGTGGCCCAGGCGGTGTGCGTTTTCCAACGCGAGAAGCGGAAAGCGGCCGTTACCGGCGATCAGGCCATATTTCATTCTTGTAGGGCGGACCCCCTGGTCCGCGCGGGTCCCCCTGGACCCGCTCTTCGCTCGTGGGATCGGTCCCTTGACGGTCGCGACAGGCCGACGAGGGCGTCGGCCCCGGACCAGGGGGTCCGCCCCACAATTCTTGCAGAGTTCCGATTTTGGCAAAACTAAGTGGCATTCGATAATTCTGCCCGCAGCCGCCTTTCAGGCGGCTATTCCGCGACCATCTACTTAATGACTCCCCGCTGCGATTCCCCGATGAACGCCAGCAACTCCTCCACCTCGCGGCACTCGGGTATCTCCGCGCGAATCCGTTCCACCGCCTGCGCAGTATTCAAGCCGGCGCGCGTCAACAGACGGAACGCGGTCTGCAATTTCTCAATCGTGGCGCGCTCGAATCCGCGGCGCTCAAGACCCGTGCGATTCGCGCCAAACACCTTGATTCCGCGCTCGCTAACGGTATTCGAAAATGGCAGCACATCCTGCGTCACCACGCTGTATCCGCCAATGATGGAGTGCCGGCCGACGCGACAGAACTGGTGGACGCCGGTGGAAGCGCCGATCACCGTCCAATCGCCCACAGTTACATGCCCGCCCAGCGTGACCGCGTTAGCCAGCACCACGCGGTTGCCGACATGCACATCGTGCGCCACGTGTACGTAAGCCATGAACAGGTTGTCGTCGCCAATGCTGGTGATCAGCCCCCCACCTTCGGTGCCGCGATGAATCGTTACAAATTCCCGTATCTTGTTCCGGTTTCCGATGCGCGTTTCGGCGCGCTCGCCGCGGTATTTCAGATCCTGCGAAGCCACGCCTACGGTGCTATACGGAAAAAAGACGTTGTCCTCGCCGGTGCGTAGCGGCCCTTCCACGTAAACATGCGCCATCAGCCGCGTGCCCGCGCCGATCTCAACCTCGGCGCCTATGATGCAGTACGGCCCGATCTCCGCGGTTTCGGCGATGCGCGCCGCTGAAGAGACAATCGCGGTGGGATGAACCGGCATCGCTCAGGAAAGCGCTTCCGCTTCTGCTTTGTCGGTCAGAGTACACATCATTTCGGCCTCGGCTACCACCAGCCCATCCACGGTCGCGGTGCCGATCATAACCGCCACGCTGGCCTTGCGCTTAAGAATTTTCATCTCCAGGCGAAGCGTGTCGCCCGGAACCACGGGGCGGCGAAACTTGGCGCTCGTAATGGAAGCCAACAACACCAGCTTGCGATGCCGATCTTCCACATGCTTGAGCACCAGCACGCCGGCGGTCTGCGCCAGCGCTTCCACGATCAGTACGCCCGGCATCACGGGAAAGCCCGGAAAATGGCCCTGAAAGAACGGTTCGTTCTGCGTGACGCACTTGATGCCTACAATCCGTTCGGCTTCTAACTCAATGATCCGATCAACCAGCAGCATGGGATAGCGGTGTGGCAGTATGTCGCGGATTTCGTTGATATCCAAAACGGGCATGGAAGTCGCTATTATAACAGCCGTGGATTCTATTCTCTTGGAAGCCCGCTCCCGGCAGAAACAGATCGTGGCGCTGATCCGGGAAATGGTGGAATGCGAGTCGCCCAGCGACGCCCCGGCGGCCGTAAACCGCTTCGTGGACCTGCTGGGCGATGTGGCGCCCTCTTTCGCCCGCGTCAAGACCGTTCCCGGTGGACGCTTCGGACGGCACATTGTGTGTGAGTTCGACCTGTTTGGGAAAAAGAAGCAGGGACAGATTCTGGCGCTCGGCCACTCCGATACTGTGTGGCCAATCGGCACGTTGGCGTCCATGCCTTTCCGGCAGAAGGACGGCCGCCTGTGGGGCCCGGGCGTGCTCGACATGAAAGCCGGCATCGCTTTTTTCATCTATGCCATGCGCATTCTGCGCGATTTGGAAGTGCCCGTGGCGCACAAGGTCGTTATGCAGATCAATTCCGACGAAGAGGTCGGCAGCGAGTCGTCGCGCGCCCTGACCGAAAAAAATGCGCAGCGCAGCCGAGCCGTGCTGGTGCTGGAGCCTGCCAGCGGATTGGAAGGCAAGCTGAAAACGGCGCGCAAAGGCATTGGCGGCTACACGGTGACAGTACGCGGCAAAGCGGCGCATTCCGGCCTGGATTTCACCGCGGGCGCCAGCGCCGTGCTGGAACTGGCGCGGCAGATCGAAAAGATCGCCGCATTCACCGACTTGCGGCGGGGCATCACGGTGAACCCCGGCGTGATTTCGGGCGGCACACGGGTGAATGTAGTGGCGGCGGAAGCCAGGGCCGAGGTGGATATGCGCGTGTTCCGGCTGAAGGAGGCGGTGGCGCTGGATCGCAAGTTCCGCACGCTACGGCCCGTCGATACGCGTTGCACCATCGAAGTCACCGGCGGATTGAACCGGCCGCCGTTGGAGCGCTCGCCCGCCATCGTGAAACTTTTCCGCAAGGCCCAAGCGCTGGCGCGCGAAATGAGGGTAGCGTTAGACGAATCTTCCGTAGGCGGCGGCTCGGACGGCAACTTCACCGCCGCGCTCGGCATTCCCACGCTGGATGGTCTCGGCGCGGTGGGAGAAGGCGCGCACGCGCTGAACGAAAGTATCCTGGTGGATCGCATCGCGGATCGCACCGCGTTGCTGGCCAAGCTGGTGGCGGATCTATGAGGCTGGCTCTGCTGATGGCTCTTGGCGCGGGCGCGGCAGTTGCATCGGCCGCGGATCTCGATGCCATTTTCGCGCCGCTCGCCGATGCGAAGTCACCCGGCGTCGCGGTTTTGGTGCGCCAGAACGGGCGTACTCTCTTCGAACGAGGATATGGCGACCACATTGATGCCACGACCGACTTCCGCCTGGCATCCTGCACCAAGCAGTTCACGGCGATGACTATCATGCTATTGGTGCACGATGGCAAGCTACAGTATGATCGACGCCTGACGGATATTTTCCCGGACTTCCCAGCATATGGGCAAGCCATTACTATCCGTCACTTGTTGACACATACCTCGGGGCTGCCGGATTACGAAGACCTGATGAAGGGCGATACCTGGACCGCCGCACACCAGATCCAAGACGAAGAAGTGCTGGGCCTTCTCAAACACCAAACAGCGGGTAAGTTTGCGCCAGGCACGGGTTGGGCGTACAGCAATTCCGGCTACGTCATGCTTGGAATGATTGTCGCGAAGGTTTCCGGCAAGCCGTTCGGGCAATGCCTGCATGAGCGCATTCTTAACCCGCTGCGGATGAGTCACACGCTGGTATATGTCAAAGCGAAGAACACGGTCCCCAACCGCGCGTATGGCCACACCAAGGAGGGCGACCACTTTATCGAGACCGACCAAAGCTCGACTTCGGCCACTCAAGGCGATGGCGGCATTTACTCGAATCTCGAAGATCTGGCGAAGTGGGATGACGCGCTCGAAAGCCATGCATTGCTGAGCGAAACTGAGATGCGCGCGGCGTTGACGCCCGTAAAGCTGAACGACGGAAGTGAGCCGCACTGGCCTGTGAATTCCAATGACGACAATCTCCACCCCGGCAAACCGGTCGCCTACGGATTCGGATGGTTTCTCGATCCGTTCGAAGGCCGCCCGCGCATGTGGCATACCGGCAGCACTATGGGATTCCGCACAGTCATAGAGCGGTTCATCGACGAGAGGTTGACCATCGTCGTTCTGTGCAACCGGACGGATCTCGATCCGGAGAAGCTTGCGCTGCAAGCGGCTCGCGCCTTTACCCGGTAATTTCCCAATAGGTCTGATAGACCTCATCACCGATCGAGCCGAATGGAAGCAGCCGGATATCGGCAGGCGGCGCGGTCAATTGGCGGCGTGAAAGCTTGGGCTGCGTTTCCGTGATGGCGAACATCACTTGCGGGCCGCGCAGCAGTGCGACTTGGTTGGGCGTCTGTGCGTCCACCGGCTCGTACCGCATGGCCTGGTCGATCTCCAATTCGATTCTGTCGCCGGTTTTCCATTGTCTCTGCAGCTTGAAGAAGCCCGGTCCAACCTCGGTCCGGACGCGATGGCCGTTGACGGACACCGTTGTGCCCTTGCCGGCCCACGCCGGACACCGCAGATAAACGGTGAAGTCGTCCGACGGCTGGACTGCCAATGTGAAAGTGACGCTACTGTCCACGGGGTAATCAGTCTCCTGCAGGATCGAACAACGCGTATCTCTCCGCTTCCAGGTTACGCGGGACGGGACATAGAGGTTGACATAGATGCCATCCTCCGACCGCAGATACGAGCTGATTCCGTAATCCGCGGTGAGCTGCGGAAACGTTCCCGAGCAGCATGGCCACTTATCGTCCTTGTCCCAACGATACTGCGCATCCGGAATGATGCGGTCATAGCTCTTCCGCGCGGAGGCATGATAGTCGGAATAATAGAACGTAGAGCCGTCTTCGAGGATCGGCTTGATGCCCAACGCCACGTTGTAAAGCATCCGCTCCATGCTGTCGCCATATCGCGAATCGCGCGTGAGCGCCAGCAGATACCGCATTATTTTGAAATGCGCATAGGCGCCGCAGCCCGACTCGAAGTGGCGGTGCGTGGCGCGCAGGCTCTCTCCCAGTTGGCCCTTGCCCGGCTCGACGAAGGCCTCATTTGGCCCCCAGCCGCCGGTCGCGTAGCTTTGACCCTCCAGGATCATGTCCACCGCGTTCTTGACCGCGCGGTAATACTTCGCGTCTCCCAACTTCAAATGCCCCTGGATGCCGGAGCTAAGCGCATTCACGTGGCTGTAGGCGTGCAGCCCGGGCAGTACGTTCTGACCGTTGGCCAGTGGATCGAAGAACCCTTTGTCTAAGAGATAGCGCTTGCCTAAGTCGAAATATTTACGGTCGCCGGTTCGGTCATACGCCAGAAACAGGTTCTCCGCGAAGGTGTAGGTCTCGTCCCACGTGTAAGTCTCGTCTTTATGGGGACGCTGCTGCATCTCCTCGGGGGTCAAGGCGCGGTCCGCCATGTGCGGCAGCGCGGCGCGCGTCGTTTCCGCGAGAACGTTCAAGGCCGTGTCATCGCCGGCATACGAGTAAGCATCGATCAGCCCGCAGACCAGTTTGTCGTAGGTATAGCCCGGATAGCGCAGATCGACGAAGAACTTGCCCGACGAATCCAGCGTTTCGGCGAAGCCGCGAACCAAGCGCTTGACCTTGGCGCATGTCGCTTCAGACTTCGTAGCGCCGGCGAACCGCGCCAGGGCGGAGACGTATTGGCCGAAGTGCGCGCCAGGGCAGAAGTCGTCATACCAGCCTCCCATGTCCGCCCCGGGAGCGGGCATGCCGACACGCTGCCGGTAGATCTTCAACATGCGGTCGTCATCCAGACGCAGAAAGAAGGCGTGATTCGTATCGAACTGCCGGCGCAGAGGGCTGTCGAGGAGTTCCACCTGGGAGTAATCGAAGACCGATAGGGCAAGCGGGGCGCGGGCGGAGCCGCCGGCGGCTGCGACAGCCGGAGATACGGCGGCAAGCCGGAGCAACTCTCTTCTGGTAAGCATTTCTCACATCTCCTTAACGACCGATTCGACCGCCAGCACATCGTGATTTGCATTCAGCAACACACGTTTGGGTTTCCTGGGCAGGCGGAGCTTGACCTCGGTCGAAGTCATATTTCCGAGGAGCGTTACGGATCCCGCGCGCTGGACGCCCGCGCCGAAATCGAAATAAAACGGCACCCCCATCACGAACCGGGAAGACACTCCGCTCTGTGTAACCCTCGCCGTAAAGAGCAGCTTGCCGCCCGCCTCCGGCGCGAGCGAATACTCCATACGGTAACTGGGGGCTTCCGTGCCGTAGACCCACTCGCGGAAGAACCAATCCATCCTGCCGTTTCTCTCCAGATCGAGCGCTGGCTTCATATGTTTCTCGACCACATATTGGAACGACTCCGTGGAGGCGTTCTGGTTCAGATAAGTCGCCACGAAATCGTGCATCATGGCAATGAAGTCTTTATCGCCAGTCTCGCGATCGTACATCAAGTAGCGCAGCATGTGCACCACGAAACCACCCTTGGGATAGATCAGGCGGCGGTACGCGCCGCCAGTCTTGAATGTGTCGAGCCGGATACCCATCCAAAGAGGTCCGGCGTCGTTTGGGCGGTTTCCAAAGCTGTTCTTCGCCAGGATGGTTTCCCGCGCGCGATCCCAATACTTCTCGAACTTGCCGGACTTAGGCTCCGTCTGTTGCAGGAACACACTGGCGGAGAAATCCGCAAAACCTTCCGATAGCCATTGGTCGTGGTACGAGGCCCAGCCCACCATGTGGCCCCACCATTGGTGTGCCACTTCGTGCGGCGTGACTTCCTGGATGAAATCCGCGAATCGAAACGCGCTACCTCCCATCATCATCCAGCGTTGCGTGCTGTCGAGGAACGCGCTGACGGGCAAATACACGAGCGTAGGCCACGACTGACCGTAGTTGAACGCCGGCTGCTGGGTGATGGCGATGCGCCCGTAGGGCGCGTCTCCGAACCATACCGAATAGCAACGGATGGCGTTCTGCGCGTCGACCATGGCGCTCTGGGCCATGGCGCTCGGCGTCAGATTGATATTTCTGGCAAAGCCTGCCAGGTATTGGGGCGGCTCACTTGTGGCGTAGGACTCGATCTGATAGTGGGTTGTTTCGTCGTAGATGGACTTCTTCTTAAATAACCCGTAATTGAAACCGGCCACGGCCAGGGGGACCTCCGAGACCCAGTGCGACGCCGCGTACTCGTCTTCCCGCCATTCCTTCTCCAGCTTGCCCACACCTACAAGCGTGTACTGCCTAGGCACCTTGAAGGTCAGATCGTAAGTCGCACGGTCCGCGAACGCATTCAAGCTTGGATACCAGCTTGTTCGGGCGCCCACTGAAAAGTTGCCGGATCCTTCCTTTTGGACGACCTGGTTGCCCTCGTACTCAATCCCGATGCTATAACTCTGGCCCGCTGTCAGCCCTTCGGGCATGATCAGATAGAACGACCCGTCCTCCTTACGGCTTTCCTGAATGAAAGATATTTCCTTATCCCTGTAGGTGACGCGCGTGACGCGCAGCCGCGGCAGCAATCCGAAACCGATCACGCGCACGCCCGCCAGCATGGCTTTGAGTTGCACAACGCATGAGGCCGACAAGTGATCGTTCTTGCCGATGGCGGTTTCGATGCGATAATGCTGAGCCGAGACCGTGTGGCGATTTTCCGTGGAGTGGGCTGCGCCGGACTTCCACTCCTCCGCGAAGTGTGTCAGATACCAGATGCCGTCTTGCGGGCCGCCGGGATCGAAATCGATCAGCGCCACTTCCTCCGGAGAAGGCAGATAGGGCATCGCGCCCCGGGCATTGATGACGAAGCGCAGATCGGAATGCTTATTGCCGTGGATAAAGGCGCGAAACGAACCCCTTTCATTCGGGTTGTAGATCTCGCCCAGGATCTCCGCTTCATGGTTCGCTATGTCTTCATCCTGCAGCATGAATTCCAGCATGCTGCGCGGCGTTTCCGTGCGGTGGCGCGCGCGGCCCCTGAATTCGCGCCACGCATTGCCCCCTTGGGACGCTTCATCGGTGGTTTGCGCCTGGCGCTTGATCTCGGCGAAGGTATCGTCGGTGAACCAGAACACCACCGACCGGAAGGATTCGTCGACTGTCTGTTCGGCGGAAATCCGGCGCACGTAGGTTCGTTCGAGCGTAGTGGCGGGTTCCAGGCGGAACGTGCCGTCGCCGGTGAAGACCCCCGCCACCACGCGCCCCAACACCGGCGGCAGAAAGCTGAACTGCCCCGCCGTAAAGGTAAACGTAGCGGTATCGCGCTTTAGCGTCAGGTTGGAAACGCGCATCGAGGCGCCGGGCATCGCGTTGCGCAGCGCGACGTAGTTCGGATCCGAATTCGCGAATGCGGAGCGCTTGCCGCCAACCTCGACCACCGTTTGCTGGGTGGCGATCTTGATGGTGAACGCAAGAGTTATGGGAGCGTCGGCTACGTCGATCGTCTTTTC
>Ga0070761_10001109_pt1 | contig 16879 bp, 16 predicted proteins | sample HubBroMetageREF1_FD_66724 | JGI IMG/M metagenome (GOLD analysis project Ga0070761, IMG submission 66724) | Reference soil microbial communities from the Hubbard Brook experimental Forest, New Hampshire, USA - Hubbard Brook CCASE Soil... | ecosystem: Environmental > Terrestrial > Soil >... | reverse complement strand
CTAGGCGTTTTCGAGCAGGAGATTCACAAGATCGCCGACCTCATGCACGCCAAAGGCGGCCTGCTCTACATGGACGGCGCCAACATGAACGCGCTGGTTGGAAAAGCGCGGCCGGGAGATTTCGGCGTCGATGTCATGCACCTCAACCTGCACAAGACTTTTTCGACGCCGCATGGCGGAGGCGGTCCCGGCTCTGGCCCGGTCGCGGTAAAGAAAATTCTGGCGCCGTTCTTGCCGACACCAGTAGTCATCACCAAGCCGGATGGCACTCTCGGCTTCGAATATAACCGTCCGCAGTCGGTCGGGCGCGTGCGCGCGTTCTACGGAAATTTCGGCATGTTCGTCCGCGCGCTGGCTTACATCTTTGCCAATGGACCCGACGGTCTGCGCCAGACGACCGAAGACGCGGTGCTCAACGCCAACTACATCCGCAAGGGGCTCGAAGGCGTTTACGACCTGCCCTACTCGACTCCGTCGATGCATGAAGTCGTCTTCAGCGACAAGGTGCAGTCGAAAAAGGGAGTGAAGACGATGGACCTCGCTAAACGCCTGATCGATTACGGATTCCATCCCTACACCACGGCGTTCCCTCTGATCGTTCCCGGAGCCCTGATGATCGAGCCAACCGAGAGCGAGCCCAAAGAAGAACTGGATCTGTTCATCGAAGCCATGAAGTCGATCGCGGAAGAGGTAGAAGAAGATCCGCAGTTCGTGCTCGATGCTCCGCACAACACTCGCATCTCGCGCCTCGACGAGACCGCAGCCGCGCGCAAGCCGGTCCTGCGCTGGAAGCGGGAAGGCGCTTAGGTTGTGTAGGGACCGTTGCTTGTGTGGGGACGGGCGCCTCGCCCGTCCGGCCGAGCGCAGCTCGGCCCCACTGAGCTCCTGTTAGGCGCCTGCCCGGCGCGCGAAACACGGCCAATATGCCTTTGAATACACAATTTAGCAATCCCTATTTCACCCAAGAGTCATCTAAGCAGCAGGATTGCCTCGCCACAAGGCAAGCTGATTTTGCTTTCTGGTAACGTGAGGAGATCGCCCCATGAAAAAACACCACGCAGCACTGTTTTTTCTTTCCTTCGCGCTGTTGCTTGCTTTGGGAATCGCTCCCACTCTCACCCCGGCACAGAATCGATCTGTCATCGTAGGCGACTGGGAGGGAACACTCGATCCCGGAGCCCAGGCGAAGAAGCGCATCGTGGTGCACATTGCCGCGGCGCAGGACGGAAGCCTGAGCGGCACCATCGACTACCCTGAGCAGGACACCTCGGGCATCCTGATTACCGCGATAACTTATAAGGCACGCGCGCTGCACTTCGAAAGCAGTAGCATTCCAGCTTTGTATGACGGCACCATGGACGAAGAGCATTCCCAGATCACCGGCACCTGGAAGCAAGGCCTGGCGCCGCTGAGTCTCACACTTAAGCGGACCCCGTAACCCCTACTTCTCAAAAGACCAAGCGTCGCATGTCAACTGCGGATGGTCTGAGCGCCTCGCCTTGCTAAAATCAACCTAAGTCCATCCCTTATGCCCGACGATCCAGCTACTTCCGACACTGAGCATGAAAAAGCCCGCCATCTGGCCGAGCATCACTACTACGCCGCGCTCGATCTGGTTCTCGAAGGCCACCACGAGCAAGCGGTAGAAGAGTATCGACAGGCGGTGGCTGCCGATCCCAAGTTCACCGATGCGCTGCACGGATTGAGCCGGGCGCTGCAGGACCTCAACCGCTTCGACGAAGCCATCGTTGTTGCCCAACAAATCTCGGCGATCGATCCCGATGACATTCTGGCGCACACCAGCCTCTCCATCCTGTATCAGAAAAAGGGAATGGTTCCCGAGGCTGAGGCGGAAGGCAACAAGGCGCGCGTGCTGGGCTGGAAGGCACAGCTGAAGAAGGGCAGTGCTGGTTAGCGGAGTTGGGAACGTCCGCGGCCCCCACTCATCGCACAGAACGCGATGACTGGGGCACCCGGCTGTTCGGGTTTCGTAACAGGATTTGGTTTCAAATGCAGCAGGACAGGAGGCGTAATAGTATCCGCAATTATCGGGTCGGGCATGTTTGAGGAGCGGCTACGACGGCTGCTTGGCAAAACGGTCTTGCGGCGATTTCGGCGACGCCCGACCTTCACGCTTCTGACGATGGGTAACCGGGGCGAACTTAGGAGCCGCTTATTATCTGGTGAATCACATGAATACACCATCTCCCGCGTTCGTCGGAAGAGTTTTGCTCGTCTCCAATGATGCGACCACAATCCAGCAACTCAGCGAATCAATACAACGATTCGCGCTGTTCCCAGAGCAGTGTGCCGATGTTCCTTCCGCTCTAGAGCGTTTGCAACGGGCCAAGTTCGAGGCCGTGGTTGTTGATTTCCGGCTCGGGAGTCAGGCCGGGACAGTCGTGGAAGCGGCGCGTCAATCCGCTTCGAATGAACATGCAGTCGTGTTCACCGTCAGCGATGGCGAAGTCGAAGCCAGTGAGGCATTTAAGTCTGGTTCAACCTTCGTATTACGAAGGCCCCTCTCCACCGCTTCAATTGACCTGAGCCTGAAGGCTGCTTATGGCTTGATTGTAAGAGAAAGGCGCCGTTACTTCCGCTGCCCGGCTGAGGTTCCAGTGACGATTCTTAGGCCGGGCGTGCAGCCAGTGAACGCCTATACCGTCAACATCAGCGAGGGTGGAATGGCGGTCAGTGCCGCTGTCCCGCTCACGCCTGGCGACGAGGTACAATTGCATTTCATTCTGCAGGGCGATGACCTTGAGTTTACCCTCGAAGCGACGGTCTGCTGGGCCAGAGAGCAAAAGCTGGGATTGCAGTTCCTGAATCCGCCTCAAGCCTCCAGACTCCAGGGATGGCTTTCCGGCCGTTTGGAAGAAACCATGCCGCAGTCCGTCAGAGATAAATTCTCAACCTCCGCCAAAGACTAACTACCGCGAATTACCCTGATAAGTTGGCTCCGCATTCTCATGTGGCTCTCGTAGGTCGGATATACTCAGCTCTTTGTAGGTTGGACCATTTCTTGCACCGACGGCCCAACTTTCGTAACTCTCTCTAAGTTACTCCGCACATTAGAATGCTATAACGTTGCCGGAGAGCCGTCGAAACAGTCATGAATGAGCAAGCATTCCAAGACGTGAGCCCGAACAGCCCCGAGGCGATTCCGATTGAAGTTAGTCGAATCGAAGGTCGTCAATGGTGGCTGTGGGCGTTTGCTGTCGCCGTAACTTTGGCGTTGACCTTGGGGATCGTCTCGTTCACTTTTCCCTGGTTTAGTCGGGAGACCGACGCAGCTTACTGGTTTAGTCTCAGGGAATGGGTACGCGGGCTGGCGGCTCTCGTGTTACTTTTCGACTTTTACGCGGTTTATCAGAACTTGCAGCTCCACCGCATTCGACGCCAGTTGGCGGAGAAAGATCAGCTTTTTCAACTTATCAGCGAAAACGCCGCGGACATGATCGCGCTGGTCGACAGCGATGGCCGCCGGTTGTATAACAGCCCCGCCTATCAAAAAGTACTCGGGTATTCGCCCGAAGAGCTGAAAGCCAGTTCGTCGATCGAGCAAATTCATCCCGACGACCGCCCGCGAGTATTGCAAGCGGCAGAAAAGACCAGGCTGACGGGCCAGGGAGAGCGGGTGGAGTACCGGGTACGCCACAAAGACGGATCCTGGCGCACTCTCGAGTCGACCGCGTGCGCGATTCGAAACGCAAAAGGCCAGACCGACAAACTGGTAATCGTGAACCGCGACATCACCGAGCGCAAGCGAGCCGAGGAGATACTGGTACACAATGCGTTCCACGACGGGCTCACCGATCTGCCCAACCGCGCTCTGTTCATCGACCGCTTACAACATGCGCTAACCCTCTCCAAGAAACACTCGAATTATAAGTTCGCAGTACTGCTCATTGATGTAGACGAATTCAAACTCATCAATGACAGCCTGGGACACACGGCCGGGGACGAATTGCTGATACAAGTCGCGCAGAGATTAAAGGAGTCGGTGCGACGAGCCGACACGGTCTCACGCCCGCGCCTGAGCGAAGTATCTGGCAGGCCTGCCAGTGACGATACCTTGGCCAGACTCGGCGGTGATGAATTCACAGTCCTTTTGGATGACATCCGAGATCCCATTGAAGCCGTGCGCGTCGCGGAACGAGTTCAAACTGAACTGGCAACGCCTTTTGTAGTGAACCAGGAGCAAATAGTAATTTCGGCGAGCATAGGGATTGCTTCCAGTGCCAGCCCTCACACCGAGGCGGAAGATCTGGTGCGCGACGCGGAAATAGCCATGTACCGTGCCAAGCGTTCGGGTAAGGCCCATTGTGAGGTGTCTGACACCGCCATGCATGCGGATGCAGTGAAGCGGTTGCGCTTGGAGACGGACCTGCGCAAAGCCCTCGATCAGCGGGAATTCCGAGTTCACTACCAGCCCATCGTATCGTTGCAGACCGGCAGGATAACGGGCTTCGAGGCTCTGACGCGGTGGCAACGCCCGGAGCGTTTACTTCCACCGGCGGAGTTCATTACGGTGGCTGAGGAAACTGGGCTCATAATCCCCATGAATCAGCAGTTGCTGCGAGAAGCCTGCGAACATCTCCGGGCGTGGCAGTCTGAATTTCCCTCCGGCACGCCCCTGACCATGAGTGTGAACGTGACCTCCAAGGAGTTCGCTCATCCTGATCTAGTCAACGAGATCCGTAAGTCCCTTGCGCAAACCGGAATTGATCCTGGCTGCTTGCAGCTCGAAATCATAGAAACGATTGCCATGGGGGATGCGGAAAAGTCCGGTCACGTCCTGGCGCAATTAAGGGCACTTGGCGTACGCCTGAGCATCGATGATTTTGGCACTGGATATTCGTCGCTGAGCCGTTTGCGCCGGATTCCGGTGGACACCTTGAAAATCGACCGCGCCTTTATTTTGCACATGGACAGCGACCCGGAGAGCCGCGAGATCGTGCGGATCATGGTTATGCTTGCCCACAATTTCGGCTTGAAGGTCGTCGCCGAGGGGGCCGAGACGGAAGAGCATGTAAATTTGCTCAGAGAGCTTAATTGCGAGATGGTACAAGGATACTTTTACTCCCGACCCGCTGACGATCAGGCGATGGTGAAATTATTGGCAGGGAATTACGGTACTCGTGCCGCGTCCGCCGCTAATTAGAAAATAGTCGAATGGTCACTTGAGCCCCTTGGGGTAACCAAGATAGCGGATCCGCGTTGAAGCGATCATCCGCCATTGCCGGTCCCTTCTTGTGAACTCCCACAGCAATTGCGTAAACTGACGGTCATGACGCAGGATCGGGTGGCAACCTTCTCCAGCATCGAACATTCCACCGGCGAGGATTGGGCGCTCATCGGCGCGGACTTCATGAAGTATGCTCAGCAACTTCCCCAACGCATCGTCGCCCATTTGAAGCTCCTGGACGGCGACTTTGGAGGTTTTCCGGTCGACCGCCTGCATCACTCGCTCCTCGCCGCGACCCTGGCTAAGCAAGATGGCCGCGACGACGAGTACGTGGCCTGCGCCCTGCTGCACGACATTGGAGACACGCTCGGAACCTTCAACCATCCTGACATCGCCGCCGCCATCCTCAAGCCGTTCGTTTCCGAAGAAAATCATTGGATGGTGGAAAAGCACGGCATTTTTCAGGGCTACTATTTCTTCCACCACATCGGCATGGACCGCAACATGAGGGAGCAGTTCCGCGGGCACCCGCATTTTTCACGCACCGCGCACTTCTGCGAGAAGTACGACGGGCCCGCTTTCGACGCCAAAGCAGAGTGCTTCCCGCTGGCGGCCTTTGAACCCGTGCTCCATCGCGTGTTCGAGAAGCCGAGGAACACGATCTACCGCGTAAGTGACCCGACGCCGTGATCGGTCGCTGCCGAGCTTTGCTCGGCTTGGACGGGCGAGGGCGCCCGTCCCCACACGCGCCCTCTGCGGTAAAATTATCCCATGCGAGAAGTCGTGGTAGTTTCCTCCGTCCGCACTCCGGTAGGCCGCGCGTTCAAGGGGACGCTGCGCGCCACGCGTCCCGATGAACTGGCTGCCGTTGCCATCAAGGGCGCGCTCGATCGCGTGCCGCAGCTTGATTCCAAAGAAATTGAAGACGTCATCCTGGGCTGTGCCATGCCCGAGGCCGAGCAGGGGATGAACGTGGCCCGCATCGCATCACTGCGCGCCGGCCTGCCCGTCGAAACCTCGGCAGTGACGATCAATCGCTTCTGCTCCTCCGGCTTGCAGGCGATTGCCATGGCGGCTGAGAGCATCATGACTGGCCGCGCTGAGGTGATGGTGGCGGGCGGCACCGAATCGATGTCGATGATTCCCATGGGCGGAAACAAGATTTCGCCGAATCCCTGGCTGGTGGATCATTATCCCGGTGCGTATCTCACCATGGGGTTGACGGCGGAGCGCGTGGCGACGCGCTTTGGCATCACACGCGAGCGGTGCGACGAATTCTCCTTGCGCAGCCATCAGAAAGCGCTGGCGGCGATCGCTGCCGGCAAGTTCGAGGATGAGACCGTCGCCGTGCCGGTGAGCTTCACGACTCCCAATGGATCGAAGCCGAAAAAGCAGGAAATCACCTTCAAAGTCGACGAAGGCCCGCGCTCCGATACTTCGATTGAGGCTCTGGGCGCGCTCAAGCCCGCGTTTCACATGAAGGGCGTGACCACGGCCGGCAATTCTTCACAAATGTCGGATGGCGCGGCGGCTGCTGTGCTTATGTCCGCGGAGCGCGCCAAGGCGCTAGGCATCGCTCCGCTGGCGCGTTACGTCGCGTTCGCGACCGCCGGCTACAAGCCAGAGGAGATGGGACTCGGCCCGGTGTTTGCCATTCCTAAGGCGTTGAAACTGGCTGGGTTAAAGCTCTCCGACATTGACGTGATCGAGCTGAACGAGGCCTTTGCGGCGCAGGCGCTGGCGGTGATCCAGGAAGCCGGGCTTGATATCGACCGCGTGAATCCGAACGGAGGCGCGATTGCACTCGGCCATCCGCTGGGATGCACTGGGGCGAAGCTGACGGCCAGCGTAATTCGCGAATTGAAGCGCCGCAACGGGCGCTATGGCATGGTGACCATGTGCGTTGGCGGAGGCATGGGCGCGGCGGGGATCTTCGAAAATTTGCATTGATTGCGCCGGGAATAGACTGCCGCAAATATCGCCCGGGGCATTCTTGATTCACGTGATCTCTACCGAATAAGTATGGTCGTTCATGCCGTTTTGTGGTACGCTTTGACGCCATAATGGAGTAGCCGAGTTCCCCGCTCGATCTGCTCCGCAGTTGGAGGTGCTTTATGCGGCTCTCCGCTCTTGTCGTCGCCAGCATCCTTTTGGTTTCAGTCTCACTTATGGCGCAGCATTCCTCCGGAGGCGGTTCAAGCTCTGGCGGTTCTCACGGCAGTTCGGGTGGCGGCGTCTCAAGCGCAGCTCCTTCGCACGTCAGCTCACCGGGCACTTCCAGAAGTTCGCGGGTCTCTGTTCCTGCCTCGTCGGCCAAGGCTGGATCCAATATGCGGATTCATTCTCCGGAGGCAGCCTCCAGCGCAAGACCTGAGAAAAGGACCTACCTGGCGCTTCTGGGATACAGGAAACCGACACTCTCAGAGTTCAGAACGCCCATCGGCTGCAAGAAGGGCGCAAACGGCCAGTGCATTGCCCAGCTGCAGTCGGTTTCGTGCTCGATGAATGCGGGTTGGAGAGGTTTTGGATGCGGCGCGCAGACTTCCCGCGACGATTGTCGCCTTATGACCCGTCAACTGCTGGTTGAACAGCAACTAATGCAAGGAGGCTTCAGCCAAAACTTCCTGCGCTATGGGTTACTGCAAAACCAGTACTACCGCTGCGAGGGCGCGTATCCCTACGGGCTGCGCTGGTCGCCGTTTGCGGATGACTAATAACGAACTGCCAAACCTCAGGTCTGTATCAGCGTGGCCTCCCGCGCTAGAATAGCTGTTGTCCGTTGTCGCGTATCCACGCGAAAGTCTTCATTCAGTTAATGGGTAAAATTTCGAGGTCTTAAAGAAAATGGCCACTACAGCAATCCCCAAAACCAGAATCTCCGGCGGCAGCTTTTTGCTGGAGGAGCGGCAAACTGCCGATGTTTTTACCCCGGAAGATTTTTCCGAACAGCAGCAGATGATCGGGCAGACGACCGAAGAGTTCGCGGTCAACGAGATATTGCCTCAAGCCGAGAAGATCGAACACAAAGACTACTCGGTTTCGCGCGATCTACTGAAAAAAGCTGGCGATCTCGGCCTCAGCGCGGCTGAGATTCCCGAGGCCTACGGCGGTCTCGAACTGGACAAAGTCACCGCCGCCATCATCGCCGACCACATGGCCAAGTACGCCGGGTTTGCCACCACCTGGGGCGCGCACAGCGGCATTGGTTTGTTGCCTATCGTTTATTTCGGCACCGAAGAGCAGAAGAAAAAGTATCTGCCGCGCCTGGCCACGGGAGAAACGGTGGGCGCGTATGCCTTGTCGGAAGCCACTTCCGGCTCTGATGCCATGAATTGCCGCGCCCGCGCCGTGCTTTCGCCCGACGGCAAGCACTACATCCTGAACGGCGAAAAGATGTGGATAACGAACGCCGGGTTTGCCGACCTGTTTACGGTGTTCGCAAAAATTGACGGCGAAAAATTCTCCGCCTTTCTGGTGGAAAGAACTTTCCCGGGATTTTCCGTCGGCGCCGAAGAGCACAAAATGGGCATTCGCGGGTCTTCCACCTGCCCCATCATCCTGAATGACTGCAAGGTGCCGGTCGAGAATTTGCTCGGCGAAATTGGCAAGGGGCATGTCATCGCCTTCAACATTCTGAACGTCGGACGCTTCAAACTGGGCGCGATGTGCGTGGGCGGCGCGCGGGTTTCGCTCGAGAGCGCCGTGTCCTATGCCAAGCAGCGCAAGGCGTTCGGCAAGACAATCGGCGACTTCGGGCTGGTCCGCGAAAAGATCGCGAACATGGCCACGCTGATCTATGTCGGCGAATCGCTCGTCTATCGCACCGTCGGAATGATGGACGAGTTGCTTTCTGAAATCGACTCTGCCAGCCCCGATGCCACCAAGGAGCGGCGCAAAGCGATCGAGGAGTATGCCGTCGAGTGCTCGATCCTCAAAGTCTGGGGCTCGGAGATGATCGATTACGTGGTCGACGAGACGCTGCAGATCTATGCCGGCTACGGCTTTGTCGAAGAGTATCCGGCGGAGCGCGCCTATCGCGACGCTCGCATCAACCGCATTTTCGAAGGCACGAACGAAATCAACCGGCTCATCATCACCGGCTTCTTGCTGAAGCGCGCGATGAGCGGCCAGTTGCCGTTAATGCCGGCGATCAAGAAGCTGATGGACGAAGTGCTGAGCGGCCCGTCGACCAGCGAGGAGATCGAAGGCGCGCTGCCCGAAGAACGCAAACTGGTCGCGCAAGCTAAGAAGCTTGGCCTGTTCGTCTCTGGATCGGCGACCCAGAAATATATGCAGGCGATTCAGGACCAGCAGGAAGTCATGGGCGCGATCGCCGATATGACGATTGAGATCTACGCCATGGAATCGGCGGTGCTGCGCGCGCAAAAAATGGTTGAACTAAAAGGAGAAGGGCCGGCTGCGCTCGCGCTCGCGATGACGCGAGTGTATCTGACGCAAGCGTTTGAAAAAGTCGAAGCGGCGGCCAGGAAAGTCATTGCCGACGTGGCCGAAGGCGACATGCTGCGGACGCAGCTGGCGATCGTGCGGCGGTTGGCCAAGCACGAGCCCTTCAACACCATTGCGCTGCGCCAGCACATTGCGCAGAAGACGATTGAGGCAGGAAAGTACCAGCTGGCATAGGCAGCAGAGTTATAAGTCACACGGTGGAGAGCCGGGCGTCCCCGCCCGGCCACCTCAATTTGGACGGGCGATGCGCCCGTCGCTCCACCGCACTTTATTCCTTCGGAAAGTTGGGGTCCGCCTTCACTTCTTCAATCTGCTTGGTGTGCCGCTCCGAGTGCGCCGAGATCAGCAGAATCCACTGATAAGCATCGAGAGTCCCCATCGCCGGGTGCGGGCCGAAGTGGTCGCGCAGATCGTCGTTGGTGGTCCGTATGTAGTCCATGGTTGCCTGACGGCTGGCCTCGAAGGCTTTGGTGAGTTCTTCGCGCGTCGCCCAGCGATTGGTGGGCTTCAGAAATTCCGGCGCCTGCGCTTTGTGGCTGCGGTCCGGAACCTTCTCTAGGACTATCTCGTCTTTTCCGGCAACTTCGGTTCGCTTCTCTGGCGCTGCGGGCGAAGTCATGAACTTGGTCTGAACCAACCCAAGCAGCGTCGACTCGGAGACCGCAATGTGCTCCGACACTTCCGCGACCGACCAGCGGTCCGGCGCAGGTTTGAATCGCCACTGCTTCTCCGACAATCCAGCGATGGATTTCAGAAATGCGTCGCGGGTGGCTTGCAGACTCTTGAGCGCAACTTCACGCTCTTCCGCTGTTAAAGGCATGGGCGCCGGGGTTGCCATGGTTTGAGCGCTACTGGCCAACGCCAGCGTGAGGACCAGGCACAGCACTGCGAGGAACTTCCATTGGATTTTCATTCTTTGTTTTTGCCCCTGTGAGATTGAAAATTCGGTTGGGCAATTATGAAGGGCGGCTAACCAAAGCGCAACCCGGCTTACTCAAACCAGCCGCTGCGGTAGGCAATCCACCATGAGAAGTAGATGATGGGGATGGTCGCGCCCACAGCCCACCACAAAGGCAGAACGATATCGGCGAGCAGCCCGAGCACGGTCATTGAGCCCCAGAAGATCTTGCGCTCCATACTCTGGATTGTAAGTCTTTCCGGCTACTCACGATCCCGGTTAGTGAGCCAGCGAGAAAACTTCGGTTCTATCTCGAAAGTTTCATGCGCGCCCTTCTCGGCGCGGAATACGGCGCCCGCGGATGCATCCCCGCTACGGGGCATACATAGTTGCGGCAATCTTGCGTCCGCCGATTTTTCCCGTGATGGTGGCCTGAGCCAGGGGTACGCGGCTGTTCCACGTCACCGTCAATTCTCCGGGCTCGGTTGCGGAACCACTCAGCGTGAGATGGGCAATCACGCCGCCCGGATAGTAGTAGTCCCAATTCATTTTGCCGGAGACTTCGAGATCGTCGACCCACCTCAGTTTGTCCAGCGTGAAGTAGGTCAGATTGCCGGGCGAAGTGTAATCGTAGTGGCCGCCCTGCAAACCCACGCCGTCTCCAGTAAAGTTGACCCACCAGTTGGCGAGCGTGTCTCCGGCAGTGTAGGCGGCGGCCGCGGCTACGCGGAGATCGGCGTCTGTCCCCTGATTGCTGGCGGTGGCCATCGCGGGGGCAACTTCGGCGGCGGTAGCGACAAACTCCGGCACCACGTGCACCTCGGCGATGTGATCGGTGCAAGAAGTGTCGCCCGGGTCGAGATCGCTCACGAAATGCACCGCGATGACGGAGGCGCAATCGTCCTGATCATAATCGGCAGTGATGTGGAAACTATTTTCCACGATGATCTGCTGGCCGTTCTCAAACAGTTTTGCGGCGTGCTTTCCCTGTAATGCGGGAGTGAGCGAATCAAGATCGCCGGAGAGAACTAAGACCGGCGCCTTGGTGAACTGCGCGCTGGGCGGGACCGGTTGCCCCGGCGGAATGGGCGCAACGACTGGCACCGGCCAATTCAGGCACAGATCGAGCACGCTGGTGTCGAGCGGGATGGCGTCGAACTCCGCAATCGTAAAGGGCACGTAAACATTCGAATGTTTCTGCTGCTCGCTGGCGAAGGCTTCGTCACGCTGCATCTTGCGCTGGGGCAGGTTCGCCGCCATGTCGTAAATTTGCGGGTAGTCGGAGCAACTCACCGAAACAAAAAGTCCCTGGCTGAATGCGGTGATGGCAGGGGGAGGATTACCCAATGCGCTCGCCTCGTAATTCTCCGCCAGCAAGCGCAGGAACGGCGCGGCGTTGCCATCCTCCAAATAAGCGCGCGCCGCCGGATCGAGTTCCCGGTACACCACCGATTGCGTCGCATTCGAAACCATGAGATAGGCGAGAGTGGTTGCGTTGGCGTGAACCAAGCGCAAAACTCCGTCGCCATCGTGAGCGTATCCACTGAACGGATTCGCGCGCAGCGACGCGAGCAGCAGCTCGATGCGCTGCATCGAACTTCCGGGAAGACTGCTGCAGGTAGGTGAGCGCTGGCACGCGGCATTAAAGGCGAAGTGCACGGTGGGCGCAATCTCCGGATACCACGGCGACTGTCCGCGCACTGGATAGGCGCTGTCGAGGATGACTGATCGTAGGAGTTCGGCATGGCGCCCGGCGAAAGTCTGGCTGAACCACGTGCCATAAGAATCGCCGTAGAGATTGACGATCGGAATGTTGAGCGCATCGAGCACGGCGGCGAGATCGTCGGCCGCGAGGCCGCTGTCGTAGAGGTAAGCCGTGTCGCCGAGTTGTGCCCCACAGGCGCGGATTCCAGGAGTCCGCGGATTCTGTTCCGACTCCAGCAACGGGCAGTTGAAGGGTTCAGATTTTCCGGTGCCGCGATTGTCCATAAACAGCATGTCGCGTCGGTCGCGCAAGGGCGCGAACAAAGCCAGATATCCGGGCGCTGCACCTGAGGTGGAATAGCCCGGACCGCCCTGGGTAGCTACAATCGGTTCAAGCGGGGTTTGCGAGTTGTCGGTGTGCGGATAGAATTCGAAACTGATCTTGATATCTCCCGGAACTTGTCCAGTGGGGTCGAGGGCGCGTTCGATGGAACCGCAATAGGCTTGACCGCCCAGGCACTTCTTAAGCGTCAGGGAGCCGACGCGGATGGAGTTAGCGCGCACCGAGTCAGCACGCGAGGCGACTGATTGGCTGACTGGCAGCTTGCGTGCCATCGGCGGCGCCGCACCAAAGCAGAGCGCCGACAGGACGGCCAGCGAGTACACAGAAAGCAGATCGCCACGCATGGAAACCTTCCAACAAGGCAAGACAGCATAGCGCAGTTTTCCGCGATTACAAAATCTTCCGTAGAGACGAGCCTTGCCTCGTCTCAGCGTGCTCAATGGTCGGCAAAAGCCGCGTCTCTACGCTGGAATCACGCTTTCGGTTTAAGCTCTTCCATCACACTTTGAATCAGCTCTTTGGCGTCGGTGAGATTTTTCATGATGAGCTGCACGTCCATGACCGGCTTGCCCGGCCAGCGCTGGCTCTGGCAGTAAACGCCGTGTTGTCCGACGAGGGCCATGGCGTCGGTGACCAGGTCCATGGTGACCGCGAGGCGTCCGCGGGGCACGCCCATGCGCATTTCAAAGTGCTCGAGTTCTTCTCGCTTTTCGTTGAACACGGCCATGGACAAATTGTAACGGGGAAGTGGGTATAATTCTTAGCGGAACAACAACCAGCAATTGCAGAGGTCAGAGGTCAGATTGCAGAATTGAAAACCTTTGCCCCATCGGATGAGCACCGAAGGCCGAGCCTTTTACCTCTGCAATCTGACCTCTGACCTCTGCAATTGCTGAAAGCTCCCCGGAGGGAACGAATCATGAAGAAATTCGCCTTAATCGCTGTATCGCTGTTCGCCATCGCAACTCTCGCCCCAGCGCAAATGAACATGGGGCAGGATAAATCCAAGCGGCCCAGTCCGCCGGCCAGCGCGGAATGCAAGTTTTCCGACGGCAAAACCATCAAGATCGACTACTCCAGTCCGCGCGCCAAGGGACGAAAGATTTTCGGCACGGCGAGCGACAAGGCGCTGGTGCCCTATGGCGAGGTCTGGCGTGCCGGCGCGAATGAAGCGACTACATTCGTCACGGACACGAATCTGATGGTGGGCGGCAAGGCCGTGCCGGCGGGAGAGTACACCATCTTTACCGTTCCAACTGCCGACAAGTGGACACTGATTATCAATAAGAAGACCGGCGAGTGGGGCGTCCCCTACAAGTACGAAGCCGACGAGTTGGCCCGAGTTGATATGCGAGTCTCGAAAACGAATGCCGCGGTGGAAAATTTCATGATCGGTTTCGACCAAGGCGGCAGCAAATGTACCCTGCGCATGGAGTGGGAGTGGACCCGCGCCAGCGTCGACATCACAAAGTAAAAATCTGTCTGCGGAGACGGGGCTCGTCCCGTCTCGCCGGCGCTATACTGGAACCCGATGCGGCCCATGCTGCGCTTTCTCTGGAACTCCACCCGTGGCCACCGGATTGCCCCTTGGCGCAGTCCGTATCTGCTATGGCGCCTGGAGACTTACACTGGCGTCAAAATGACCCAGATTGGATTCCTGGAATTCTGGACATTCTTGTGGACGGAGCGCGGTAACCTGTGGCGCTTCCTGAAGTCGACGGCGGAAATGGATCGCTACGTCCATCCTAAGATCAGCACTTAGCACTTAGCCAAGAACCCTTCCCGCCGTTGGGCTAAATGCTAAGTGCAACTGCTACCCCATCACCACATTGACTTCGCTGCCCTTGCCCGCACCCAGCATCTGGAACGCCGACCCGCGGTTGGTCGCGACTTCCAGAAAACCCATACTGCCGAGAATTCCAAAGACTTCGCCCGGCGCGCCTTCGGCATAGTTTGTGCATATGCGCGTTGCCGGAGCCTTGGTTCCAATCGCGATCTTGAAGGCGGGCGGCGTGGCGCCGAAAAGCTGCGGCGCATCCTGCGGAGTAATGTTGGTGATGAGATTGCCAAAGCGATCGACTTTCAGCACCACCCCTCGTAAGGTCCGCTCATCCACCGGCTTGGGCCGTGGCGCGCCAAAGCGCACATAGTCTGTGATCTCTGGGCCAAAACGATCGGCCTCGACTCCCTTGGCGACATAAGCCGCGATCGGAGAGAAGATATCGCGCGCATGGAAGGTGTTGCTGCGCGGTTGCAGGAAATAATGTTCGGCGGTGACGTGGCGGACGGAAATCCGCTGTTCGCGGTCGTAGATCAGCGAAAGCACCCCGTTGTCGGGAGCCAGAAACATGTGGCGCTCGCCGGTCATGAGCACAGGCCGCCGCGCTGTCCCCACTCCCGGGTCGACGATCACCATATGCACTGTGCCGGAAGGGTAGTAGGAGTAGGCTTGCGAAACGGTCAGCGCGCCGTCCAGAATGTCGAACGCCTGTACCGCATGGCTGATGTCGATAATCTGCGCCTCGGGGGCGATCTCCAGGATAACCCCTTTCATGGCGCCGATAAAATGATCGTTGAGTCCGAAGTCAGTAGTAAGAGTGATGATCGCGCTGCGTGCCAATTCTTTGCCTCGTCGAACCTGAAAGTTTCAGGACCTCTTCGAAGTATCGGACGTTGCGCGATGGCACGTCAAGGAGCGGTCAGCAGTCAGCAATCAACCGTTCAGTCGTCAAGGAGCAAGTCAGCGTTCAGTCGGTTCAGGCTGTGGGTAGGGCACAGCTTCAAGCCGTGCCGCCGGGAGCCAATTTTGACATGGGCTTTAGCCCCTGAGGGAGATGCAGCTTGCCTGCGAGGTGGCCTCTAGTTTGGCTGACTGCCGACTGCTGAGTGCTAGTCGACCGCCACGTCTCCCGAACCTGTGTGCACGGAGACCATGGGACCACCGCCGCGCACCTTGCCCACCACACTCTTCCGCGATTCCTGGATGCGGCCCTGGAGCGTAGTACTAACCGGATGGCCGAGCGTGACCGTTCCGGAATTCGATGAGATGTCTACGTCGAAGGCGGCATCAGACGGCACATTCAGGGTCACGTTGCCCGAGCCAGTGCGGATGCTCCACATGTTCTTCGGCGAGCCTTTGCCGTGAATGTCGCCGCTGCCCGCTTCGGCATGAAATCCGCCATTGATGCCGTTTACGATGATGTTGCCGGAACCCGTGTGGATGTCCACGTCGCCTGCGCCCATCTCCTCAATTTCAATGTCCCCGCTCCCCGCTTTGACTTTCGCCGGACCGGAAAGCTCGCGGCCCTTCACGTTACCCGAGCCCGTCTGAAAATGCATTTCGCCGGTAAGACGTGCCAGTTGCAAGTCGCCCGATCCACTCTCCAGATCGACGTTGCCCTTGAGGCCTTCAATCTTCTGATCGCCGCTGCCCGTGTGGGCGCGAAGCGCGGTGTCTTCGGGCACCGTGATTTCGTAATCGATCGAAATGTTGTTGATGTTGACGTAGTCAATGCGGATGCTGTTCCCGTTCTGCCGAATCGGAGGATTGTTCTGCAACTCCTGCGCCTCCGCTTTGTGGTCGCCACCGAGCCAGGAATTGCCCGATTGAATCTTGGCATGAATCGAGACCGTGCCCGCAGCCCCGTTCCGGACGATGATGTCGCCGGAGCGAGTCAGCACTTCAAGGTCGACCGGACCACTGACCTGGAACGAGCGGTCGAAGGTTCCGATGACGGAGGCAAAGCCGGCCAGCGAAGCAGCCAAAACGAAGATCAGCGTGCGGATCGCGCGATGGTGAATCAAGGAAGCGTTAGTCATAGCAATTCGGCTCCGTAAATCTGGTTTGTCATCAAATCCAGCTCGTCATCAAATCCGGTTCGTCATCCTGAGCGAAGCGAAGGATGACAGAGGGTTTTTCCTGACCCCTAAGACCTAAGACCTGACACCTGCTCTTCTACTGCAGCACCACCTGGTCGCCTTCCTTCAACCCCGACAGCAATTCGGTCTTGGCGCCATTCGATATGCCGATGTTGACGGCGAGCTTCCTCTTGCCCTCTTTGGCTTTGCGATCCGGTATTTCGACCGATGCCTTCTTATCCTTGTCGTAAATGATCGAGCCTTCCGGAATCTGCAGCACATTCTTGTGCTCTTCGAGAATGATCTCCGCGTTGGCCGTCATCATGGCCTTGAGGACGCCCTCGGGGTTATTGATCGAGACGCGCACTTCAAAAGTCGTAACGTTATCTTTTTCGACGCCCATCGGAGAAATCTTCGTCAC
>Ga0070761_10001108_pt1 | contig 16884 bp, 23 predicted proteins | sample HubBroMetageREF1_FD_66724 | JGI IMG/M metagenome (GOLD analysis project Ga0070761, IMG submission 66724) | Reference soil microbial communities from the Hubbard Brook experimental Forest, New Hampshire, USA - Hubbard Brook CCASE Soil... | ecosystem: Environmental > Terrestrial > Soil >... | reverse complement strand
GCGCTGAATCTTCGTGACATGGATAGTGAACGGGGCGCTTTGCGGGACTTGAAACGAGACGCTGATCGACAGCCCCCAAATATGCGATTGCCAGTAAGAGAACTCTGCTCAAGTTTTCCACCCTCACACGCCGTCGGCAGCCACAATGAACGGATGGGAGTGAAAGACTGCCAAGGGATTCATTCTCGCCGCCATTCCGCGAGCGTTTCTTCAAGCAAGTCGGCAATCACGCCGCGCGGCAGATTTCCAAAAATTGAATTCACTCCCCCGTCGCCTGACGTGTCCTTCTCGTCTCGTCCCTCCATTTTTTGTAATGCTCCGGGGTTGCGTCCCCGAGGTACTTATTGGTGCCCTTCTCGAACACGGGCGCATTTCCGCCAGCCGGTAGCGGGCTACCAGAGCGAACGCGGTATCCCAGATAGAAGCCCGCGGCAGTTTCAACGGAGTCTTGTGCAGCAGTAAGTGCTTCGCGACACGGAATCTTCGTCTCTACCACACCGCCGGACGGGCCACTTCCAAGTGCCTTCTCGTATTGCTCCCGGCTCACCGATTCATCGCCTATGAAATTGCAGCACCCCGTTGCACAAGTTCGAAGGTCATCTGCCATCGGTTCTTCCTTCTCTACAGCTCTGATCGGAATTGGCCTGGTCGCCATGGCGCGCCCGACGACTTAGAGTGGCTTAGGCCTTCGCCGCAGCCGTCACGACCATCCCGGTCCCAGCGCAGCTCGTGCATCGCATCCTCTTACCGGACGATCGATCCTTAACCTTTCCAGTTCCCTGGCATTTCTTGCAGCTCTGTGAGGGAATCATAGGATTCTCCTGTACCATTCACAACCGCTAAATGTTCTTCGCGGTAGCATCATGCGCCCGAACATGCGGCGGGGTAATCGTCGATGTTCAATATTAATGAACACTCTGGCGCGCTGGAGCTTCGTGAAGATTGGCGACCTCCAGAGGGGGTGCTACGCGGTGGCCTGAATCGGCGATATAATCCGGGACGAACAGGCAGAGGTTAGCGAAGTGGCTGCACAATTCAGCTTCGATGCACGCTGCCCGAAGTGCAACCTATCTCCCACACCTAATAGACCTCAGTAATGTGGCCTGATAGTAGAATGACGAAAAGTGAATTGGATTTCACAAAACAGCGATTTGGTGGGCATAATCCTCGCGGCGGTCACGATCGCCGTATGGGTGTTTATCATCAGTTGGCTGCTCCTTTGGAAGAAGCAATCCCCACCCACAACAGCTGAACCCTCTCTAAACCAATCCGCATCCACGTACGAGGCATTAACTCCATCGGTTGATCCGCTACCGGAACTGACTACAAGCACATCCTCGGTCTTCCTGGTGCACGTGCTGAACGCTGCGACTTCCCCACTCGCCGCTGCCAGAAATGTTGTAGCGCATATTGGATACAAGCGGCGAGATGGACACGGGATGTGCGTGGACTACGGTGCTTGGATGGAAAGAGGAACCATCACTGATATCGAAGGAGGCCAAACGAAAAACCTGGTCGTGGCATTGACTGACGACGGTAAGAATTTCGCTGTCAGTTGGACCGGTCTACGAACCAACTTCACGGACCCAAGGCTTGTCCCAGTTGGGGAACTAACGCCTGGTCAATGGATGATGGTCGTGACTGTTACGGCGGAAAACTACGAAAAGATATTCACATTTTTATTGACGATCGAACGGAATGGGGCAATTAAGTGCCAGCCTGTTCAGACGTCCCTGTGGTGAATACGTGTGCGTTTCGCCGACAATCGAAAGTGTCTATCGCAGCACTCGACTTGCTGGAATGGGGGCACCGGCGCTAGAGGTTTGCTCTTCAAATGGCGGACGACGCGACAGAACCAAACGAACTGCTATATTAAGTAGGTGAAGACAACTACCCGAATGCGTGCGCTGGCGGACGTTTTCGCAACTGGACCCGGTGAAATGGCCCGCGCCCACAGTATCAAGCGACTCACCGAACTTGCTCTCCGGGTAGACTAATCGACTCAGTCTCCAGAATTAAACCGGAAGCGATCGGTTTGAGGGGTGCGGTGGCGAGCAGACGCCGCACCACCAAAACCGCGATACTCGGCCCTTAGTTTGAATTGGGCTGCTCAGGGCTGCTCGGTGCTCTGCGATGAGCAAGTATGTCAGTCGATTTCCGGAGCAGCGGCCTAGAGAAGCTCTAATTGACTGGGAGGAGCGCGAGTTATTGAAGAAGGCCAAGAAATTAGGCGTGAGAACAAAGCCAATCAGGAAGAAAGCCCGCTGTCCCTGACCTTCAGCATCTGAGTTTCCTGGTCCCGAGATCAAGAAGTTGTTGTTTAATCATGCAGGACAACACTCAGAAGTGACGTATTGATCTGAAGACCGCCGTTGTACTTGATGAACCCAAGCTTTCTGAATTTGTTCATGAAAAAATTGACCCGTGACCGCGTTGTGCCAATCATCTCCGCCAACATGCCTTGCGATACTCCGGGGAGCATTCTTTGAGGCTGGTCTTGCTTGCCATAACGCGCGAGTAGAAGAAGAGTACGCGCCAGCCGTTTCTCGCTCGAATTGAAAAGTTGATCCACCAGATCCTCCTCAATCTGGATGTTTCGTATCAGCATGAAAGAAATAAAACGGTCGGAGAGCGCATGTTCGGTGTGGAGCACCCGAATCATCTCGTTTTTTTCAATGACAAGTACAGTGGTGGGTGTGATCGCGGTCGCTGTCTCCATTCGAAAAGGCATACCTGCGAGGCACCTTTCGCCAAAAAAATTATCGCGTCCTAGAACCGCCACGACCGCCTCTTTACCCGTCTCATTGACCACGGAGAGCTTCACACCGCCTTTCTGAATGTACATCACATTCTGAGAGGGATCACCTTGGCGGAAGATAATTTCCTTGCGTTTGAACGCCGCGACTTTTCTCGATACACCGGCCGAATCGAGGAAGGCTTGAGCTTCGAAAGCGCGTTTCTGCGTGGATTTTCTTTTGGATAGAATCTTGCTTGAATTCGCGATTTCTTGCATAACAACAGCGCTTAGTAAAAAAACTATCACAGTCATGAGGCTCAAGCAAGATTAATGCTTGGCGGGAGGTGGCGCAGTTTGGATCGGCGGCTCCGCAGATCGCGACAGCACCAGCCGAAAAGCTGTTCCGATTTGAACATGCTTTGATCGCTAACTGACCCGAAGGCGAGTATAGTCGAATTGTCTCACTAGCATCCTGCCGCAACTCCCTACCATCCGACGGCTCCTTGCGACATCCGACGGCGTTGCTCATCCCTCGTTGTCCTCGAACCAAGACGCGACGCCTCAGGAGTCCAATATGGAAGAGAAACAGAGGGGGAAGTTATACCAGGCTACTGTTTCTGTATCCGAACGAGAAAAACTTCAGGCTTACGTAAAAGCTGCGGAAAACGCAATCAATGGGTGTGATGTCGTGCTCAACGGCAGTATCCCGTGGGAAGAACGAGTGGCGATGGGAAACGCGCTATCCGTTTTGAAGCTGTGGAGAAAAAGTGAGAGTAACGCGGAGTCGCTGAACTCAAGTACCGCGCGCACTCCGAAGGTCGAGATGAGCGAAACGCAAGCCGACCCTTGTGCAGAGTGCGGGGCTGAGATTGATTCCGGTCGAACGGTTGATTTCACGGGGAAGGATGGAACTAGAGTCTGCGATTCTTGTTTCATGAAAGAAACTCCACGGCCCACGCAACGCAAGGGCGATTGCTCGAACTGAAACTGCAATTGTCGGTCGAGAGGATAGCGATGCCTTACTCGAAGAACTCGTACGAACCAGTCAGCACGAGCTGGTAGCTCTTTGCCCGCGCGTCGCGGATAATCGTGCCGCCTACTTACCGGCCGCAGCTGAGGAAGCCGCCAAACTGAAGTTGCAATGGGAAAATCTACAAATGCCGCCGAACTTAAACTACGCCCTACAAATGAGAATCGAACAGCACAAAGATCGTCTCCGAAGGCGCATGATTGGATTTCTCGCTGCGGTTCTCTAGGTGGCGTCAGGTCCGGTTCGCCATCTTCGACGCCATGTGAAGCAAAACCCCGCGATCCTTGTCGTTCAAACGCGATAGCAATTTCGCGAAAGCCCGCAGCTCGCGATCGTGCTTGCTTTCTACAACACTGGTCTTGGGGACGTGCGGCTTCTTGGCATGAGGGTCGTCGGTGAACAGTCGAAATAAGGGCACATTGAGAGCCTGAGCCACCTTTTCTAGGGTGTTAAGTCCGGGAACCGTGTGCCCATTTTCGAGGCGCGAAATATCGCAACGAAGCAGCCCGCTCCGCTTTTCAAGATCGCCTTGCGTCAGTTTCTTTGCATCACGCAATCGCCTGAGTCTTTGTCCGATGATATTGCGGAAGAATTTGCGTTGCGATTTCGATGTCTTAATCCTCGGTCGCTGGATCATGGGGCTTCTTCACCGTGAAGATCGTAACTTTCACCCCAAAACTCGGGCGAAGCCGAGTGAAACTCGACGCCGAGCTTGTATGACCGCGAGGGATCCTGAGTTCCGGACCAAACGACACGGCCCCGCACTTCCCGGCCCGTGCTAGGATTTCTAATCGCAAGGTCGGTTCCTGGGGGCCAGTTGACGGCAGATAGAACTAGGGCTCCGTTGAGGTTAATGACTGCCGTCGATGCTGGCAGCAAGTCGCCATTGGAATCAATCTCAAGCGGCACGGTTGCTACAATGCGGCGGCTTCGTCTTTGTTCTTTCATCCCCTCAGTTGTAGTAGTGATCGCTGAGCAGAAAGCGTTGCAATGATTCGCGGCATTGGCTGAGATACTGAGGGTTGAGACGAGCGGACAGCACACAGATTCCTGTGGAAAATGTGGTACCGAGATCGACTTCGTCAAGGAAACTCTACGAGCATCGCCAACAATGGAGAGGTGCACCTTACCGGCGTCAGGCCTGTCAAAATATCAGATTTGAAACCGCCAATACTGCAAGAGCCAGCAATGTTCCCACGGTGATCGCGAACAGAAACCAATCGAATCGCGGGCGTGATTTCGGCACACCCAGCATGTGGGCGGGAAGATCCGGCTGAAAAATGGAGTGTGATGGTTGATGCACGGCGCGGGGCACGTAGAACATATATCATCCGGCATAGCTACGAGGAAGAGTATGTACCGTAAGGGTACATATCAAATTGGAGATATTAGCCGTAGAGCATCGGGGCGAGGATCCAAGCCGAACAACCGCTCGGTGATGTGAACCTGTTATTCGGCCTTCCGATTGGGAAATCGAACTCTACTGCCCCGAGCACGGAAACTTCCGGGTTTTGGCCGGCGATCTGATTCAGCCTGGGTAGAGCAGTCTTGAGCGGAATTGTCGTTGGCTTCCACGGGTCTCTCCACTTAATCAATTCCACCCGAGTGTTTCACAGCGCGGCGACGAGACTGGGTGGCCGTTTTTCAGCCCGTGAAATCTAGCAACGAAGAAAATCCGGCACCTATCGCTTCCATGTGGGCCTCAATGTAGGAATCGGGTCGAATCCAAGATTCATATCGAACCAGAACGTGGGTGCCCCGGCGGCTCGCCAACATCCACAAACCGTGCATGTAACCTAGCTCTGCAAACAAATTAAATACGGTCTGGATGTCATTGGTATTCGGCGCCGTCACGTCGTCGTACGGCTTGCCGATCAATTCTTCCCGCCGATATCCGAGAAGCTGGCAGAAACTGTCCGAAACTTGCACAAACCTTCTGTCGCTGTCTACGATCGTGACGAACTCAGGCTTGACTGCACACGAAGCGAGTGGGTTGGCGCCGAATTCTTCCCGAATTGATTTGACAGCATCCCGCACGAGATCGGGGTAGTCTGCCTCGGATTCGTATCGGAGAAAGCGCGGTGGTTTATACGGTTTGCCATTCGACATAGACATACGCTCCCTACTCGGCGTCGAAATAGCTGGCTGCCCGAGCTATTTCCCTTACACCCCTGTGCCACCGATTATGTCGCGATACTTTTCATTCGATTGTTTCTGGAAACTGTAGCCGTGAGCAGGAAGAACCCCAAGACAGCTCTTCTGGATGGCTACAGAGAGTAGTGTTGTTAAACGGCAAATCGTTTCGACAATTATTCTGATGGACATCCGAAAACGGTTCGTACCCAGCCGCTTCATCGTGGCGCGCCGGATCCCGTAGAGGACTACGCTTTCGCAGCCGCCGTCACGACCATCCCTGTTCCGGCGCAGCTCGTGCATCGCATTCTTTTACCAGACGATCGATCTTTCACTTTTCCAGTTCCCTGACATTTCTTGCAGCTCTGTGAGGAAGTCATGGGTCTCTGCTGGACCCCTCGCGAGGGCCAAATGGTCTATGCGCCGCCATCATGCCCCCGATCACACAGACGGGCAAGCGCCGATGTCTAACATTAGACATTCAAAAATCTGCGGTTGTGGCACTCGGTGTGGTTCACCCTCCAAGGAGTCGCATGGAGCGCGAATACGATCTCTTCGAAGTCTTGCCTGATGGCACTGCCGTCTGGCGGGAGGCCGTGGCCGGTCACGAAACCGCTATTAGGAAGTTGCACGAACTATCCGCACGAACAACGAACGAGGTTCGCGTCATGCATTTGCAGACGAACACGCTGATCGCCCTCAAGAACGTCAGGGAAGCTTAGGCAGTCTGTGAAATATGCGCGTGTACAATATGAAACAGATTTGAAGTCGGCCGCTGGCGCATCTTGGGGAAATGAGAAGGAACGAACTCACTCCTAAACAACTGTCCTCGGTCCTTTGTCCGACGTGCGGTTCCGCTATCGGGGAACGATGCGTGTTGCATTCAGTTGCTCTGCGCTCCGAGCCTCATATAGACCGAAAGTTCGCTGCTGTTGATGCCGCCGCTAGGAAGTGAAACCGATACTTCTCCTAGCGTCGGGGACGCCGTGCCGATCGACTGAATCGGCGATACAATCCGGGAGGAACACGCAGAGGTTAGCGAAGTGGCCGAACAATTCACCTTCGTTTCACGTTGCCCGAAGTGCAACCTACTTGCCCATCAACAGGCAGACGCCGACACGTTGAAAACCGATCTAGAGAGCGACGAATTCAGATTGTACTGCATCCGCTGTGACCACTATTGGAAGCCCAGTCCCACCGGAAAGCTCAACATCCTGAAAAACCTTCCCTGAACCACCTATTTGGTAGCTATCTGGCGTCGAAACGAGTACCGTCGAAGTGTCTCATTAGCATCCCGCCGCACCCTCCTCGCAACACACGGCTCCTTGCGAAATCAGACGGCGTTGCTGACTGCGGATGTTCCCTCGAATGAAGATGTAACGCCAGAGAGTCGAACATGGCCGAAAAACGACAATGTCCAAATTGTGGAAGCGTTGAGAATTCCCGCTCGCATCGGAATGGTCCACTGGAAAAATATCTCCTCGGGGCCATCGGTGTACGCCCATATCGTTGCCTGAATTGTGGCGTCCGCTTTTATGCGTACTCGCGCTTCGATGAAGATACTTCAGCGAACAACAAGGCTGCGTGAGCAGTCTTTTCTCCGGAGTCCGAGATGATCGAGAATAACTGGTGGGAGCTATACCGGGCGGCTGTTCTTGAGATCGACCGAAACAAACTTCGGGATCGCGTTAAGGCAGCGGAAGATGCAATTCGAGCCCGCGCGTCGCCTGATGGACAGATTTCCAGCGAAGAGCGAATCGCCATACAAGACGCTATGGCCGCTTTGCTCGTTTTGAGGCGAGAGTTGGGGCACAGCCGGCTTGATAACAAGCATCACCGAGATGGTCACGAGTCGAGATGAGCGAAGCGCAGACCGAACTCTGTGGAAAGTGCGGGGCTGAGATTGATTTCAGTCGAAGGGTCGATTTCACACTGAAGAGTGGATCCAGGGTGTGCGAGGCGCACCAACTCGCGCCTCTCACGCTCTCCTGGTCATCGCAAAGCAGCAGCCTGACAACGATTGCCGAGCTGATTTTTTGGTTGTCGGCCGTGCCCTAAAACAGCTGATTCTGCGCAGTCGGTCTTTTCATTTTGCGGTGAACAGAATCCACTCTTTGGAAGGGGTGCGGCGGCAAGGTTTTCGGGCGAGGATGATTGCTAGCAAATCGGTGCTGCGAAACGCACGACTGAAAAAACAACTCTTTTCGCCGTAGTCAAAACTGGAGGCGCGCCTCTCGATGGCGGCGAGTCTAAGAATCTGACATCGGCCCCGCGCTGCACATGGGCCCAGCAGGTCAAGCGTCGTCGCTTACCGTCGAAATTAATTGCACGCCAAGAAAACAGGTAAATCGGAAACGGACTTCCTGCTAATTCAAAGCGCCCGAAGCGGCCAATACTGCGTCTTACCCGCTAACGGCTCCATATCATGAGGTTATTAGTACGGAACACTGTACGTCCCAGAACGTGACAATCACTGTTTCATTCTGGACACTCTGAGCATGCCAAACCCTTCCTTAGACCTCTCAGGGCCTGAGGCTTTACCCACGTCGGTACGGACGACATCGGCTCGCCACACCCGGTCTACGTTCGTCGCTTTCCGCGACGTAACAGGTGAAACGGTGGTTGTAGCCGTTCGTCGCGGTTTGGGGGATCTCGATTCCGCTTACGGGTCAAGTCAGGAATTCGGGATTGGAGATAGAGGCGTATTAACACTGAATGGTCTTCGAAGTCGGCGGAGGCGGGTTGTAGCCTTTCTTGCATGGTGCGCCGCGTTGCTGCTGGCGGCGTGCTCCACCACATCGGCTTTCGGGCAGCGGGTTGCGAGGCCGGATGGTTCGGTCCCGGTACCGATGGATTGGAGCTCAAAGCATGTTCTTTTCACAGCCGGCTTCACACCGAGCCAGGCCGAGAAGATGTTCAACGAGCCGCGGGCCTATGCGCAGTGGCGCCTGCATGGTGAGGCGCCAACAGATTCTGGCCTGATGCACAAGCAGCCAATGCCGCCAAGACGGCCGAGGCGCAAGATGGATCGGGACTGGGCCGTTTCGCTGGGCGCCGGTGGGGTAGCTCAAGGCATGTCGCCTGCCAAGTACGGCTTCAATGTGAACGCAGCGCCCAGCTGTACCTCCGATTTCGTAGTGTTCCCAATCAACGCGCTCACCGGGAGCGCGCGCGCCAATGTCATTGGCGCCTTCAGCGGCGAACCGGCGGCTGGCCAAACTACGGCCATCACCATAACGCCGACCGGTGGAACCGCGGCTACCCTGACTTTGACCTCGTCGGCCAGCTTGAACACCGGACTAAACTTCGAGGTGTCAGGTACGGTTGCCACGAATGCAACCAATCTGGCGGCCGCGATTAATCGTAATCTCAGTGCCACCGCCCTCGACCGCGTTGTAGCAGTGGCGTCGGCAGACACGGTTACTGTATATGCGCTCACGGCGGGGACCGGCGTCACTCTGACTCGTGCGAACTCGCTGACCAATTTCGCCTGGGGTGCGGTTACTGCAGGGACGAACGGCTCCCAGGCCAACATCGTCGCTTTCAACCAACTCTACAGCGGGTCCGGGGTATCACTGTGCGCTCTCACAAATCCCGAATTCATCTTTTCCTACGCCTCCGGCGTCGGACCGGTCGCTACCTCGCCCAGCCTCTCGCTCAGTGGCACAGAGATCTCCTACGTAGAGAACGACCCGCACATCGGAGCAATCCTGCACGTGCTCACGTTCGCCAGTGGCAGGACCGAGTACGGAACCAACACCAGCTGCGCCAGCAATAACAACGGGGGCGCCACCTTGCCAACCTGCGCAACCAACCCAGTAATCCCCGGCAGCACCACGGGAAGCACCGCGACCGACTTTATGCTTCCTCTGGGCTTGGTAGCTGCCAACGCGGCTACCGCAGTGGCTGGAGCGGAGGATAGCTTTTCGTCTCCGTTCACCGACTACGGAAACGACACTACGTTCGTTGGCGACAACAACGGCTACTTGTACGCGATCACACCGACGTTCAAGGGCACTCCGGAGTACGCTGGCGGAAACTTCCCATTACAGGTAAGCGCCACCCCTGCATCAGCCACCCCGACCGCGGTCACGGCAACCACAACGGTGGTAACGGTCACCGCGGCCAACTCGCTTGGTATCGGAGAGTTGGTCGTTATCGCCGGCGTAACTGTCAACCCTGGCAACACCTGCACTCCTGGTGATGTCGCTGCCATAAATGGCACACAAACCGTCATTGCTGCAGGGTTGAGCGGAACACAGTTTGAATTCAACGCTACGATACCCAGCGCGAGTCCTGGCGGATGCACTATCACCGGGGCAACTGTCGTTCCCGGATCCAACTATCTCTCGGCCCCGGTGGTCGATGTGAGCGGCACCGGTAACATTTTTGTGGCCGACAGCAGCTCCAACTTGTACGAGCTGACATCGGCCGGAGCCTTGGCGGCAAGCGCCCTATCGCTCGGCAAAAACGTGAACGGTGGTATTCGCGACGCCCCAATCGTCGACTCAACGAACGCGGTGGGTTATGTCGTGACGGCCTGCAACTCCGCTACCGTCGGCGAGGCAGACGCGGAGAACTCCGGTCTTATCCAATTTAAATTCACGAGCAGCACGCTGACCTCAGTTGCGGTCGCGGGACTCGACACGAACGCTAATGAAAACTGTACCGCCGCTGGTTTTCCGACCTACGATCCCACGCCGGACGAACGCTACTATGCCTTGGGAATCGGCGGTGCCACCACGGCGAGCAATGGCGAGATCATCGCGGCTGCCTCTGGCACCGGTGGCCAACAGTTGAAGGCATTCCAGTTTATGAGTTCCGCCCTGCAGACCACACCAGAGGCGAAGCCTCAAATTGGCACCGGCCCTTCGGTCATTTCGCCGCTCGTCGAGTTCTACAACAGCCAGGTGTACACCGTGACCGCGGTTACGGCGTCTGCAACCGTAGTTACAATTACGGCGACCAACACACTCGCGGTCAACGACATGGTCACGATCTCGGGCGTAACTGCCAACCCCGCTGATGATTGCATCGCCGGGGACGTCAGTGCCATCAATGGCGGACTGCAGACCGTTGTTTCGGCAAGCGCAACGCAATTCACTTTCAACGCTACGATACCCGAGGGGACTATCGGAGCTGGCTGCACCGTCACTGGCGCAACCGCCACGGGCGGACCGGACTACATGTTCTTGGGAGTGATTCAAAACCCAGCCGAAGTGTATTCCTTCCTTTTGCCTGCCGAGGCTGTGAGCGGTACCCCTACGGAAACAAACACCGCCGATGTAGCTGGCGGGACAAGCGCCATGGTCGTGGACAACGATTCAACCGCGGGGCAGGCGTCGAGCGTTTATTTCGGCACGCTGGCGACTTCGACCACCATTTGCGGAACCACTGCCGCGTACTGCGCTATCAAGATAACGCAGGCCGCGTTGGAGTAGTTCGCTGTTCACAGGACGTATGGATCACACGAGGACTACCGGCGCGGGGTGTGCCGCAACATTGATTCAATCGGGGTTGCAGTGACGATAAATACACACGAACAGGATAACCACGGGCACCAAGACTCACCTGCCAGAAAGTTGAATCAGAAAAAGAAAATCTATCAGAAGCCGACGTTCCGGCACGAGCGCGTATTCGAGACTATGGCGCTGGCTTGCGGGAAAGTGTCACCCACACAGGCTCAGTGCCGTTTCAATCGGAAGAACTCGTGAGTCCTGAGAATCCAGGTTTGGAGGGAGCGACGCACGCCTGGGAAGCGGTGCGGCTTGAGCTTGCAGCGGAACTGCTGCGCGATTTCGGTGACCTGCGATTCCGTGCCTCTGGCGGAAGTATGCTCCCTACGATACTTCCCGGCGATGTTCTCCTGGTCCAGCGCGAACAAATTGGCGGAATTCGACGCGGCGATGTGGTGCTTACCCGCCGCGTCGGCCGTTTTTATGCTCATCGAGTCGTGCGCATCGAGAATCAGGCCTCGGGCGTGCACCTTATTACTCGCGGGGATGCGCTGGCGTATGAGGATTTTCCAGCTTCCGAGAACGAACTGCTCGGCCGGATTCCGGCGCTCCTCAGGAGCGGAAAGCGTATTGAGCTTGCCGCGGCGCCGAATGCCGCAGGCCGCCTTTTCCAATGGGTAGTGAGGCATTCAGACATTCTCGCGACAGCGTTGTTGCGATGGCACGCGTCGAGAGTGAGATTCGCGACAGATCGCCCCGCGATACAACCGGAATTGCAACGGACGATCGGGGAAGGCCACTGATGGGCGCAGTCCTCTCTCCGGCAGTGTCCGGCGCTACGCCAATCGACGCTTCCCAGTGCGGAAGCATCAACGTCGAAATCGGCGGAATTTCCGTTCGTTTGGTGACGAAGGATCCTGGTTTTTGCTACATGATAGAACAGCGCTATGCAGGTTTTCTGAATTCTCTGGCCCAGCCCGACTACGAATTTGCGCTTCATATCGCGCCGCCACCCGCGGAAGCGCCCGAAGAGGATGCGCGCGTTTTCAGAAACGGCCGCGTTTGGCATTTTGAGCGCGGGGATTTTCGCGCGGAATGGGATGCCAGAACGCGCCAAGGCTGGGTGCGCCAATCACCGAATCCGTATTCGATCGATACGGTCTTGCGCATCGCGCATTCCCTGGTTTTAGCGGATGAAGGCGGCTTCCTCTTGCATGCGGCAAGCGCGGTGCGCAACGAACGCGCGTTCTTGTTCGCTGGAATATCCGGTGCGGGTAAGACTACCATGGCCCGGCTGGCTCCGCCCGACGCCACGGTTCTTACAGATGAAATTTCTTACGTTCGCCGGAGCGGGCCGCATTATCGAGCTTACGGCACGCCTTTTGCGGGTGAACTTGCGCGCGTTGGCGCCAATATGTCCGCGCCTCTCGACACTCTTTTCTTTCTGGTACAAGGACCGGTCAACCGGATCGAGCCGATCTCGCAAATCGCCGCCGCGCGGGAGTTATTGCGGCACACGCTATTTTTTGCGCACGATCCGGAAATGGTGAAGCAAGTGTTTCATTCAGCGATCGAATTCGTGTCACGCGTGAAGGTCGCGCGCCTGATATTCACGCCCGACGTGCGTGCATGGGAGTTGGTCCGATGAATGCCAGCTATATCGCCCGCAGCGGCGCTGTGGCCTCGCGCATCCTGGACGGAGAAATGGTCATCATGTCCGCCGTGGATTCGACTTTGTTCAGCCTAAACGAAGTTGCGACGGTCGTCTGGCAGGCAGCGGACGGATGCACCCCGCTCTCCGAAATCGTGACCCTTCGCATTTGTGCGCAATTCGATGTCTCGCCGAACGAGGCTCGCGCCGATGCGGAGGCTTTCGTGGAAGAGCTTGCGAGGCACGGAATTCTGCTGGTTTCGGATCGCCCCATGGTGGGCGTTTCCCCACACGCTTCGGAGAATTCATGAGCCTGATGCAGGAATTGAACCGCAAGGCGCTTCGACTTGGCGTGCCGCTCAGCGTCCATCTGGACTTGACGTACCGCTGCAACGAACGCTGCGAGCACTGCTACCTCGACCACCAAGACCTCGGCGAAATGACGACTGCTGAACTTCAATCCGTTCTTCAACAGCTCGCGAGCGCGGGAGTTTTTTTCCTGACGATGAGCGGCGGTGAGCCGCTGGTCCGGCAGGATTGCTTCGAACTCATCGAGTATGCCCGGGCGCTGCGCTTCAACGTAAAACTAAAAACCAACGCGATCCTCATCGGGGAAAGGGAGGCGAAAAGACTTCGGACCTTGGGCGTCGAGCAGATTCAGGTCAGCGTCTACTCCCATCGGCCAGAGGTGCATGACGGCATCACGAAAGTGCAGGGCTCGCTCGTGAGGACGTTGGACGGCATTCGTCTTCTCCGATCGCACGATCTGAAAGTTACAATCGCCAACGTCCTGATGAGGAACAATTTTCAAGACGCCGACGGCGTCCGCGCCCTCGCCCAGGATCTAGGCGCGCATTACAGCCTAGACCCGACGATTACGCCGATGATCGACGGAGATAGGTCTGTTCTGCGTTACCGCATGCCAGCCAGCGAGCTCCCCGGCTTGTTCCACAATCCGAATCTCGTGGGCGACGTCGAATCCTTCTGCGCCCCGCCGTCGCCCGTGGACGACGACGTGCGCGAGGGCCTGCCATGCAGCGCAGGCCACACCTCCTGCTATATTTCCCCTTACGGCGACCTTTACCCCTGTGTGCAGTTCCCCTTGCCGTGCGGGAACGTCCGGCGTCAGTCGTTTCTGGAAATCTGGCAATCGTCCGCGCAGCTTGCGGAGGTCCGTTCGATTCGCGGGAAGGATTTGAGCACTTGCTCGTCGTGCACCCATCTTGGGACGTGCACGCGCTGCCCCGGTCTGGCTTTTATGGAAGGGAATATGCGCGGGCCCTCGATCGCGGATTGCGAAAAATCCTTCGCACGCACGGGAATTCCGTCGAAGAATCTCGAGGCAAAACGTGCCTCCTCGATGGGACCGGCAGGCGCCCAAGGCCTGATTCAGATTCAGGGCGTTGCGATCGCTCCGGTCGTCGGGACGGTTCCACGCGCCGAAGCCAGTTCCGCGCGCACGTGATCGCATCGCGCTTATAGCTCTGATTCCCGCGCATCCTTCCGCTTTCCATGCCTGCCCCACGCTTCGCGTTAAGCTAGGCGCGCGGCGGATGCCCGGACTCTTCAATCACGCGCGGGCTTTGACTTCGGAGAACTTAGCGAGCGGCTACTTTGTGGAGCGCGCGATTGCGGATGCCGAGTGCCCGCCGCAAGCGCTTGCTTGGCAGGATGAATTCATTATGGTGAGCTGTGCCTGACGAGATGCAGCCGACTTGCTAGCTCTTCCGAACCAGTTCCGCGAACACGGTCTGCATCCTTTTCGCAACTCTCATTCCAGTGACGGCCTATTCTTATTCTCGGTAAACAGAGTCATCTCCTGGAGAAACGGCGTTCGGTGTAGCATCGGTGCAACTAAGGGTGAAATATGAAGAGAGAGAACTCGTAAACGAGACGGTCAGCACAGCGTTTAGGACTTGTGTCTCCTTTACGTACGCTGGTCAAGTTGGTCCGCGAAAGCTTGGCGCGGCGGATGGCGGAAACATCCTTCTGATCTATGTAGGCTTGCCACGGCGTGCAAGCTTGCTCGCCACATACAAGAAAAGTGTCCGCTCGCGTTCATTCAGACGAGCCACTGTTTTGACCAGCAACTCATATTCACGCGATTGGTTCTTCGTAGCACACCGTCGTCTCTTCGTTTTTTCCAGCTTCAAGTCAAGTTCCGTCCTTCGTCGGCCCTCATAGAACAACGTGTATAACGGAATATCGAGCGCGCGAGCATACTTTTCAAGCGTTGCGATTGACGGAGTCGTATGTCCATTTTCGACGCGCGAGGTGTACGCGGGTAGGAGGCCGGTGCGCCTTTCGATGTCTCCCTGGCTGAGGTTTTCGGCGACGCGAAGTTCACGGAGTTTTCGTCCGATTTCCATGATTCCTTGAACTTCACTTGTTTTGATCGAGAGCGTCAACGGAGAAAAGTCGGCATCGGCACCGCTTCAAGAAATCAAATTTCCAACGGCAACTGTAGCAAGGGCCAGCAGGACTCCGGCTGCTACGGCGATCAAGAGCCAATTCCGAAACCGTGGCCGCGATCATGGCAGACCCAGCACGTACGCCGACACGTCGGATTGAGGAAATAAAAGTGACGGGAACGTGTAATGTGTTGTACGCTGCACAAAGAAACTCTAACATCCAGCCTAGATAATAGCACGGTAATATATCCTAACGGTACACATGCGACGGCTTCTTCAGTCGTTCAGTTTTCCGAGGCGACCGCCCAGCGCAATCGTCGTCATAGCTTGGTCCACAGTGGGCACCCCGATGGAGACGAAAACACGAAGTCCCGAGTTCGAGCCCGTTGCGGGCAACGCCGATTGCGAAGCGCACCGTTGCCCGCGGCGCTTGTCCTGCCGTTCGCGTCATCCATGATTGGGAGTACAGAATCTTCTGGAAAACGGTTTGACTCCTGCCGCCGCGTAGCGCCTCGGACGAACGCCTGCGGTCGTGGGCACGCGAACACGCCCGCGCAGATCATGAAGATGGCGAAAACGACTACGGCTTCTTCGCTGGCAAATCGGTGATGGCGGCAGCACGCATCCTGCGGTTCAGATCGCCGGGAAGGTAGTCATATTCGTCGGCCGTGAATTCGACAAATTCGCGGTCGCCAGAAATCACGACCGGATGCCCTTGGCAGCGGGGAAGGCCACATAGACACCCGTCGGAAACGATTTTTTCGAGCGGGAAAATCAGATCTGGCAACTCAATAACCACGCGAGCCTCCAGGTGACGACCTTGGATTGCCGCTCAGCGCAGGAAAACGGTACTTAGCTACTACGAAGATGACGTGACGAAGTGTGTTTGGTCGCGCCCGAAAAACAGTTGCGCCCGCTCCGCGTGAGGCAGCTAAACCTTACCCGAGCAGGCGATGCAACGCGGATTTAAGAACTAACTGCGCAGACGCCAGCTGCCGCGGCCTCTTCAGGCGATCTGAACACGTAGGGAAGCCACGGCGCCGGGCGCGGGGAGGACATATCGGGAATAGGTCGCCTCAAGACCCGGGAGATCCGTCCACCAGGCATCAACAGCGCATCGCCTTCCGACAAGTAGCGCGGTCGAGCACGTGCAAGACAGTTGGCTGAGCCGCAACACTCCCGCCGCCTCATGTAGGGACTCTCGCTATCGGCGAAACCCAGTTGTTACCGTCGAAGAGTTTGCGTCGGCGTCCATCTGCAGCGTCGAACCAATAAACCCATCGACTGCATACTGCCCCGCAAGCTGACACAGGACGCGGTTCGAACGGAGGCTGCCGTCACGTCCGAGAAAAAAGATATCCGGGCGCGCTGCAACATATGCATCCATTCCAACTTCGCTGCCAAAACAGTGAATGCTTTTGACCCAGCCACTTTCTATTGCAGGGATCATCGTGGGGTGTGGGTTG
>Ga0070761_10001107_pt1 | contig 16891 bp, 16 predicted proteins | sample HubBroMetageREF1_FD_66724 | JGI IMG/M metagenome (GOLD analysis project Ga0070761, IMG submission 66724) | Reference soil microbial communities from the Hubbard Brook experimental Forest, New Hampshire, USA - Hubbard Brook CCASE Soil... | ecosystem: Environmental > Terrestrial > Soil >... | reverse complement strand
GTGTGGCAGTCGCAAAGCGGTGCGGCCGTGCCCGTCGGCGAGGCGCGCCCGGGCTGGAAGATCCTGCGGGTGCTCGGCAACCTGCTGAATCTCGAGGGCTTCGACTACCAGTCCTCGGAAGATGTCCTGAAAGAAGTGCGCACGGCCTGTGAGGCCGTGGTGCCGGCGCCCTACCAGGGCACACACCCGGTGACCGTGTTGACGCGCACGGGGCAGGGCGCGCGCGCCGGCGAGGGCGCCGCGGCCGCGGCGCTCGTCGATGTCCCCATGTACCAGGTTGACGCCCTGGTGCGGCGCTCCCCGTCGCTGCAGAAAACGCGCGAAGGCCGCACGCCGGCCGCGAGTTACTAAACGCTACGACTGCCGATGCATAAGCTGACCAACATCTGGCTCGCGCTCCCGGACTATGGACGCTCTACGGTGTGGACGCTGGTGATCACCGTGGTGCTGATCATCTGCGTAGCGCTTCTCACCTTGTGGGAGCGCAAGGTCATCGGCTGGATGCAGCTGCGCCGCGGACCCAACCGGGTGCGGATCTTCGGTCTTGCGCCCGGACTCGGGCAGCCGTTCGCCGATGTCTTCAAGCTGCTCATGAAAGAGGTCATCGTTCCGACGAAGTCGAACAAGCTGCTGTTTCGTCTTGCGCCGGTGATCACGCTGGTGCCGGCGTTCGCAGCCTGGGCGGTGATTCCACTCTCCCCGACAGTGGTGGTTTCCAAGGCGGACGCGGGCCTTCTGTACGTCCTGTCGCTCACCTCGATGGGCGTGTATGGGGTGATCATCGCCGGCTGGGCGACCAACTCGAAATACGCCTTCCTCGGCGCCATGCGCTCGGCGGCGCAGATGGTCGCCTACGAGATCGCCATGGGTTTTGCGCTGGTCGGTGTCCTCATGGCCACCGGCAGCATGAACCTTGGCACCATCGTTCGCACCCAGGCGGGCGGGCTTGGATCGTGGAACTGGTTCTGGCTGTTCCCGCTCTTCATGGTGTATTTCATCTCCGGCGTTGCGGAGACCAACCGCGCGCCGTTTGACGTCGCGGAAGGTGAGTCGGAGATCGTCGCCGGCTTTCACGTCGAGTACTCGGGGATAGCGTTCGCGCTGTTCTTCCTCGCCGAGTACGCCAACATGATCCTGATCTCGACCCTGACCGCGGTGTTCTTCTTCGGCGGCTGGCAGGGGCCGTTCGAGGGCTATGCCTGGATCGCCGGCGCGCCGTGGTGGCTCGCCTGGTTAGGCACGCCGGGCTTCCCGTGGCTGTTCGTGAAGGTGTTTTGTCTGGTGTTCCTGTTCCTGTGGTTCCGCGCGACCTTTCCCCGTTACCGCTTCGACCAGATCATGCGCTTAGGCTGGAAAGCGCTGATCCCGGTGACCCTGGTGTGGATCGGCGTGGAAATGCTGCTGGCCATCTGCCACATCGGGCCGTGGTCGCGGCCCTGGTTTCATTGACCGGAGCAACCCATGGCTGTGAATCCTTTCAAGACTTTCCTGCTGCCGGAGCTGCTCAAGGGGCTCATGGTCACGGCCCGCACCTTAGTCAGCAACAAGTACACTATCAACTATCCGGAAGAGAAGACCCCGCAGTCGCCGCGTTTCCGCGGCCTGCACGCGCTGCGCCGCTACGCCAACGGCCAGGAACGCTGCATCGCCTGCAAGCTGTGCGAGGCGGTGTGCCCGGCGGTGTGCATCACCATCGACTCGGATGTCGGGCCCGATGGCACGCGGCGCACCTCCCGTTACGACATAGATCTCTTCAAGTGCATTTACTGCGGCTTCTGCGAGGAGGCGTGCCCCGTGGATGCCATCGTGCTCACGCGTATCCACGAGTACCACATGGAGAAGCGCGGCGAGAACATCATGAGCAAGGACAAGCTGCTCGCGGTGGGCGAACGCTACGAGGCGATGATCGCCGCCGACCGGGCCGCGGACGCACCGTACCGATGAGCCCGCAAGCGAGCACCAGCGCGCCGGAGCGCCGTCCATGTTGATCCAGGGATTGTTCTACATCTTCAGCACCATTCTCGTGCTCGCGGCCCTCGGGGTGATCATCTCCCGCAACCCGGTGTACTCGGCGCTGGCGCTGGTGATGTGCTTTGTCACCTCGGCGGCGATCTGGCTGCTGCTGGAGGCGGAATTCCTCGCGGTGGTGCTGGTGCTGGTGTACGTGGGCGCGGTGATGGTGCTGTTCCTGTTCGTCGTAATGATGCTCGACATCAATCTTGCCGCGCTGCGCGAGGGCTTCACACGCTTCGCCTGGCTCGGCTGGCTCACGGCCCTCGCCGTTATCGTGGAGATCGCGGGTGTGGTGTGGGCGCGCGGCGGGCTGGGGATCGACGCCAGCCACGGTGCCCCAGGCAGCGCCGCGGACTACAGCAATACGCTCGCGCTCGGCAGCATCCTCTACACGCACTACGCCTATCCGCTGGAGCTGGCGGCGATGCTGCTGCTGGTGGCGATCGTCGCCGCCATCTCGCTCACCATGCGCCGCCGCACCGGACTTAAGCAGCAGGACATCAGCGCGCAGGTGGCGGTGCGCAGCCAGGATCGCATGCGCCTCGTCAAGATGGCGTCGGAGAAGCGCCCATGATCACGCTGGCGCAGCTGCTGACACTCTCCGGGATCCTGTTCTCGCTCGCGGTGGCGGGGATTTTTCTCAACCGCAAGAACGTCATCCTGCTGCTCATGTGCGTCGAGCTGATACTGCTCGCCGCCAACTTCAACTTCATTGCTTTCTCGCGCTACCTGGGCGACCTGCACGGGCAGGTGTTCGTGTTCTTCATCCTTACCGTGGCGGCAGCCGAGTCCGCGATCGGGCTGGCGATCGTGGTGGTGCTGTTCCGCGAGCGGCGCAGCGTCGACGTCGAAGACCTGAATACGCTGAAAGGCTAAGCAGCGAAGCCCATGAATCCGCACGTGCTGCTCGCCATTGCGTTCCTGCCGCTCCTGGCCGCCATCATCGCCGGCCTCGGGGGCCGCCTCATCGGGCGCGCCGGTGCACACACCGTTGCCTGTCTTGCGGTGGCGGTCTCCTGCGCCCTGTCGCTGTGGGTCCTGAAGCAGATTTACTGGGATGGCGTTCCGACCTACGACGCGCCGGTGTACACCTGGCTCGTCAGCGACGGCATGCCCATGCAGGTCGGTTTCCTGGTCGATCGCCTCACGGCACTCATGATGGTGGTGGTGACCTTCGTGTCGCTGTGCGTGCACGTCTACACCATCGGCTACATGGCGGACGATGAGGGTTACACGCGTTTCTTCAGCTACATCGCGCTGTTCACCTTCTCGATGCTGATGCTCGTGATGTCGAACAACTTCATGCAGTTGTTCTTCGGCTGGGAAGCGGTCGGCGTGGTGTCGTACCTCCTGATCGGCTTCTGGTACACGCGCCCCAGCGCGATTTTCGCCGGCCTCAAGGCCTTCATCGTCAATCGCATCGGCGACTTCGGCTTCGTGCTCGGGATCGCGGGCATCGCCTACTTCACCCACTCGCTCGCCTATCGCGACGCCTTCGCGGCCGCGCCGCACATCGCGCAGATGCTGCTGCCCTTCACCGCGAACTCGAACGTCGGGGCGCTGACCCTCATTTGCATCTGTCTGTTCATCGGCGCCATGGGCAAGTCCGCACAAGTGCCGCTGCACGTATGGCTGCCGGACTCGATGGAGGGACCTACGCCCATTTCAGCGCTCATCCACGCCGCGACCATGGTGACCGCCGGCATTTTCATGGTGGCGCGCATGTCGCCCCTGTTCGAGTACTCCGAAGGCGCGCTGTCGTTCGTGCTGGTGATCGGCGCGGTCACCGCGTTCTTCATGGGCCTGCTCGGCGTGGTGAACAACGACATCAAGCGGGTCATCGCCTACTCGACGCTCTCGCAGCTGGGCTATATGACGGTGGCGCTGGGGGTTTCCGCTTACGGCGCGGCCATCTTTCACCTCATGACGCACGCGTTCTTCAAGGCGCTGCTGTTCCTCGCGGCCGGCTCGGTCATCATCGGTATGCATCACGAGCAGGACATGCGCAAGATGGGCGGGCTCGCCAAATACATGCCCATCACGGCGGTCACCTGCTGGATCGGCGCGCTGGCACTCATCGGCACGCCGTTCTTCTCCGGCTTTTACTCCAAGGACGCGATTATCGAGGCGGTGGGGGTCTCGCACCGCTTCGGAAGCGGCTTTGCGTACTGGTGCGTGCTGTGCGCAGTGTTTGTCACCGCGCTCTACACCTTCCGCATGCTGTTCCTGACTTTCCACGGCCCGGAGCGCTTCCGGGCTGCGGGGCACGCGGCCGACGAACCCACCCACCCGGTTCTCCCGGGACACGATGAGCAGCACGACGAGCACGCGCACGGCGCTGATCCGCACGAGAGCCCGGCGGTGGTGTGGCTGCCGCTGGTGGCGCTCGCCATTCCGTCGGTGGTTATCGGCGCCTTCACGGTGGGGCCGGTGCTGTTCGGCAGTTATTTCGGCAAATCCATTTTCGTGCTGCCACAGAACAACGTGATCGGGCCGCTCGCCGCGGAGTTCACCGGTCCGGTGCAGGCAGCGCTGCATGGACTTGCCTTGCTGCCGTTCTGGTTTGCCCTCGCCGGTGCCGTAACCGCGTGGGCGTGTTTCCTGTATCGGCCGGCATGGGCGGACGCGATTGCACGGCATTTGCGCTGGCTGCAGACGCTGCTCACGCAGAAGTACTACTTCGACTGGTTCAACGAGAACGTGCTCGCCGCACTCACCCGCGGGATCGGCTTAGGGTTGTGGAAGGGCGGCGACCAGGCGCTCATCGACGGAGTGCTGGTCGATGGCACGGCGCACACGCTCGGGCGCTTCGGCGGCCTGCTGCGGCGCGTGCAGTCAGGCTACCTCTACAGCTACGCCTTCTGGATGATGATCGGGCTGGCGGTGCTGCTCGGCTGGTTCCTCGCGCATGCATAACCTGCTCTCCATCCTGATCTGGCTGCCCATCGCGGCTGGTGTCCTCGTCATGCTGCTCGGCGACCGCAACATCGTGGCGGGGCGCTGGGTGGCACTCCTGGGTTCACTCGCAACTCTGTTGTTAGCGGGGCCGCTGTGGATGCACTTCGACACCAGCACCGCCGCCTTGCAGTTCCCGGAAACTTTGCCGTGGATCCCGCGCTTCCAGGCGTACTACGGGCTCGGCGTCGACGGCATTTCGATGCCGCTGGTGGTACTCACGGCGTTCATGACCGTGCCGGTGGTGATTGCCGGCTGGAGCGTGATCCAGGCGCGCCCGGCGCAGTACTTCGCGGCCTTCCTCATCATGGAGGGCCTGATGATCGGGGTGTTCGCGGCGACCGATGCGCTGCTCTTTTATTTCTTCTGGGAGGCAATGCTGATCCCGATGTTCCTCATCATCGGCATCTGGGGCGGACCGCGGCGTGTCTACGCGACCATCAAGTTCTTCCTGTACACGTTCCTGGGCTCGGTGTTCATGCTGGCGGCGCTCATCTACATGTACGTGAAGTCAGGGAATTACTCGATTGCGGGCCTGCAGGCGCTGCCGCTGACGCTCATCGAGCAGCGCTGGATTTTCGTCGCCTTTTTCCTGGCCTTCGCCGTCAAGGTGCCGATGTTCCCGGTGCACACCTGGCTGCCGGACGCACACGTCGAGGCGCCCACCGGGGGCTCGGTGATCCTCGCGGCCATCATGCTGAAGATGGGCGGTTACGGCTTCCTGCGTTTCAGCCTGCCCATCACACCGGATGCGAGCCGCGAACTGGATCTGGCGGTGATCGCGCTGTCGCTGATCGCGGTCATCTACATCGGCTTCGTGGCGCTGGTGCAGCAGGACATGAAGAAGCTGATCGCGTATTCCTCCATCGCCCACATGGGCTTCGTGACCCTCGGCGTCTTCATCGTCTATCAGATCGTGCGCAACACCGGCAGCCTTAGCGGCGCGGGCATGGGCATGGATGGCGCGATGGTGCAGATGATCTCCCACGGGCTGATCTCCGGGGCGCTGTTCCTGTGTGTCGGCGTGCTCTACGACCGCGTGCACAGCCGCCAGATCGCCGACTACGGCGGGGTGATCAACACCATGCCGGTATTCGCAGCCTTCTTCGTGCTGTTCGCGCTCGCCAACACGGGGCTGCCGGGAACCTCCGGGTTTGTGGGCGAGTTCCTCGTGATCATCGCCAGCTTCAGGGCGAGCTTCTGGTATGCGTTGCTGGCGGCGGTGACGCTGGTGCTCGGCGCCGCTTATACGCTGTGGCTGGTGAAGCGCGTGGTGTTCGGTCCGGTGGCGAATTCCAAGGTCGCGGCGCTTCAGGATCTTAACGGCCGCGAATTTATTGTGCTGGGTGCGCTGGCCATCGCCGTGCTGCTGGTCGGGGTGTGGCCGGCGCCGCTTCTGAAGGTCATGCAGCCAACCATCCAGCACCTGCTCACCCAGGCGATCGCCACCAAGCTATGAACCCGCTGGCCATGTCTGATGGGCTCATGAGCTGGTCGAGCCTCGCGCCCGCGGTGACGGAGATCTGGCTCGTGATTGCGATCTGCTACCTGCTGCTGGTGGACGTGTTTGCGGGCGAGCGGCACCGTGGGCTCACCCCCACGCTGACCCTGGTGGTGCTGGCGGCGGGTGCCGCACTCACGGTGAGCTGCGGGCACGTCACGGAACGTACGCTGCTTTTCAACGGCCTGTACGTCGCCGATGAGCTTGGCTACGTGCTGAAGCTCGCGGCGCTGCTGGTGGTGGCGGTGGCGCTGCTGTACTCGCGCGCCTACCTTGCAGAGCGCGGCATCCTGCGCGGCGAGTACTACGTGCTGGCGCTCACGGCGCTGCTGGGGATCTGCGTGCTGGTGTCCGCCAACAGCCTGCTCACCGTGTACCTCGGGGTGGAGCTGCTGGCGCTGTCGGTGTACGCCATGGTCGCGTTCGACCGTGACTCGGGCCTCTCGGCCGAGGCCGCCATGAAGTATTTTGTGCTCGGCGCGATCGCCTCCGGAGCGCTGCTGTACGGCATGTCGCTGATCTACGGCCTCACGGGCACGCTTGATCTGACGCAGATCGCCGCCCGCGCGCATGCGCCGCTGCACCTGGGCGTGATCCTGGGACTGGTGTTCATCGTGGTGGCGGTGGCCTTCAAGCTCGGCGCCGTGCCGTTCCACATGTGGCTGCCCGACGTGTACGAGGGCGCGCCCACGAGCGTGACGCTGTTCATCGGCACGGTGCCCAAGATCGCCTATTTCGCGCTCACGCTGCGACTTCTCGCGCAGGGCCTCGCGGGCACCGAGGCGCAGTGGTCGCAGATGCTGGCCCCACTGGCCGTGCTCACCCTGGTCGTCGGCAACCTGGTGGCGCTGGTGCAGACGAATATCAAGCGCCTGCTCGCCTATTCGACCATCGCGAACGTGGGCTTCATCGTCTTAGGATTCGTCGCCGGCACGCCCGATGGCTACGCGGCGGCGCTGTTCTACACGCTGGCGTATGTGTTGGTCGCGCTCGGTTCCTTCGGCGTGATCCTGCTCGCCGGCACCAGGGGTTTCGAGGCGGACCGGCTCGATGACTACCGTGGCCTGTATCAGCGCGATCCGCTGCTGGCGCTGGTCATGATGATGCTCATGTTCTCGACCGCGGGTGTGCCGATATTCGTGGGTTTCTGGGCGAAGCTGCGCATCTTCCAGGTGCTGTGGGAGAGCCACCATCTGTGGCTGGTCGTCATTGCCGCGGCAACCTCGGTGGTGGGTGCGTACTACTACCTGCGTGTCATCAAGCTCATGTACTTCGATGATCCGCAGGGGTCACTGCCGGCAACCACCGCCAGCGCTGGCGTGCGGCTGGCGCTCGCGTTGAACGCCGCCGCCGTGGTGGCGCTCGGGATCCGGCCCGGGCCGCTGCTGGATCTGTGTGCGCGGCTGATTCATTGAGACGCAGGCTTGTCCAAAGCCCTGTCCATAGAGTTGCTCGCGATCCTCGCCACGCTCGGCTTTGCCCTCGGCAGCGCGCGCAGCGCGGCTTCCCCCGGCTATCACATCACCCACGAGGTGTCGCTGCCCGGGGACGAGGGCTGGGACTATCTCGCCTTCGAGCAGGGCGGTCATCGCCTGTTCGTTTCTCACGGCACGCGCGTACTGGTCGTGGACACGGATACCCTCAAAGTCGTCGGCGAGGTGGCGGATACGCCCGGTGTGCACGGCATCGCGCTCGCGCCGGATCTGGGGCGTGGCTATATCAGCGCCGGACGTTCCAACACCATCGTCGTGTTTGATCTGAAGACGCTGGCGCGGCTGCAGGAAATCACGGCCACGGGTGAGAATCCGGACGCCATTCTGTACGACGTTGCGAGCCATCGGGTGTTCTCATTCAACGGCCGCGGTCGCAACGTCACCGCGATCGACGCCACGACCAATACAGTGCTCGGCACCATCGCCCTGGATGCCAAGCCGGAGTTCGCGGTGTCCGATGGCCACGGGCACGTCTACGTGAATCTCGAGGACCGGCACGAGGTCGCGGCTATTGACCCGAAACTGCTGAGCGTGACGTCGGTATGGCCGCTTACCGGTTGCGAGAATCCCTCGGGTCTCGCCATCGACCCCGTGCGCGGGCGTCTTTACCCCGCGTGCGCTAACAAGCTCATGGCGGTCGTGGACACCTCATCGGGCAAGCTGCTGGGAACGGCGCCCATTGGCGCAGGCGTGGACGCTGCCGCCTTCGATCCGGGAACGGGTCTTGCCTACGCTTCATGCGGGGAGGGCGTACTCACCGCGGTCAGAGCCGGCAAGTCGGGCCGCCCGCAAGTCATGCAGACGGTGCAGACCCAACGCGGCGCGCGCACCATGGCACTCGATCTCGCCACGCACCGGGTATTCCTGGTCACGGCGAACTTCGCGCCCGCGCCCGCGGCTGCTCCCGGGCACCCACAATCACGGCCGGCGACCCTGCCCGGAACCTTCCGCCTGCTGGTGCTGGAACCGCAGCACGCGGCGACCACCATGTCTTCCCAGGGGGCACATCCATGAACGTTCGCAATTCGGCGTGCGCGGGCCTTCTGGGCCTTCTGGGCCTTCTGGGCCTGCTGGCCGCTAACTGCGCCATGAGCGCCGACACTGCCGGTGACCAGGCTGCCAACGTGCTCGCCCACGACATCTACAAACAACTCATCGAGATCAACACCACCGACTCGGTCGGCAACGTCACGACCGCGGCCGAGGCCATGGCGCAGCGCTTCCGCGCTGCGGGCTTCCCGGCCGCCGACATCGCGGTGCTCGGTCCCAACGATCGTAAGAAGAACCTGGTCGTGCGCCTGCATGGCAGCGGCAAGCACAAGCCGGTGCTGATCATCGGCCACCTCGATGTCGTGGAGGCCAGGCGCGAGGATTGGAGCACCGATCCCTTCACGCTCATCGAGAAGGACGGGTTTTTCTACGGTCGCGGAACGCTCGACATGAAGGACGGCGACGCCGCCATGGTGACGACGCTGCTGCGGATGAAACAAGAGGGCTTTCGCCCGCGTCGCGACATCGTCATGGCGCTCACAGCGGACGAAGAGGGCGGCTGCTGCAACGGCGTCGACTGGCTGCTCAGGAATCATCGCGAACTGATCGATGCCGAGTTCGTCCTCAATCAGGATGACTGGTCGGTCAGCTCCGAGCACGGCGTGCCACAGGTCGCCGAGTTCGTCGCTACCGAGAAGCTTTATGGCGACTATCAACTGACTGCCACCAACAAGGGCGGCCACAGCTCCGAGCCGCGGCCTGACAACGCGATCTACGAGCTGGCTGCCGCCCTCCGGAGGATCAGCCAGTTCCAGTTCCCGTTCGAGCTGAACGGCATCACGCGCGGCTATTTCGAACAGCTGGCGAACGGGATCGTGACCGGCGGACAGGCCGCCGATATGCGCGCCATGCTCAAGTCGCCGCCGGATTCGGCGGCCATACGGCGCCTGTCGGCTGATCCGCAGTACGCCGCTGTCATGCACACCACCTGCGTTGCGACGCGGCTTGAGGGTGGGCACGCGAACAACGCGCTGCCGCAGCGCGCCCAGGCAGTGGTGAATTGCCGCATCCTGCCCGGGCACTCGCTGGAAGAGGTGCGCCAGGAGCTGATCAGGGTGCTCAATGATCCGCAGATTACGGTGCGGTACGTGGCCGACAACGGCGAGATCTTCGACAAGGCGCCTGAGCGGCGCGCCTTGCCGCCGGCCCCGCTGCGTCCCGACGTGATGAAGCCGCTGGAGGCACTGGTGGCGGCCACCTGGCCGGGGGTCAAGGTGCTGCCATACATGGCCGTCGGTGCCTCCGACGGGGTATACACCGCCGCGGCAGGAATGCCCACCTACACATTCGGCGGCGTCACCGTAGACCGCGACGACGTTCGCGCTCATGGGCGCGACGAGCGACTCGGCGTGGCAGCCTTCTATACCTGGAACACGCTCTTCTACCGTTACCTGAAGGCGATCACGTCGCAGTAACACGCGCGGCGGCTGCCGGGCACGGAACGCTTACGACATGCGTCGGGAAATCGCGACCGCGGCGATCAGTACGATCGCGACATTGAGAATCCACCACGCCAGCTGCTTGTGATTGTGCAGCAGCCCCGCCGCAGCGCCGCTGGCCGTGCCGGCGGCGGGCGGCGCCGCCGAGCCGCTCACAAGCTCGCGAATACCGTCGTGCGTGACCAGCAGGTCGAGCTTGCCCGGCGGCTTGCCATTCAGGTCCTTCAGGGCCACGGTCCAGGTGCCATCTGCGTTGGCCGTGACGGGCAGACTGCGGCCCTGCGCCGCGACCTGCAGCTGCGCGGACACCACGTTCGTGCCAGATGGCGTGTGCCGGATGCGAAGTGTAAGTGTGTCCGGGGCGAGCACTGCGGCTTCCACGCTCACGAGCGCGGAGCGCGCGAGCGGGGTGAACTGCGCCTCCGCGGGAGTTTGCGTGAGCGCCGCCGCCGCACCGGCGAGTGCGGTAACGGCCATTGCCAGTGCAGCCAGGCGTGGCCCCACCCGGCTCATGGCAGCGATTGCGCCGCGGCGCGCGCATGTGGCGCGGCATTGATTTCAAGACCAGTGAAACCCTCCAGGCGATCAAGCCCGGTGATGAAACCGCGCAGCTCGCGCGCGTTCATGCAGGCAAGCAGGGCGCGCTCGCGCTTCAGGGCGAGCGGCACCAGCTGCGCGTACATGCGCCGTCCCGCGGCGGTGAGGCGCAGCGGCATCTCGCGCCGGTCGGCCGCCCGCGGCACGCGCTCCAGCAGCCGGCGCTTCATGAGGTGCGCGATCGCGCGGCTGACGCGGGTCTTGTGCATACGGGTGCTGGCGGCAATGTGCTGCGCGGTGCAGCTCGGGTCCTCCCCGACGGTCGCCATGACGCGCCACTCGGGGATCTCGAGCGCGAAGCGCCCGCGGTAGATCACCGACAGGTGCTGGCTCACCGCGCCCGCCAGGCGGTTCAGGCGGAAGGGCACGAAGCGCGCTAGCTGCAGTGCGGACTGGCGGTGCGATCGCGGCGACACGCTATTCTCCAGACAGTTGCGATCGCAACTGTTTGTGCCATTATAGAGGCAGGCGACGGCCTGCGCCAACTGCCGGAAGGTTCGTACCATGAAGAGCGTCGAGCAAGCGCTGCGCTACCAATGCGGCTTCGGCAACCACTTCGCGACCGAGGCGCTGTCCGGCGCCTTGCCCGTGGGACGTAATTCCCCGCAAGCCTGCGCCTATGGCCTGTACGCCGAGCAGTTCTCGGGCACGGCATTTACCGCTCCCCGCCACGCCAACCGCCGCAGCTGGCTGTACCGCATCCGGCCGGCGGCCGTGCACGGGGAGTTTGCCCCGCTCGCGGCCAGGTGGGTCAGCAATCACTTCGGGGAGGTGACGCCGTCGCCCAACCAGCTGCGCTGGAATCCGCTGCCGGTACCGCGCCAGGCGACCGACTTCGTCGCCGGCCTGCACACCATCGCCGGCAACGGCTCGCCGGACGCACACAGCGGCTGCGGCATTTACTGGTACGTCGCCAATCGCTCCATGCTCGGGCGGTTCTTCTATGACGCGGACGGGGAGTTGCTGCTGCTGCCGCAGCAGGGGAGGCTGCGGGTCGCTACCGAGCTTGGGGTACTCGAGGTGCAGCCGCAGGAAGTGCTGGTGATTCCGCGCGGCCTGCGCTTCCGGGTGGAACTCCTCGAGCGCGAGGCACGCGGCTACATCTGCGAGAATTTCGGCGCGCCGTTTCGCCTGCCGGACTTAGGACCCATCGGCTCCAACGGCCTCGCCAATGCGCGCGACTTCCTCACCCCGGAAGCGGCCTACGAGGACCGGGAGGGGGATTTCGAGCTCATCGCGAAGTTCGCGGGCCAGCTGTGGTCGGCGCGCATCGGGCACTCGCCGCTGGATGTCGTGGCCTGGCACGGCAACAACGTGCCATACAAGTACGATCTGCGGCGTTTCAACACCATGGGTTCGGTGAGTTTCGATCACCCGGATCCCTCGATCTTCCTCGTGCTGCAGTCACAAAGCGACACCCCCGGGGTCGACAGCATCGATTTCGTGATTTTCCCGCCGCGCTGGCAGGTTGCGCAGAACACTTTCCGCCCGCCATGGTTCCATCGCAACGTGGCGAGTGAGTTCATGGGCCTGATCACCGGCGTTTACGATGCCAAGGCCGAAGGCTTCGCACCCGGCGGTGCATCGCTGCATAACTGCATGAGCGGCCACGGTCCGGATGCCGCGACGTACGAGAAGGCACTGCGCGCCGATACCTCACGTCCGGTACACATCGCCGCTACCATGGCCTTCATGTTCGAGACTCGCACGGTGATCCGTCCGACGCGCCTCGCGCTCGACGCCCCGCAGCTGCAGAAGGGCTACGCGCGCGTGTGGCGCGATCTGCCGAAGAGCTTTTCGCCGGAGCGGATGGCGCCGGCGCGCGGCAAACGCGCGCGCCCACACCGCGGCGCAGGTCGCCGCACGTGAGCCGCGGCGCGGCGGCGGCGTCAGCGGTGAACGCGACTCACGATCCGAAGCTGCGCAGCTGGGTGAGCTCGGCCAACGAGTCCGGCTGCGACTTCCCCATTCAGAACCTGCCGTTCGCGTCGTTTCGCCGCACTGGGAGCGATGAGCCCTTTCGCGGTGGGGTGGCGATCGGCAATGAGGTGCTGGACCTGGCGGCGGTGCATTCCCTGGGAATCCTCGGGGGGCTGGCGGCGCAGGCTGTGGCTGCCTGCACGCGTGGGCCGCTGAACGCCTTCATGGCGATGGGGCGGGAGGCGTCCGCGGCGCTGCGTGAGGCACTGTCCGCGGCATTGCGCGTGGGATCTGCACACGAGGCGCGGCTGCACGGCGCTCTCGTGGCGCAAAGCGCGGTCGAGTACCGCGTCGCCGCCGATGTGGGTGACTACACGGATTTCTACGCCTCCATCCATCACGCCACGGCGGTCGGGCGGCTGTTTCGTCCCGACAATCCGCTGCTGCCGAATTTCAAATGGATGCCCATCGGCTATCACGGCCGCGCTTCTTCCATCCGCGTATCCGGATTTGATTTTCCGCGGCCGCTGGGGCAGGTGCTGCCCGCCGGCGCGACGCAGCCACAGCTTGCGCCCACACGGCGCCTCGATTACGAGCTGGAAGTCGGCGTGTTTATCGGCCGTGGCAACGCGCTGGGCTCAGCCGTGCCGATCGCTGCGGCGGAACAGCACGTATTTGGGCTGTGCCTGCTGAACGACTGGTCGGCGCGTGATATCCAGGCATGGGAGTACCAGCCGCTCGGGCCGTTTCTCGGTAAGAACTTCGCCACCACCGTGTCGCCCTGGGTCGTTACGCTGGAGGCGCTGGCGCCGTTTCGCGTGCCGTGGGTGCGGCCGCCAGAAGAACCCCAGCCGCTGCCGTATCTTTCCGATCCGGATCTGCAGCGCGGCGGCGCCATCGACATCCAGCTCGAAGTCTGGCTCGACACGGCGCGCATGCGCGCGGCGCGGGCCGCTCCGCAACGGCTGTCGCACTCGGGCTTTCGCGAGGCGTGGTGGACGGTGGCGCAGATGGTGGCGCACCACAGCGTTAATGGCTGCAACCTGCAGGCCGGCGATCTGCTTGGCAGCGGCACGCAGTCCGGGCCGTTGCCCGCGCAGGCGGGATCGCTGCTGGAACTGAGCGCCGGCGGCAAGCAGCCGCTCACGCTCAGCGCCGGCGAGACGCGCACCTTCCTCGAGGACGGGGATCGCGTGACCTTACGTGGCTGGTGCGAGCGCGAGGGGTGCGCGCGCATCGGTTTTGGCGAGGCCACCGGCACGGTGTTGCCGGCGGTGAATGCGTGAAGAATTACCGCTACTACGATCTGATCCTGGGCGCCTACGTATGCGTACTCCTGTGCGCCAATCTCATCGGCCCCGCCAAGGTGTCGACCGTACAGGTGCCGCTCATAGGCTCCGTTACCTTCATGGCGGGCGTGCTGTTCTTCCCCATCTCCTACATCTTCGGCGACATTCTCACCGAGGTGTACGGCTACGCGCGTGACCGGCGGGTGGTGTGGAGCGGCTTTGCCGCGCTGCTGTTTGCCGCCGTCATGGCGGCGGTGATCGTGCGCTTGCCGCCGGCGGACTTCTGGAGGGCAAAGCAGCCGGCAGTGGAGGAGATATTCGGCAATACGCCGCGCATCATCTGCGCATCCATCATCGCCTTCTGGTGCGGCTCATTCGTCAACAGCTACGTGCTGGCGAAGATGAAACTCCTGACCCAGGGAAAGTGGCTGTGGACACGCATCATCGGCTCGACGCTGTGCGGGGAGCTGGTGGACTCGGGCCTCTTCTACAGCATCGCGTTTGCGGGCCTGTGGAAGGGCAAGGATCTTCTGACGGTCACCACCACTCAGTACGTGCTGAAGTCCGCCTGGGAGATCATCATGACGCCCGTCACCTATCGGGTGGTCGCCTTTCTGAAGCGCGCGGAGCAGGAGGATTACTACGATCGTGGCACGAACTTCACGCCGTTTTCGCTGCGGACGTGAGAGCGGCGCCGGCCTTGCGCGGACCGCGGGGCGGGAGCGCGCCGCCGCGCTCCCGCCCGGATGTTGCTGTCAGCTTACTTGCCGATCTGCTTGCTGACCTGGTTTTCCTGCTGGTTCAGCGCCTTCTGCTCGGTCTTGGTGATGTGACCGCCGTCGGTGCTGGCCATGGTGCGCTCCTCCGAGCGGATCGCGTGGTCCTCGTGATGCAGCTGCGCCGCGCGGCCCTTGCTGATCTGGCCGGACTTCACTTCATTGTGAATGCGGTTGTTCTGGTTGGCCAGGCGGTTGTTCACTTCGGTGCGGCGCGGGTGATCCTTCTGCCACTGCGTCTCGTCGGCCATCACGTTGGTGGCGAGGCTGCTCAGCGCGAAGGTTGCCACGACGACTGTCGCAACGGTGCGTACGGATTTCAACATGGGACTTTCCTCCTTAGAGACCGGATTTCGATGCTCGGTATTAGGCCGGAATTGCCGGCTGTCTGAGCGTTACCAACGTCGCAGGTTGCAGAGTGCTGACCTTTGTTACGCGAAGTTAATCGTGGCTACTGTGTGACATAGTTCACATTGGGGGGACGTGAGTGCGCTGGTGGATTCTCAGCTTAGGACTTGCGGTGTGCGGCGCGGCGCAGGCCGACGAATCGCGCGATGACGCGTGGTGGACCGGACCGATGCTGGCGGCCTCGGCCGCGACCATGCCCGCCGGTCACGTGTTGTTCGAGCCCTACCTGTACGACGTCATGAGCACCGGCCGCCTGGATTCAAGCGGTGGCCATCACCCGATTGCGGGTGAGCACGACTTAGGTTCGCTCAGCTATCTCATTTACAGCGTCACTGACCGCTTCGCGGTCGGGCTGATTCCGCGCTTTGGCTACGACGAGCCGGCCGGAGCCGCCAACAGTTCGCAGCTGGGAGTGGGCGATCTGACTGTGCAGGCGCAGTACGGCATCACGAGCTTTCAGGACGGCCATCTCATGCCGGCGATCTCCGTGGTGCTTCAGGAGAGCCTTCCCACCGGCCGCTACGACCGGCTGGAACGCTCCGCCGATGGGCTTGGCTCGGGCGTATACAGCACGGCGTTAGCGCTCTACTCGCAGGACTACCTGTGGATGCCCAACGGCCGGATTCTGCGCGCACGCCTGGATCTGACATACCAGGTGTCTGCGGCTGCGGGCGTGGCGGATGCAAGCGTGTACGGAACCTCGGATGGGTTCCGCGGCCGCGTGTATCCGGGTGATTCGGCCACCGTGGACCTTGCCGGGGAGTACAGCGTGACGCGCAGCTGGGTGCTGGCGATGGATCTCGTCTACCAGCACGCCGACAGCACCCGGATCGCAGGCACCCAGCCGCAGCTGCCCGGGAGCGGTGCGCTGCTGAATTTCGAGCAGGCCTCGGGTGCCAGCGCATCGCTGGGCTTTGCACCCGCGCTCGAGTACAGCTGGAGCGCCCGCGCCGGCGTGCTGGTGGGCGTGAGAATCATCCCCACCGGCCGCAATACCACTACGAGCATAACGCCGGCGGTCGCGATCAACCTTGTGTACTGAATCTGAACGGGATCTTAACGAAATGTAGGGTGCGGACCCGAAAATGAGGCTTTAAAGGCGCCCTGCGTTCCCGCATATAGGAGTACGTCAACGCGGAGGTACGTAAGTGCGTTTTAATGTATGTCAACTTGAACGGCGATTGCCGCCGGGCGTCTAATCAGGCGAATACTTCGCAGGTGATCAAAGTGAACATGGCAAACGCGCGACCGGTGATTGGGGCCTTCGGGGCCGTGCTGCTCGGTGTCGCAATGGCGTGCACCCCGACGCTCAGCTATGCCCAGCACAGCTCCGGCGGTGGGCACGTGGGCGGCGGCGGACACTTCAGCGGCGGACACTCCGCTGGTCGCAGCGGTGGCGGGCGCGTCGCCGCGGGGGGCCGCGGCTACGCCGGCGGCGCGCGTTACGCCA
>Ga0070761_10001106_pt1 | contig 16920 bp, 15 predicted proteins | sample HubBroMetageREF1_FD_66724 | JGI IMG/M metagenome (GOLD analysis project Ga0070761, IMG submission 66724) | Reference soil microbial communities from the Hubbard Brook experimental Forest, New Hampshire, USA - Hubbard Brook CCASE Soil... | ecosystem: Environmental > Terrestrial > Soil >... | reverse complement strand
GTTTTTTCCAGCGGGGTGTGGGCACCGCCGAGTGCCACCATGGCGCCCACCAGCACAATGCCGTGCACGAAGTTCGAACCCGACATGAGCGGGGTGTGCAGGATGACCGGCACGCGCGAGATGACCTCGTAGCCGGTAAAGGCCGCGAGCATGAAAATATAAAGCGCCACCATCCCGGTCATGTCGCACCCTCCAGCGCCTTGGCCGTCGGTTGGTGCCTGATCTCACCGCCCGTCGTCAGGCACGCCTGCGCAAATACCTCGTCGCTCCAGTCGATCTTGAGTTCGCCGTTCTGCAGCGCCGGTTTGAGGAAATTCAGAAGATTGCGCGAGTACATCTCGCTGGCGTTGTAGGCGAGCGCGGCCGGCAGATTCACCGCTCCCACGATACTCACGCCCTGGTGCTCGATGGTTTCGCCGGCGCGCGTCAGCTCGCAGTTGCCGCCCTGCTCGGCGGCCACGTCGACCACCACGGAGCCGGCGCGCATGCGCTCCACCGCGGCGCGCGAGATGATCTTCGGGGCCGGGCGTCCGGGCACCGAGGCGGTGGTGATCACGGCATCCGCAGCGGCGATGCGCGAGTCGAGCACTTCCTGCTGCGTGGCCTTTTCCTCCGCCGTGAGTTCGCGCGCGTAGCCGCCGGCGCCATCGGCGCTCACGCCGGTGTCGACGAACTTCGCCCCGAGGGACTTGACCTGCTCGCGGGTGGCGCTGCGCACGTCATACGCCTCGACCACCGCGCCTAAGCGCCTGGCAGTGGCGATGGCCTGCAAGCCCGCGACACCGGCGCCGATGACGAGCACCTGTGCCGGGCGGATCGTGCCCGCGGCGGTCGTCAGCATCGGCAGGAACTTCGGCAGCTGGTTCGCCGCGATGAGCACCGCCTTGTAGCCGGCGATCGCGGCCTGGGATGAGAGGGCATCCATGGACTGGGCGCGGGAAATGCGCGGCACCAGCTCCATTGCGAAGGCGGTGATGCTGCGATCCCTGAGGGCCCGCACCTCGGCTATCCGCGCGTGCGGCTGCATGTAGCCCACCACCACCGCGCCGGGCTTGAGCTGCTGGATCTGCTCGACGCTCAAGGGTTGCACGCTGAGCACGACTTCGGACTGCGCGAGCACCGCGCCCGGGGAGTCCGCCCAGTCGACACTCTTATATAGAGAGTCAGGAAAGCGGGCGCGCTCGCCGGCACCGCGCTCCAGAAGCACGCGCGCGCCGGCAGCCGCGAGCTTGCCGGCCACCTCGGGAACCACACTGACGCGCGTTTCCTGGGGCGTGCTTTCGCGCAGCGCGCCAATCGTTACTGGCATTCAAGGACCTCGCGAGGAGTGCGTGGCGGAGGCCGTCACAGCTTGGAAATTCTCTGTTTAATTAGGATCTTGCGCGGTTGAATTCTTGCACAAAACTGCCGTATCTTACAGCGGCCATGCTAGGGATAGATCTCGAGCGCGCCGACCACGGCCTTCTGGACGAGTTACGCATCGTCGCGGCTCCCGCGGCGCGCGGTCTGTCGCAACTGGTGCTGCGCACGGACGTCGCCGGCATGCCGCTCGAGTGGATCGATTACAAGGAAGCCGCGCGACTGTATCACCAGGAGCAGGTGGCCTACACCTGCGGCTCGCTGCTGTATGCGCTCTACGGCGGCACCAACGCCCGCAGCGGCCGGCGCACGGTGCTGGAGGTCAACTCCATTGTTGCGACCGTGGGCCACACCGGTAATCCCGGTAACACGCGCCACGATTACGTCCCGCCGCTGAACAACCAGACGTTGTTCCGGCGGGATGCGTACCTGTGCATGTACTGCGGTGAGCGCTTCGCATCGCGCGAACTGTCGCGCGATCACATCCGCCCCTTCAGCCAGGGCGGCAAGGACGTGTGGATGAACGTCGTGGCGGCCTGCCGGCGCTGCAACAACCACAAGGCTTCGCGCACTCCCGAACAGGCGAAGATGCAGCTCGTGGCCGTGCCCTTCACGCCGACCTACGCGGAATATATTTTCCTCAAAGGCCGCCGCGTGCTCGCTGACCAGATGGAGTACCTCGTGGCGCACTTCCCGCGCTCGAGCCCGCTGCACGCCCGCATCCAGCGCTGGCTGTCTTAAGAAAGCGGCATGCTGCGCGAGCGCGGCCTGTTCCCATGACGCTCACCGCCGGCAGCTGTTAAGGTGTCGACGGATTATCGCCACGGATCAGCGCCTTGATCTTCCTCGTCGACGCCTCGGTCTACGTGTTTCGCGCCTACCACTCCCTGCTCCCGGAAATGCGGGACCGCAGCGGCAATCCCGTGCATGCGGTGTTCGGCTTCGCGCGTTTTCTCGGCGACCTCATCGAGCGGGTGCGCCCGACCTACATTGCGGTGGCCTTTGATCAGCGCCGCGCGAACTCCTACCGTAACCGCATTTACCCCGCTTACAAGGCCAACCGCGAGCGCGCGCCCGCGGACCTGGTGCTGCAGTTCGAACGCTGCCGCGAGCTGTGCCGGCACCTGGGGCTGGCGATGTTTGTGGATCCGGAATATGAGGCCGATGACATCATCGGCACGCTGGCAACACTCATGCGCGAGGAGGGTGTGCGCTCGGCTTACATCACGCGCGACAAGGATCTCGCGCAGCTGATGCGCGACGGTGATCTGTTCTGGGACTTCGGCGCGCGCGAGCAATTCGGCTATCACGATATCGAGCGCCACTTTGGTGTGCGACCGGAGCGCTTCGCCGACTACCTCGCGCTCACCGGGGATGAGGTGGACAACATCCCGGGCGTCCCCGGCGTCGGGCACCGCACCGCGGCGTCGCTCATGAAGGCCTTCGGTTCACTGGACGAGATCTACGGTGATCTCGGCAGTGTCGCGCGGCTGAAACTGCGCGGTGCCGGAACTCTCGGCGCGCGCCTGAGCGAGCATCGCGAATCGGCGTATCTCGCGCGCCGGCTGACACGCATCAGCTGCGACCTGTCCCTGGGGGTCGAGCCCCTGGGACTCAGGCGCCGGCCGCCGGACATACCGGCATTGGCCGGGTTTTACGATGAGCTGAATTTCGGACCCTTCCTGCGTCGCCAGGGCGAGCGGCTGGCGCAACTGCCGCCGGCAGCCTGAGCCCGCGGGAAGGCTGCGGTGGCCACGAAGACCGAAATCGCGCAGTTCCTGGCGACGGCTTTTCCTCAGAGCAGCAGGTTCGTTGTCGAGGAAGTGGGTGAGGCCGGTGCCACGGTCAGCCATCCGGTTGGCGTTGCGGAGTTGCGGCCTGGCGGGACGGTGTCGGGTCCGGTGCTCATGGCGGTCGCCGATGTCGCACTGTACGTGGCGATTCTCGGGGAGATCGGCATCGTTCCCCTTGCGGTAACGACCAGTCTCAACATCAACTTCCTGAGAAAGCCGTCACCGGACAGACGCATCGTCGGGGTGTGCAGGCTGCTGAAGGTCGGCAGGGCGCTGGCGGTCGGCGAGGTTGCCCTGTACTCCGAAGGCAGCCCCGAGCCGGTGGCGCACGCCGTCGGTACTTACTCGATTCCTCCGCGAGACACGTCCCGCAGCGCGGCGAGCAGCCCGTAGCTGCCCGCCGCCCTGCAAGAGCTAGTGCTGCTCGTCGTGCGGCCGGTCCTCTTCGTGCTCGGGTTTCGGCTTGGGCTTCGGTACCGGCTTCGGAGCGGGCTTCGCCGCGGTCTTCTGCGCCGGCTTCTGCCCCGCCTTTTGCACCGGCTTGGGTGTCGGTTTCGCCGCGGTCTTCTGCACGGGCTTCTGCCCATCATGGGAGGCGGCGGTCAAGGCAGCCGGATGCTGTGCAGGCGTATCCGCCGCAGGGTGATACGCCGGCGGAGCGTTCTCGGCTTTCTCAGGCGGAGCATGCTCGGCGAACGTGGCGGGAGCGTGCGCAGCCTCGCTCAGCGCCGGAGCACGCGCCGGGGCATTGACGGCCACCGGAGGCTTGCTCGGGTGCCACGGAGCCCCGACGGGCTTGGCCGCGGTCACGCCCGCTCCGGTGAAGGCTCCGGCGTGGGTGGTGGCCGCAATCGGCGGACGTCCCTGGTTGTTGGTAGCCGCCAGCTGCGGATTGGCGCGCGCCGCGGCCTCGTGCTGCACCTGCATCGGCGTCGCCGCCATGTGCGGCTCACTGGCTGCCGCCGCCTCCTGCGGCGTGGGCTGCGTGCGCGTGCCCGGGCCACCGGCGTAGCTGGTGTTGTTGATAGTTGTGTTGTTGATAGTCGTGTTGTTGACGACGGTGGTGTTGTTGATGACCGTCTGATTGTAGGTGTTGTGAATGTTGGTCACATTCACGTTGGTGACCGCGGTGTTGTACTGGAAGTTGTTGTTCACCCAGCGGCCGCCGGCGTAGCCGTTACCGATGTAGCCGGCACCATAGTTGATGCCGCCGTAGAAGCCGATGTGCGGCCCCCAGTAACCGGCATGGAACACATAGGCGGCGCCGACCACGACACCGGCCGCCAGCCCCCAGTAGCCGGGCGTCCACAGCACCCCGACCTGAGGCGGCGCGACCCACGTGCCGGGCACCCAGAAGTAACCCTGCGGACCCCAGCTCCACAGGCCCGGAGTCCACATGTAGCCTGGCGTCGGGCAGGGCGGCTGTTCGTACACCGGCAGCGGTGGCGGCGGCTCGGACACCTGGGCGTTGGCCTCGTAGACGACCGCCGGCGGAGGCGCAGCGGGGCTTGCATAGACGACCGGAGGCGGGGGCGGTGGCGCGGGACGATAGACCGGCGCCGGGGCGACTACGCAGCCCGCAAGCACATTCGCCACGATTGCGGCACTCAAGATCACTCTCTTCGCCATAACCAGCTCCTCGGCAGCCAGAACACAAGACCCTTCTCGGGTGCGCGATTGTCGACGCAATCGACTTAATCCGGCAGAGACACCCGTCACAACCAGAGTAAGCCCTGCTCGCTGAACGGCGTCTGTACCCTGCAGCGCATAGCGCGCTGCGCTGCCGTATTCCTTAGATTCAAGCGCCGGTGGTTCTCAAGCTGCCTGAAAAGGCACAGAATTTGGCCCTTCGCGCAGGTGCAACCCGATGGCGTCTACCGGGAACCCGATGGGGCGCTTTGCGGCCATCGCTCGTGAGATCACCATCCTCACCGGAACGCTGTGCGCGCCCCGCCCACACAGCCGCGTGCCCGGCGGCAGCATTAACGAGTGTTACCGGTGGCCCGGCGCCGACGGCGTGCTGTTCGTGAAGGTCGCCCCACGCGCCACACTGGCTGACTTCGAGGCTGAGGCGGCGGGACTGGCGGCGCTGCGAGCAACGCGCGCAGTGCGCGTGCCGCGCGTGCTCGCCCTCGGGCACTCGGACGACGCGGCGTTCCTGGCGCTGGAGTGGATCACGGCCGGCGCACGTACCCCGGATTGCGAACGGCGGCTGGGGAAGGCGCTGGCGGCGCTGCATGCCGTGAGCGCACCGCGCTTCGGCTGGATGCGTGACAATTGCGTCGGCCGCACGCCGCAGGCGAACGCCTGGGCGGATGACTGGACTGAATTCTTTCGTGAGCGGCGCCTGCGCCCGCAGCTGACGCGCGCGGTGGCCGCTGGCCACGCGGCCCTGCTGGAGGCGGCCGGTCAGCGGCTGCTCGAGTCGCTGCACCTGCTGCTGGCCGATCACCGCCCGCCGGCGTCACTCCTGCACGGGGACCTGTGGGGCGGCAACTGGCTCGCGAGCGAGGACATGGAACCGGTGCTGTTCGACGTCGCCGTCTATTACGGGGACCGCGAGACGGATCTGGCGATGACGAGGCTGTTCGGTGGCTTTGGGAACGCTTTCTACGCGGCCTATGAGGCCGTAATGCCGTGCGCCGCCGGTGAGCCCATGCGCCGGGATATCTACAACCTCTACCACGTGCTCAACCATGCGAATCTTTTTGGTGGCGGCTACGCGCGGCAGGCGCGGGAGAGTATCGATCGGCTGTTGGCGCAGGTGCGGGGCTAGGGGAGTTGCGCGGAGACTTTTTCCGCTATGCTGCGCGTTCGCAGCCGGAGAGAGTCATGGCGGACAACAACATCAAATCCGTGCTCCTCGAGGAGCGCTCCTTTCCCCCGCCGCCCGCGTTCAGCGCGCGGGCGCGCATCAAGCCTGCGGACCTCGAGAGCCTGCAGCGGCGCGCACGCGAGGATCACGTCGGGTTCTGGGCCGGACTTGCCGCCCGGGAGCTCACCTGGCACACCCCGTTCACGGTAGCGCTCGACAGCGAACAGGCCCCCAACTATCGCTGGTTCACGGACGGACGCCTTAACGCCTCTTTCAACTGCCTCGACATCCATTTAGGCGAGCGCGGCCACAAGACCGCGGTGATTTTCGAAGGCGAGCCGGGTGATGTGCGCCGTCTGAGCTACCGCGAGTTGCACGCGGAAGTGTGCCGCTTCGCCAATGCTCTGAAAGCGCACGGCATTGCTTCAGGCGACCGCGTCGTCATCTACATGCCGCTGGTGCCGGAGGTTCTCATCGCGATGCACGCCTGCAATCGCATCGGGGCGATTCATTCGGTGGTCTTCGGCGGCTTCTCCGCCCCGGCGCTCAAGGACCGCATCGAGGACACCGAAGCGACGCTGGTAATTACCGCTGACGGCGGCTGGCGCGGTGGGCAGGCAATCGAGCTCAAGGCAGCCGTCGACAAGGCGCTCAGTTCCGGGTGCCGCAGCGTAAAGAAAGTGATCGTGCTGCGGCGCACCGGCAAGAGCATTGCCATGCAGCCGCAGCGCGATGTCTGGTGGCACGAAGTAATCGAAGGCCAGGCGCCCGCCTGCGAACCGCAATGGGTGGATGCTGAGCATCCGCTGTTCCTCCTGTACACCTCCGGGTCCACGGGCAAGCCCAAGGGCATCCAACATGCAACCGGCGGCTACCTGCTGGGTGCGAAACTCACCACGCAGTGGGTATTTGATCTGCGCGAGGACGATGTGTTCTGGTGCACGGCCGATGTCGGCTGGGTGACCGGCCACACCTACGTTGCCTATGGGCCGCTCGCTGCGGGCGCAACCATCGTGCTCTACGAGGGCACGCCCAACGTCCCGGATGGCGGGCGCTTCTGGAAGAACTGCCAGACGCACGGCGTCACGGTGTTCTACACCGCGCCCACCGCGATCCGCGCGCTCATGAAACTCGGCGAGGAGCTGCCGAAGAAGTACGATCTGTCGCGGCTGCGACTGCTCGGCAGCGTCGGCGAGCCGATCAACCCGGAAGCCTGGATGTGGTATCACCGTGTCATCGGCGCGGGCCGCTGCCCCATCGTCGACACCTGGTGGCAGACCGAGACCGGCGCGATCCTCATCTCCCCGGTGCCGGGCGTGACCGCGACCAAGCCCGGCTCGTGCACCCGGCCGCTGCCCGGAATCGATGCGGACATCGTGGATGATCACGGCAACTCGGTGAAAAGTGCCGGGGCCGGCGGTTATCTCGTGGTGAGAAAGCCCTGGCCGTCGATGCTGCGTACCATCTGGCGCGACAACGAGCGCTACCTCAGTGCCTACTGGGAGAAGTTCAACAGCCGCTGCTACGTCGCCGGTGACAGCGCGCATCGCGACAAAGACGGCTACTTCTGGATCCTGGGACGCATGGATGACGTCCTGAAAGTTTCCGGACACCGGCTCGGCACCATGGAGATCGAATCGGCGCTGGTCGCGCATCCGCGCGTGGCGGAAGCCGCCGTGGTCGGCAAACCGCATGAGGTGAAGGGCGAATCCGTGTTCGCTTATGTGGTGTTGCGTGGGCCGCGCCCCACCGGCGACATCAGTGCGCTGGTGAAGGACTTGCGCGAGTGGGTCAGCCAGCAGTTAGGTCCCATCGCCAAGCCCGACGACATCCGCCTGGCGGATAATCTGCCCAAGACGCGCTCGGGCAAGATCATGCGCAGATTGCTCAAGACGATTGCCCGCGGTGAGGATATTACCCAGGACGTCTCAACGCTTGAGAACCCGGCGATCCTGGAGCAGCTGCGCGGCCAGGATGCGGCGCCGCAGCGCGCCAGGGTAAGCGCCAGGCCCCGCAAGGCCGCCGTGCGGAAGAAACCGAAAAAGACCACCAAAAAGGCCGCGAAGAAAACTACGAAGAAAGCGACGCGGGTGCATAAGGCAACAGCCAAGGCATCCAAACCGAAGGCCAGGACAGCGCGCGCGCGGACCCGGCGGGCGGTTCGCAAGTCAGCCATACGCCGCGGGGGTCGCAGGCGCTAGCGGCGCGTGGGGGCCGGCGCGCCCGACGAGAGCTCTTGCGCCAGGATTGCCATGAGGTCCGCCGCGGGAAGTTCTCTGGCGAGCGGCGCACCCTGACCAGCCCAGTGCGCGCCGTATCCCCACTCACCAGCAGCTTTTGCCGCGGCGTTGAGTGCTTTGCCGGCGTCATATGCGATCGGATAGCACGGAATCCGGGTCGCCGCGATGCCGGCGCCGAGCATCGTAAAGCGGTTGGTGAGACAACGCGCCGGGCGCCCGGAAATGGCCCGTGTCATCACGGTGTGATGAGCCGCGTCGCTCTTAAGCGCCGCCCGGAAGCCTGCATCGGCCTGCGATTCGGTACAGGCGATAAATGCAGTCCCGAGTTGAGCCGCGCTGGCGCCAAGTTGCAGGGCTGCCGCAATTCCGGCGCCATCCATGATGCCGCCGGCAGCGATCACCGGAATCTTCAGTTGGCGCACCAGCACTCGGGTGAGCGCCATCGTCCCAAGCCGATCATCCAGGCTGTCCGGATCGAAGCTGCCGCGATGGCCACCGGCTTCGTAGCCCTGGGCTACCACGGCATCCACACCGGCGTTCTCGGCGATGCAGGCTTCGCGCAGACTGGTCGCCGAGGCAAGCACAGATATTCCAGCAGCACGCAACAGGCGAATTGTTTCGGCCGACGGCAGCCCGAAGTGAAAGCTCACTACCGTGGGTTTTGCTGCCAGCAGCAGGTCGCGTACATCCGTGCCTTCGACAAAGCTTCTGTAGATCTCTTGCAACGCGCCTGGCGGCGCCGCGCCAAATTGCGCGAATTGCGGGCGCAGATGCTCCAGCCACGCCTGCTCGACGGCGGCGTCTGAGCGCGCCGGAGCGTGGCAGAACAGATTCACATTGAGAGGGCCGCGCGAGCGTACGCGCACGGCGTCGATCATTGCGCGCGCGCCCGCGGCGTCAGTCGCGCCAATTCCGATTGAACCAAGACCACCGCCGTTGGAAACCGCCGCGGCCATTGCGGGTGACGACACGCCTGCCATCGGCGCCTGGATGATCGGCAGTTCAATGTTCAGCAGATCAAGTAAGGCGTTGCGCAAGGTGGGCGCTGTCAGTGCGCCGCCGCAGTGAGCCGCAGCGCAAACGACACGACGACGTCATTAGCGACCTGGTCGGTCGCCTGCCAGTCGCCCTGGCCGACGCCGAAATCGAGCCTGCGGATGGTGACCTTGCCGCTCATGTAACCGACCGCGGCACCCTGCTCGGTGGCGGTACGGAAGCTGAACGGTACGCGCGCGTCGCGCGTCACACCGCGGATGGTGAGCTTGCCCGCCGCCTCGAAGCCCGCCGCGGTCTTGAGGATCTGCGCCGCGCTGAAATGTGCCTGCGGAAACTTCGTTACCGCAAACAGGTCCGCGCTGCGCAGCGTGTCGTCGCGATCCTTGTCGCCGGTATCAAGCGAAGTCACGTCAACGCCAACCTCGAGCCGGCTTGCAGCGAGGTTGTCGGCGGCAAAATCCAGGGTTACCGGAAAGCGTCCGAAGTGGCCCTTGTTGAGCGCGCCTGCTTGTGTGAAGGTGAATTGCAGTGAGCTTTTTGCCTGATCGAGCGTGTAATGCGTGACCGCACTCGCGGGAGCGGCGGTGGCCGGGGCGGCCAGGGTGGTGGCCGGGAGGACCGAGGCGCCAACCACTAAAGTCGCAGCGCCGGTCACGATGAGGGATACGCGAACCATGTCTTAGGTCCTTTCGTTCTTGCCGGAGAAGGGCAGCATGCGGCGCAGCGTGTCATCCTTGAGCACGAAGTGATGCTTGAGGGCTGCGGCCACGTGCAAGGTCACCACCGCTGCCAGGGTCCAGGCAAGCGTTTCGTGAGTGGTCACGAACGCGTCGTACAGGGACTTGTTCTTCGGCACCAGGTCCGGCAGCTGAATGAACCCAAACCAGCTCACGGGGAACCCACGGGCGGAGGACATCATCCACCCTGACAGCGGCATGGCGAACAGCAACACGTATAGCGCGGCGTGGGTGAAACGCGCCAGGAACCGCTCGTACGGTTTGAGCGTGTCGGGCAGGGCGGGGGTGGCGTTCACCCATCGCCACAGGAGCCGCAGGATTACGAGCGCGAGGATCGTGATGCCGAAGGACTTGTGCCGCGCGAGCAGCGTGAGCTTCCTCATGCTGTTAGGCAGGTCGTCCGCCATGAGTGCGAGCGTCACCTGCACGATGACGAGTACGACAATGGTCCAGTGCAGCAGCTGCGCGCCGCTGCCCCAGCGTCGCGTGGTGTTTTGAATGGCCATGACCCGTAAGCTTATGCATGTGAAGGGGCGTTGCCTACTGCGATCGCTGGCCGCCGGGTTCAGCGCTTGCTTGCTGGCCGGATGCCCGGTACGTCCGCCGGCGGCACCGGCCCTGGCGGCCAGCGCGCCCAGCGAAGTTCCCGCGCCGCACTTAGGAAGGCCCTATGACATCGTGCCGCAGGAGTCCCTGCTGACGATCCTCGTGTTCCGTGGCGGCACGCTCGCCAGCGCCGGACACAATCATGTGATTGCCTCGCATTCCCTCAGCGGGACGATTTACCTGCCCCAGGACCTGGCGGGCGTCAGTTTCGAAGCGCACGTACCGCTGCTTGATCTGAGCGTGGACGAGGCTGCGCTGCGTGCCGGGGAAGAGAACCGCGACTTTCCGCCGGATGTGCCGGACACGGCCAGGGAGGGAACCCGACGCAACATGCTGGGCGCGGCGCTGCTTGACGCCGCAGACTACCCGCAGATCACCCTGCGGGCACTGTCGGTTGCGCCCGCGGCGGATGGCACGCTGCAGGTGCGCGTGCAGGCCGAGGTCCGCGGGCAGCAACACAGCCTGCTCGTACCGGTGCGCTACCAGCGCAGCGATTCAACCGTCATCGCAGCGGGCGAGTTCCCCCTGAAACAGACGACCCTCGGGCTCACGCCCTTCTCCGCCATGCTCGGCGCGCTGCAGGTGCAGGACGAGATGCGCGTGCGGTTTCGCATCGTGGCGCGCGCGGCGCGCTGACCGGGCGGCGTCTCGCGCGTAAGTTACTTCTCGCCCATCTCCGCGAGCAGCTCCTTGGCCTTGTATACCTTGCGCAGTGCCTCGAGGATGATCTGGGTATCCACCGCCACGGCGCGATTGAGCTGCGGGTCGAACCAGTAGTCGCCTGCGATCGAGTGGATATTGCCGTCGAAGATCAGGCCTACGAGGCGCCCCTTGGTGTCGATGAGCGGGCTGCCGGAATTACCGCCAATGATGTCGTTGTTGGTCGACAGATCAAAGCGCGTCTGCGGATCGAGCTGGTCTTTCACCGCGAGCCAGCTGTCCGGAACCTTGAAAGGCTCCTCGCCCGTGGCGCGCTCAAACAGCCGCGCCGTATGGGTAAACGGCTCGACTTCCTGCGAGCCTTCGCGCCAGCCCTGCACGGTGCCGAAGTTAAGCCGCAGTGTGAACGTGGCATCTGGCGCCACCTTGGTGCCGTACACCTTGAAGCGCACGCGCGCGATCTTTTGCGTCGCGGCCTGCACCGGGGCTTCCGCCTCGTCCTCCTCCTGCTTGCGCACGGCGCGCGCCTGCACATCAACCGCCCGCGCCAGCTCGATCATCGGATCGTGGGAGGCGTCGATGGCGGCCTGGCCGCCTTCCCACAGCTGCTTGCGCACCGCGGGATCCGCCAGATGCGTACCGTCCACCACACGCGCCGCGAGCGTATCCGGGGAATCCTTCGACAACAGCTGCCTGACTACGGCGGCATCCGGTCCCAGCCACTCGCGCATGCGCTCGAGCGAAAACGACAGGGTGAGCTTCTCAAGCTGCGGGTACACCGGCACGGGAGCCAGCAGGCGGCGCTGCACGCGCGGCACGGCGGTCTCGCGGTACTCGGGCAGACGGTCGGTGTTGCCCTTGGGGCGCTCGGCCGCGGCGCGCACCAGCGTGCGCGCGTAGGTGAACAGGCGGCTGTTGAATCCCGCTCCCTGTTCCAGGAACGTGTAGGGCAGCGACAGTTCGCCCGCCCGCACCTCGGCGCGCGCGATATCGGCCCACGGGTCGCCGGTGCCGGCGAGCGCGGGATCGGCAGCGATCTTGGCGCGCAGCGCCACTTCCTCATCGCTCTTGCGCTGCATCAGCCGGTCATCAAGCAGCGCGTCGAGCTGGTTGCGGCGCACCTTGATGGCATTCTCCAGGCTGTTCAGCGGGTCCTCCACGATGCGGTTCGCCTCGGCGCTGGTCTTGCCGTACTGGATGTAACGGCCGCGCAGCTCCGCGGCGCGCAGCAGCCAGCGCGGCAGTTCCACGTCACGCAGCAAGCGCAGCTGCGCCACGGTCAGCAGGCGCTGCGTGGTGCCGGGGTGTCCGGACACGAATACGAGTTCGCCTGCCTGCGGTCCCTCGGCGCGTACCGCCAGGAATTTCGGCGAGGCCGCGGGCTTGCCATCAGGCCCGTAGGCGCGCAGCACCGACATGTCGAGGCACCAGCGCGGGAACTGGAAGTTATCCGGATCACCGCCGAAGGCGGCAATGCCGCGCTCGGGCGCGAACACCAGCCGCACGTCGTCATAGCGGTGGTACTTGTAGAGCCAGTATTGCCCGCCCTGGTACAGGTCCACCGCTTCGCACTTGAGCGCGCCACCGGCGGCCTGCTTGCTCGCGTCCTCGCAGGCCTGCTCGAGCTGCGCGAGGGTCTTCTTGCGGGTGTCGTTCGCGGCCTTGTCATCCAGGCCCTGGATCGCCGCCACCACTTGCGCCGTGACGTTTTCCGTGCCCATGAGGACATCCGCGACCTGGGCGGTGCACTTCAACTCCTTATCACGCGAGCGCGCCAGGAAGCCGGCGCGCACCAGGTTTTGCTCGCTGGTGGAGTGCTCGTCCAGACACGCCTCGGAACAGTGGTGGTTGGTGAGGATCAACCCCTCGGGGGATATAAAGGAAGCCGTGCAGTTCGCCAGGCGGATCGTCGAGGTGCGAACGCGATCAAGCCAGGCGGAGTCAATGTCAGCGCCGTGTTCCTGCTTGAGAAGCTCGCGTGGAAAATCATGCACGGTCCACATGCCGGGGTCGCTGAATACCGCTGGCGACGCCAGTAACGCCAGCAGGACGGGAATGAAGAAACGGCGCATAGCACGGTCCTTTCAGGAGGTTGTTCTTCTAAGGGGTGCGATTATGCCATCCCGGTATCAGGCAGTGCTCGCGGGAACTACCTTTCGCCCTGGAGCAATAAGTACAGCGTACCGTCCGGGCTCTCCAGCAGGGCATTGGCGTCGGTGTGGATACCGCGCGGCGGGGGCGCCATCGCCACCCCGAGCTCGCGCAGCCGCTCGACCCGCGCCGCCATGTCGGTGCTGCGGAATACCAGCATCGGCCGGTCGCAGGTACGCGGGTGGTGGAACGCGATGTCGAGGGTATCGCTCGTGAGCGGCAGATGGGCGTACGGCTCGTGCGCCTCATCGGCGGCCACGAACCCCAGCGGTTCCCAGAAGGCCTGCGCGGTCGCGAAGTCGGCGGCCGGCAGACTCACTTCGGCGAACTCGCCCAGCAGTGACACGTCGGTGGCCGCGCGCGCGGTGGGGGAGTAGGTGCGCGCCTCGAGCACCGTGACCGCCTGCCCGAACGGATCGCTGAAGGCGACTTCATTGAATACGTCCTCCCCGGTCTGACACAGCGTGAGTTTGATCCGCGCCGCGGCGAAAGCGGACAGGCTCTTGCCAACATCCGGACGCACGAAGGTCAGCGCCGGGGAGGGGCCGCTGCGCTGATGTAACCCCAGGTGCAGCCGGCCATCGTTCAGCACGCCGTACGGATGCGTGACGGCATCGCTGGTGGGCGCATGTGTGAAGCCCAACTGCTCGTAGAACTCGACGCAGTGGCGAATATCCGCGGTGGCAACGCTGAACTCGTGAAAGCGCCCGACGAGCGGCAGAGGTGCGGCCACAGTTTCAGCCACCCGCCGCGATGGCGCGCCCGATGAGCTGCGCAAGACACGCGGCGTGGTCGGTACGTGCGTTGAGTGCCGGGACGTACTCATAGCGCTGCCCGCCGGCGCCGAGGAACAGGCCGCGGTTTTCGATCGCGATCTCCTCGAGCGTTTCCAGGCAGTCGGCGGCAAATCCCGGACAGACCACCGTTACCTCGCGTTCGCCGCGGGCCGGCATGGCGGCGAGCACGGTGCGCGTGTACGGCTTAAGCCACCCCGCAGGACCAAAGCGCGACTGGAAACTCACACGCCATTGCCCATCGGCCAGCCTGAGCGCGCCGGCGAGCAGCGTCGCCGTCTCGCAGCACTGTTCGTAGTACGGGTCCCCCTCGCGGACCCGGCGTTCCGGGATGCCGTGAAACGACATCAGCAGTTGCGCGGTGGGGCCATGCGTGCGCCAGCATTCGGCAACGCTCGCGCGCAGGGCTTCGATGTAGGCCGGATCATCGTGATAGCGCTCGATGAAAAGCAGTTGCGGCGCATAGGCGCTGCGCCTGAGTTCAGCGTTGACATGATCGCTCACCGCGCCGGTGGTCGCACCACAGTACTGTGGAAACAGCGGCAGCACCACCAGGCGCTCGACGCCGCGCGCGCGCAGTCGCCCGAGAGCCGCGCTCACTTCCGGTGAGCTGTAGAGCATGCCGACCTCGATGGCGGGCGCCGCCGTGGTGGCGCGCGTAAAGGCGGCCGCGAGCTCATCGCGCAGCGCGAGGGTCAAAGCTCGCAAGGGTGAGCCGGAGTCGCGCCAGATGCTTTGATAACGGCGTGCCACCGCGCGTGGGCGCAAAGGCAGAATCAGCAGGTGCAGCAGCGGCAGCCACAGTGCGCGCGGCAGATCCACTACCCTTGGGTCGGCAAGAAAGCGCGCCAGGAAGGCGCGCACCGCCGGCGCGGTCGCCGCCTCGGGCGTGCCGGAGTTGACGAGCAGCACGCCGCTGCGCGTGCCGGCCTCAGCCGAGGCTGACACAGAGAAACTTGATTTCGGTGTAGTCGAGGATGCCGTATTTTGAGCCCTCGCGACCGATGCCGGATTCCTTCACGCCGCCGAAGGGCGCCACCTCGGTGGAAAAAATCCCGGTGTTGAGGCCCACCATGCCGTATTGCAGCGCCTCGGCCACGCGCCAGGAGCGTGCCAGGTCGCGCGTGTAGAAGTACGCCGCGAGCCCGAACTGCGTGTCATTGGCCATGCGGATGGCGTCGCTCTCGGTTTCGAAACGGAACAGCGGCGCCACCGGCCCGAAGGTCTCTTCGCGCGCCATCAGCATGCTCGCCGTCACGCCCGTAAGCACCGTCGGCTCGTAGAAGGTGCCCCCGAGTGCGTGGCGTTTGCCGCCGAGCGCGATACGCGCACCCTTGTCCACAGCATCCGCGACATGCTGCTCCACCTTGGCGAGCGCCTTGGCGTCGATGAGCGGACCCTGGTCGGTGGGACCCGCCAGTCCATCACCCACGCGCAGCTGCGCGACCGCGCGCACCAGCTTGGCGGTGAATGCGTCGTACACCGGCGCCTGTACCAGCAGGCGGTTGGCGCACACGCAGGTCTGGCCGGTGTTGCGGTACTTGCTGGCGATCGCGCCGGCAACCGCGGCGTCGAGGTCCGCATCCTCAAAGACCAGGAACGGCGCGTTGCCGCCGAGTTCCATCGAGACCTTCTTCACCGTGCCCGCGCACTGCGCCAGGAGTTTCTTGCCGACCGCGGTGGAGCCCGTGAAGGTGACCTTGCGCACCAATGGGTTGGAAGTCATCTCCTCACCGATCGGGGCGGCCGCCACACCGGTGACCACGTTGAGGACACCGGCCGGCACGCCGGCGCGCTCCGCGAGCGCGGCGGCCGCGAGCGCCGAGTACGGAGTCTGATGCGCAGGCTTGCACACGAAGGTGCAACCGGCCGCCAGCGCCGGTCCCGCCTTGCGCGTGATCATCGCCAGCGGAAAATTCCAGGGCGTGATGGCGGCGACCACCCCGACGGGCTGGCGCAGCACGATGTTGCGCTTGTCGGCCTGGTGTCCGGGAATCACATCGCCGTACAGCCGCTTGCCTTCCTCCGCGAACCACTCGATGAAGGAGGCGCCGTAGACAATCTCACCGCGGCTTTCCGCGAGCGGTTTGCCCTGCTCGGCGGTCATCAGCGTGGCGAGATCTTCCTGGTTCGCCATCAGGAGCTCATACCAGTGCCGCAGGATGGCGGCGCGCTCCTTCGCCGCCAGCGCCGCCCACGCGGGGAACGCCTGCTGCGCCGCCTCGATGGCCCGGCGTGTTTCCGCGGCCCCCATGTCGGGAACCGTGCCGATGGTTTCACCCGTGGCAGGGTTCACCACCGCCTGCGTGGCGCCGCTCGTGGCAGCGGTCCACTTGCCGCCAATGAAGGCCTGGGAACGCAACAGGTTCGGATCGCGCAGTTTCATGCAGCGGCGCCTCCCAGATAACGCGCCAGGAAATCCAGCGTCCGCGTACGCGCCAGCGCGGCGGATTGCGGGCTGTAACTTGCGCGCTGGTCGCAGTTGAAACCGTGGCCGGCGCCCTCGTAGAGATAGAACACCGCGCTCGGGTGCGCGGCGGCCTTGATCTTGTCGACGTCGCTCACCGGGATACTCGTGTCGGCGGTGCCGAAGTGATACAGCACCGGGCACCTGGGCTTTTGTTCCAGCAAGGCCGCGACCTTGCCGTAGTACACCACCGCGCAGCTGACCGGCAGCTGGCAGGCGGCGACGTAGGACATGCTGCCACCAAAGCAGTAGCCCACCGTTGCCACGCGTCCGGATGAGCGCACCACGGCAACGGCGGCGGC
>Ga0070761_10001104_pt1 | contig 16928 bp, 15 predicted proteins | sample HubBroMetageREF1_FD_66724 | JGI IMG/M metagenome (GOLD analysis project Ga0070761, IMG submission 66724) | Reference soil microbial communities from the Hubbard Brook experimental Forest, New Hampshire, USA - Hubbard Brook CCASE Soil... | ecosystem: Environmental > Terrestrial > Soil >... | reverse complement strand
GGCGCCGGCATGCGTGCTCTGCCCTGCCTGCTGCTGCTCGGCGCGCAGCTGAGCGCTGCCGCGCCCGGATCCCCGGCACCCAACGCGCCCGTGCCCTTGCCCGAGAAAATGCGCTTCTGCGGGATGGCCTGCTTCGATCTCGCGCTGACGCACGACCACTATGAGGTGGTCACCGACGGCAAGGTCACCTCGGTGTACACCGTCGAGTCGTTCACGCCCGACTCCGTCATCCTGCAGCGCCAGGACGTGAACGGCGCGACGGCGGTACTGCGCGGCTCGATGGCCGGCGACTTCAGCCGCGTCATCAACGGCGAGGCTGAATGGCTCACGCCGCAGCACGTGCGCGGCCCGTTCCAGCTGAGCTGGGGCAGCGCGCTGCAGGCCGCGCAGGTGCCACCGATCCCGATCGTCGCCGCGCTGGACACCCGGCCCCCGCCTCCGCCGCCGCTACTGCTCAACACCGCCAGTGCCGCTCTGCCGGCGGTGATTCACGTGTGTGCGCAGATCTGCATGACGCTCGAGCCGCGCGATGGTCATTACATCTCGACCAGCCATAACTCGTGGGACCCACCGGGCTTTCACAGCGTGTGGGCCTTTGAGAGCTTCACACCGCAATCGGTCATCGTGCACCGCTACGATCCGCCGCATCCCACCAATCCCGGCGGCCTGGTGGTGGACGTGACCTACCAGGGGCAGATGTCGAGTGACGGCACGCTGCTGCTGAATCCCACCATCAACGGCAAGCCGGCCTCCCTCAGCATGGGCTGGGGTGCCTCACTCGGCGCCGTCCCCGGCAATGACGCCGAACAGAAGCGCTTTGCGGACCAGCGCTGGCAGCAGAGTTACCAGGACGCCGCGCGCAAGCGGCACGCACAGCAGGTCGCCCTCGCCATGCCCATTCCGGCCGCGTGCCAGCCGAACCCGGCGGTGAGCGCACCCTCCGGCGCCGTCGCGGGTTTCCATCTGGCGCTGTGCGAGTGCGAAAGCGCCGACTGCCCCGGGGCGGGGGCTGCCATCTGGACGCTCGACGGCAAACAGGGCAGCGCGCTGTGGGCGGCGCGTCCGGTCATCGCAGATCTCACGGTGGAACGCTTCGATCAGGGCGGTGTCGTCATCCGCAGGCAGAACCGCTCCTCCGATACGATCGGTCTCACCGCGGTGTACAGCGGGACGCTGCACGGCAATGAGATCGACGGCGAGGCCACCTGGACCTGGTCCGGCTTCAAGGGCGGCGCGGCGCACGGGCCCTGGCATGCCTACATCGTCAGCGCCGAGCAGCAGCCGGTACTGGCGCAGTACCAGCAGGACGTGGAGCAGGCGGTCATCCAGCGGTTCTGGTCGGGGCTGGCGGACGTGCTGAACGTCGTGGCTGCGGTGGGCGGTGCGGCCGGTACCAGCGACAACAGCATCCCCGCGCAGGTGCACCGCGCGGTCTACGACGGGCCGGAGCGCCGCGCCCAGCCGCGCTGAGCCGCGCGGGCGCTTACGCGCCGGACAGCGCTCCCCAGATCATGCCGAGCGCGGCGAGCGCCATCACCCCGGTGGTCAGCAGGCCGACCAGCATCGCGCCGCGCGATACCACGAACTCGCCCATGATCCGCTCGTCGCGCGCCATGCGCACCACGACCGCCATCACCGGCACCGCGACCAGGCCATTGATCACCGCCGCCCAGATCAGCGCGCTCATGGCATCGAGCGGCAGCAGGTTTGCGAGCGCCCCGATGAGAGTGGTTGCGGCGATGGTCGCGTAAAAGCCTTTGGCCTGCGACAGGCGGCGCGACATGCCCACCGGCCACATGCAGGCCTCCCCCAGCGTGTAGGCCGCCGACGCCGCCAGCACCGGTACCGCCAACAGCCCGGTGCCGAGGATGCCGAGTGCGAACACCGCGAAGGCGAAGTGGCCCGCCAGCGGGCGCAGCGCTTGGGCGGCATCGGCCGCGCTCTTGATGTCCGTCAGGCCGTGCGGGCGCAGCGTGGTCGCGGCGGTGACCAGGATCGCGAGCCCGACCAGATTCGACAGCGCCATGCCGAGCACCGTGTCGAGGCGGATGCGGGCGAGGACCGCCGGGCCCTGGCGCGGCGCACGCCGCAGCGGCGGGCGCTGCGCGGCGCGCGTGTCCTCGACCTCGAGCGCCGCCTGCCAGAAGAGCATGTAGGGGCTGATGGTCGTACCGAGCACCGCCACCACCATCTGCCAGAAGGCAGCGCCGCTGGACCAGCGCGGCCAGAGCATGCCGCGCAGCGCCTCCTGCCAGGGGACGTGCACGGTGAACAGCACCGCGAAATAGGCGAACAGGGCGAGCGTCAGCCACTTGAGCAGGCTGACGTAACGGCGGTGATTGACCAGCAGCGGCGCGAGCGCGCAGGCCAGTCCGAACAGCGCCACGCCCAACCCGAGTGGCAGTAGCGGCAGCAGCAGCCGCGTGGCTTCGGCCATGGCGCCCAGGTCCGCGCCGATATTGACGGTGTTGGCGAGGCACAGAAGCGCTGCCACCGCGCGCAGCGTCGCGGGTGAGTAGTGCGTGCGGATGTTGCCGGCGATGCCGCGCCCGGTGACGCGGCCGATGCGCGCGCTGATCTCCTGGGTCACCACCATCAGCGGGTAGGTGAACACCAGCGTCCAGCCGAGCTCGAAGCCGAAGCGCGCGCCCGCCTGGGTGTAGGTGGCAATGCCGCTCGGATCGTCGTCGGAGGCGCCGGTGATGAGGCCCGGGCCGAGGACCTCGGCGAGCGGGACCCTACCGGAAGGCGCGCGGCCGGGTTGGCGTGGTGGCCTCATCGAGGCCCAAGGCTAGCCGAAAAACGCTAACCGAAGTTGATCTTGGCCTCGAGATTGGCGCGCGAGTCGGCGTTGGCGAGCGCCTCCTCCATGCCGATACGCCCCTGCTTGTAGAGCTCGTGCAGGCCCGCATCGAAGCTGCGGATGTTCTTGTCGCCGCTCAGCTGGATCGCTTCCTTGATCGACACCACGTCGCCTTTCTTGATGAGTGTGGCGATGTGCGGGGTATTGATCATGATCTCGACCGCCGCCACGCGGCGGTTGTCCTTACCCATGACCAGGCGCTGCGCCAGGATGGCGCGCAGATACTGCGACAGGTCGAGGAAGATCTGGTTGTGCTGCTCGCGCGGGAACATGTTGATGATGCGGTCGAGCGACTCGGCGGTATTGTTGGCGTGCAGGGTCGCCAGCACCAGGTGGCCGGTACCGGCCAGGTTGATGGCTGCCTCCATCCCTTCCCTGTCGCGGATTTCACCGACCAGGATCACGTCCGGCGCGGCGCGCACCACCCCACGCAGCGCGCGCGCAAAGCTCTTGGTGTCGAGTCCGACTTCGCGCTGGTTGACGATCGAGCGCTTGTTGGTGTGCAGGAACTCGATCGGGTCCTCGATGGTGACGATGTGGTCGGAGACGGCCTCGTTACGGTGATTGAGCATCGCCGCGAGCGTGGTCGATTTGCCCGAACCGGTCGCCCCCACCATGAGGATCATGCCGCGCCGATACATGGCGAGGTCGGTCATCACCTCGGGCAGCCCGAGCGCATCCAGCCGCGGCATGTCGGCGGTGATGTAGCGCATCACCATGGCCGGATAGCCGCGTTGCATGAAGACGTTGACGCGGAAGCGGCCGAGCCCGGGCTCGGAGACCGCAAAGTCGAGCTCCCACTCGACCAGGAAGTGCTCGCGCTGCTCGGGCGTCATGATGGCAAAGGCGGTCTGACGTACCGTCTCGGGCGTCAGCACCTGCTTGTTCACCGGCAGAATCTGCCCCTCGATCTTGATCTTCACCGGCGCGTTCGAGGTAAAGAACAGGTCGGAGGCTTTCTTCTCCACCATCAGCTTGAACAGTGGCTTGGTATTGAGCGTCGGATGGCGCGCGCTGGCGTTCAGGTCGAGCGCCGGATTCGGACCGGTGGCTTCGAGGTCTTCGCGCCCCTTCACATCCTTCGCCGGCATCACAGATTGCGGCCCTGCTCTTCCTCGACGATCTTCAGGGCGCCACCTTCATCAATGTTCTTGGCCTCGCGCTTGCTGTCCAGCTTGATGCGCAGCCGCAGCTCGTTCTTCGAGTCGGCGTTGCGCAGCGCATCCTCGTAGGAGATGTAGCCGGCCTCATACAGCTCGAACAGCGACTGATCGAAGGTTTTCATGCCGAGGCGCGTGGAGCGCGACATCACCTCTTTGATCTTGGCGACCTCGCCCTTGAAGATCAGGTCCTGGATCAGCGGCGAGTTGAGCATGATCTCCATCGAGGCGATGCGGCCGGTACCGGACTCACGCGGGATCAGGCGCTGCGAGACCAGCGCACGGATGTTGAGCGACAGGTCCATGAGCAGCTGCTCGCGGCGCTCATCGGGGAAGAAGTTGATGACGCGGTCGAGCGCCTGGTTGGCGCTGTTGGCGTGCAGGGTCGCCAGCACCAGGTGCCCGGTTTCGGAGAACTGGATGCCATATTCCATGGTCTCGCGGTCGCGGATTTCGCCGATGAGAATCACGTCCGGCGCCTGACGCAGCGTGTTCTTGAGCGCATTCTGCCACGAGTCGGTGTCCACGCCGACCTCGCGGTGGGTGATCACGCAGCCCTTGTGGGTGTGCACGTACTCGACCGGGTCCTCGATGGTGACGATGTGGCCGCGGGTCTTTTCGTTGCGGTAGCCGACCATCGCGGCGAGTGAGGTGGATTTACCCGAGCCGGTGCCGCCGACGATGATCACCAGGCCGCGCTTGGTCAGCACCACTTCCTTGAGGACCGGCGGCAGCTCGAGCTCCTCGAAGGTGGGGATCTTGGCGTTGATCAGACGGATGACGCAGCCGATCGCGGCCTGCTGCACGAACGCGGACACGCGGAAGCGGCCGATGCCGGGCGGCGCGATGGCGAAGTTGCACTCCTTGGTGGCGTCGAACTCGCGCGTCTGGCGGTCGTTCATGATGGCACGCACCAGCGTCGCCGACTGCTCGGCGGTGAGCGCGCGCTCGGACTGCGGACGAATCTCGCCGTCGATCTTGATCGCCGGCGGGAACCCGGCGGTGATGAAGAGGTCGGATGCCTTCTTCTCAGTAACCCGCCGCAGCAGGTCCTGCATCAGCTTGATGGCCTGGTCGCGATCCATGATTCCTCGCCTTGCAGCTTACACAGCGTCCTTGTTCTGGGCCTTGTAGCGCGCCTCTTCCTTGCTCACGACGCCCTTGGCGACCAGCTCGGTGAGACACTGGTCGAGTGTCTGCATGCCTGCCGCCCCGCCGGTCTGAATGGACGAGTACATCTGCGCGATCTTGCCCTCGCGGATCAGATTACGGATCGCGGGGGTGCCGATCATGATCTCGTGGGCCGCGACGCGTCCGCCACCGTTCTTCTTCATGAGCGTCTGCGAGATCACCGCGCGCAGCGACTCCGACAGCATCGAGCGCACCATGTCCTTCTCCTCGCCGGGGAACACGTCGACGATACGGTCGATGGTCTTGGCGGCGGAGCTGGTGTGCAGCGTGCCGAACACCAGGTGGCCGGTCTCGGCGGCGGTGAGCGCCAGACGGATGGTCTCGAGGTCACGCATTTCGCCGACCAGGATCACGTCCGGGTCCTCGCGCAGCGCCGAGCGCAGCGCCTCGGAAAAGCCCAGGGTATCGCGGTGCACTTCGCGCTGGTTGACCAGACAGCGCTTGGACTCGTGCACGAACTCGATCGGATCCTCGATGGTGATGATGTGGTCGGGGCGGTTGTCGTTGCAGTGGTTGACCATGCCGGCGAGCGTGGTCGACTTGCCCGAACCGGTCGGCCCGGTGACCAGCACCAGTCCGCGCGGCAACATGCACAGGTCGCGGAAGATCTTCGGCGAGGCCAGGTCGTCCAGCGAGAGAATGACCGAGGGAATGTTGCGGAACACCGCGCCCGCGCCGCGGTTCTGGTTGAAGGCGTTGACGCGGAAGCGCGCCAGCTTGGGGATTTCGAAGGAGAAATCCGTCTCGAAGAACTCTTCGTAGGCCTTGCGCTGCTTGTCGTTCATGATGTCGTACACCATGGAGTGCACTTCTTTGTGCGACAGCGGCGGCATATTGATGCGCTTCATGTCGCCGTCGACGCGGATCATCGGCGGCACGCCCGAGGAGAGGTGCAGGTCCGAGGCATTGTTCTTCACGGCGAAAGCCAGAAGTTGCGCGATATCGACGGCCATTGATGCTCCCTGGGGCGGGTCTCGCGGACAGGAAAAAGCGACGTGCAAGCCTGTGTCACGAGGGCGCAGGCAGTATAACGGAGGGGTCCTACGTCCAATATGTTAATGGGTCCGCAGAATTTGCCCGACCGCATCCGCGAAGTGCGGGAACGCATGGCGCGGGCGGCCGTCAGTGTGGGGCGGAATGCGCACTCGGTCACACTCCTCGCGGTCGGCAAGGGCCAGCCCACGCAGTTGCTTGCCAGCGCCGCCACCTGCGGCATCAGCGATTTTGGCGAGAGTTACCTGCAGGAGGCGCTCGGCCAGATGGCCGCGCTGCAGGAGCGCGCGCTCACCTGGCACTTCATCGGCCGCATTCAGTCCAACAAGACGCGCGCCATCGCCGAGCAGTTCGCCTGGGTGCATACGCTCGACCGGCTGAAAATCGCCGAGCGCCTGGCGGCGCAGCGCCCCTATCACGCCCCGCCGCTCAACGTCTGTCTTCAGGTCAGTATCGGCGCGGAAGGCAGCAAGGGCGGCGTGGAACCGGGCGCGCTGCCGGCGCTGGCGCGCGCGGTCGCCGCGCTGCCGCGGTTGCGGCTGCGCGGCCTCATGTGCCTGCCGCCGGAGGAAAGCGACCCGCAGCGCCAGCGCGCCTGGTTCCGGCAGCTGCGCGAGCTCAAGGACGGCCTCGGCGCGCAGGGTCTGGAACTCGACACGCTGTCGATGGGGATGAGCGGCGACTTCGAAGCCGCGATTGCCGAGGGCGCAACCCTCGTACGGCTGGGGACAGTGCTGTTCGGGCCGCGCGCCCAGGCTGAGTAAGCTGCGCAGGCGCTTTGCCGCTGTCCATGAGTACAATCGCTCACCCATGAGCCACCGGCGAGTCTGCATCCTCGGAGCCGGCAACATCGGCCGCGCCTTGATCGGCGGTCTGTTGCGCTCCGGCACCCGCCCCGAACAGCTGAGCGCGGCCGACCCCGACGCGGCAGCGCGCACGCAGCTGGCGCGCGATTTCGGCATCACCGCCGGCGATCCGGCGCAGGCCAGCGCGGACGCCAGCATCGTTGTGTTGGCAGTCAAGCCGCAGGAGGCGCAGGCGCTGCTGCGCCAGCTGGCCGCGGCGCTCGCTGCCACGCGGCCGCTGTTGATCTCGGTCGCCGCCGGGGTACGCATCGCAGCACTCGAGTCGTGGTGTCCGGCTGTGCCGGTATTGCGCGCGATGCCGAACCGCCCGGCGCTGATCGGCGCCGGCGCGAGCGGCCTGTACGCCCCGCCGGGGATCAGCGCCGAGCTGCGCCGCGCGGCCGAACAGGTCCTGGGCTCGGTCGGCGAGACGGTCTGGGTGGACTCGGAAGATGCTCTCGATGTGGTGACGGCGCTTTCCGGCAGCGGGCCCGCCTACTTCTTTCTGCTGGCTGAGCTCATGGCCGAGGCCGGCCAGCGGCTGGGCCTGACGGCTGCCACCGCGCGGCGCCTGGCGGCGGCCACCCTCTATGGCAGCGGCCTGATGGCGCGCGGCGAGAGCGATCTTGCCCGGCTGCGCGACTCGGTGACCTCCGCCGGCGGAACCACGGCGGCCGCGCTGGCCGTATTCAGCGAGTCACAGCTGCCGGCGATCGTTGAACGCGCGCTCGACGCTGCGACGCGGCGTGGCCGCCAGCTGGGAAGCTAACAAGCATGAGCGCCATCACCTTTATCGTCGAAACACTCTTGTCGCTGGCGCTGTTCGTGGTGCTGGCGCGGCTGCTGCTGCAGTGGACCCGGGCCGATTTCCGCAACCCGCTCTGCCAGGCGATCGTGCGCCTCACCAACCCGCTGATCCTGCCGCTGCGGCGGGTACTGCCGCCGATCGGCAAGGTCGACAGCGCCTCGGTGGTCGCGGTGCTGCTGGTGGCGATCGTGGACGTCGCCGGCATCTTTGCGCTGCGCGGCGTCGGCCTGCCGCCGGTCGAGTTCTGGATCCGTCCGGTGCTGACGGAGATCGCGCGCACCCTGCTGTGGACTTACTTCTATGCGATCTTCCTCTACGCGCTGCTCAGTCTGATCGCTCCGGGCGGTTACTCGCCGCTGCAGTCGGTGCTGAGCTCGCTGTGCGAGCCGGTGCTCGGGCCGATCCGGCGGCTGATTCCCTCGGTCGCCGGCCTCGATCTGTCGCCGCTGTGGGCGATCATCCTCATTCAGGCGATTCTCATCCTGATGCGCTGAGCTGGCGACGCAACGCACGCCGAGCGTCTGCGCCGCGGCGCCGTTACGTTGCCGGAACACACGCTTAGCGGCGACATTGCACCGAGAATCGCAGCATTCCCCGCACCTTGCGCGTGCCTGCAGGCGGCGCGTGCTGACAACGATGGGTCGCTTGCAGTGTGTGCGCAGCGGTGGAAACCCTGAGAAAAAAGGCATTTCTGCAACAGTCGATCGCAAAAAAGCGCTTGCCAAAGAAACTGCATGTGCTATTTTTCCGCCCCGATTCTCATCGCGCGGCGCAATTGCCGCGATCAGCAACTACAAATTCTCGAGGAGCAGCAAATGGCGAAAAAGGGTGGCGCGCCGACTAAGTCGGAGGTTCTGACACACATCTCCAAAGATACGGGGCTGTCCCGCAAGCAGGTGAGCGGCGTATTCGATTCGATGGGAGGCGTGATCAAGAAGAGCCTGCGCGCCAACGGGCTGTTCACGATGCCCGGGCTGCTGAAGATGAAGGTCGTCAAGAAGCCGGCCACCAAGGCCCGCGAAGGCGTCAACCCCTTTACCGGCGAGAAGATGATGTTCAAGGCCAAGCCGGCCAGCAAGAAGGTGCGGGTGATGCCGCTGAAGAGCCTGAAGGCGATGGTGAACTCCTAACGAGTCACCGCCGCTTTCGCGAGCGAACAAGGCCTGGCAGGGACTCCTGCCAGGCCTTTTGCGTCTCTACAGCTCGCGCGCCTCGGCGCGTGTCAGGAAGTCGACCAGCACCTCGCGCAGCTCATTGATGCGGCCGTGAAAGAAGTGACTGGCGCCCGGCAGCAGCGCGATCTCGGGGGCCGGCGACAGGGTGCGCGCCCACTCCAGCACCTGCGCGGTGGGGACCACCTCGTCCGCATCGCCCTGCACGATCAGCCACGGGCATTCGGGGGCAGCAGCACCGCTCACCTCGACCGCGGTGATGCCGGGCGCCACGGTGATGAGGCGGCTCGGCCGGGCGGCCTCGGCGGCGAGCAGCGCGACCGCAGCGCCGAACGAGAAGCCACTCAGCCAGAGCGCCGCGTGTGGCCAGCGCGCCCGCCCCCAGGCGATCACCGCCAGAGCATCGGCCTTCTCGCCGCGGCCCTCATCGTAGGCCCCCGCGCTGCTGCCCACGCCGCGGAAGTTGAAGCGGATCGTGGGCGCCCCGAGCGCCTGGCAGGCGCGCGCCAGCGTCCATACCACCTTGTTGTCCAGCGTCCCGCCGAACAGCGGATGCGGATGGCAGACCACACCGAAGGCACGCACCGCACCGTCCGCGGCGGCTTCCGCCGGCGTCTCGATGAGTGCTTCCAGGGCGCCGGCAGGTCCCGGCAGGCTCATCCGCTCGGCGCGCGGCGGCTTCACCTCAGGCGGCGGCGTGCGGCTGGCCGGCCAGGCGCACCAACAGGCGATTGAGCCGCTGCACGTACTCGGGCGGGTTGCCGAGCGGAGCGCCTTCGGCGAGCGCCGCCTGGTCGTAAAGCAGCTGCGCGAGCTCGCCGAACTGACCCGGATCGCTCAGCCCGTCGAGGTACTGCACCAGCGGATGGGTCACGTTCACTTCGAACAGCGGTTTGGCCATATCGGTCTTCTGGCCGGCGGCGGCGAGGACGCGGCGCATCTGCTCGGTGAGATCGTGCTCGCCCAGCACCAGGCAGGCCGGTGACTCCCGCAGACGCTCACTCACCCGCACCTCGGTGACGCGCTCGCCCAACGCATCCTTGATGCGCTTGAGCAGCCCCTTGCTCTCCTTGAGCTCCTCAGCGTGCAGCTTCTTGTCGCTCTCGCTCGCGAGCCCCCCGAGTTCGAGATCGCCGCGGGTGGCGTCCTTGAAGCGCTTGCCCTCGAAGTTCTCGAGCTGCCCCATGACCCACTCATCGATACGCTCGGACAGCAGCAGCACCTCGAGGCCGCGTTCCTTCAGGCGCTCGATGGCCGGGCTGCCGCGCGCGGCCGCCAGGCTCTCGGCGATCACATAGTAGATACGCTCCTGCCCCGGCTGCATGCGCGCGACATAGTCGGCGAGGCTCACCGTGGCGTTGTCGTGGCTCTCGTGGGTGCTGGCGAAGCGCAGCAGCGGCAGGATGGCGCCATGGTTGGCATGATCCTGCGCGATGCCCTCCTTGAGCACTGCACCGAATTCCTTCCAGAAGGTCGCGTACTTGTCCGCGTCGTCCTTCATCAGCCGCGCCAGCATGTCCAGCACCCGCTTGGTGAGGCCGCCGCGGATCGCCTCGACCTCCGGCTCCTGCTGCAGGATCTCGCGCGAGACGTTCAGCGGCAGGTCGCTGGAGTCGATCACGCCGCGGATGAAGCGCAGGTACAGCGGCAGGAACTGCTCGGCGTCATCCATGATGAACACGCGCCGCACGTACAGCTTGAGCCCGCGCGCGGCATCGCGCTGCCACAGATCGAACGGCGCCCGCCCGGGAACGTACAACAGGCTGATGTATTCGCGCTTGCCCTCGACCTTGTTGTGGCTCCAGGTCAGCGGGTCAGTGTAGTCGTGCGCCAGGTACTGGTAGAACGCCCTGTAGTCCGCCTCCGAGATCTCGGTGCGCGGCAGCGTCCAGAGCGCCTTGGCCTGGTTGACCACCTCGTACTCGAGCGAGGCCTCGCCCTCCTTGCGCATGCGCACCGGGAAGCCGATGTGGTCAGAGTAGCGGCGGATCAGCGCGCGCAGCCGCAGCGGGTCGGCGAACTCGCGCGCATCGCTCTTCAAATGCAGCGTCACCGCGGTGCCGCGGGTCGCCTGCTCGACCGTCTCGACGCTGAATTCACCATCGGCGCTCGACTCCCAGCGCACGCCGGCGCTCGCCGGGTCGCCGGCCTTGCGCGAGCGCACTTCGACGCGCTCGGCGACGATGAAGGCGGAGTAGAAGCCGACGCCGAACTGGCCGATGAGCGCCGAGTCCTTCTGCTGATCGCCCGACAGCTGGCGGAAGAACTCGGCCGTGCCCGAGCGCGCGATGGTGCCGAGGTTGGCGACCGCCTCGGCGCGCGTCATGCCGATGCCGTTGTCAGTGATGGTGACGGTGCCGGCCTTCTCGTCCGCATCCACGCGGATGCTCAGCTCCGGATCCGTCGCCAGCAAGGCACCATCGGCGATCGCCGCAAAGCGCAGCCGGTCGCAGGCATCCGAGGCGTTGGAGATCAGCTCGCGCAGGAAGATCTCGCGGTGGCTGTACAGGGAGTGGATCATGAGCTGCAGCAGCTCGCGCACCTCGGCCTGGAAGCCGTGCGTCTCGCGTGCTGCCGCCTGCGGGGCTGCCGGATCGGGTTTGGTCGATTCCATGGAGTTCGCGCCCTTCGTCCAGGACGTTAAGTTATGACGTCGGGGGCGATCTTGGGAACCGCGACGGGAATTTCAAGCGTCCGGAGGGCTTTTTGGAGCGCCGCGGGGCCTGAGAGCGTCGGCAGGGGCGGCGGGGGCGGGCGCCAGCGCCCGCGGGCGCTCAGCTGAGCAGCGACAGCAGCTGCTGGCGGCTGATGAGGAGCGTGGTGCCCGCAGCGAGCAGCGCGCCCGCGACGGCGGCGAGCGGCACGGCGGCGGAGACGATTTCGGCGGCCATCTCGGTCGCGAGGTGGCGACAGATGCCGGTGAGATCGTCCCACTCGTCCCACAGATGCAGAAAGAACTCTTCCATCGACGCGAGAATCTACGGAACGCGCGCTGCGCATGGCGTGCGCGCGCTCACAGTCACACACGTGACGGCGTACGCTTGCAGGAGTTCTGAGTGGTGCGTACGCTTCGTTGCGTGTGCTCCTCACGCGGATGTGACAGAACAAGGCTCTCATGCAGCGTATCGTCGTCCTGAACCCCAAGGGCGGGTCCGGCAAGACGACCATCGCGATCAATCTGGCGAGCTATCTCGCTTCCCGCGGGCACACGCCGGTACTCATGGACTTCGATCCGCAGGGTTCCTCGCTGCGCTGGGTGAAGAAACGCAAGCCCGCGCAGCCAGCGGTGCACGTGATCGCCGCGTTCGAGACCGACAGCCGTACCACGCGCGCCTTCCAGCTGCGCGTGCCCGATAACACCAGCCACGTCATCGTCGACACGCCCGCGGCGCTCGAACCGCAGCAACTGCCGGAGATGACCCGCAACGCCGACAAGGTGATCGTGCCGGTGCTGCCCTCGGACATCGACATCCACACCTGCTCGCGTTGCATCCGCGACCTGCTGCTGGTCGCCAAGATCCGTCGCGACGACGACCGCATCGGCGTGATCGCCAACCGCATCCGCCGCAATACCCTCAGTTACCAGGCCTTGATCCGCTTCCTGCATACCCTCGGGATTCCGATCGTGGCCACGATCCGCGACTCGCAGAACTATGCGCGCGCCGCCGAGCTCGGCGTCGGCGTGCACGAGATGAAGCGCTACGTCGCCGGCGAGGACGTCGAACAGTGGCTGCCGCTGGTCGACTGGCTGACGCGCCCGCGCGGTACCCCGGCAGCACCGCCGCCGGCGCCTACGGACGGCACGCCCGGCACCGCTGCCAGCGACGGCAGCGCGCCGGCCGCGCCCGAGGGTGGCCGCACGCAGGCGGGTGAAGTCGCGCTGCTGCCACTGCCGGCGCTGGCGCTGGCCTGAGGAATACTGCTGGGAAATTGCGCTGCGCGCCGGCGGCGCGCCACATCAGCCGCGGCGCTTACTTCTTGCTGATCGGCTTGGCCGTGCCGTGCGGCGGGGTGCTGTTCTCGGGATTGTTCCAGGAATCGCGCACCTGGTCGGCCCAGTTCTTGTAGTTCGACCAGGTGTACAGGTTGCGCGTGATGGCGGCCTGACGGGCGCGGGCGCGTTGCATACGATCGAGCCAGTTGGCATACGCATCCGCACCACCCGTCGGGTTGCCTGGTGTCGGATCGCGCTGCGTGCCGGGCGCGCCGTCTCGCCCCCTGTCGCTTGAGCCCATGAGAAGCTCCTGATGTCTGATCGCAGCGTACGGCGTTCGCGTGCGGGCTTCAGGAACTGGTTCACAAGCATGTCGCGCCTTGCCTACGCTGGGACACAGCTCTCGCGCGCGCTGCGCAGAGTGTGCGGTGGCCGGCAGCGTTATGTCACCGACGCGCGTACGCGTGCGGCGTCAGGCCACCAGGCGGTAAACCGGTTTGTAGGTGCTGCCGGGCAAACGCATGCGCCGCTGCGCGACGAACGCCGCGAGCAGCTCATCCAACAGGCGCATGATCGCCGGATCGCCGGCCAGCTCGTACGGGCCGTCGCGCTCGATCGCCTGGATGCCGTAGTCCTTGACGTTGCCAGTGACGATGCCGGAGAAGGCGCGCCGCAGGTTGGCGGCCAGCTCGTGCACCGGCTGGTCGCGGCGCAGGTCGAGCGCGCGCATCGAGGCATGGGTCACCTCGAATGGCCGCTGCAGCTGCGGCGGGATCGCCAGCAGCCAGTTGAAGTTGTACGAATCGCTCTTCTTGCGACGGAACTCGCGCACCGCATCCATGCCGCGCACCATGCGCCGCGCCACTTCCGCCGGATCGTCGATGATCACGCTGAAGCGTCGCAAGGTCTCGCTGCCGAGCGTGCCGGCGAGGAAGCGGCTGATGTGCTCGAAGTAAGCCGCGCTGCCCTGCGGGCCGGTGAGCACGACCGGAAACGGCTGGTCGCGGTTGGCCGGGTCCATGAGGATGCCGGTCAGATAGAGGATTTCCTCGGCAGTGCCCGCCCCGCCCGGGAACACCACGATACCGTGTCCCAGACGCACGAACGCCTCCAGGCGTTTCTCGATGTCGGGCATGATCGCCAGCTGGCTGACGATGGCATTGGGGGGCTCGGCGGCAATGATGCCGGGCTCGGTGATGCCGATATAGCGCCCATGCTCGATGCGCTGCTTGGCATGGCCGATGGTGGCGCCCTTCATCGGCCCCTTCATGGCGCCCGGCCCGCAACCGGTGCACACGTCCAGACCGCGCAGGCCCATCTCGTAGCCGACCTTCTTGGTGTACTGGTACTCCTCGGAGTCGATCGAGTGCCCGCCCCAGCAGACCGCCAGATTGGGGCGCGCCTTGTAGTCCAGCAGGCGTGCGTTGCGCAGCACGTGAAACACCGCGTTGGTGATTGCGGCCGAGTCGCTCAAATCGAAGCGCCCGCTCGCCACGATCTCGTCGGAGATGAACACTACGTCGCGCAGCACCGCGAACAGGTGCTCCTTGATGCCGCGGATCATCTGCCCGTCGACGAAAGCCGCCGCGGGCGCATTCTGCATCTCGAGCTTCACGCCCCAGGGGTGACGCACGATGCGGATTTCGAAGTCACGGTAGCGCTCGAGCGCCTCCTTGGCACTGTCGGTGGGCGCCCCCGAGTTGAGCACCGCGAGCGCGCAGCGGCGGAACAGCGGGTACAGGCCGCCCTGGCCGGTGTCCAGGAGCTTGTCGATCTCGGCCTGTGACAGATTTTCGAGACTACCGCGCGGACCGACGCGTGCGTCGACGAATTCTGAGATCTCTTGGCTCACGGCTTATGGCTGGATGTCGATCGGCGTGTCGTCGGGGGTCAGCATCCAGATCTCGGTCATGTCGGCGTTCGACACCGCGATGCAGCCGTCGGTCCAGTCGTGGCTCTCGTAGTACTCAGGCTCGTGCTTGAGGATGTTGGGCAGGCCGTGAATCATGATCGAGCCGCCGGTGTCCCAGCGATGCGCGTGCGCGCGTTTCAGGTCTGCCTGGTTCGGATAGGACACCTTCATCGACAGGAAGAAGTCGCTGCGCGGATTGCGTCGTTCGACGCGGTAGCTGCCCTCGGGAGTGCGGAAGTCGCCGGAGCGCTCCTTCTGACCGATGGGATTGAGTCCCAGGGCGATGTGGTAGGAGCGCACGATGTTGCCGCCGTGCATCAGCAGCAGTTGGCGCGCATTCTTCTTCACCACCACGCGGTCGACCACCGGCAGGTTGTCGAGCGGCGGCTGCGTGAGCATGACCGGCTGTGCAGGCGGCAGGCCGTCGGCGCGCGCCACGACCATCAGCGCCAGCAGCGAAAGCGCCGCCAAGCTTCTGAAACTCATCACTTTCCGATCCAACTCCACAGCTGCGGCGGATTATAGTCGTACGGCAGTACGGCCTGCATGTGCGCCCGTCACAGGGGCCCCGCGCGCGCACCGCTCAGCCGCCACTGCCGACATCCTGCACGCGCGGCATGACGATCTGCGTGCCCGCGCGCAGCGCGGCGAAATCCAGATCCGGGTTGTACTGCTGCAGCAGCCACAGCGGTTGCGCGCTCTTCTGCATGAGCGTCCAGCCCGAATCCCCGGCGCGCGCGATATACACCTCGGTGCCGAGGATGCGGTGCGCGGCGAAGTAGCTCGCCTGCAGCGTGCGGTGATACTCGCGCCGCCGCGCCTCGAACTCCTCACGGGTCACCTTGGCGAACTCGAGCTGCACGCGCTGGCCAATGCGCACCGGCGTGCGCGCCTTCAGATGATTGAGTTCGCGCAGTCGGGTCGCGCTCACGTCCGCCCAGTCGGCGTAGTGCCCGAGCGTCTCCTCGGCGGCCACGCGGATGGTGCTGTCGTGCGCCACGCTGTAATCCGTCGGGTCAGCGCTCTGCTGCGCCTCGGCCGCCGGCCCGAGGGCGGGGCTGAGCGCCTCGGCCTGCGCGGCCGACACCGGCTGCGCCTGGGCGCCAGCATGCGTGCGGCTGGCGGTCACGACGATCTCCGTGGTGGCGGCCGCATCCGCCGCACTCTCCTGCTGCGCGACCGCAGCAGACACGGCCCCGCCCGGCGAGGGCGGTGCGACACTCGCCGCGCTCGCGGCCGCGAGCGCGTGTTCGCCGGAGGACGGCACGCCCGCTGCAGGCGCGCTCGCCGCCGCGAGTGTCACTGGGGCTGTCTCCGGGATACTGATCATCCGGCCGGGCTTGATCGCCGCACTGGTACGGATGCGGTTCATGCGGGCCAGCGTCCCGATCGGCACGCCGTAGCGGTCGGCGAGCTTGGCCAGGGTATCGCCCTGTTGCACGCGGTAGCGCTGTGGTCCGCGCTGGCCGGCGAACATCTCGGCCGGGTTCAGGCGCTGCGCCAGCAGGTCGCGCGTCCACGGCGCTCCGTCCGAGGGCAGCCGCAGACGATAGCCCTTGGGCACGCGCTGCGCGCCGCTCCACACCGCAGGCAGCAGGGCCGGATTCAGCTCGCGCAGCTGGGTCGCATCCAGCTTGAGCGCGCGCTCGAGGGCGGCGACGGAGACGTAAGCCGGCAGCTCGAGCTCGCGGAAATGCGCCTCGCCCTCGCGCTGCAGCGGCCCGAAGTACTTCTCCGGGTTGCGGTCGATGTCGAGCGCGGCCAGGAAGGACACGTAGAAGTTGCGCGAGGCGAAGCCAAAGGTGCGCCCGTTGTAATTGCGCACGATCTTGACGATGTCATCGCTGGCGAGGGTGAGCTGGGCATGGCGCACGCCCTCGGTGCCGTGATTGTAGGCGGTGAGCGCCAGCGGCCAGGTCCCGAGCACGCGGTAGTTGTAAGCCAACAGCTGCGCTGCGGCCTCGGTCGAGCGGAAGGGATCGAGGCGGTCGTCGACCGCGCCGTCGATGCGCATGTAGCGCCGGCCGGTCGAGCGCATGAACTGCCACAG